>JAAUXT010146764.1_pt1 | contig 22327 bp, 28 predicted proteins | sample 7278171 | NCBI WGS metagenome assembly JAAUXT01 (sample SAMN14350112, study PRJNA611818) | marine sediment metagenome | isolation source: surface marine sediment (1.8m) | place: French Polynesia: Moorea | collected 2018-08 | reverse complement strand
CAAGGCAACTGCAGTGCGAAGCCCCTTGCAGCATCGGTAATGTTGTCAATTCTTCCTTGTTCATCAATTCTTCCTGGTCCTCCTTGTCCTCCACTCGTCATGCTGTCTTGGGGGGGGGGGTCTGGCCATGGGGGGTCCATCTGCAGGGGGTCTGGCCACAGGGGGGGGGTCTGTCCATAGGGGGGCAGGGGACATTTTGGTCCAGCTGCTATATACTGCATTACCACATGGTGCTTCGCCCTAAAGGGACTTCGCACAATAACATGTTCTCCAACAGCCAACTTCGAGAAAATATTTTAGCTTTTCGCTGTTTGCAGATCATTTTCCCTTTCATGCGCCAATTCGTGCTCCTTTGGTCCTGTGCTTGAGGAAAACGACCAGGCTTGACCTCAGGCGAGGAACCAGGAACCGAGGAACCTCTGACATCGGAAATACGCGAAAAAAATATTGAAGTTGAAATTTGGTTCACCGGGTTAACTATGAACAAGCTTTCATTGGCGTTAACGTTTTCAACTTGGAAGAGGAAACCGCTGGAAAAGTGCGGAAAGAATGAACATCTGAAACCATTCTGTGCACCAGACTTTATTCTTGATTTTGGGTGTTTGTTCACGGTTTGTTCTTTCTTTGTTTCAGCAGACATACGAAGACAAGACAATGAGTTTGGACCGCAGCTTTGTCTCAAAAAAGCAAGTATTTGTCTGCAATGTTTTGACTGGAAAGATGTGACAGCAGGCATCTGCGACTGTTTTCAAGGGTATGCTATCAGGCACACTGACAAGAGGAAAACCAGCATGAACATGGATACGAAGATGCACACAGAGATTCTCACAAACTGCTCATCATGCCACATTTGTACCCATCTGCCGCGATCACCGTGATAAGTTTCACTGCGCACCAGCACAACTTTGTCTTTTCCATTGCCTTTGCCGGAGGCCTGCACATGATATTCATACACGTGCACTTTTTTGCGCGGGAAGAAGACCGTGCGCCCCCGACTCCCCTCGGCAATGATGTTTCCGTTGCTGTCCACACGAACAGCCTCTGTGGGACGAGGATGCAGGAGGACCGCTCGCGGCACCTTGCGGGTGTCTTGATCTGAATGGACCGACCTCGGAGCGTCGGACTGCAGGACTTCGCGAACCGAGTGCAGCTCCTCCTCGCTCAACTTGTTCACTCCTTCCTGAAATGAACAAGCGCGTTCCTTTGTTTTTGTGTTGCACGGAACGATTTGATCAAGTCATCTGCTTTGTTCAAGACAATTCTGTTCACGTGTGATACGTGTTCCAAAATTAATGGTTTCCATTTCTGGGTGCTTCACACGCGGGGAAAGGAAGACTCAAAATATGGGCAAGTCCAATTTCGGGTCGGCCCCGCCCCCACCAGATTGGGTCCTGGCCCCTGGTGAGGAAAGTAATATCCCCTGGCAGGGTTCTGAAGGTTCTATTCCCTGGCAGGGTTTGGCCCTAACCCCAAGGTACATCATGCTCCGTGGCAGGGCAGGGTTTTTCCGACCCCATCAGTGTAGGTTCTACACCCACTTCCAGCAAACTGGATTTCAGGGCAGGACCTCCTCAAAAGTTCCAAAGCCTGGGGATGTGTTTGTGCTGAAAGCTCTGTTTTCTTGATTGTGTTTCACCCCTGTTGAGCACGGAAAGGCCAAAGCGTCATGAAATGAGACGCAAAGGGCAAAAGCACAATACTTTTTGGTCAAAAATGTTGCTTTTCCGCCAAGATGTCACCTGTCCTTGACATAACCTGTCCTGTCCTGCCCCTTTCTTACGATCCACCCCGCCATGATGCACCTCCTATTGAAAATGCCTGAACTACCAGAGGAAAAAAGTTGCCAAACCCTGTCCATGCCCATGATGTACCCCCTACCCACCGACCATGGTCGTTTGCAGTGAAAACTACAACACAGCTTGAAATTGAATTGAACAGCACAAAGCAAACTAAGGCTCCATTTGCACTGTGGCTTGCACCTGCGGTCGAATCGAACAAACTTTGCCCTCAACAGAACAACATCAATTGTGTTCGGATTGCTGCTCATGGCGGATTCAACACCCCCGTGGATCTATTTGGCACCCTCCCTGACCAAATACAGAACTACTTGTGGTGCACATGTGTTTCGTCCAGTTTCTCTTTCGAAAAGGTGACATCAGTGGGGTCTGGGACACGAGAAAACGAATGTTTCCTGTTCTGTCAAAATCTTTGAGAGAGTCTCACCTGTGGCGCTGCTGCAGCAGAAGCAGAAAACAGAATGGCGAAAACGATCACTGCAGTTTGGAAACTCATTGTGAGTGAAATTTAGCCAAATAATTTGCCTCTATCTCTCTGCATTTTAAATTTCAATCTGCACGTTCGTCTGCTTGTGTCGGCAGGTTTGTTTCTCTTGTGCATTTTCCCACAGCAACGCCTTGTTGAATGGCGACTGCACATTTTCGAAACGTCACGAACGTAACGTCGTGAATGTTGACGTCACAGGTTCTCACGCCCATTTTGGCGCCAAAAATGGAGGAGAGCGTCGTGTTTCGCGACAGCCTCCAGGCCGCCGGTGCTTTGGTCTCTTTATTCCAATACCAAACCACACCAAGGAAAGCACCGATTGTAAAGTGTTCGAAGCGACTCCAAAGGGTTCGATGCACCTCAGCAGTTGTCTACGATGTCAACTTTCATGCTCCTTTTGAACAGGGCCAGTTCATGAATCTTTGATTGGGCAGAAAACAAACAAATCTGAACACAATTTGACCTCAAAATTCTTGTCCTCAAATTAATTTTCACAAGTGTGGTACAAACATGCGCAAAGCTCCAGAAGGCTCATCAATGCACTGTTCGCAGATAATGGATGAATGTACAAATTCCTTTTCTTTTTCCTCATCAATCACTCAAGGCTGCAGTCAGAGGTGACCTCAGGAAAGAACTCGGGATCTGTAGGTCTGTTGTTTTGAACGTGCGTAAAAGTGGATTTGTCTACTTGGTCATCATGTCAGGCTTCCTGTTCGCGATGTGCTCAGCGATCTTTGGATGACTCTCCACTCTCTTCCTCAGAGCTTTCAGTTTCGGAAACTTGTCCAACGTCATCGGCTTCTTGAAGCGATAGTCGGTGAAATCGACCCAATTTTGGAACTGCAAATCTGCCCAGGTCAGCTGCAAAGATGAAGGACAAGCTCGTGTGATTGTCAGGCGCCAGCCACACGCAAGTCTCAAAGTTCTTCAGTTGACGCTCACAGAACACGACCCAAGGGCCAAACGACCAGCCATTCACAACTTGCTTTGCAATCAGTTGAAAGGAAACAAGTTTTTTGCACGTGGAAATGGCTTCAAGAAAATCGGAACGTCGTGATGATCTCACCTCGTCCCCGACAAACCACCCGTCTCCGCCCTTGTTGGCCACGAGCATCGCCTGCAGTTTCTCCAGCATCGGGTGCGACGTTTCATCGACGAATTTTTGTCTCTCAGCGTTCTTTGAAGAAAGAAAAGCACATCTTTTTGTCTTTATTCCCCGGTGTCGCTCAGCAACAAACTGGCTCTGTATTCATCGAGTCTCACATTTCCAAAGCACTTGGAGTCTGCCCAATCCACTTGCATGCAGCACACTGAAACCCTTTGTGAACACGCATGAATCCCTCAATCATGTGTTTGCATTTCAGTACCTTTTCGTCGTCGGACATGGTGTCGCGCACCGCGTTGAAGAGGACCTGCATCATGTCGTTTATACTGTCCACGATCATGTCCACTCGCAGCTGATCCAAGTCCGTCTTTCCAGCGAAACCTACAAATGAAGATCTCCACATCATCTCCTCGCTGCCATTGTTTACCTCTAACGTATTTGGGAAGGGTTCCCGAGAAACAGCGAGTCAACACGACGGTGGACAGAAAACTGAGTTATCATTGATGGATACCGACGGAGGGGAAACAAAAGTCTGCAGGCGTCAACTTCACGAGTGTTTGTCTGCGAGCGAAGACGAACGAGTCCCCATCTCCATGGATGGACCAAATGTTCCTGCCGTGCGGCCGAATGGACGTACCACAGACAAAATCTGCATGTTGAGAGTGATGAAAGTTGGAAGCACAGCGCAGTTTCTTTCCCCAGACTTACCATATTTCCTGGCAATGTATCGACAGATAGCGTTGCACTGACTGTACATCACAGGACTGCCATCAATCTGAAGGATGGGCAGCCCTCCTGATGGACTTTCTGAAAAAGAATGCGCAAGAGAATACGTACATGTGCGTTTGGAATTGAACAAAGACAGAACGACCAAACATGCAAATTTCAGTCAAAATGCGATGCATTCAACACACAAAACAGGAGAATGGCACACTCCGCACATTTGCGCATTGCGACGCGTGCAGCACAGGACCGTGTATGCATGCACGCTGCAGTCAGAATGCCAAACCGAAACATCATGGACACTGCCACGCACTTGGTTTCAGGTCTTTCCACTCGGCAAAATTGATCCTGTGATCTTCAAAGTTCACTCCAGCCAGATGAAACAGCATCCGAGGAACCTCTCCTCTCGCGCGAACGTCGAAGTACGTCAGCTTGTACGTGGACATTGTGGCGATTGGTCCTGCAAAAGAAATTATTTGTGTTCACAAATTTTGTGAAGTTTCGCGCACGAGATAAGAGCAAACACCGCGGTTTGCGTTTGGCACACAAAAGACTCACAGACCACACGAAGTTTTGAGAGCAAAATGTGAAACACACACACACACACACACATGTGCAAATGAGGACATGCCTGTAAACGAGTACGAGTTTGTCCTTTTGCCAACAATCCCACGGCGAGTAAATTCAGCTGAGGCAAATTGCCAAGCCTCAAGCTGGTACTGGATGGGGTGGGAGCAAAGACAAGCACGTATTTTCAAAGCAAAACTTTTGCATATGACACGCAGTGCTCCCTGCAGAGGTGCTCCTGGTGCTCTGCATGCGTGCGCTGAAGCGTGCAATGCAATTGTCCCCATGGAAAGCCATCCGCTCGTGATGAACATCAAATTCCTGCTCGTGCACCATGGTGCCGACGCAGCTCTGCCAAGCAACTTCCCTTAATTTTTACCAAACCTTTGCGAACACACAAATGAAGAGCAAGCTCAGTCTTGTGCACAAACCACAAGCGGCTATTTTCTGCATGCAGCGCATTTGTGCAGGTAAGCTTTCCTGCAACCCCTTTCTAGTTTGGTTGTCACATCCTGGTGCTGCCCTGTTCTTGCGTGTTGCTATTTTTGACTGTCGAAAATGCTGTACAGGCCAGTACCCTAATGCAGAAGAGCAGACAAAATTTACTTTATGGAAAAACAGATTAAAATACAAGAAATTACCCACCTGTGCGCACACCCAAGACCTGCTCGTACTTGTACTGTCAGATCGGCACTGCACGGGCACTGCTTTTGCAACGAAGGACGTGGAATTGTGTGGAACTGTTCGATATTTCAGCACAGACAGAAGCGTCTGGAGGATCGGCTGGGTGCACCATACGTAGAAGGGCAGCGACTAACCAAATATTGTCAGAAGAAGTTGCAGCCCAAATCAAGAACAATTTGAATTCAGTACAATTTAGTTTGTTTCCACGGACTCGAAACACGCGTTTGGAAAAAAAAACCGCGAAAACTTGCTGACATACTGTGTTTTTTGGTCACATGAAAAAGTTGTCTTTCATGCAGCTTTGTTGAACATCAGACGAATTTGAAGGAGAATTGCCGGTGCGGCGCAAATTGAGACTCGGAGCCCCCCCCCCCCCCCCGCCCTTGCAATAGGCCTGCCTCCAAAGTGGAGTTTGAATGTCTATTTTGTGCCAAATTTGAGACCACTCTGTCTTGAGATGCAGAGCTCAGACTGCACACGAGAATGAGGCCGAACACCCACAGTTCTCGGCGCACATCAGGTTGGAATGTTCAGTTTTCGTGCGCTTGCTGAATTTCAAATCTCTGACACCGAAAATACAGTGTGCATTTCTTCTTGCTGACAACACACAAAGATGTCTTTTGTGTGTGTGATATTTTATCAATTTTGATTGATGTCCTTCAGATCAATAAGGCAGAGAGACATCGAACAAAAACGACAAGATCAGACGCGCTCAGGTGTCTTGAAAGTTCTGGAAAACGTGTGCGAAAAAAATACATGTCCACGTGGTGAAATTTTCCTTTTGGGAGAACCCATGTTTGGAGGCCACCGCATACGGAGACACCGAGGGTGGTTTCCTCTCCACCCTGGACCGGCTGGATCTTTATTTCTTGCAACAGACTGCAAAGCACAAACTGCTTGCGAGACATTGACCTCTTTTGAACACAGGAAATCTGAAAATCAGCAAGGACCCCCGGGCGCTTTGGTCGGCTCACCATGATTCCATGTTTGTTTTGTTCGGCCCAACTTGGCCAACATTTGGATGAACTGAGCACATTCCCATGCTTTCTTTATGGCGTGATCCACCCCACAAAATGTCACCAAATAACCAAGAACCGAAAGAGGCGAGCCCAATTTTCTGAAAAAATCCATTTCTCCATGCAAAAACAAAGTACCCCTTGTTGGGTTGGGGTCATCCCGGACCCATGACCCCACCCAAAAGCCTTGGGCCTCAAGCTCTGTGGTCGTGCACCACAGCGCGCAGGTCTGGGGCGAACTCTCCAACCTTGTCCTCAAACAGCCGCATGTTCTTTGGATGCAACCTGCATTTGAGACTTGCTCGTGCAATTTGTAAAAAGCATTGATTGAAGTCCAGATTAACTTTCCGGGTGTCGACCCGCACTCGGTAAAAAATATCACGAGTGAACGTGCAGACATCGGTCTTTCTTCAACGCAAAACCAGCAAACGTGTTTACAAAACAATTTTTTCTTTCTGTAAACACTTGTAGACACAACCTAAAATCACTGAGCATGTTCACAAAGCTGGTATTTGAGCTGTGGCAAGATGTTAGATCTGCTCGAAATTACATGCAGGTTGGATAATCGCATGGAAACATGTTCTCTTCACAACCTGCTTTGTGCCTGCAAAAAAGTCGAGTGCTTTTGCCTCCAACCTTGGAGCTCATCACATGTCAACTGCAGGAGGCTGCGAACTGCTTTGTTGGTTGTTGCAGGGTCGTTTGAAATTAAATTACTGATGTACACACCAACATACGTAGAATTAACAACATTGACATACGAGATAAAATATTGATCAGCTTTCTTGGCACAAAACACCAGCGCGCATGCAATGGAGACACTCTATAAATCACATTGGATGCCGGTGTGGGAAGCGCCAGTTCACCCCAACAAGTTTGGTTTCAGCACCAGTCCATCCCCGCTCACCCCAGCACCATGCATGGCAGAGAGTTCACAACTTCCTGTGCATGCTCGTTGAGTTTTTCACCCAAAGTTATTGTTGCTGAAACAAGAAACGAGTGCAGTCCCTCTGACCACTTCAAAGAACGCACGCCATTTGTGCTTCACTGATCCTGGAAATGAACAGATTTTGTAATTTTGTGCTGGGTTTCAGATGTTACTGAACAAATGACAAAAATTCACGTCAAGTGGACATGTCTGGTGCTGGGCAGAGTGGTTCAAACCACACCAAAACAACAAAGACTTGTCACACAGACAAACCTGGTATGACAATTGGACCAAACTGGTTCACCCTGGGTGCATGGACTGGAGCTGGACAAGCCTGGTGCGTCTCACATCGGAACTTCTTTCTTCTTGAATAGCAGATTTACGATTGTCCCAGAGGGACCAAATAAATGTGGCTGCTCATTTTGCTGACTGCTCACTCCTGCTTTGAATGGCAAAAAGCCTGCGAACATATTTTTGTTTCTCTCACTGGAAGGGATAATTTGGACTCTGGTCCCTGATCCCTGAATCTTCACGACCGGCCACTCACAAAAGTGTTTCCATGATGATATGTGAACAAACTGACCCCACACAACTTCAGGTTACTTGATGCTCGGCAGTGCAATGAGGATCATTGGCAAGATATTCTCACATATTTCAGTCAACGATAAATTCAAACGCGCAGTTGTAGTTCCATGTGCCAACACTGGTATTTTTGTGCAGTCCTTACTTGGGTCTTTTGGAAAGCCACTCCAGAATTTTGGAGTGTGACTGAGTTTTCTGTACGAGTTTACTTAGTCCCTCATACTTGTCCATATTGGTCTTGAAGGTGTTTCCCAGAAAGTTGACGAGAACCATGAACTGCACGTCTGCCCAGGTTATCTGCAATGCAATTGAAAAATCTTGGTTGAAAGGGGTGCTTGACTCCAAAAAACCGTTTTGCGTTTTGTTCCGTCAGCTCATTTTTCAACAATGTGCATGAACAACGGGAGACAGCGAGTTCATTTCTCAGTCAGCTCACGCGGAATAATGTTCATAGATCATCTGGGAAGCTTTGTTCCCTTTGTCGAGGCACCCAATGAGAGTTCCTGGCTCTGGCAAATATTCTTTTGCTGTTCAAAGAAAAAGAACGTTGGAAGCCAAGTTGAACTTACATCATCCCCAACAAACCAGCCTTCACTGTGGTTGTTCTGCTTCAAAATATTTTCCATCTTCTGCATGTAATTTGGAAAGACTTCGTCTTGGTACTTCTTAACGAACAGCATCTGCAAACGCAAGTGAAACACGAGATGAAAGGATTGATTGATCAACTGGATGCTGAGTCGATAAATATCAGAATCCATCCTCAAAAGCGAGACGTATAAGCAGATAATGTGCACTTCATCTCAAGGTTGAAGATTCATGCAGATGGTTTCATCTGGCTTGCATAATTTGGAGACATTTCTTCAAGTGCACGTATGTTTGATTGCACTACAACTTGTTTCTTTTGTGCCAAAAGAAACAGTCACCAGACGTGTGTCCGTCAGTGGACCAAGAGACAAAGAAACGTGCGCGTCAAAGAAACAAGTCCCGGAGAAGGACTCAGGATTTCGTCGAGGCAGGTGGACCCTCGGGGAGCCGGATCTTGTTCACAGATGGAAATCAACTGCCTGGAAAAGGTTCGTGCAGCTGCCGCAGTGCCAACCGCGAGGACACGGCACAACTGTCAGCAAACAAAGAACTTTCTTTCGTCCCTTCCACACAACATAAGGTGCAGGATCTGAAATCACCTCCGCAGCAATAAACACAAGTCCGTCCCAAGTTTCCCGCACTTCACATTGGTGGTACGTGTGTGTTGACACAGGCGTGCAAGCGCTCGTGAATGGCACTGACCTTGTCTTCTTCGGTTTTCTCGTACCGACTCTCCATGAAGCTCTTGAGAATGTCTTCAGTGCAATCAATGATCATGTCGACACGCACCTGGTCCATTTCCGTTTTGCCTCCGAAACCTGAAAATGCCCGTGGGATGCACAACAGCTTCGATTGACAGTGAAACTCTACACGGTCACAGAGAAAATGTGCCTTGTTTCCGTTGTGCTTGTGCATCGTGCACTGACAAGGTTCCGCGGAGTCTGTCGAACGAATGCGTCCAGAGAATCCAAAGTAGGTGCCACTGGCGGAAGTTCTTGCAGGACTGAGGTTCCTGACAACTCCGCGTTCGTGAAATGTTTCTGTTGTTCGTTTATTCAGGACACGCGTCGCACTGCGTTCCGAGGCGCCAGGCACGTTGGGCACCGGAACCCACCTCTCTCGAGAGGAAACCGCTCTTTTTCGTAAACTTGCGCACAACCAAGACACATCGTGATCTGAATTGATTTGTCCTCTTTTCTGAGCGACAATTTTAACAGTGCTGTACAATTTTCTTATTTTTGCACTGAAATGAACGAAATTGCCGAAAAAGGTTACAATATGCAATCTTCAAGCCACACTGAACTCTGCAGCTGCTGGACTCAGTGCAGTATTCAATTTGATTTGGAAACGGGTGAACTCACCGAATTTTCTGGCCACATATCTGGAAATGGCGTTGCTCTGACAAATCATCACGTCATCAATCTCCAAAATTGGCAATGCACCCATTGGCGTTTCTGTGTGAAAAGGTGGAAAATGCAATTGCGACAGTGTCACAGGCAGCGGTAACGAAGTTGTAACTGTGGAGCATTGCAGGCTTCGTGGCTGGGTTGTTTTTCATCCGAAATTCAATGTGCGCTGGCTAATCATTGTGCGTTTACCAAAACAATGTTTTGACAGGACTTTTGTTGATGAAATTGAACAGAATTGGCCCGGAAGGGGTTGGCTTTTCTGCGCAATGAACGAACAGTTGATGTGTTGAGTGCCACTCAGTTCCCCACACTCCCTCACGTGCGTGCATCCTGTCAGATGAACCAAGGAACGAAGGCATGCATGGATAGCATGATCCAAGACATTGATCTCATTGATTCTGCTCCAGCAAAATTGGAGCGAGGACAGGCTTGAATCGCTGAGCAATGACTTTGAAACGAAGACCCCACACAGAGAGAAGAGAGAACCGCGTGCACATGACAGACAGACAGACAGACAGACAGACAGACAGACAGACAGACAGACAGACGGACACACACACACACACACACACACACACACACAGAGACTTTTCAGGCGCTCACTGGGCTTCAGCTGGGGCCAGTCTTCCTTCTTGATTCGGATGTCTTGGAACTCCTGTCCAGCCAGGGTGAACAACATTCTTGGCACCTCCCCACGCCCAGGGGCGTCAAAGTACGATAGTTTGTAGGTCGGCATCCTTGTGAAACTGAATCAAACTCCAGATCTGCAAAAAGATTTCTTTGCAAGTGCACGTTGTGCGCCCTATTGCACGGCATCGCTGTTGTGCAGACGCAACGAACATGACGTTGCCACTTGAGGCAGAATGTTATTAATGCCAAATTAGGCTTGTATGAAAACTACGATGATTTACGGATCCATGTTCGGTGGGATGCACAACTGCTCGCAACGAGAAGATTAATAAATGCAGGCTTTGCTTCGCATGCACAGAAGAACATGCAGAGTCTAGCCTGCTCAAAGAGGTGCATCTGACAATTCGATGCCTCGAGGGACAAAGTCAAAGATGTCCGTGTTGCAGTCACTGACAGGTACTTGAGATTATCGTCAGCTGCCAACAGCTTTCTACAATCCTCATCTTTCGATGCATCCAGCGCCTTGCAATCAGCTGAGAGCTGCAACCTGCCCGCCTTCCCCTGACGATTCGTCTCCGATACCCCTGACGTCGCAATGCATCAAAGCACAATGAACTCCCGCAATGGATACGCCCACGAATCATAGCGACACTTACCTTTGTCTGCAAAGGGAAAAAGCTGTTTCAGGGAAGAAAAAAATGAAGAGGCAGAGAAAGCTGAACGTAAGCCCTGCTGCGGTGATGGAAATGCTAAGTGAACGTGTGTGGAGCTGCTTGATAATCAGGGGACCTGAAAGGGTCTGTGTTGGCCGTTGTCTTGGAACGACTGCTTGGAAAGCAGCTTTACCGTTTGTCAGGTGTCGCTTTCGTACATTGACACAACGGACAACTGGGTGCTCAAAAAGATTCAACACTGACGGCAAACGAAAAGCCTCCAATTCTTTCGAAAAAAAGGTTCAGAAATCTCACACGACATTGAAGTGTCACTTCTGCAGTGACAGACGTGTCGTCCGTTCACATGAGCCACGAGACGTGTTCGGGGCACTTGTTCACTTCTTGTGCAGGTTGAAGCATGCGAAGCGGTGTGTTCAAGCCAGGAGGGCATCGGAGAAATGTGTGGTCTTTCACGACAGGTAAATCTGGGAGAAATTTTACCCAACCCCCCGAAGGCAAAGGTTTTTTTTTCGCCGAAAGGCACATCGGCGGGACACGCAAAACAGCACACACAAAATTGACTCGTGCAGAAACCAGCAAGTTTTCCCTTTTGTCGCTTTATTTCCTCAGGGTCAAAATATCACAATTTAGTTTGGCACCGAGTGCAGTAAAAGGAGTAAGGCCTTCATCGGAAATGTTTGAGACGACAAAACACTAAAAACGAGAGAAGGCTCGTGCGCACAAGAGCTGACCACAGTCAATGTTTCACAAAAAAGCACAAGACCGCCGATCCAAAGAACGAGTGTCAGCGAAATATTCCAAATCTCTATTGTGACCTTGTAAGAAGAGTTAATTTCGTTTCGAAAAAACTGTTTGCAGCAGACGAGATAAGAATGTGCAATATCCGATCCATTAGATGAAACTTGATAAACTGTGAACATGTTATCGAACAATAGGTAACCCTGTGTACGAGAACCATTTGCAAATTATTGTGTTGTATGTGAAGCTGCACAATTACAACAAAATTTTACCCTGTAAGTCATAGCTATTGACGCACTGTTTGACTGTAAATGGTACTTTTCGAGACGAACACCAAGTTTTCAATTTTCAATTTTTCTTTCCCCTGCAATTACGTCCACGAAACCGAGATTCACACAGCAGGAGGAACCGGAAGCTGCGAGTTTTTTTCTGTCTTATCACTGACGTTGTCCATTTGACTCTATGATAAACGCCAAACAAAGATTCTGTCGGCTTGTGTGTTTCTCCCTCAGATTTGCTCCAAAACGCTGATGTACCGGTACCTGCACCCACCTAACCCCAAACTCCCACTGCAACACCGGAAGGTCTCGTGGCATCTAAAGACGAACAGTTCCCTGGAAAATTACTTTGGATACAGTAATCGGCACGTCTTAAAACGGAATGGCTGTCTATTGGGGTTTTGGTTTGTTGGCGTTATATGCAGCGATTTTCGGGTGAGCATCAACTCTCTTCTTCAGAGCGTCCAGTTTGGGAAACTTCTCGACGTTCGTGCTGACACCCATCATGCTCGGAAAATTCATCATCATACAGAACTCGACATCGGCCCAGGTGATCTGAAACAGAACGAGAAATTGCTGTTGGAGTAACAGGTTGTTATCAAACACTTCATCATAAAATTGCAATCGTCGACCTCGAGTGTGCAGCCGATTCATGTTTGCAGTTTGGAAGGTACACGAGAGGTTCCCTCCATTTGTGACTCAAGGATGGTGAACACAATGGTAAGATTCTGGGTCCCGTGCAGTTGTCGACATGTCGTCAAGTGGAGAGGGTGCCTGCATCATCCTTTGCAAAGGGGGCGACAAGATGTGGTCAACATGGGATCGACAGCCCATCGGAGTTCAGAGGCACCAATCAAAAGCCCACACATACGGGATAAATTTTGTGTTCTTTCTCATGAGAACAATAAATGGCCAAATTCCACGCAAAATCTGGCAAGGCAACTTGAGAGCTGCAGAAACGATGTGATGCTTGAAGCCACCAAAAGTGAGGCAACCAGACACTGGCACAAATGTTCGTTGAACTTGTGACAAACAAAACAAGGACAAAAGTCAGCCAAAGTGCCCCTGGTCAAAGGACAGTGGGACTGGCATTGCAAAGGAGGGAAAATTTCTCCAGATTGACAGGCAACAAACCCATCTGGGAATTAGCCTGAGACAATCCACTGTTCACATGGTTCTTCAAGATTGTCTCCACGTGCCCAAGAATGCTCCCAAGAATTCTTCTGTGTGACACACAGAGAAGCAACCTCAGACTGTTTCTTTTATGCAAGCAAGACAACATCCAGGCTCACACCGCAGGACTCACACGATGTCAACAGGGGCGGGAATTTTGTACCTCAAACACCAGGTCCTAATTTGACCAACTCTTCTCGGAAAGGTTGGAGCTTTCAGATAGCGGGTGCCTTGCAGAGATCTGTGACCAGACAACTGTGCTTGAAGAATCCGAGTTCTACTGCGATGATGTGCGTCCTTGAATACTGGAGGGAGTGCTTCACTGCAGAACGACATTCTTCAAGGGACAAACAGTCAGGCTTGGAAAAAGACTGACCCATTTGTGCTATTGTAAACTTCGCTCCGGAAAAATACCATGTTCACTTGTTTCTATGCTTTGGAGTTTGTTCGTTTTTCTCTCACAACAATATATTGCCACCTGAAATGAACCAAATGAAGAGTCAAGGGTTCGAAGAGTCGAGTCACAAGTTGAGCGGAACTCCTCGTGTGTCCTCTTGGTTTGACGTATTTACGTACTATGTGCACCCAAGACAAGCCACCTTTGGGGGGGGGGCTATCCCAGGTCCATAGCTTTACGAGGTATATATACAAAGTCCGTTCCATTATGTCCAGTGCTCGGAGACTGATCAAATCGATACCATTGATTTTCTATAGTCAAGGTCGAGGTTTCTTGGATCTCTGTGAGCGAAATGCAGTGCATTTGTCAATTGGAAGTGAGGAGTTGGGAGGTTGCTCAGTTGAGAGGCAACATGAAATTGAAGATTTTGCAGCGTTGTTGCATTTGGTACAGTGTGAAGAAGGGCTTGTCATGAAGACAAACTTTGCAAGACCTACGAACTGTGTTTGGAGGTGACTGTTTCTGTGAGAAAAATGTGCGCAAGTGGTGGAAGGATTTCACAACTGGTGCCAGAACCAAGGACTCCATCGACAACAAAGGGAGGTGTGGCAGGCCCAAGAAGGCCAGAGATGCCTAATACATTGCGCTCATTTCTGGACTGGTGCAAAGTGACAGGCATCTCACCATAGCACAACTGCAAACCCAAACTGATATCTCGCGCAGATCCATCCACAAAATCCTCAAGAAAGACCTCAAATTGAGCAAGATTGCTGCCAAATTTGTGCCTTGCATGTTGACTGACTTTGACAAGAACAGGAGACTCAATACTTGTGAGTGGTGGATCCAAAAAGTGCAACAGGAACCGGACATCATCCACCACATTATCACTGGGGATGAAAGTTGGGTATGGGCATATGATCCTGAGTCTAAGAGGAAGTCATGCCAATGGTTGGAGCGTGGCTCCACCAGACCCATGAAGTTCAGACAGTCGAGGTCCTGTTTGAAAGTGATGATAATTGTGTTCTTTGACCAAGAGGGCATTGTGCATGTTGAGTATGCAAAGAGTACTGTGACAGCTGAAAGTTATGTTGAGACACTCATGAATTTGAGGAACTCAATCAGGGAGAAGAGGCCACAGTTGTGGAAGGATCACAACTGGGTTCTGCTGGACAACAACGCACCTGCTCATACTGCTGATGACACGGAAATCTTCAGGAGACAGGTCAAAATGAAGAGAGGACCCCACCCAGCTTACAGTCCTGACCTCACCCCTTGTGACTTCTTTTTGTTCCCCCGTTTGAAGACCCATCTCAGAGGAACCAGGTACACCAGCCTCAACACTCTCAAAGATGCTGTGAACACTGTCCTGGCTTCCTTCACCCCAGAAGATTTCCGGTACTGCTTTGAGAGCCTCCAGAGACGATGGCAGCATTGTGTCAACATCCAAGGACAATACTTTGAGGGATTCAAGACAAAAGACTGAGTGCCTCCTCATTGACTGCTGCATCGCGCAGACCACAACAATGTAGTATTTTGTGCGTAAAAGTGACCCAACTGCACTTGTTCTGCAAGGTCAGGTGACCGCGCGGTCGTCAATAAAGGCAGTCATGACGGAACGGACTTTGTATACCTCGTACTTCCTGCTCAAGCCTTGAGCCCTGTCTGCTTCGGTAGGTTTTCAGGTTGGATGAAATCTTATGTCGCTGAAAGTGACGGCCAGCAACAAGCCTCAAGATAGGCTGAACACCGGCAGCGTACGACGACTGCTTCGTCGTGTGGATTTTGTTCATTTCCTGCGTTTCAGCGCAAATGTTCCTTTGTTACACGACGACTAGGATCGACAGGAAGTTACAACAGAATCCAGGGGAGAAGGAAAACCTTGGTGGAAGGAAGCCTGCCCCAGGTAGAATCTACACGAGTTCCTTCCACCGAATGCAACACGTACATTCTGAATCAGACACTTTGCCAGATGCACCCGCACCAATGATCGTGGAGAAACAAAGGTTGTGTGCAGCACTCTCCTGCCTTCAGCGTCAGCTATTTTGCTGAAACAGATCCAATCCTGAACAACTTGCATGTATCGAAAAGCCAAAGCGGTGGAGGAATCGTTCAGGGCTTCTGTGTGATCTCGGCAGTGCACGAGCAAAGGTTGCAAGCAATTTGCACAGAAAAAATGTCGGGTAAAGGCGGACTGGTGACATGGCTGAGTTTTTTTAGCTTATCCTAAGTCTGGAAGACACCAGGAATTTTGTCTTGTTTTTACCCTTCAGAACTCAGCCGGGGGCTTCTTGGCGTTCCATTCTGCCACTTTAGGATGAGCTGCGACTTTCTTCCAGAGAGCATTCACTTTTGGATACTTCTCCAATGAAATAGTGATCTTGGCGAATCCGGACAAGAAGAAGTCCAACACAGCGTAAAACTCGATGTCAGCCCACGATATCTGCAACACCCAATCGCCGCCACATTTTGTAAACACCAGCACTGAGAACGACTGTTTGTCACACTGGATCACGAAGACAGACGCGGAAGATTTTCACACTCGGGTCACCAATTCGCACTCCGTGGAAATGGTGGGAGTCAAAGGCTCACTCGTTCACCAAACTATGCGACAGTCCTATTTTATTCTCTGGTGCAGTTTGCTGCAGGCCTGTTCTGCGAAACTGCCTTGCGACTCGTCTCCCGCAATTTTTCCCGTGATGGTAGAAAAGGGACTCACATCGTCGCCGACGAACCAGCCGTCGCCTCCCTTGTTCTGCTTCAGGATGTTCTCGATCTTCTCGAGCATCGGCGGCAGCTGCTCGTCCTGGTATTTCGCCTTCGCCGCCGCCTGCAGAGACACAACTCGTGCCAAAAACAAACGCTCGTAGAGAACGGAACGGAGGTTCAACAAATACGTCCGGTCCTTTTCCGGTGCCCCAATTGCCACATCGGTAAAACAGATACCATTTGGTCACTGGTCATTGACTCTCAGTGTACTGGACCTCCGATCTGGCAATTGGGGCACCGCGCGTTTGGAAATTAAGCGCTTGCAAAACCTCACCAGCAAAAGTAAAACGCAAAGCCACCACACCAATCAACAAACAAAACATTTCAAATGGTTGGGATCTCAACAGGGTAGGTTTGGAAATTGGAGCCTTGCTGACTCGAGACCCTCTGGTGTGCTTGAAACTCACCTTTTCCTCCTCCGGTTTTCCAAATATGGCGACCAAAGGCTGCGCAACATCGGTCAAGCAGTCGACGACCATGTCGACACGAGCGTTCTCCAGCTCCGTCTTCCCGTAGAAACCTACAGGGTACAACGACATCCAGGGCTCTGTCAGAACATTCAAAGAACTGTCAACTATTGAACTTTGGGTCAATCCAATACAATTTATATTCTTGTGCTAGGACCGCATGTGTGGAGAAAATGACGAATTTGTTCAACCAAAGCACACACGACTCCGTTTCAACCTCGAGGTGCGAAATTATCCTGGAACGGCCAGTGCTTCCTCTCATGGTCGGGATTTCAAACGTACCGAACTTCTTGGCGATGTATCTGGCGATCGCATGGCTCTGACAAATCATGACGTCATCGACCTCCAGAACGGGCAAGGAGCCCATCGGTGTTTCTGCAAGAAGTACCAACTATGCTCATAATGGGCGCTGATGTCAAACTTTCACAGATGCCGTGCTTCCTCCTTGGGTGAAAGGGCTGCCGACTTCAACGTCAGAGTGAACAAGCTGGCTGAGTTTTCATTCTGCTGAAACCGCCCCCTTTCTTATTTTGTGTCAAAACGAATACGGCGGTAACCAGTGAAAGGCACAATGCCTTATCTTTCCAGAAAATAAAATGGAACACCTCTTCAATTAGTTTGGAAGTCGAGAGACTGATTACACGCGCACCGCGCGAAAGTGAAGTGGTCCGTCTGGGTGTCAAGTCGCCGCCGCCTCTCAAGTGGTCAAACGATTCGAGGTTTGAAAAGCCTCAGTTATACAGTGAACGAGTCTGCACAGAACTATGAAGTGAAGGAATTCAGCTTGAATGTACGTTTGCTCTGGTGAAAGTGTTCTTCACTGCAGGGGAAACTTCCTCAACGGAAACCACATCTTTCGTCTCGCGATCGCTGAAGTGCTGGGTTGTTGTTGTTTTTTTTTGAAACCTCGTCGCGGGTGTGCAGGGACTGCCTTGTGTCATGCACGAAGAAAAGTGTGAATCTCAGTCTACTGACTGGGTTTGAAGGCCTGCCATTCCTCCCCGGCGACGCGGATGTCCTGGAACTCCTGCCCCGCCATGGTGAAGAGGATGCGAGACACCTCGGCGCGTCCCGGGCCCTTGAAGTACGTCAACTTGTAGGTCGGCATCGTTCAACTGGACGGTCTACAATCCAAAGGACACAAGAGTCAGATCCTCCGCATCAAAATCACTCGCATACTGGCTTGTTTGAGAGTCCGCTAAGGCTTCTGGATTTCAGCCTCAATCACCTTGTGGAGAGCCCGGTTCAGGTGCGACGCGACATGGAAAAGGCGGTGATGACTGCACTGTGTTGAGTCCTACCCGCATCTCTGTTACTCTCCCTGTGTGCATCTTTTGTTGGCGGGGTCGGGTACAACAGTGTGGAGGGGTCAGGTGCAACATTCTTTCTGTGACTTCAACTGTATTTGATCTGTGTTTGTCTGGGGGCGTTGGGCACAACAGGAGGGCTCAGGTGCAACATTTTGGGAGTGGTTGGGCTGGGGCTGCGTTGCACCCGACTCCTCCCATTCAAAAAACCACTCGAGTGGTGACACGCACGAAACTGAAGATTCAAACATGTGACGTTCAGCTTCACTTCTCTCGAAAATTCCTTTTGCCATGAAAAGAAACCTGTTTCTGTTCATGTTACAAATTGGCATATGAAAACAAGTTACAGACAAACAAACGTGTATTTCACATTCAAACACATGTCTCTGTGTTTGTAAGATTCCTGTAAGGTTACGTGGGTCATTCGAGCAGATGAAGACAGGGGCCAAAAAAATTCTCTTTTCATTCGTATAGACACAGTTTGCGTAGGTAAACAGAACACCATTCCAGGCACACATGGCGCACATAGGTAGACACTCCCATCGCTCTTTCCAAGAGGATTCCATCTCCTCACAAATCAATTCAGAAACAACAAGAAAACACAGCTTTGAACACAGATACGTCCCTGGGCTTAGAAATTCGTTCTTGGGGTCGGAGCTGGGGTTAGACCTTTCCTGGAATTGTATCTGCTGTGGGGGCCTGTCCAGCAACCACAGGGGGAGGGGTTAGGAACATGCCCAAAGTTTTGTTCAGCAGGTCGCATGCCCCACCCCCTTGAACAAACTAAATCACAATTCCCCCTACAATTGCCAGGGCAAATCACAGTCTCGTTCCGATGGACACGCTAGTACGATTAAAATGAATCTTTCGGGGAAGGGGGGGATTTTCACGACGGTTGTTCAGATCTCAGACGAGTTCTGCACGTTCATGACACAACGTTGACAGACACCTGCGTTTTCTTTCACATCAAACATTCAGCGATCAATACAAGAGGTATGCTGCGTGTCTGTTCTCAGGTGAAACTGTCTCCCAAGTGCACCTCGATAGTTGAACTCCTTTCGCCCAGAGCTGCCAATCCTACGAACTAAGACAGGAACCCGACCCTCACACCACCTGGTGCACTTGCACAGATTGATGCAGACGTTCTGTCAATTACGTGGCCAATTGCACCTCAAAGGATGTTCTTACGCAAGTGATCCACATTTCATGACCAGGTGGGGTGACGCTCTGAAAAGTTCTCAATTGCGTCTGGCCACTCTAGTTGGCCAAGTGCTGCGGTCTGGTCAATTCAATCTGTCCATGGCAAGTTCTAACTTGTGCCCTGCTCACAATGTTTTCAAAACGGCATCCAAGTGCCCGTCTCATGTCCACCGTGTCGTACGTGTACTCGTACCAGTCGGATTCCAACCGCGTTTTCCACAAGGCTGTTCTTAGACAACCGGCAACTGAGCTGTCTCTATCACACGGAGAATGGCAGCTCACACGCCATTCAGAATTCATGACCCCCTGCATCGAGAATGTGAACACCAGATGAAAACCAATGCAACAGAGAACTTCACACCTGAAATGACGACATCTCCGATCATTGCACACAACTCAGAACACAAGCCGTGTTCGACTTGGGCGTGCGGCTGGCCGGCGGCAAAGTCGCGCGACTTTGCCCCTGGGTTGGAGATGGGGCGAAGTGGGCGAAGTGAGCCAAGTATCGGCTCAGCGCGTCAATGGAATGCGCCCATTTTCATTCAGCAGAACGAGCATCGTTGATGGGACAATTGATGCGGAGCCACTGACTCACATGATTCGTGTTGCCTGTTCAGTGGAGCCTACATGTTTGCTGATCATGTTGTCGCAAGCGCGTGCGGAAAGTTCTCTCTTCGGGGCTGTTCAATGCACGAAAACCCGGACAACGCATCGTTGTCGAATTGGTTAAGAACCAGCAAGTTTCCATTCACGAACGAAGTTGAGCAGAAAATTCTGCCTGAGAATCTACCTGTCACAGAATTGAAAGTGTTGGGAGATCAAACACGCAAATGGCAAAAATTACAAACTTATGACCGCGCGCTGAATCGACTGCTGAATCACACATGTCCAAGAAGGTGCTTCACAAACTCACCTGCGGTCGAACTTCAACTGCGAAACTGCGAGATTCAGTGAAATACAACTGCAAACTCCTTTCGAGCCGGTGTCCTAGATGTCTGATTTCAAGAGGAACTGAAAGGTTCTGACGGGTGGCACCTGCACCACAAACAGTGATCCAGGGCAAAGACTCAACAAGAAATAACAATTCTGCGACAAACACGTGCCAAATTTACTTTATTGAATCTTTTCAGAACTCACAATGCACCTTTTCTGGTGTTTTGGTCGTATTTTGCTTTCATAAATTGGTGTTGGCACCAAGACCAACTGCTGGGATCTGGCCTGGTTTAACACAAAAAGGCTTCAAAGTTCGCATGATCAGTTGCGTAAAGCCATCAACAACAGTTGATGATATTGAGCGAAGTTTATTGTCAATGCAGATACAGATCTAGCAACACTAGATTATTCTTGAGAAGGAGAGACCAACTAACCTGCCAGATTCCGACCAAATTGTTTGATCATTCTCACCAGACAGTCTATATACCATCACACGTCCAGTGTGTTTCTGGCCTTTCGCTTCCATTCGCAAGCACTGGTCTTCAAAACCCAAACTATTCCCAAGTAAAATTGCTTACAGATTATCTGGCATCTTTTGCTTCGACTTGGAAACACCAGCAGGCCTCTGCTTTGCCGCTGTCAAACTCCTGACATGGATTGGCGGGAACCCGAACGTTGACCCTTCTTCACTGACAACCTCCTGCAGAGCTGCGTGTTTGGACATGTGCCTGGTCTGCTGTTTGGAGGGCCGGGTCCGGATTTTCACGCTTTGTTTGGCCTGAAGTTTGGAGGGTCGGCTCCTCATGCTTTCTCGAGACGACAATTGGGACGTGAGGGTGCTGCTGGTGCTGTTGACTCGAGAAAAGCGTCGTCCGGAGAAAGGCTTCCGGCGGCCAGCCAGGAACTTTGGCTTCCGCTTCGCCTGAAAAATGAACGCATGGATCAGAAGTGTTTTTGATGCACTCTTCTGCAAACTCGGGTGTCCTTTTCTGTGAGCAAGAATTATGGGCACCCAAAGAGTGTTGTGATATCACAAACGATCAGTTGGGTGTCTTGGATGAGACTGTAGCCCCAGCCCCGGGTCGCACCACAGAGCAGTCTACAAACCCACCATCACCCGCCATCATACCCATCATCTACCTCACTCACAAAGAAGGGTGTGGTCCTGAAAGGAGTGTGGTGGCCCTGCAAGGAGGGTCTCAAACTCCTCCGTCCAGAAGAGTTCAGGGCCCAGACAGACAGAGGTCTGGTGGTCTGGTGCCTCTGAATACCCAATGTCAGAGCAGCGGACACCCTCTGACGAGCCTGTGACACCCACCAGGCGAGGTCTATATTGGGCACCTCTTTTTGTGATTGAATTCTGGAGACGAAATCCCTTGACGTGCCGAGATGAAATGACATGGGTCAGACGAGCTTGACACACTGACCTGCACATGTCGCAGAGTGTCGTGTTTCTCCATGAACGCTTTGAGCGAGTCTGGGATGTCGAACTCAGGAATTGGATCCAACTTGGTCCAAGGCAGTGCCGTGAACACGTTCAGCTGCAAACACAAAACGGGCGCGTGCAGATTTCTGTTGTCACAGCGCAACAGATGATTGCCCAAGCTCAATCACCCAAGAAGAGCGTTGCCATCACGTTCATCGTCAAGTGTTTCCTTTTTCACTCGGACAGGTTTTTTTGTCCGCCGAGGTCTGAACAATGGTCACCATTTTGTGAGATTTCTCAGACGTTGAGCAGTCGGTAGCCGCTCCTTCACATGCAGAACGAGAAGTCACAAATATTGCACGAATCAGCATTCAATATGTGTTCAGAATGAACGAGTGCACAGCACGAGTTCTTTCTTCACATATTGAACACTGATGAGTGAAATAGTTGACTTAT
>JAAUXT010087045.1_pt1 | contig 22339 bp, 10 predicted proteins | sample 7278171 | NCBI WGS metagenome assembly JAAUXT01 (sample SAMN14350112, study PRJNA611818) | marine sediment metagenome | isolation source: surface marine sediment (1.8m) | place: French Polynesia: Moorea | collected 2018-08 | reverse complement strand
GGGGTGAACTCAATGCTTTTCAAATGGACTGAGTTCGAGGCACGGAAAAAACGACTGATTATGCGGGGCGACGTACTAACCGGGGTCGAATTAAGCGGGGACGACAGTACATGCAACGCTTCGAGTGAGAACAAGCCTCTGTGTGGTCATCAGTTGGCTCGGCGGTTGCCCTGGCAGCCAGTTGTGGTCAGGTCATCACTGGGGGCAACGAGCAGACAATCCAATCCAAATGCGTTTTTTTCCTGGCGACATTCCGCTCTCACCATATTTTTGCTGTTTGTCATTTCGGAACATTGGCTCAGGATTGCAGGATATTCCAGGGGTCATTGGAAGCACGGTCCATCAGGCTGGACTGCAGGGCTTTGGACCAGACTCGGGATCGGAGAGCTGGCATTGGGCAGTTTTAATACCAGTGCCCGCCACATGTGGTCACGCTGTGGCTGAACTTTCCATTGCAGCGTTTGAAGTCCTTTTCAAGCCAAGTGCTCAGGCGTTGCAAGTCCATCGACACAGCCTGCACAGAAACAAACGCAGTGATGTAGAATTTATCCCCTGCAGGGTGAATCTCCCAAGGTGCTGCAGGCTGGACGCTACCACCACACATCGCGTCCAGTCCTTGGTGTTGCGCCTCAGCCACATGCAGAAATGATAACTACGGTTGGCACACTGTCTCGTTTCAAGGTGGAGCGGTGTGTGTGTGTGTGTGTGTGTGTGTGTGTGTGTGTGTGTGTGTGTGACCCCAGAGGATTCTTCCCCCATCCTGGTAAACATCGAGTAATCGCACATCAAATGACTTCACGGAATCACAAAAACTTCATCTTGATCCATTGTCTGGTGTCGCTTCTGATCTCATCCCAACGTCTCAAGGTGGAGGGGACGCATCCAGGGGAGACCCCCGGGCGCCATTCCCTCCCCGTGGAACAATGACTTTCCCCATATGATTGTGCCTTGCAGGGGTGTGCATTTTTTGCTTCTTGTTGTTCAATTTTGAAATATTGCAGTCAGACCCCCCCCCCCACGGGGTCGGACGTTCCTCTTCGCGTGACCCGATCCTACATCCGCCCGCGCATTGACTTCCCCTCCCTAGATAAACGACGAAGGTGTGGCAAATTCCGCTCATCTGTCTCCAGCTGCGACTCGAGTCAAAGAGCGCAATTAGTTTCCTCCAGTTCGGCTCAACTCAATTTCAGTTTTTTTTGCAAAGGAGAGGAAGTGGTGTTTTGTTTCAAACAGGTGGAGCTTCAAATGCCAGGCGTGTCGTCAAAAAAGACGCTTCTGGCAAAAAGACAAGATATTTTTTTTGGTGATGATTTGATCCGTCGAACACAGGGGAGAAACAGGAGTTGTGATTTCTGTGGGAACCCAACAAAGGATACAGTGGATCATGGGGGGCTTGGACCTCTCTCTGATCCCTCACCACTGCAAAAAGACCTCCCTCGCTTCTGGGAGCACTTTTGTATGAAATGGACGCTCAAGCCCTTCCAGAATCCATCGGACATCCTGCTCAGATCTGGGTCTGCTATCAACTCCAGCAACACGACAGTCCCTCTTCAACACTGTTCAGAAAAGTGTGTGGAGGCTCATACCAACTGGAGGAAATCTTGCTTGTTGGTCAATTTTTTGCCGGGAGTTTTGGTGGTAGAAAGTCCCATTCCCCTGGATCCGCACCTGCGCACAGAAAGAAATCCCTGCGATACGCGGTTCTCGCGCGAATTTTCAGACGGTCTGGGCCGTCTCCCAAGTGGCCTCAATGTACATTCGCCTCATCCAGAGAAATTTTGAAAGACCTATTGGTGCAAATGGAATTTGCTCCGCCCTTCCTTCTGCGGCAACTCGATTACAGCTGCGGCGTGTTGGGCGGCGCGGGGCGGGTGCGCGCCGGGCGCGTCGCGCGGTCCGGGAGCGGCGTCGTAGAGCTGGGCACGCAGTGGGTGCCTCACACCGAGCCAGGAGCAAATCCAGGGTTTGGGGATTTCAGACCCTTGGAGTGAGTTCAACGAAGAACATTTTTCGTGTGACGAAGGTGTGCGTGCCCGCTGCATGCACAAATTTGAGAAAGTTGTCCTGTGGGTCATGTGGGTCTCAAGGCCCTTTGGATCAGCACCTATTGCCACCCATACAACGTTGTATTGACGCACTGTTGCGCACATTGACGCAGGCTCAGAACGCCTGGCGCACCCAGTGTGAACGGAGCCCGAGGCCTGTTCCCGCCCTGACCTTGATTCGGACGGACTCGCGCTGTTTTCCGCTGTAGAACACGCCACTTCCAGCCCATATTTCTGACACTCAGAGGTCATGTCGACCGAAACCGCCGCCGGCGCTTCGAAAGAAATCATTTCCGACAAGGGCAAATGGGGAAAAAGAAATTCTACGTGTTGTGCTGCTCTTCGTAAAGACGCGATTGGAGGGTCTGTGTGGACGACGCCCTATTCGGCGCAATTGAGCATGCGCGAAAGTGATCGTTAATGCGCGCTGATGGCGTTCTGAGGAGCGTCCGGGGCGGATCCGAGGTGGAGTCGGGGCCACTGGCGGCGCAAGTCTTGCCAAACTGGGGAGCCATCTTTGCACATGGACCCAATCCGTTGCAACAGGACCCATTGTACGTGTTTGCGACGTCGCGCGCACGATTTGAAGCTGGCAGTTGCATCGCACCAGGACTCCAGCTCTGGGCAGGTTTGTACTGGTAATGTCGTGTGCCACGCGCTGTGGCCCCATCTACGTTCCCATCCTGACTCAGCAACGCCGCCTCGACTTGTGCAGGGCCTCACGCCGACGCATCCAGTGCAAACCAGGTTTTTTTCCATCGTAATTGATTCGTGGTGTGGAGAAAAGGCTTCCAACTCTGAGCGCAACTTCTCGAGTCTGACTCTTGATATTTACAAGACACGTGGGACGGGGCTCGTTCCGGGAAGAGGTATAATAACAAGATTCCTGCAGAAAGAGCCGGGTTTTCCAACCAGGGAAGTCCAGGGCATCCAAATCTGTCTGTGTACAGAAACGGTTGCGCGTATGCAAGCGTGTACGTGTGTGGGAACCTGGGTGCACGCGCGTGTTGTGCCTGTGTACCTGTGGGCACAAGTGTGTGTATGTGAGTAGGGTGTGTGTGCGTGTATGCGCATGCCTGTGTTTGTGTGTGTGTGTGTGTGTGTGTGTGTGTGTGTGTATCTGTAGCGTGTGTGTGCGTGCGTGTGCGTGCGTGCGGGTATTTGAGTGTGTGTGTGTGTGTGTGTGTGTGTGTGTGTGTCTGGCGTGCAAATACCACTGCGTGTGGAATGTGCCTTTCGCTTGCACAATCGTGTCACCGCGGACAGACGTAATCAGCTAATTGGCGTTTCTTGTCTCAGCAGTGAAATATGACGTCAAACGGCGTCTCATTTTCCTGATCGCTCTGCAGAGCTGTTTGTTTCTAAAAGATTGAGCGTTTTGCGTGGGCGCTGCAACGCTGCAACGCCGTCCTTGCAGTGAGAGGCTGCAGGGCCGTCCTCGCAGCGCGGGTGCTGCAGGGCTGGCTTATCAGGAAGAGCCTACAGCATTGTGCCCGCAGTGTTGCAGTGCCATCCTTGCAGTGAGGTGCTGCAACACCATCAGCGCAATGCCGTCCTCGCAGGGCGTCAGTGGACTCAGTTGACACAAAACTCAACAATAGGGGTTTTCACATTGGTGACGCGCGGTTGGGCGGCATCAGAATTTTTGACACGTGCGTCAAAATTCTGTGGCTGCGTCACCAATGTGAAAACCCCTAATGACACATGTGTCTTCACTACAGAAAGCAACAAACTGTAACGTCCACGTTTTGCTTGTAGCGACTGCAAACCCAGGCCACGACAACCACACTTCACACAGCAAGGACGTCATTGAAAGATCCCGCGGGAAAAAGCCGAACTTCCTTCAGCACAAGATGTATCGCGACTGCAGCAGAGTGGTGTGAGTTGTATGGAGCGACGGGCCGCAGGGACAAAAGCGTAGACCTCAAGTGAAGCTTGCACCGTCTCACTTCAAGTAAATAATGCGATAAGTGAATTGCACTTGCGTGAGAGCCTAAAACAATTGTCTTTGCAGGCTTTTCTGGCTTCATTTGTTCAGAAGCTCGAGACTCGCCACTCGTTGTCAAGAGGCCCCTGGAGACACCAGGCTCGGATCCAGGACGGATCTGGATCTGCGTCTGGAGACGCTGTGTTCTGGCTGACCCAGGAAACTACCCATAGGATCCAGGGATCAAACGGTCCTGGACCACTCACCCCATGAACAACAACTTCTGTACTGTCGTGCCGTCAAGGATGTGTGTGTGTGTGTGTGTGTGTGTGTGTGTGTGTGTCTGTCTGTCTGTCTGTCTCTGAATCCCACACTGTCCACAAATTATAGAGGTGAGTAAACCTGGTGGCCACTTGACTTCGCTATCTCTCAAAAATATCCCGACCCCTGACCTTCAGTCCTACTCCCACCACCCAGCTTTCTGGAACGGCCGAAGCCAACACCCCCACGACACACAGTTTGCTTTTCTCACACATCCATCCGACTTCCAGAAACACTTTCCCGGACATGAATCTGTGCATGAAGTATCATTGACGTAACTGGATTTGGGGACTGTTACCCATAAGTCTCGGAACATATCAAAGGAGGCCGCGGGTGCAAATGAGATCGGGGGCCGCTCCCGCGATTTGAGTAACAGGATTATCCGGGCCATGTGTCCGCGGTGTCCAAAGCCAATCCTCACCGAGGGAAGAACATTGGTCCAGCTTGAGGACCAGTGGCTTGAGATTGAGATCAGTGTCTCCAGTCTGTTGTCCCCAACAAAATCCTGGTCTTTGTTGTGCTTCTGTTGGGGTGGTGATTTTTGTACGCTTCATCGCAGTCCTGGAGAACAACACAAATGGCTGTCTTGGTGTAGAGTCATGTGACCTGGCTGCATGTTTTTCCACGATGCTCCGTGCTGTGTTTGTGACTCGTTGCTTTGAAGAGCCTTGAGTTTCCCGAGGTTCTGACCCAGGTTCAGCCCTCGGTAGCTCTCAGGGAAATAAAACCGAACACTGGATACTCGATGCTGTGAAAGTTCAACATGAAGTGTCTGTTTTTAGATCACGAGTCGAGGTTTCATCAGCGGAGGCGCACCCAGGATTTAGTCCGTGGGGGGACCATTCTTCAAATTGTGGGCACTGATGCCAACTTTGTAAACATCAAGACGGAAAGGATAAAGTGTACTGGAATTCGGAATGGAGAAGGGGCAGGGTAAAAATCTGTCAGGGTCCAGGATTGGATTGGATCCCTCTTGAGCCCTGGATCTGTTCCTGACTCCACCCCTGAACCTTGTCCAAGCATCCGGTGCAGCATTAGCAGGTCTGCAATCCTTCCTTGACACACAATCAAAAGAATAACAACTCTGACGTCTGTGTACGAAACGACCCTGTTAATCTGTGGTGGCAAACCTTGATCAATCGCTGCTCCAATAGGAGTAATTTCGATCGAAATCAATGGCTTCAACTTTGGCAGGAGCCGTGTTTCCACAAGGCCGCGTCATGCAACGCGTCCCTGTTGGAGTCAGTGGGCGTAGCGAGTTGTCGGGTCAACGCAGTACCGTGTGGTGAGGCTGGCAGGAAGGTGACACTGCAGGGGCGAGTACAGGGTGGGGCCCAGGGGGGTCCTCTGACCCCGTGAAAAAATACCCCCAAACCAGCACCAAATTTTTACCCTGCAGGTTCAGTTTTGCTTCTGCTAAAATTGAAGCCAGTCCCCTCCCACTCACTTACCTCCGCGACTTCACCAGATCCTGGATCCCCCCCCCCGCTCTACGTGTGTGGTGCGGAGCGGAAAGTTGTCTCATCGCGTAACACGCAGCACCGAATCCAATGGGAAGTCTCTCTCACCTCACACCTGGGAGTCATTGTTGTTTTGACAGATTGACATTTGTATTGAAAAGTCACTGCGAGTTGTGTGTGGCGGTGTCAATGAGTACAGAAGCTGCTGAAAACAAAACACGCGAGGTGTGGTTCACACTGCCTGGATCACTCTGCTGAGTTCACATTGCTTGGTTCATTCACACCAGAAACCAGAGACTGCGCAGGCACTCCGTCGCAACCCTGCCAACGTCGGGAAACATGGCAGATACAGACATCGCACGTGGATCGTGTGTGAAGGGGTGGGGAAAGTCCGCATTGAGTGGTCTCACGTGCCTCATGGACTGAGGCATTCTGAACGTCTTCACTGTTCCTTTCCTGTCAGATGTGAGACTCTGCTGCTGTGTCTCCAGTAGAGGAAATGTAAAACGATTCGGGAGGAGGGAGACAGGAAGAGGAGGAACTCTGAAGCTCCGTCTAATTTCCGCCGCACGACGCGGGGCGTCGGGTCCCCGCGCTCAGGTGTGGGGGAGCCGGGCGCGCGCAGGGTGCGTCGTGCTCCGTGCGTCACGTGACGTCACGTGACGTCCGCTACAGATTCGCGAGGCCTTGACTCCCAGGTCTCCAATGTGGGGCTGGGTTGCGTTTTGGGGCAGCGACCCCAACTGCCACCACCCACTCGTGGTGCGCTACGCGCTTCATCAACCTCTGCACGCAGGTGTTCACAGTGAGTGCGTCGTGCGCCGTGCCCTGCGTCCCTAAACCAGTCAACCAGGTGCTGCGTCACAAGCGATGACCCAAACACGTGTTGACAAGTACACGGCTGTAACTCGTGACGCATGCAGTGTGAACGCGGTCTGGATCAGGTGTAGGTGGGTGTGCGTAAGACACCATTTGTAGCTTCTCTCTCCTTTGATCAACAGACGGCATTTTCCTGTGTCGGCGCGGGTAGTGGATGCACTCAGCAGAGACACAAGTCAACTTACACCGTATTGACTTTCATGCGCTGGAGATGATGCTTCTTGCCTTTCCTCAGACGATCTTCCATCACATTGCCTGCGTTCTGCGCTTTGAGAACAACTGAGGCCTGTTTCACAAATTGCCTCCCTGGAAAAGTCAATGAGTGCTGCGGGTGCCGCACTCAACCCTCTGCAGCGCTTTTGGATTGGCATTGGACGCAAGGCGTGATGTAACTGGCGCGAACCCGGGTTGAACAGGGACGCGTGTGGTGTGAATCAGGCCGCAGTGGATGCGGTAGTTGATCTCTGAATCGGAAATAGAATCCACTGCCCGTGTTGGAACTGGGGAAGTGTTGCGGAGACGGCCTCGTTCACGTAAGTTGCGTCACACTGGGGAAAGCTTCGCACGCGACGTCGATGACGCGACGCAGCGCCCAGTGACCTGCAGAGCGACGCAGTGCACGACGCGTCCAGTGTGAACGCGAGTCCACGTCTACGAGCAAGGCATCTAACGCCCGTTGCATCGCGTGACGGATGGCGAGTGATGCCTGACACAATGTACGATGCAGCCCAATGTGAACGCGGCTTTTCTCCTGCCGAAAGGGGTCTCGACACCCCTCACGATGCGTGACGCAAAACGCGTGACGTAGCGCACGACGCTCTAGCTTCACACGTGTAGGGAATGGGTCGACACCCCTCGTTTTCCCTACCTCTGACGTTTGACACGTGACGCGTGACGTAGTTCACACACGGCGCATCCAGTGTGCAACAGGCCTTTTCCTCAAGTGAAGTGTTATGGATGAGCGGAAAGCGACTCCTCTGGACAAACTGCAAAAAGCGCCGCTTGTCCCGCGGTGATTTATCGCTCCGTGCGAAAACTCCCCGAATCAATAGGCTGCTTTTAGTCATCCGCAGATGGTCCCGAGTCGGGAGAGGTGTCGCCCGGATGGGCGGGGTCCGCGCGCCAATTCATCAGGGCGGGACGCAGGGCGGGCGGTGGGCTCGCGCCGCAGACCACTTTTTCATTGGGCGTTGGGACTGTTGCGCCAGGGCGCGACGGACACGCGGTACGCGGCGTCCCAGCACTGAAGTGCGGTAGCGTCTGCGTGAATATAGCTGCACGGATTCCTGTTGTGGCGAAGACGAAGTTGTTGAATTGGGTGTTTGAACCTGCAGAGACTCAGGGTGAAGGGGGCAACAGGCAACAGGTACTGATTTTCAGAAGGCAACAATTTTGAGTACCTTGGGTCACCTTTTTCCCAATGGACTTCCTCTCCCTGCCCTCCCTCACCACGTTCACCCTCATTGTGCGAGGACGGCGCTTTCGCGCCTGCACCATATCGCTGGAAGGACGGCGCTGCGGTCTTGTCCGTTGATGGCTGATGCCCGATGCCGCAGAGCTCCTCCACTCCGAACATGGCAGGAGAGGTCCATTGTCGGTCCGCGTTGCTTTGATTCTCGTTCCTTGACAATTTCGTTTCCCGTGTTCTTCCGATGGTCATTTTGTTGCAATTCCGCCGGGTGCGAGACGGAATTCGCTGCAATCTGGTGCTGGTATGTATTTCTGTATCATCGGGTGCGTTCTTTTTCTGTGCCCCGAGAACCCTGGGTGTGCTCAACAGACTTCGTGTTTTTTGTACCCTGGGAGCGTACCCTGTGCATCACAACTAGAAAGACAACCGTGGGGCGGGGCACACCCACGGAAATACGCGAGGTGCACGGGGCATGAAAACTGAACACGTCCAAAGACTAAAACAATTGCACCATCGAGAAACGACTGCGCTCATTGTCTTCCTATTCCAACCGCGATGTCTTGGTTGGCTTTGCTCACGCTTTGCTCACGCTGCAGAAAAAAATGAAATTCATGTTGAGCAGATTTCGCATGCTCATCAGAAGAGATAATTCCCTCCCTAATAGGCCTCGGGCTGAGCAGCGTTGCTTCGCCCTTCCCTCACACACGGCTCGGGCACACCGGCTGCGTCACGTAATGAGTGCCCAGGTCTCTTCACAGACTTCGCAACGCACCACACGTCCAGTGCTTCTGACGCAGAGACGCTGGGCTGTGCTCGTTACGCTGTGCACGTTTGGTCAGAACAGGAACACAACGCTCGCGTATCCAGCGGGTGTGACGTCGAGCCCATGGCCTTGTACAGCGACGTAACGCACGCATGCAGACGGTGACGCACGGTGCATCCAATGCTCGTGATGCAGCACCCTGCAAATCCAGTGCTTCTGGTCCACCGACTCACTTGTGCACGATGCACCCGGTGTGAACCCCGTGCAACTGAGGATGAGGAGCGATGCGGTGCACTTCATTTAGTCTGAGGATTCCTCCGTATTGACTCGAGTCGTAAGCGCAGCGTAACTGCGATCAAATTGGTGTCGAGACGGTGATTAGCTCAGGCACCCTTGACAGAGTAATCATGCAGCAAAATAAAGAGCACCCCGGGGTTCCGGGGAGCGCCGCGCGCCGGGATCGATGCAGCTGTGGCGGCATGATGCGGCCTCCTTCACCCGGGGCGCGCCGTGCGGTACGGACACGTTGTCTTGTTCTCTGATTTGTGCAGGAAAGCTATGCGTGACGCACAAAGTGTGAAGCAGGCCTGAGATGGGATTTTCTCCTTCATGCGTGCAGGATGTCTCAAGTTGTCTCGTGATGTTGGGTTTATCCCTCTGTCTCTCCCCGTCTCTTTCTCTCACTCTCACTCTCATTCTCTTTCACGCTCTCTCATTCTCTCTCCTCCATCCTCTCTATCCCTTCTCTTCTGTCTTGCACTCTCTCTCTCTCTCTCTCTCTCTCTGTCTCTCTCCCACTCTGTTGTCTCCCCCTCTTGCTCTTTCCTTCATACGGTGACTTTCAGCAGCTTTCTTCTTTTTCGCATTCCGGAAGAAGCCTGAACCTGCAAATGTCAGAGTTCCTTCAACCTGCACGCAACACAACAAGAAAATTGTTTCAAAATCTTCTTGCCACCCACTTGACTGGCGCGTGTTTCAGACGCATGTGAAGCAGCGAACTGCGCGACGTGCTGGAAGAGAGCAGCGTCGGAGCGGAGGAGCTTCGATTGGGACATCTGCACCGCACCTTGTTTACCTGATCAATAGCAAAACAATTATTGATGATTCTACAGAGGACCCAGAGTCTGTTGAAAGGGAGACTGACTGAATCCTCACGGGAAGGGGGGGGGGAGGCTCGACTTGGAAAGTTTGTGAAGCAATGAATACTTGGCAGAAAGAGGGAAGAATTTTTTGTGGCGTCTGGAATCAGTGACCCAGGTTCCAAGCCTTCCCAGAACCGCCCTTGATCCATCCCTGAATGCGTGCCAGGATCTGCTTGCTGGCTTCACCCTGATCCGCCCCTGGATTCTGTGAATGAGACGCTGAGGCGAGTCCGGGAATCCGCACGCTCCACCGAGCTTCATCTGCAGCGCGCAGCGCAACTGTTCACAGCGTGTCCCTGGTGCGCAGGCCACGTGACCAAGACGAGTATCGCGTACTCGCGTTGCGTTGGAGATTGCGACAGGATTCAGTGACCTCAAATTGCAAGTGACGATTTTGTGCAAGGGCTGGTCCAAGGTTTGATCTTTGGTGGAGCAAAGAAAGCAGTGATTGAAACAAGTGACTGCGGCTTTACAGCGCAGGATGGGGGGAGCAAAAGAATATCTTTTCTTGGATCAGGAATAGGAATGCCCAGGGCCCCTTGTACGACACAGACATCCTTTCTTCGACGACAGCACGCAGAACTGCATGATGATGCTTTCTGTGGTGAAGATGTTGGACAGTTGTTCCAATTGGCTTTTGTGCGTTCTTCTCAAGTGCCATGTAGCACGACAAACACCGCAACGTGGTGAGAATCAAGTTTGTTGTCCGTGCCCCTATTTCATACACAAATCAAGAAGCAAAGAAGCGTCGAGCCCCGACACCTGTGTGGATACAGCGTGGACCAGAGGAGAGATTTCTCTTCGGAGCGAACACAAAGAGATCAGTGTAGCGGTAAGACGTCATTTGACCAGACACTTGGCAAGGTTGCCCGTCTTTCCCATTGATCGGCGCGGCGAGGCTATTGAATGCGCGGGGCGCGCGGCGGCGTGTGATGTCCTCTGTGGTTACATGCATACCCCGACACTCAGAGCCTAATCAAACTGTGAAGATACAAGGCGGCGGCGCCGTGGAGCAGCGGACGCCACGAGGCCGTCACTCGTGTGCGCAGAAGTGGAGTTACACGTCACGTGACGAGAGAACGAAGAAACGCCCGTCATCCACCGTTCACTGTTGTGGCATGGTTTTTGCGTTGGAGTTTGCGTCACAACAATGAGCGCTGCATCCATTCTGTCACTTACAACTCATTGAACTGACCTCGTGCTGTCATGATACAGCGCTGGGTCTTCAGTGAAGCTACCCTCTGCATCGCAGTCGCAACGCCGTTCTCGTTGGCGTGGGGTGGTGTAGGGCGTCGTCAGCACAGGGGCAAAAGGGACGCTGTCCATGCGGCCAGTGATGGGTCACTGTCCGTCATGGGAGTCTGTGCTGTGGGCCAAAACGTTGGGTGAGACACAGTGAGTCCGGATGGGGGACGATTCCTCACTCCAGGCCAAAACCCATCGCAGTCGTCCTCGCCCAATACGTTCACACCGCATTGCCATGTTTGTCGAGCAAAGATCAATCAGTGACGCAGGAAGCCGCCGACACGGACTCGCACGCCGCGTGAATTTGAAGGTCAATTTCAATTAGCGGGCGGGATCCCCATCTCCGCTCCTTCCGCTTCTTACTTCCCCGATCCTGTCGGGATCAAGAATGACAGGCGTGCGAGGACGGTGCTGTGAGGACGACACTGCGAGAATGGGGCTGTGTGGAAGGCGTTGTGGGAACAACGATGCTTGGACAGCAATGTGGGAAGGACACTGTGCGGACAGGACTGCGGGGAGAGTACTGCGAGGACTCCCCTGTGAGTTGAGAGCCAATCATGACACTGCTCGGAGGATGGTGCGTTTGCGCACGACGCTGTAGAGGCAGAGCAGCGAGGACGGCTCCGCAGCACCGCAACAGCGCCGCAGCCTGGTGGCTGTGTTCCAGTGTGTCGGTGAGGAGGATGAGCGACACTGAGCGAAGCCATGGAGACCGCCTCATTTCCGCACTTCATGTCCAGTGTCCGGGCGCGAGTACGGGGCGGAGAGAGAGAGAGAGAGAGAGAGCCGTCAAATTAAAGCGAGCGGCTCGCTCTCGAGTGGACACTGACCCAGGGGCCGGACGCAGACGTACTTCACGCTGAACGCTTCGTGCAACGCGTGACGCATCCAGTGTGGTACCGTTACAAGTGGACTGTGCAGGGGTTTGCGTTGGGGTTTCCGCCCAGGTCAACTGGGGCCACGCAGCACCCCAAGGACCTTGCAGTGTGGTCTATGGGGTGTGAAACACGTCTTCGTGTTGGTACTTGTACCATTGTCATGGTGACCACCATGTGAACTGGACTGAGCTGAGTTGAGGTCAGTCGAGTTTATGTGCGTGTTGCGTGTTGCAGTGGAACCCAACAGTGTTGGCCGTCGGGAAACATCACAGTTCACTGCATCATCTATTTGCCCAGTTCCCGCCTCTCGCCCACAAAGTGTTTTTCTCTCTCCGCAGCTCATATTTGTGGAATTGGTTCCACAAAAGCCTTGAGCAAAGACACATCAAGTGTTTGGGTTTTTTATGGTCAAGCCTCAAAGCCGCGGCTGCTGCCGGGGCTCGGCGGGAAAAATGATGAATACATGAAATTGTCCGTTTTCTGCGGCCCTGCGAGGCACCGAATCTGTTGGGTCATTTGCGAGTAATTTGCCCAGACTTCAAAATAAAGTCCCGAATAAATTGCTTCCGCTCAGTGTGGTTGCGAACAATGGTGTAGCCGGGTTCACACTGCGTGCGATATGCGTTGCGTTGTGGTGATGGGCACTGCGTCGTCGAGTGCTCACACAGGATGCGTCACGCATTGCCCCCATGCGAAAGCCAATGGAAACGGCTACTTCTTGTACTTGGTGCGACACGTGTTTCGTGACACCATGGAATACGTAGTGCTGCGTCGTCGATTGGATAAGTCACGCGTTGTGCCCCTGTGTGGTCCAATGAGAACAGATGTGGCACGCGTTACGTCATACCAATGGACGCTGCGTCGCCGTCTGTTCACACTGGACACGCAACGTGTTGCGTCCCTGTGCAATCTGCATGGTGGGAACGGTGCCACACTGGACGCTCACACAGCGCACCACGTCAAAATCCGCTTGTTCACCCTGGATGCGTCACGTGTTGCGTCAATGGGCAAAAAACGGGGGTCACGTGATCGCGTGGATGTCCCCACGTTTGGCGCATTCACCGTGCAGCAGCCCAGAATCACAGCCGTGGCCCGAAGGATCCATCAGATCCGTGTGTGTTTGTCCCTGCCATGGCTGCAGAACCTGCCTCAGAGAACCTCAGAACATGATGATAGCTCAATCTCTGTTCTTATACAGGCTGCCACACAGTTCCATGAAAAAAGACGCACCATTCTGCTGCAACAAAGGGTGCATCTCAGAGTGTTTTTTCAGACCATTGTTTCAACAGCACCTTGGCACCTGGGCACCAGAGGCAAATAAAAGGGCAAATAAAAGGGAGCACCGTTCACTGTTGTTTCAACAGGATTTTGATCCCCAGTTCATGGAGCCAAATGTTGGGGTTCGTCTTGTACACGGGTGTGTCTCATACACGGAACAATACGGTATCGGCGCTCTCCTCGTGATCCAGTTTCTGCGCTCTCTCTGCGCAGCGCTGTTGTTCCGGATTCACTAATGCGGCCAATCTTCCCATTCACTCACTACCGCGCGTGTGACGGGAAAAATGGCAGCAGAGACAAGCCGCCCTGCTTCTCCGCATGCAAGCGCTTTCTTCGAATCGTATCCAATTTGGATCCAGGAGTGGAGTCGCGGGGGGGCGTTCACGCTGTCTTCCAAACCCGAGATCCACGTGATTGATCAGAAGTCTTCACGCAGAGGTCAGTTTTTGGAGGTGGTCAGGGGTAGGACCCCCCCCCCCCGGATCCCCTGAATCCCCCCTGAAAGAGTTCCGGTCACTGGGTGAATTTGGCCACATTGCCAAAAACCCATGAATTCCAAATTTCGCAGATAGGTCGCATTTGAGTGGAGAGGATTGATGGCTCTCCGTCCTCATTATTTGCAGTGGCACTTAATTGATGGCCGCGCGGTCTAATCTGCGCTGAACTGAAAAGGAAACTGTCCACCTTTGCCAGGGGCCCAGTGTGATTTATGGAACGAGGGTGACAGCTTTTGATTGTGCGTCTTAATGCGGCATGTTGTAATGTAGGCGTCTGACACCGTCATTGCCCGCTGAGTGAATTGGGTTGTTTCGCGTGGAATAACACGCCCAACTACACATTGCCGCAAACGTACTTAGCGCTGCTGGGTGCCAATAGCCTTATTTTTTGGGGCCCCGAGACACGCGACGTGATGGACGGCCGCTTTCTACCACGTGACAGCCGGGCCATCAGAACTCGGGCACCAGGCGAATTTCCACCACGTGGCCATGAGGACCCGGGGACCAGGCGGCGCTCCACCCTGTGACAGCCGCGTCACCAGGAACCAGAGACCAGGCGAGGTCCCACCACGTGACTATCAAGACCCGGGCTCCAGGCAAAAGTTTCTTGACGCAAGGTAGATGGGCTCTGAGTCCAGACTCAAGCGTCGCGTTTTTGTCCCCCTCAGCGTCTCGCCTTCCGCACCGCCTCCGCTTTCCCTTTTGCTCGTCTGAGGTTCCGGACGCAGACAACTTTTTGTGCCTCATGTCCTCGAGACGCTGCAGAGTCTGCGATGAAGAAGCTGCAGACAGAGACACCCACGGGGTCGCAGAGACCTTGCCACAGGGCTCTGTCTCTGTGACAGCGGATGGACATGTTTCATCACCGAGGTGGGAGGGCCCAGGGGCCCAGGCCAGACCCTTCTGGATCCAAGCAGCGTTCGGGATCCCAGGGCTTATCACACACCCTTTTCAACCCACGTGGGTGGGAGCTCAAGGCTCACGATGGACCCTTCTGATCCAGCGAGGGGACTCGTTGAGCGCGCGGCAGACCCTTTTGCTTCACGGGGATGTCGAGCGCAGCGGACGCTCTCCAGGGACCCAGGAACCCACCCTGCAGACCCGTTTGGATCCGCGGCAGCGTTGATGGTCAGCCTCAGCATCTGTCAGAGCTCGAGTCGCGGAGCCGTGGCGTGATGCATGACCGAGCGACGAGCCCTGCGCGGAATACTCAAGTGAAGCTGTGAACACAGCGAAGGGAGACAAGTCACTTCTGCGTCGCAAATCTGCTGGATTTCCTCTTCTGAATATGATGTGAAGAAAGAAGAGTTGCAATAGACACTAGCATTTGCTGATGCAGCGTGCCTTGACAAAATTTGTGTAAAGCATCTTGCGTGAGACAGGTATGAAAGCACAAGAAATGCTTTGCGTGAAAGAGTTATGGTTTGTTTTCTCTCAAACCCCCTTTCTTTCTCTCTCCCCCTCTGCCTGCCTCGCTCTCTTTTTTTTCTCTCTACATCCTCTCGTTTTCCCGTGTGTCTCTCTTCCTCTCTCGGCCTTTAAGGTCACAAGGTTCTGAGGGTGTGTCAGGAACGAGACAAAGTGTAACACAATCCTCCTGCAGAAGTTGATGTCAATTAGAAAATCTTTGATCCTGCTTTTAATCTCTGTAATGGGAGAAACTTTCTTTTCTTTCACAGAGGTTCTGAGGCCTGGGAAGAGACAATAACAAGACGCGCGGAGCAGACGCTTTGAGCGCGCGGCCTCGCTGTGTCTGCACAGGGTGAAACACGCAACGGGAAGAATAGGTTGGGCTGGAGCCACACATGGCGGATCCATGGGACCTCTCCCAATGTACGCGTCGTACGTCTCTTGATTCAAACCCACCACAACACTTGTCCATTTTGGAGACAGCAGCGGCTTGGTTCACATTGGATTTGTCCTGTGTTGCGTCCCGGAACTTGTCAGGGCACAATAACTTTTTGATCAATACGAGTCTTGATTCAAAGCAACACAGACATCACACGATACCGAACCGCAACGCACGGCGCGTCCATCAGGAACCCTGCCTCTGCCTCCTCCTTGTCACACCCGATTCTGGATCCGACGCATGGACAAGAAACGCTGGCACGCTTCAGGTAGATCTGGAGACAGAATGTGGAGTGGGTGCTGCTTAGAAGTCTCCTCTGAGAGGGGGACTGAAGGACGAGGCCGCCTTTACCGACATCGATCCACCAGGGGGCTGCTTCACCCTGCGCGCGTCACGCGCCGCACCACGACACTGACGTCACTCGGCGCTGGGGAGACCCGGCGACGCAACTCCCATTGTCTTGTACGCACAGGGACGCAACTCCCACGCAATAACTTTCACAGGGGTGCATTGCCAATTGACCTGTGTAGCGACGCAATGTCCATTGACTTGCGCAGGGCCACAGCGCCCATTGACTTGCACAGTGACGCATCCAAGGGGCCATTGCCCTGCACAGAAAAAACACGCGCGACACAACGCGCGACGCATCCCGCGTGAAGCAGACTGCGCAGACGCAAGAAACAGGTTCCCCAGGCAACACTCCGCGCACGCTCGTTTTCACAACGAGTAGCAGCCCCCTCTCATTAACTTTCACTCCTCCCCGACATACTTTCCTTTGAACGCTTCTCCTCCTCTCCCGTTTCTCTTCCCATCCATTCACACCCTCATCCACTACCACCGCTCATGTGACTTGGAAGTGGAACTCTGAGTGCAGCTTTTCTTACGGGAGCACAATCGCAGTGTGGCAACACAGAAGCACAGAGCCCAAAACTGGGTTTTTGGAGATTTTGTCCCTGTCTCCTTTGGATACGACGCACGTGATGCATTCACACGAGTGTTTATCGCGATGTTTTCGGGGAGGCACGCTTGCCAGTCGCACTTATACATTGCAACAAGTCTTGAGATGGACCTGGTCTCTGATCTATTGAACAGGACCGTTGATCCCTGTTGCTTCTTTCAACTGAGACAAGATTACTTGACCAAACAGTGCGCTGAAATTGACTGGATTGGAAAAGAAAGCGACACTCTCACCCACTGTCTGCGCTCGGTGGTGTTTGAGCACGCTACAGGTCACATTTATCCGTGTGCACAGCGTAGTGCACGAGTCAATGAGCACCGCATCCTGACACACGCATCTGTGTGGAGAACTGTGAACACATGGACGTAGCTGAGGCAGTGTGAACCTCACATGACGCCACACTCACCCAGCCCCTGGATGCATCAATTGGCACCAATACAAACCACGCTCGTAACATGTACAGCAAGAGACCCACCCACCCGCCACAACCTTGGAGCAAGGAGAAACGGCCTGAGCGCAGAGATGCTATCTGAGGCCCCAATCTGGGCGCTATTTGAAGAGCAGGAGGAGCGGAGCAGGAGGGGGACGCGGCCGCCGCGGATTCCTATTGATCCCCGGCGGCGTCGCTCGAGCCTCCGCCCGGCGCCGCGTCCCTCCGTCCCTCCCTCCCGCCCCACAGACCGACCCGGGTCTCTCGTTCACCGGATGAGCTGGACAAACAGAGGACGGGAAAATCGAAGCTGAAAGACGGCGTGAATAAGCTGGTCGATCCACGCAGAGACCGGTGCGCACTGGAGGCGTCGTGCGCGGCGGTGGCGTTCTGACGACGCAGCGCCCCCTGACTCGTGGTGAGTCGCACCTGGTGAGATGCGCCTGAACTGCATTCTGTGCATGCGCACATCACTCCTCGCAATTTCAAAATGTCCGCATCACATTGCTGAATCTCAGCGTGTGTCAGCGTTGCGTCACTTGTGGATTCACGTCAAGTGAACGCCAGGTAAACTCAGCTCCCGTGAACTTGCAACCAAGTAGACACGCAGACACACGCGTACTGTCTTGTGGGGAACAGATCCACGACCCACCCACGACTGCTGGAGTTGCACCGAACAGCAACCTTTCTCCGTCTCAGAAATCTGAGAAGGTTCGTCTTGAAAGGATCTTCACTCGCAAGGGATGCTGGAAAAGTGACGCTCATGGCAAAGCGCAGAAAGCTCGTTCTGGTGTAAAGTTGGGTGCCTTGCTTTCAAAGACGTCAGAACTTGTTTTGCGAACCAGATTGCCTGGCACGTGTGTAACCTGTTGCAGGGGGCGCACCAGCTTGCACACCAACTTTCGTAAAACCACAACTTGTTCCTGCAGTCTCATGCAACTCAGAGCAAACTCCACCTCTGGGCACTTGCAAAGAACCAGTGTGTGTGTGTGTGTGTGTGTGTGTGTGTGTGTGTGTGTGTGTAGCGCCCCCACAGCGCATGACGCCACTAGCGGAACGCAGACTGCAACGTGGATGCAATGCCTGCCGTCCCCACACCAAGTGCAATGTATCTCGTGGTTTTACAGGGACCCAGAACAGGACCAAGCGGTCGGTAGAGCCGCAGCTGGAAGCGTGAACAGAACCTTTGCATTGCGAACCTGGCCTGCAGCTTCAGAACAAAAGCTGGTGTGCAGTGTGAATCTGGACTGGGACTGGTCCCGAGCCGTTGCTACCAGTGTGAAAAGGGCCTGTACAGTGTGAGCCTGGGACTGGGGACCGTCCCTACCGGCTATCAGTCGTGATTAATCCGGGAAATTATCCCTTCATTGAACCGACGCTGCCCCCGTTCCGTCGGGCCATCTCCGCGCCTCTCGCCCCAGGCAGATATGAAGTGAGGAATAAATTGGCGCGCCATCGATTTTCTGTGCGCATTTCACTGTTTGATAAATCTTTGAAGAAGAAAAAGAAGTTGTTTTTCTCTGTTTGTCTCTCAGGCCCAGGCTGAGGCCTGTTTCACACTGGTGCGCCACGTGTTGTGTCCCTGGACAAGTCGCGTCGCTGAGCACAAAAGCGTTGTCGTGTTACACTGCTCGTCGGAGGAAACTCTGACGTGCCCAGTGTGTGTGTGTGTGTGTGTGTGTGTGCGAGAACATGCTAGTTTGTGTGTGTGCATGTGTGCGAGAACATGCTAGTTTGTGTGTGTGTGTGTGTGTGTGTGTGTGTGTGTGTCTGTCTGTCTGTCTGTCTGTTTGTTTGTGTGTCTGTGTTCAGGAGCCCAGGAGACGGACAAGTACCTGCACTCAACGACTGATGTGTGTGTGCGTATGTTCGTGTGTGTGTCGTATGTGTGTTTGAAAGAGACAAACTGCATCTTCCATTCATTTGGACCGCAATGCATGACGCGAACAGTGTGAACCAGGCTTTTCCCCCTGCAATAAATTGTGTGTTCTTGACCTGTTCACATGTTGCGTTTTTCATGACGAAACGACGTTAACGACGGCGGCCCGTCCGTGCCGCATACCGGAGTGGGTATCGATCCGGGAGCCGTCGGGCAGGACGCGCCGTCCTATTCTCTCCAATTTATCTGATAATTGCGTGTTTTCAGTGGAGTCCGAACCGGCGACGCGGCAACAAATGGACTCACAGGGCTTTGGATTTGTTTGCTTTGGGAAAGTGAGTGAATTGTGCGTTCACTGTGCGTGTGTGTGAAATGGTCAGCAAGGGCGTTGGTTTTGTGGACATGAGTGGTGTGTGCGTTCATTGTGCGTGTGTGTGAACAGAAAATTTGTGAAGTTCAGCTTTGTTTTGTGTGTTTATGTGTGAGTTTCGGTGGTGACGTTGCTTTGTGGAAGTGATTTTTGTCTGTGCTGCGCTTTCATTGTGCGTGTGTGTCAAATTGCTTTCAGTGGTGTTTTGTGGAATTGAATCAGTATGAAAGAAAGTCCATTCTAATGCCAAAAGTGGGTGTTTCGCTGCAGTACACTTTGGACTGTCCCAAGCGTGGTACGTTCGCTTGGGTGAGAAACTCTCCAAAGGGCAGCACTGAGTGCTACATGTGGAACCTGCCTCGAGGCAACACGGGACGGAGCAGCAGCCTCCACCTCCCGCCCCACAGACCAAACATGGATGTTTTCAATCGGGGATGCTGCTCATTTTTGCAGCCCAATCCCTTTACATCTCACTCCGCGGTGATAACATCGCTACAGAGGCTTTGTCGAAGCCCCGCTGCATGGATTGCATCCACATGCGTCCAAACGCTGCGGAGTATTGGATTTGATCTCATTTCGATACAGTCGTCAGATGCTTGTAGGGCTAATCTGATGTCTGCCCCGCCCGAATCCCACCTCCCCTGGGATTCCATGCATCAAAAAATGGCTGTAGCGATAAAAACGCCATAATGGGCGCAGGGCACGAAGTGATTACCCAACTCTAATGTGCAATCATTGTCGAATGTTACACCTGTGGAGACGAGGTGTGTTATGACCCCCCGACACGCAACCGGCCCGCTTGGGTTCGGTCTGAATGAAGCCACAACGCTGCGGCTCCAATATATCATTGTCGTTTGAAACAAAGAGAATCCAGGTCTGTTTGACATGAAGGTTGTTGTGTGGAAGTGAGAGAAGTGTGGGTTCGTTGTGCGTGTGTGACAATAGAAATGAAGTATGAGCGTTGTGTGCGTTCATTGTGCGTGTGTGTGCACATTGTTTCAGGAAGACCTGTCTTTTGTAAGTGAAGTGTGCGTTCACTGTGCATGTGTGTGAACATTGTTTCAGGAAGAGCTTTCTTTTGTGAGTGAAGTGTGCGTTCATTGTGCGTGTGTGTTGCAACAGTGCCTTTTTTTACCAGCCTCGCTCCCCTCTGAACTGGTTCCCTGGTGACAGCTGTGGTTTCCTCGGGTACCAGGCAAAGAACGCGCTTGGACGCGACAAGCTGGTCAGTCTTCCTGTGAGGGGGCGCATAATTCATTCATTATTGGCTTTTGGTAATGATGTTTTTATGCGCAGGGAGAGGCCATTTGGTCACATTTTCTCGGGGCACGTCTCAGGGCTCTCTGAGGTCGGTTGCGCTGATTCGGGATCACATGACATCGGGACATGAATCTCACATCAGGTGACGACCAGTCTCTGTCTTTCTGTCTCTCTGTCTCTCTGTCTCTCTGTCTCTCCGTCTCTCTGTCTCTCTCTCTCTTTCTCTCTCTCTCTCTGCGTGTGTGTGCGTGTGTGTGTTTGTCTGTCTATCTGTGCCTTTTTGCGGATTATCAGATTCTGGGAGCAACTGTGCACTGATGTGTGTTTGTGTGTGTGTGTGTGTGTGTGTGTGTGTGTGTGTGTGTGTGTGTGTGTGTGTGTGTGTCTGTTATTTTGTGCACCCAGACACGCACACGCACACTGTGAATTCTTCAGTAACAAGCCAGAAAATGTGTCAGCAGTCCCACACGAGCTCAGGGAAAGGCAGTGCTCACCGGTATGTCTTCACAATGTCTTCTTGTGAACATGAACAAACTGCCTCAGAGCACATCAAGATCTGAAGACAGCGAATCACAGCACAGGAAGCCATTCCTCCTCGCGCAACCAAACTGTCTTCTTGGATGCAACTGTTTTGATCTTAGCAATTGGTGCAACATCCGCACTTTTTCTCGTGGAGACGTTTCTCAAAGAACAAATTGTCACTCTGATGTTCCTCACACACACGAGCTCCAGCGGACCCAGGATCTTTTGGGGGCGGGCTGCAAACTTTGATCTTGTTGACCTGCAAAAATGCACAAACGTTTGCACCTGTGGCGGCCGGGCGGGGACGGGGGCTGGTGACGATTCTTCAGATTGGGGGCCCAGGCCCTGTGACCCACTGGACGCCTGGATCAGAATGAGGTCACCCTCGATCCCTGGATCAAGAGTTCACAGCGATGGTGTTTGATTGTGACGTCGCTCGCTCGGCCCACAATGAAGCCACACGGCTGGACGGACGGCCCGGCCCGGCCCGCGGGGGAGGTTCGCGCACTGGGCGGGAGAGAAGCAGCTTTGCTCTGCTCGCTCCCGCATCTCGAGAGTGTTTGCCCACCCAGGTGTGAAGAGGCCTGTCACTCCGCCACTTTACACGGCGTCTGAGCCGCGCCCGACATCCCTCTTTGCGACAGAGGAAGAGGCTCTGTTTGTCAATTGAGGCTGCAGCGCCGTCCTGAAGCTTGGTTCGCTGCGACGCGTTGACTTTATGCCTGTTCATTTTGCTGGGTACGCAACGCATGACGCGTGCGCTGTGGCTTGCAAAACAGTAGAGACCTGCATGGTCATGCAAAACAGGGCACTTGTGTTTGAGTAACATTTTTGAGAGACAGGTTTCCACTTCCAGTGCAGCAGTGCTGTTCCATTCCTGTACCCTGTCGGTCGGTGCAAAGACGGCACCGGAGACTCGCTGAAAGGACAGTACTACAACCTCTCACTGTGGGGACGGCGCTGCAGCCTCTCACTGTGAGGACGGCGCTGCAGCCTCTCGCTTCCAGGACGGCGCTGTATCTTCACACTGTGAGGATGGCACTGCAGCCTCTCACTGTGAGGACGGCACTGCAGCCTCTCACTGTGAGGACATCGATGCAGCCTCTCACTGTGAGGATGGCACTGCAGCCTCTCACTGTGAGGATGGCAATGCAGCCTCTAACTCTGAGGACACCGAAGCAGCCTCACACTGTGAGGATGGCAGTGCATCATCTCACTGTGAGAG
>JAAUXT010016250.1_pt1 | contig 22339 bp, 16 predicted proteins | sample 7278171 | NCBI WGS metagenome assembly JAAUXT01 (sample SAMN14350112, study PRJNA611818) | marine sediment metagenome | isolation source: surface marine sediment (1.8m) | place: French Polynesia: Moorea | collected 2018-08 | reverse complement strand
AGTCTACTCAGTGACTCCTTGTCGATAGCGCCGGCAAAAGTGCGACTGAAAAATCGCAACACGCTAAGGACAAAAGAAACGCGAAGGTCACAGCGTCCGCCGTTGTCGACGGTATTTTGGCAGCCTGTCCCACTGATTATTACTTCCACCATCTCACACACTGATGTGCTCTGACAACGGACACAACAGACCTCCACTTATGGTTCAGAAGACGACGTTCCTCTGGAAGTCGACATCTTGAAGGGAAGTCCAAATATCAGGACGTCTGTCCCCTCCCGTTCAACACCTTTGACGTCGAGGAGAAAGACTTTTTTCAAAAGTCGTTGAAAGAAAAAAAAACACTTTTTCGACACCGCCAAAATTGGTGCGAGGAGACACAAGCAAACTGAAGAGCTTTCCGCAATGGTACCACAACGACCAAACACCAAGACCTCACGTACGAAAATTGTTCACATGTCTCGTGTCCTTCAGTTGATGGGTTTGTAGCAAGTACTTATGCATTGCATATTTGAGCGGTAAAAACACAATGCCACTGCATTCGCGACGCTTCAGTGAAACGACGATTGCCTCTCGACACGCGAGGATCTACGGCTCCAATTTCCTTTGCTCATATTAAAATTTCGCGTCTGAGTGAGAGTAGATCTACTCTTAAAGAATTGACTTTTCTGAGTGCTTTGCCGACTCCGCAAGTTGTGTACGAGTACTTCCACTTGCATTGAGTTTTGATCTTCTCCAGCTCAGATTCTTTGATGATCTGTTCACGGTGCGTTCGCAACGTCCTCAATTTTTCGTGCTGTTCCCGCACGTTTGAGAAGAAAATTTCTTCAAGCACCATGCCTGTGGTTGCCTTTGTCATGCTGTTCGCTGCCGGGAAGGGTTCCACGCCCCGATGACAATCAACCGCTTTGTGTTTTCCCGTCTTGGTTCGAACAACAAGAAATGTTGGATTGGGACAGGAGTCATGTTAAACAGCGTCATGTCACTACGTTTTGCACAAAAAGCTCAGGTTAGGGTGATCCACAACACGAAGGTTGCGCGAAAGGGGAGTGAAACTTTCAGAAGTGACCTCGCACCTCGCCAAACGTACCCATGCACACACGAGCGCTGTGAGTACCCGGAAGTCCGCAAGCAACTATGCATGATGTGCACGATCCGCGAGCACATGTGCGTTCCACCACGCGTGTCAATAACTGTACTCGCGACACACACTCCCCCGTCGTCACCATGTGTCGCTCGCTCGCGAAACGGTCTCGTTTCATTGCTCGCATTCCAAAATGATCCGCGCGACACTTCGAGTCTGCTTACTTTGTACTGTAATTTTATCCCGGATTTTCCCAATTGTGCTCGTGCTGCAGGTACCTTGGTCTGAATGAATTCAATCGACGTGGAAAAAGCACAGTGGCCACACCCCACTTTCTGACTCCCCGACAGCTTTCTTCTTGCGTCTCAAAAGTTTGCGGCGCACACAATGTGTTTTGTTTGGATTGTGTTGGAATCAGCTCTCCTCGACGGGGTGTCCTCGGGACAAAATTATGGGTCTGCCCTGGACTTTCACGAGGTTCAGGAACCTCATTCCACAAGGGACTGAATTCAGTTTCCAGACGTGGCATTCACTGACACCGGCCACAACCTGTCCGAGTTGATCCTGCAAGACCCCAGGCGTCTGGCCGTGTCTCCCAAGACAAGAGTGCCAAGGATCCGCGAAGGAAGAAGATTGGCTGTGCTTGTTCCTCTGCGGCCAAAAATCAATCATTCGTCTGCGACGCGACGGCAAATGTTGCCCAAAAATCCCCGTCGCGCAAGAAGCGCTCGCACTTTCGCGTTCGTACAATACGAGGACCAACTGTTCCGGTCGAGCTCGAGCTCGTGTACTCAAGTGCACTTGGTCAGCCGGGCTACTCGACACAGAGATTATAACTTCCTTGGCCTCGACGCTTTGGCTCAATTGGCAGGGTTATTAGTTGACAGAATCATGACGAAAGTTTTGGGATCAAATGATCTTACCTTCAGATTGACGATTTCACTGCTACAGGTCGGACTAATCCTTCCGAACGTCTCCAAAAGAAGACAATTTTCACCGAGTATTTCCCACCAAAATTGTTCTCATGTGGCCATGTGTTGCGCACCAAGTGTGTGTGAGCAATGCGCCCACGTTGTGAAGTGACAGCAGCGTTTCGCTTGAGGGGAGAACGATGTAAACATGACCATATCTGGGTCTCTCAGGTCATGCGAGTCCGAAGTTTTGTCGCCAGTTGTGTGGTTGACGGAAAACACAAGCGATTTTGTTTCAAGGTGCAGGTTTGAACACCTGTGCGCAATTTGAACTGTCCCCAATAAAAAATCAATGTTTTTCGCTTGAAAAGCGCGTCAAAACAAAACAGCAATTGAGTCATTGTGTGTCACCAAAAGGCAGTCCTTTCTCCGTCTGCAGTGGCGAAAGGCATCGCAAATCATTTCCACTGACGCGTCTGTCAATTTGTATTGGAGGAACAAGGGACCAATTTGTACAAGGGACGGAACAACCACTGCTCTGGCCATTCTCTATCGGACACTCACACACGTACACCCAGACACACACAGACACACACAGACACAAAGACACAGACACATGCAGACACATACACAGAGACAGACAGACAGACAGACAGACAGACACACACACACACACACACACACACACACACACACACCGTCGCCTCTGGAAGTGGGGAGATGCACGTACGTGAGGCCTTCTTCGAACAAACCCACCAATCCCACCTTGGGTGCATCCAGAAAGGCCTTGAAGTACGAGAATCTCGCCGGTCCCTGGATCAGGCCCACCTTGACCAAATCCTCCTAGATTCGCACCTGAGACTGACTGTGCTCCAGGAGTGTTCAACTGTTGGTGTTACGAGCAGAGAGCCAAGTCTGCCTTTTGTGTACGAGTGAGGGGTGTGATGGCCGCGAACTGGACCTGGAGTACAAAAAGTTGTTGCTTCTGACGTGCACCGGTACTTCTTTTATTCTTCTAGAACATTTGAGATTTTTCTGCTTTGGTGCCACAACGTGTTCTGCTGCTGATGGTGGCAGTTTGCAGAACAATCAAAGCCAGAACACATAGATCTGTATCTGCACGCACCTAACACGCCCATGGAACCTGTCACACGTGACAACTGCGTTCTAATCATACCAGATTAGATCCAATTGAAAGCAGAAAAATTGTGTTTTTGAAGGGAACAAATGCTCGAGGCGTGGCCTTCAAGTATCCAGGACCATTTGTGGGAATGATGGTGCTTTGGTTGTTGCCAGACTTTGTCTGTACAGACCCAATTGACCCCAGCTCCTTCTTTTCTGCATTTTGTGTCACCAAATGAATTGAGTGTGCACAGAAGCAAGGATACGACGTTTCAAGCATGTTTCTGTTCGTTCGTGGGTTTGAGTGGCGTTTTTGCGAAGTGCTGGACCAGAATCCGTGACAGCATTTCCTTTCTTGATAAAAAGAGACAAAGCAGACACAACAATGTAAAAAGCCCGAGGTGGTGGGCACAGCTGATTTTCTGTCAGATCCTAGAAAACCACCTGAACGCGTCACACGTCTCAAACACGTTGGGACACAACGCAAAAATCATTGAGATATAAATATTTCACACAGGAAAATGTGGGTCAAAGCACAAAGCTGACATGGATTGTGGCCCTGTGTTCTTTGCCAAAAGACTTTCACGGAAGTGCAAGTCAAGGACAATTTCTGCAGCATCGATCGCAGTCCACACATTTCACGGTGCAAGACCATCAGAGAACGTGAGTTCTTTTTCGTTCAGGATTTGTGGCTTCCATTCCAGCTGCCAAGTTACTTGGGATCTGGATATGTAAAAAAAGGTCTGTGCAGCCGCAAGCCCTGTATGGAAATCTCTGCCGAATAGCAGTGTATTTCGTGCATCCTGCTGTGATCGCATCGGTCTCCTGCTCCCGATGCGGTGCTGCGTGCACGTGTGCACGGGTCTTTGCACCTGAGAGTCAAGCTGTGCCAGGTCAGGGCTCTGAGCCTCGATGCGTTCATCCGGCCGCGTCAAGACGCACAGGTCTTTCCCGTCCTGTGAAGTCACAACAACAGGTTCGAAACGGAAAGCATTGCAATGGCGATTTCCAAAATTTTTCGAGCGAACCCATGCAACTGCCACTCTTCCATTCTGTTGGTCATGCCAGAGAAAGAAGTGGTATTCCAGCATTGTGGGAGTTATTAGTTCCGACACACTGAATCAAAACAGAACTTCACTCTCACCACTACAGACTCAAACTTTTGATTCCAGTCTCGATGTTGACTGTCACCAAATTTTTCGTCTGTCATGGTGAGAGGAGGAAGTTCTCACACGCTTCTGCGTGTCAGAACTGCTTCGTCGTGTGCAAGTTGACAAGATTTTCGCTGGCATCCGTTGCGGGGGCAGAAAGAGTGAACGAGCCGTTGCACCTGTAGCGAGAAATCGCCGCAACGCCGTCCATGTGTCTCAACGAAGTTTCAACCTTGCGTGCTGGGTGCCGCAAAGCCGTCCTTGCGAAACGGCTCAGTGAAATCAGGAAACTTTCCACTCTGACAACATGCAGCGAATTTGTTTTTCTTTATCGTTGCGGTCAATCTGTGCCCATTTCGCTCCAAACAGCTCACGCACAAGGACGGGGGAATGCTGCAACGCAAAAGCAGCTTTTTGGCCTTTAGCGCACATGCAGTTCAATTTGCAGTGCAAACACTTGTGTTCTGTTTGACGAGGATCACGCGAGTATCTCTGACAGGCGATGCACTCTGGGAGCGGCCGATCTGGGTGTTGCTGTCAGCCTGTTTCCAGGTGTGTCCATGTTGCTGAACTGTTGGGCTGTCATTTTGCGCAAGTCTGGTGATGATGCGAGTATATTTTCATTGTGACAAGAGCCACGCTGAAATCTCTAGATTTGACCGAGTGCCTCAGTCGGACGAACCCCAAACTAAATTAAAGAGACTTGTGATGCAGGGAGGAGTCGAGAGTGATTCTGGTCAAGTTGCCGATTCCTGGTCCTTGTCTCAATTGTGTTTCGAAGTAAGGCTGGCAGCAACAACTGAAACTCTTCGGGCTCTACATGTCACACCGCAACAAGGTGTTTGTCCACCACCTATACCCGTGCAAAATGCACAATTTACGGCCAAATCCAATTCTCTGATTGATTGACTGATGTGCTATTACCATAAAAGGTAAAATTAATTTGCGGTGGAGCTGCATTATCATGTGCGATGAACATCCGCCACTGTAAAACTGAACCTCTCTTCAAAAAGTCAATTTGTACCTCTCTTAAAATCATACCGAGCAAAACTGTTCCAAAGAAATGAGCTGTCGTGTGGTTTCGCGTATTCAAAGAGAATCTTGCACCCTCACCACACCCCAAGCTGAGCAATATGTCAATACTTGTACAATGGACTCTCATGTGTAAAACTTTCAAAAGAGGCACTTTTGAGAGAGTGGGAACAACCATCAAATGATGGACTGATTTGCAAAAGGTCCGGGTCCACGCCCAGACATACACACACACGGCCTGCAGAGATACTTTTTCTCTCTGATACTATGCTGCAGGATTTCAAACTCGACGGGTAAGTCCGATTTGAAATTTAACCTCGAATGTGTGAACGAACAATTCAGAGACGAAATGACGAACACGTGTGAGTTTTGTGTAGCAAGTTGCAATATCCTCCTGTCTGCCAAACTCTCTTTTAATGACTTTTGACGACTCGTTTTTGGGGCTTTCACCTGGAATTTGTTGTTGTTTGTGCAATCCAAACGTAGATTTCGTTTCCAGCACTTTTTTGTTCCCACGAAACAAAGCAACAGATTCACAGAAGGACTGATCTCTGCCCACAATGAGAACAACAGCAGCGTTCACTCACAAATTTAAGGGTTTGTGTCAACTTGTTTCTGCATGTGTTTTTCAGTGAGGCATCCGCGATCTGATCTGCCAGATTCTGAGCAACAAACGTGTCACAAAGAAACAGAAAACCTGATCATGGGATGCAAAGAAAGCAAAACAGAGAACACCACAAATCCCGAGGATGGTGAGAAGGGAGACAACACGGATGCCGGGGCGGAAGAAATAAACGGAGCCACGAACGAAGCGATTGAAGTGGAGGCCATAGAAACAGAAGAAGGGGAAGAGGAAGGTGGAGGGAAGGAGGAAGAACAGAAGGAAGAAGAGGAAGAAGAAACCAAGGAAGAGCAGGAGGGTAAGAGGGAGTTTCCATCAGCAAGTTGCCTGTTGGACGGAGTCAGTCGTGTGACATGACGGTCATGGTCATCGCTGAGGAACTTGGCGCGCCGCGTTGGTGTCTGCTGATCTGGCCTCTGACCAGGGAAAAAGACTCACTGCAGCGATATTTGGTGGGCATCTGTGACACTGATGCTGACAGAATTCTGTCCTCGAGCGACTTCGATTGGGCGCCTGGTTCAGCAGTTCCATGCATGCTGCAAGACTGACTTGAGCTCCTGAAGGGAGTACTGACCGCAAATCGAGGAGGTTCCTGGGCCCGAACAAAGGAAGTGCTGGGTGGGGTGGAGACATTCAAACAGCGAATAAACAACAGTCATAGGGCGGGAACAAGGGCAGAGAGACGAACGGACCGGCCATCTCCCCAATCCTAGTCACACGGCACCTCTTTGATTCGTTTTCTTTCTCTGCAGAAACTTCAAATGTTGGAGAAGCAATAAAGGAGGAGGAGGAGGAAGAAAGCAGCGAAACAGCGAAGAAAGAGGAAGACAAGGACAGCGGGAACGTCAAGGAGGAGGATCAGGTGGAGATTGGTGAGACAAGCACCAAGGCAGTTGGGTTGGGGTCTGAGCCAAGAGCAAGGTGCTCTTTCACGATGGCCACATTTTGATTGACTAGAATGGGGTCAATTGAAGGTGGAAAGCTTTTGACCTTGAATCGAATTGCTTGGTGATTTCTTTCTTGGGATCGTTATTCTGCTTTGCAGAAGGCGCGACCGGCGGCGCGGCGGAGGACGAGGCGGCGCCGCCGGACGATGAAGCAGCACCGGAGGAAGAGGAGGCCGCGCCGGACCAGGAGCACAACGAAAACAACAACGCGTCCCCAGACAGCGGCGCGTACGACAACCTCGCTGCAGGTAGAACGATCACGAGTTACTTTCTGGGGGATCTAAACAATTGCTGAAGCAGTTGCCAAAGTCAATGAGGCAATGGTGAATCTGTGTTTGTTGATCGAAGTGCGTCAGAAAATCGAGAACTGCGAAAGTACAGAACCAAGTGTCACACTTTTTTTAATGCCATCAGCGTGATATTCAATTGGATCAGTTCAAAGAAACTTTGCTTCGACAGTCGGCATCGACGCGGAAACAGAGGAAGATACGGGCGCCCGGTGGAAGATGGAAGGACTGCACCTGAACCCGGCACTTGGGGCAGTCACCAAAGGTGAGTTCACATTGTCCTGCATGGGTGTGCGCCTCTCAAGGTTCGTTTTGTTCCGTGACAATGGGGAGTTGGGCCGTGCACATGTCAAAGTCAGCCGGAGTCGACCACGAATTCGAGGTGGGTCCGTGCGTGCCTGGAAACGTCAAATTTTCCGCTCGTGGTTAGTTTGACCCCTTTGGATCAGACGGCAGTCCATTCCCTCTGGTGAGCTGTTCTTTTGCTTTTGAACACAAACAGGCGACAGTCAAGACACTCGAATACAAACTTGAAATTGTGGTCAAATTGATTCAGATCCTCATCAAGAAACTTTGTGTCGCTGTTTTCCTGTGGGGATTACACGCTGTTCAGACTGATTCCGCGTCCGCGTCCGTCAACGTGTCCGCACGCTTTCCGCGCAGGTGTTCTCACTGCTTGTGTGACCGTCTTTTCGTGTAATCCTCCTGGATCCACATCCAAGATCCCGTGCAACTCGAGGTCGGATCACCATGAGGTCCAGTCCGAAACAACCACGTGTCTTTCGTTGGATAAGACAAGAATAAAAAAAGACTCAAAATTATCTTCTTTGGGACCAAATTTTCTTCTTTTTCAGGGTGCTATTCTGTGCCCCTGTCCCCAAAGTCTCACTGTTGCAAATGTTGGAAATTTCCAAAAATGTTGGTTGTCACCCCATCCTGAACCCACCATTGACTCTGCTGCCAAAAGTACAAGGACCTGATAAGACTGCATTCAGTGTGGAAGGGCGCTCAACTACAATTGTAGCAGAATAGGATGTACAATACGTTTGACTGGAATCAACACAGAAAGAGTTGACACAGGCAGTAGGTGTGGGTATTTTTTGTTGAACAACATGATCATGAACAGCACACAAGGAGTAAAGGATGAAATCAGATCAGAGAAGCAAAACAGAGATGCTTTTACAGACAAAGATGTTGTACTTCTCTTTTTGTCCGAGGAGTGGTGTCTCGTTTCTCTGATTGAGACCATTGAACCATAAATGTCTTGGTGTTTCACTTGTTGTCTGATCTTCCAGTAAAGAATGAAAAGGGAAAGAGAAGTGCAGATTCCCAATGAAGAAATGGGAACAATTATTGCTGCAGCAACTCCAAAAGGATAGCCTGAATTTCTGAATGGAAGGCACAAATTTAAACTAAGTTCTTCATCATGTTTTCCAAATAAGGCAGCCAGGAAAGTCAAGATGACTGAATAAGTGAGCACAAAGAAAAAGCAATCCAGAAACAGGGTTCTTACAAATTGGTGCTCTTTAAATTTTGTATCCAGTGGGTAGAACACCAGCATAAATCGAGTCACTGTGACCAAAGTTGCTGACAGTGGACTTTCCACACTGGTGATTATGAACAGAAGCACCAGGTAATGACATAACCTTGTCCTGAGGTGATAAGACTCCTTTTTAAAATCTGCACCGTAAAATGCGTCAACAAATGCAGTGAAAAACAAAAGGAAACATACCACAAAATGACCAAGACAAGAACCGTTGACCAAATATGAAAAGCCTTTTGCAAGAGTTTTCTTGACTTCCATCTGGTTTTTGTCTTGTTTGTTCCTGGCTCTTTTGAATACAGCTATTACATTCACCAACAGCACAATGGCAGTCACAACCCAGATTGTGTATTGAAAAATGTTGCTGCCCAGGAATGTTGCCTCACAAGAAGCGTGATTTTGTCGCAAAGTATAACATTTCTGCTTGCCAGAAAGACAGCAAATTGCAAAGCTTGAAGTTCTGACTCTCTTAATTCTTGCAAGAAGTGTTCTGAAATCCAAATCAACATCACTGATATTGTTCATCCAAAGGTCTAAACTCTCGAGTTCTTTCAGAGAAAGGAAGCTGGTGGATTGCAGCTGTGAAATTTGGTTGAATGATAAATTTAACGTGTTGAGCTGTCTCATATTAGAAAAATGGCAGACTTTGATATTTTGCAAATTGTTCTGGGACAGGTCCAAAGATAGAACCACGGCATCATCTGCAAATGTGTGACAATGTTTTGTCTTCATGTTGTTCCTGGACAATGTGACATGAGTAACTTTTGGGACACTCAGAAAACAGAAAGAGTTCAATGTTTCAATTTTGTTCTCAGTGGCCAAAAGAAAGCCAATTGAAGGAAACTTTGTTGGAAAATTTAAGCAAAAATCTTCAAAAGTATTGTGCTTGAATTGTGCAAATTGTATGAGATGAAGATTGACCATCACTGTGAAGATCTGCATTGAAGTGAAGAGGCCTGACAGGTAAAGTAATTTGTGGGGATATGGTCTTTTGACAGAAAATGAAGCATCCCAGCCATAACATATCAAGGTGTACAACACACAGACACAAGGAGGTGGACAAACCAGGCCATGTAGATCACACTGAGCCTCATCTTTGGCATCAGGGCAATCTAATACCCCATCACAAACACTGGATTGTGTGATGTAAATTGAGGAATTGGAGCAATGATAGAATCCAGGCTTGTGGGGATTTTCACACAGATCTTTATGTTCATCAAATCCCGAAGGACAGTGCCAGATATCATCACAAACATATCTCCAAGGCAAGCAATAATACCCCAAGCATTTGAATGTTCCACTGCACGGGTCATCTTCGCATTTATCTAAGTGCTTCCCTTGTACACAATGCTCAATCTGTGTGCCATTCATTCTTTGAGAAACATTGAATAGACATGTCCTGCAGTTTTCTGAATGCAGGAATTTTGTCCAATTTAATGTGTTTGAAATTTGGTTGAAGTCTGGGAGTTGAACTTGATATTTATTTGCTTCCAAACGCACCCAGTGACTGCGCACAAGGTTATTGAGAGTAAAGTTAAGAACGATGTGTTGGCACCAATCTTCATCTTCATTCACTGGGCAGTCTCTCCGACCATTACAGAGCTTCTCCCATGACACTGAGGAACTGTCATTGCAGAAAATTGTGTTCCAGATTTGAGAATTATTTTGAAATGTTCCTTTGATCCCTGTGAAGTTTACGAGTACACGACCATCCAATTTTGTTTGGTTGAAACAAACAACTGCAGCTTTGTCTAAAAGGCTTTCATTGCATGGAATATTTATCCATGTTTTGAAGTTTATGTTCCAGACCAACAGCAGAACACAAGAAAATCTTTCTTTGTTTTCTTTCTTGAACCTAATTTGTTTGTCCAGCCTCGATATCTTCTCCAACATCACATCTCTTGGCTTCTTGGTGGCTACAAGGATAGTGTTGAGATAGACCAATATGTCCCTGTTAATCTTATGTGTTTTGTGTACACGGTAGTACCAGTTCAAAAATTCTGTGTAAATTTTCCAGGATGGTGTCCAGTCTGGTTGTTCGTGTTCATGTGAAAAATATTGAACGTTAATTGGACTGCCAGAGCTCCATTGTTCCTGGAAGAAAACAATATTGAACAGATTTTGATTCTCATCAATGGATTTGGTCAGAAATACCCAAGGCAGTAGAACCATATATCTGAGCAAACCAAAAGCGTACCAAGCAATTTCTCGTGTTTTCCCAGTGGTTATTGCACTTAAGTCAGTGTCACTGTTGGTCCACAAACAGCAAAAACAAGGAAATAAACACTTACTTCAGAATTCAGCCCCACATAAACTCCAATTGATTCGTACAAGCTGTTCTCTTGGCTCACTGCGTAGTCTGTTTCAAACACAAACTTCGTGCTCCTTATCTTGTTCACAATCAAGTTCATGTCGTTGGAGCTGTGGATCTCAGGGAGAATCATACCTTGTGATTTACAATAGTCCCAGGCTTCATACCAAGACAGAAAATGATGTTCCAAGCTTCGGTGAGACCAGTCATATTCCCACTTCTCAACAGTGTAGGTTTTGGCCTCCAAAAAGTTTATTGTGGGACTGAAAACTCTGAAGGTGTTTCTATCATTAAACCCCGTTTGACCAACAAGAGATTCACCAACAAAAACACTGAAGTAGCAGCATAACCTGGGAAAACCGCACAAAGGTAGTTTGAGTGTTGGGATGGGGACATCAACAAAACTTGATGACACTGTGGTTTTGAGCCTCAGTTCATCTTCGTTCAATCTTAAAAGGTCGTAAGTGTCAACTGTTTTGGATTCCCCTTGAGAGAATATCAGGTCACCCCTTGAGTTATTGTCTCTGAGGTGGACTTGCACATGCAAATTTTTATCAGTTCTGTTCCTCTCAAAGGGTAAATCTAATTCCAGTGGAAGCACCAACCCAATTAGAGAATCATGAAATGCCGTTTGTGGCTCTCGAGAAAGCAAATGTTTCAAAAGATAAGTTTTGAGGATTGAGCTTCCACCAGAACCAATGTCATTTGAAGAAATCAGTGACTGGATCGATTGCTGCGGGTCCACAGAAATCCAGCCAAATCTATCAATTTTTGGCTCATTCAGAAGGTGAATGATCATGATGGCCCAACATTTGGTAAACACATTTTGATAAAAAGCTTGGTTTAATTGCATCCAGTGAGGCCTGTTTTTAGATATGATTCTGTCATGAAAATGTTCCTGAAAGTTTTCAATTCTGACAAATGTTTTTGGCATTGGATTTCCTTCACAGTAGCCAGAATGCTTCTTCTGCTTGTTTGCGGGTCCTCTGTATCTGTTTGATCTGTCAAACTTACTGGCAGTTAAATTTTCTGCATCATCATTCAAACTTTCCACAACAGCAACAGGTGAAATTAAGTTGTTGGTCTGAAGGTCCATTTTGTAGGGAAAGGCAAATGATTCAAAATAGAACTGTTTGATTAGAAAGGGATCCAAAGACCACTCAAATGTTTGAGGATGTGTGTGTGGACATGCTCTTTTTCGTGCGTCCACATTTTCATCCATATTATCTTGAAACATTCTTGAAAACATTGGATCTCTGTCAATGGTAAACACAAGGCACAATGATTCTGGCCTGGCAATTGATTGTAGGTTGGCATGAGAGTATTTAATGGGTGGGCCTGTGAAACATTGGTCAAGTACAACAGGGATTCCCACACATTTGGTTTTTACCAAATTGACTTCTGCTTTAACATATGTGTAAAAAGAATAGTAGAAATATACCAAAATGATGTCCTTGGTGTCTTTTTCAGTTACAATGGAGAAACCACTTTTTCGTTCATTGTTAGCATCATTTATGCTCCTTGAGATGTTGCAAGAGGCTTTCAACACTTCCTTAACAGTGCCATTTTGGTCAGTGAAATAAATGGCGATTCCCCCAATTGTTGCATCCTCTACTTGCGTCTTTAACCGTGCGAAAAACAGAGATTCAACAGAAAAGCTGAATGAATAATCTTGAGTCTGTTTTAACCGCACTATTTCACGCACAAGACAATGTCGTGGCAAACATTGTTGACAGAATTTTATCATTTCTTGATGCTTGACAAATTTGTGTGTTCTATGAACAGCAGATTGGCCTGAAAAATTGAAAATGTTCTTCTTGGTGATCTTCATAAATATCATCTCACTCTTGATCTGTGGTTCTCCAGCCAAGGCCAAAGTTGCTTGAAAGGAAGAAAGAGTGTACTTGGGATAGCTTCTGGCTGTTTCAATGAGAGGGCTCTCCTCTGTTGGGCCATCATACAAAAGGAAATTTACAGATTTGGGGATCACTGCCAATGACACGTTTTGATACTTCTTGACGCAAATACTAAATATGAAGATGCTGGTAAAACGCTTTGAAATTACAACTTGCCTCATTATCAAATCAGTAGATTTGAAACAATTTGATTTTGAGCACGTCTCTATCACATTTGATCTCAAGAAACATTTTGAGGAGGACAGTCTACAAATCATTGACTGACATGAGTGAAGTGAGTGAAGCCACCCAGTATTGTGGATTTGATATTTGAAACTGAAATGGGAGGCTTTTCTGCTCAGAACAAACATCAATACTTCATGGGAAGTTATGACATCCCATGGAGCTCTCATACCACAGAAAATATATTCTTTGGGGTCCTTCTTGTTGTCTTCAATGTTCACAAAATCAGTGTAACAATAAGGATGCTGGGAAAACTGAAAAGATTTGAAGGAAACAATCATGTGAAATATTGTTCTCTCCAGAATCCTTATTGTGTATTGCAGTCTTGAAGATTCTGGGAATTGTAGCTGTGACGATGGAACACAAATTGTACCCAGTGCTTTGTGTTGAACCAAATCACCAGATCTTGGACTGAAAATAATTTTTGAAGCACAGGGACGATAAAACACAAGATTGTAAACTGAAAATGGGACAAAAACAGTGTGCAACTTTTGAAATGCTATTAGCTGTTCTGGGAAAGACCCCAATACGAAGTTCTTGAGGTTTTCCTTCTGTGGCCCAAAGTTCCTCTTGCAAGAGATAATGCTGGAAATACCAAACTTGAAATAATGAATGAGTTCCTGATTCACAATCATTGGTGTTTTATTTACGAAATCTCGCTGGAGAAAATGAGCTATTTTCATTTCACAAAACACAAAAAACTTGTTTCCTTTTGAGATACTTCGAGTTGCATTTTCAAAGAAGTGCAGTTTTGACAATGAATTTGTCAGTGTTTGTGATAACATTGTGCCTCTCTGCATTTTCCAGCATAATAGCATCATGAAGAAATTGGAGGTGGCTTGGAGCATGTGTTTGGCTTGAACGAAAGTCACTCTCTCACACAATAACAATACCGTCGTTCTTGCAGGATATGTGCAAAAGAAAGTAACTGTTATTTGTTTCCCCGTGTTTTGTGCAAAGGCATTTGAAACATTTATGCACTTTGACTTTTAGCTTTCAATTTCAAATGGCAAACAAGAAAGGAAAAAGCAATCATGAATTTTGTGGGCCTCTGCCTGGCACTTTGGTCTCTTGGCTGACCCCACGAAAACCCTGACTCCTACAAGATGGCTGTTGCAGTGATGCGGTCCGAAGGGAGCAACGAAAAGAGTTGGGGGATCGTTATAATTTAGATTGTTTGAAGACAACACTCAAGGGGAAAGATGGCGCACAAATTACTTTTGGGGAGAGAAATTATTCCGTGCTTCTCAGCTTCCTTGTCGCACAAGCGCGACTAGTGTGGTCAGTATGTGTCTGTCCGTCCGTGACCCAGTGGGACCCCATCAGGAACAGAACTTAGGCCCTGGAGTCAGCATAAGTATCATTTGGATACTGGCAGCTGAGGAGGTAACATTTATCTCATCACACTTTGGCCCTTAAAGCCCTGGTATCAGCACAATAATCTGCCAGTTGAGGCCATGAACCAGCACAAGAATCATTTTGAGGCCCCAGAGTCAGCACAACTTGGTCCTCTGCAGAAGCTGTTTCTTTGATTTCACTCAGTTCCTTTTCTTGGCCATCTAATCTGTAATAATTTTTGCTTGTCCTCTGGTGTGTCACTTTACCTTCCCATTTTGAATGACCTCCCAGTGAAGCTCTGAGAGCTTCCGTTCTCTTGCATAAAGTACCTGATTTTTAGCACTTCAAAGATCATACCAAGCGTGTATCTGTGCGTGTGTATGTGTGTGTGTCTGTGTGTGTGAGTGTGTCTGTATGTGTGTCTGTGTGTGTGTCTGTGTGTGTCTGTGTGTCTGTGTTCACAGGTGAACACCAAGCATCTCCCAAAAAAAACAAAGACCACTTCAAAAGAAGCCCCATTAAAGGACTGAAAAATAGACTTTTGCCTTTTAGCTGTCAAAGAACAATGCAAAATCCCATCAGGACTCTTTTTTCTTTGTTCCTCATTTCTATGTTCTTTCTTGAACGTTTTCGTGAAATAGCTTTGGGGTTTTATGAACTTTCTTGTGGTGTTGCAATTTTTTGTCTTTTGAGAAAGTCTTTTGGAAAACGAAATTCGAATAATCGCAGATCTCCAATCATGGGAACTGTCCTTTTTCTGGGAGAGTGGGCTTGAAAAACAGGGGGAGGGGGAAATGCAGGATATCTGGCTGACTTTTCGTTTGTGTGCCACTCTATCACTCCGTGCTCTGCCCTGAAGAACATTGCGCAACAAAACACCAGCTTCAATTTTGTACAGTGCAAACTGAGACAAAATTTACCATCAGTGAAAAAAATTGAGAGAAAATATATTTACTAGCAGTACAAAAACTAATATTGAGAAGTGGAAGATTTTCAAGAAAGACCCTTGTTTTCTCTCGGAGCATAGCAAACACCAAAGCCTCTGAGAAGTGCATGTGGTGTTGGGATGTACAGCAAACACTCGTCTGTCGTGTCAACAATTTGATGTTTGAATGCATTTGTGCGTGTTCATGTTCTGAAATGGGTCATCACAGATGGCAGGGATGAAACATTGCAAACAGGTTGCCTTTCTAAATGTATTGTACACAGGTAAAGAAATTGCACGTTATCTTTCTTGCCTGTGGGTTGAAGATCCATTCACATCTTTGTGCCAAATTGTTGGCAATATATCATCAGACAAATTACGAAATTGGACAGGAAACACCCACTTGTTCAGCGAAGTGTCAACAAGAGGCATATTTTTCAGAAATGCGTCAAACGTTGACCTGTTGTTCAGCAGGCATTGCACTGAAAGGCATGATTTTCTGAACAGGATTGGTTGCAGTGGGGACTCCTCAAAAGTCATTGAGCTGGAGACCGTAAGGTGCAAGCAAAACGTATCCACATGCAAAGAAGTACTTGCTCTCTGAACACAGTGCTTCGGTCCTGCACATATTTGATTGTCTGTTCTCTTTCTCAAAAAAAAAACACACACACACCAGTGTGCTGTGGTCACTTTGATGTCAAGAATCAAAAGAATCAAAACAGGTGGGTATCTATTTTTACTTCAAAAGAGAGAGAGAGAGAGAGAGACCTGGACAAATGCTACTCTTTCCCACTGTATCAATCAATGCACTCTTTCTGCCAGGTCCAATTTCTCAGACAAAATAACCAGGTTATTTTCTGGACAAGGGACTGTGTTTTCGAAGAAGGGTCCCACGAAACCCATTCCCTGCCCAACTGTACTGGACCAAGCAAACCACACATGAACTTTGTGCAGCTGTCAGTTGGGTCAAGAACAATCAACAAGTTAGAAGATAAAAATATTCTCTCTCTGAAATAGATGCGTTGTGTGGCATTGCTGAAGAGGAAAAACTGTACAACTCATTTCTGTTTTTGGTTGTTGCATGTGTGACTCAGAAGTACCACTACACACCGTCTCAAAGGGATCCAGATTGTTTCATAGCAACACAAGCCGCACACATTCGGGGCCTGAAACAATGCGCTTTTCACAACGCCGTGAGGGCAGTGTTCACGCTCTGCGTGACATTCACAAATGAAGGGCTGTTTTTTCTTGGTCAACATTTCAGAACAAGGCAATAAAGCTCAAAAAAGTGCAAAGTGCATCGTTACTTTTCGAAAGGTCACAACATTGTTGGTATTGGAAGTTACTTTGTAAGATTGTTTTGGCTTTTTGCTTTTTTGCCTCTGTGAGACATCATCACATTTCAATAGGTCACCCAAACCAACAATGGCAGTGCATTAGAGTTGAGAACAAGCATTCAAAGTCACAAACTGATTTTTTGAAAATGTACCGTACCGTCTCGTGTATAAGACGCACTTTCTTGCCCCAAAATCAGACATCAAAAGATATATAAAAAGAGAAATGATAATTTGATGAAAAAAGACCCTTCTTTCTTTTATAAATTCTAAATGATATTTGAAGCTTTTAGCTTTCAGCAAAAAAAGCCAAAAGTAGTATTCACACTCCATGGGCCTCACTAACTGAGGAAGAGCGGGCTTATTGTTTACAGAAATGGAGAAGACAATTCTGAATTTGAGTGATTTTGAGTCAAGTTGATGGATTTGGAAAATAAAATCCAAACTTAGGGTGTGTCTTATACATGAGTATGTTGAAAACATGCAGTTTGTTCTCTCAAAACTTGGGGTGTGTCTTATACATGAGTGCGTCTTATACACGAGACGGTACGGTACTTCTTTGTCAGGCCAGGCTGTAGTGCGTGCAAAAACTGTCAAAAGTCACTTTCGTCAGCCCTTCTCGTGATGTTATTGAACTCGGCTTTCATTTGTTTCACATATTCCTGAATGATCAGTCATTGCAAGTCTTTGTGCCACTGAGATTGGTTGTCTGAAGTTGTTATGACGTTATGCTGCAGACGCAGTGTGAATACTCCTCGTCAAAAAGTCTCGAGACGAAATTGTTGTGTTGACAGACCGCGGATACCGACGTGATCACAGAACCAGTCTGAACAGCGCGTCGTGGTTTCGTTTTGCGTTTGACAGAACAGATTCACACGTTTCAACCTTCTGTCCGCAAAATCATCTTCCCCACCGAAACAGTGGTGGTCTGACGACTGTCCGATGAAATGTTCTGGAAATGGTACGGTGGACTGGTGAGCGGCTCTACTTGGGGCTCGCGTGTTACCAACACAATGAGTCTGGGTCCAGGCCTGACTTTTCTTCGATGTAACGCCACGGTTCATGCGAATTTCCTGTTGCCTCTGGGTGAACCGTGTCACAGCCAAGCAGTAAAACTGGAAGGAGCGCTGGGTCCCAAGTTTGCGCCACAGGTGCAACATAGTTTGGTTTTGTGAACATTGTCAAATTGGAAGCGCCCACCCCCCATATGGGAGGACCGTGACTACATCTGCCTTTGGGAAACCGCCATCAGATCCAGGCGTCGACGCCGTTGTTCTTCTTGGAAAAGCAATGTTGTGGACAGTGATCACAACCGTGGAACGTGCAACCTCAAAAAAGATTTTCAACACCAAGTTGGAAAGATTTCCATCTCTCTCTGTGGGCCTTGCCATCAAAGGGGTTTTGCGCTTTGGAGTCACGCTTTTGTGTTTGGTGTTTCAGGGCACGGAATTCACGGAGAGAAACATGCGGAGAAGCAGAGAGAACGCGATGATGCGGAGGAGAAGAGAAACGACCCTGGCGGAGGCTTTGGTGAGCCCGTCATGTGAACCTACAGGCGTCGGTGTCCATCGAGATATTCGTCTCTTGTTTCGGAGCCTTGATAGGGCATTGCCGCTTGAGAGTATTTCTTTTCAGTTTGGTCAGTGGGCTCTTGAACAACACTCAGCTTCTTGAAGTTCTTGTTACTTGCTCATTAACTGTCAGCAGACGGAGAGATTTAGCCGTTGTGAATATTTCCCGCACAACATGGCCCAACTATGTGCGATTTGTGAAACAACTGAATTTTGTGGATGGAAGTGTGGATGTTCTTGGCACCACCAACAAATTTTCGTGAATATTGTCGAGGTGTTTTCTGTGAAAGTACATCTCAATGTACATCTCAATGTATTTTGCAAAATGGCACACTGGAAGGAGATAAATAAAGTGTATTTTCTGCGTGGTTGGGAGAGTACTTGTGGTCAACTTCAGCCGTATTTTTGGTGTTCCTGCAGATGTGGAGAGGAAACATGACACTTGCAATCTATCAGTGGGGCTGTGTGCAACATCCACTGGAGGACACAAGACAACACTGGCATTCTTGCTGGAAGCTACATCGAGGTGCATCCTGTCGTGTCACCTGTTGGTTGACTATTGTCTGTCTCAGTGAACATGCCCAAGTGATGGATGAAGGGAAACACTGGGGAAACCACGAAGACAAAAATCGTCTTCTGCGAAGAAGCATTTACATCTGTGGCTTGTGCTCACAATTCGCATACATGATAGCGTTGAAGTTCACTGTGCAGGTGTTTTCAAAGACCCGAGGAACAATGGGCGCACCAAATGCTGTCACCCAATGTCACCCACTGTGGAAGCTGGACACTGGTTGTGTGCACAATCTATCGGTTCTCTTCAGACCTCAACAGAACACGGTCCAGAAACAGCAAGGGAGAGCACAAAAATCCACCCGAAAGCAGTGAGAAACAGCCAGACATCACACGAATGAATTGCAGCTGGAGGGCAGGCAGGTGATGACCAAACCCAGACAAATGGCAGAGACGATGTTGATCGTGAGATGCGAGCTTGCAGAATTCTTATTCAAATAGATAACACGGCACCACCCAGTAAAAGGATCAATCACACACCACACACACATCTCACTCACTCACTCACTCACTCACTCACTCACTCACTCACTCACTCACTCACTCTCTCTCTCTCTCTCTCTCTCTCTCTCTCTCTCACACACACACACACACACACACACAGATGCACGATATTTTTCTTCTTGAAAATCGACAGCCTTTCATCGGTAACCAATTTTTGGGCGCTACCATTGTCTTTTGTCGATTCAAGCAAGACAACTTTCCTTCGTTGGATAAGGCGAGAAAACCATTTTTCAGAGATGCTCGTTCTTTCGTTCGTGCCTCTTTCGTTGTCGGCCGTTCTGAACTTTCAAGTCAAATCAATAGTTTTGTGACCTGTGCCTTCACAAAGGTGAAATCTTACTTCTTTCTAAAAACTTGCAACATCTTGCTGAAGAAGAGGAGAAAGACTCTGGGGCTTTCAATTTGGGCCTTTGGTTCCCCACCAGAGTGGAGAAAGCGTGCAGATTTCAAGAGGAGCCGCACATACCCCGCCAAAGTTGAACATGTTGTTGGTCCCTGGCACCAGGGCTGCTGAGGAAGACCGAGGCTGGCACAGGGACTCAAACCTGCACCTTGGTTTGGCAGGGTCCCGCACAACCCAAGGAAGCCCGCCGTTCAACACGTGACGTGTGATGAAACAGGTCTGCTGTGAACAGACAAAGTGAAATATCTGCTCGTCTACACACGAATGTCTTCCAAATGTGATCAATTTCTCACTCAAAAGCATTGCAAATAGTTGTTGTGGCATTCCCTCATTGAGTTTGTGCACTCTTGACACACAAGCGAAGCAAGACAACAGAACGCAAACAACATGGACCCGTTGTTGTGCAAGTTCTCATGACAACAAAAATTGGGGTTTCATCTGCTTCTCCCAGTGCCACAAAAGAACGATCAGGAAAACAGCTTTCGGCCGGAACCACTGCATGAAGTGACCTTTTGTTTGTTAATCTTTAGATTACCAAAACAGACATAACTCAAATTGTTCGCCCCGCATCATCAAATCAACTGGGATGTCACGCAAATGGGGCTTGTCGCGTCAAGTTTGTGTACTCAGGCACGACCTCCCCAGTTCTGCTCAATACTCATAAATGTTCCCCGTCAGGCTTCCTGTTGAAGTCAAGGTGATTCTGCATCACTATTTTGGGCCTCATTGTGTCACATTGATCTGCCCGTCTCTTTGAATTCTTCAGAACAACCCTTCCGCTTTTTGATCGGGGTCTTTGTTGAACGAAGCTGTGAATTCAGTGAGAAAATGTGTGTTGAGCACAAAAAGTCCTTCCGTGAAAGAGGTTATCTTGAGGATCAAGCATCACGAATCGCGCATCTGTCTCAGGACGCTCCTCTCTGCCCACACAAGACAACGTGCAAAAACAACAGATCCCGAAACTTCGGGCTGCCGCCAGTCGAGATCAACTCATGCGTGTCTGATGCCAAGTACCTCTCAACAAAACATCCGATGTTTCCCCTTCGATCTGCACCGAAATAATTATGTGAGAAATGAGTGTGCTCAACACACCTCTCTGAGATGTGTGATGTTTGTGACAAACATGAGGATTTGGAGACTCATGAGGTTGTTCCTTGCCCTTCAACTTGCGCCAGGTTGGTACAAAATTTGTTGGAAATCTCCTTTTCACTGGATCTCAAATTCTTGCCCTGTTTTGTGCTTTTCGCCTTCCGAGTTCTCGTTTTCACAGAAGTGGACTTCGTACGTAACAACAGTATGTTACGTATTGGCAATAGCTCGAGGCATTACGTTCCAGGGTGGAGTGGGGCTTGACCAACTGACCAGGCCCTGTCCCAATCAAGATCTCAGGGGACAGGGCCTAACCGTTCGTTGACCAGGTCATCCAAGGCCTTTTCATCTGCGAAACTGCACGCGGGATGCGGAAAAGGCCTCCAACCCCGCTTCCAAAGGTGGTGTCGCATGGAGAGGGAAGTCCTGCCCTTTCAGGACGAAAATACCTCGGGCGAGCATTTGTTCAAAGTCTGCTTTTTTGGTTTTTTTTTCTGTTTTATTTCTTTCACTCGATTCAAACACTTTCACTTTGTTCATTCTGGTTCTTCAGTGAGTACTTTGTGCATCACTGTCATATTTGAGTTGCTTTTATGTGAATCACTTTTGTTTCTTTGGGATTTCGTCAGGATATTTTGCAATGTTCCTGTGCCAGGTGATGGGAAATTGTTCATTTGACAAAAATAATATTCTATTGTTTTGCTTCGCTGATCGCCACATGTACAGACTGGAATTTTGTCGCTTCTGCGAGAATTGACAATGTTAAAATGCTTTCCTGGACCTTGCTGGTGGATTTTTCCAAATAATTGATTTGGTGATTGTGTTTTTGTTCCTCTTTCGTGACGCTACGACAGGACAAATAATTCTAATTACGCACAAAAAACGTTTGCAAAGACATTTCAGACTGAAGGCAGTAATACAGCTGAGAGATACTCGAGAGAGAAATCTGCGTTACCCTGTTCTCACCCTCTCTTCTGGCCTTCCGTGCAAAGGAGAAGAAGATACTTGGATTGAAGCTTGTGTTTTTTTGAGTCCTGTGCTCAATATGACTGCTACTGTGAGTGAATGGACCGTCGTCGGCAAATAATTGTAGAGAAAAGGCAAAAATTGCAGTTTTGAATGGAAGCAAGATGACATCGACACGAAACAATCTTGGAATGACAGAAAAATAGAACCAATTTATCAAAGTGATTTTCATCAATCAGTTGAAAATTCAAGAAAATTATGCTGGTCTAAAACAAAAGACGAAAAGTGTTTGAACACAGAAACACATTTTTTGATGAATTACTTCCATGGATAGACCACGGATATTAAAATAATTGACAAATGGAAACAAATTTGAAAACTTAAGTAGTATTAGGGCCCGTTACTTGGTGCACACTTTACGTTTATTGTTCATATTTTTCAGGTTTTTTCATCAAAAGAAAGAGAATTGTCTACATCTCGAATCAGCTTCAGCT
>JAAUXT010044671.1_pt1 | contig 22343 bp, 21 predicted proteins | sample 7278171 | NCBI WGS metagenome assembly JAAUXT01 (sample SAMN14350112, study PRJNA611818) | marine sediment metagenome | isolation source: surface marine sediment (1.8m) | place: French Polynesia: Moorea | collected 2018-08 | reverse complement strand
GGTGGTGGTTTGTGGTGGTAGTGGGGGTGGGGGTGGTTAGGGGGGGTGGGGGGTGGGGGGGGGGAGGTTACATTCCAAAGTGTGGACAGACACACACATGAATACTAAGGGTTTTTAAGCCGACAGCGGCACCTAGATGGCCGGCTACGCGACCATCAAAAAACTCGTGTCGCTGACGACACAGACTCGGAACACGACATATTCATCGTAAAGACGAAGGAACGTGTTCACGATCTGTGATGCGTGTTTTGCATGACAGTTCATGAGTCGATGGTGACGCTGAAGCCTCGGCCGCATCGTCGAGCCGGAGACAGCGACAGGACGCAGGGCGGCAGAAACCGCACCGGGCACATTTTACCTGTCAATGATAAGTACTGAAAAAGTCAAGGCACCAGTGCAACCCGACCCTCAAAGAACACGAAAAATTCTGGCAACAAGTTTTTTCTTTGTAATTTTGTATGGCACGAGTCTTGAGCTTTCTGCAAAACAGTTTGACACAGAGAGATAGATAATTGGAGTCGAGTTGACACTCGACTTAGAGAGAGAGAGAGAGAGAGAGAGAGAGAGAGAGAGAGAGAGAGAGAGAGAGAGAGAACGCCTTAACATGTCGCGGTCTAACACTCGTGTTTCTGTCTGGTTCAAGACATCGCGTTCAAAGCAACTCTAGCAGCTTGGATAAAAGAAGGGCCGAGGGGAAAGACATCCCTAAGTACGTAATCGGACATGCCTGTCAATACTCGCCGAGTTTCGCCTCCGCTCACGGCCAAGATTGACCTAATTTCGCGAGCGTCTTCCTTCCACCTGAAGCTAGATGGAGCTGAAATTTGCTGCACCGCTTCGAGATTTGCTGCAAATTTGGACTGTTAATGCAATGAGAAGAGGCCTCCACTCGGACGGAGATTGATTCTCGAAGCCCAACGCTGCTGTTCTGGAGGCAACAGGGCCACGCACTTCCGAGCTGCGCGCGTCTGCATGGGTTCGGCACACACGTCTCCGTGTCTCAGCCAAAGACTTCTGGGTGGCGTTTTGTTTGGAAGTTTTGAAGTTCCTTTGTTGCTTGTGCGTGGATAGCAAGCCAAGACAGTCTCAGATACGTGCGTTTGCTGGTTTTGTGGAGCTGCTGAAAAAAGGCTCGAAAATGAATGCTTTTCAATGCGTCACTGTTGACTATTTTCAGAACGTTCCGATGGAAGTTGATCCTGAAGGAAATAACTCCGACGTGCCAGGAACTTGTTGAACCCCGTGTGACTGAGCAAAGCTAGAATAATTGCGTTGCAATAGGACTCCCAGACGGCTTTGATCAATGGTGCAACTTGTTTTAATCCTCGTGCTCATTATTTGTCCTCAAAGGTAAAAGTGAACTCCGCCAACATTGCAGCGAGTGCCTGCTCACACACGCTGATCCAAATTTAATGATACACTTGACATGAAAGCCTTGAACTCAGACGTGGTTTGGAAATGGATTTGCATTTGACAAATACCCAAAGCCTGCAGTGATGAAAATTGGTGCAGGCATCGAGATCGCACGGTGCATGATTTTGGCGACTGCAGATCACGTCTGGATGTGCGTGTGTGTGTGTGTGTGCAGCAGTTTCTTGCTTTGATGGATCCAAAGGCAAACGGAAATAAGTCGCACATATATCTTGTGGAACAGCCCAGAGATGTTGTTCGCAGAAGCTCCAGCGATGTCCATTGCAGGGTCTTCAAAAAACAGAAAACGCGATTGTTTGTGACAAGTGTCGCTGATGTAGTGTTCTCTGGTTTGATGCATCGCTGTGCGGGACGTGCGCGCTCCGGGGGAGCACTTGTCACGTTATCCTGATTGAGAGCTTTCCGTGGATGAAAGAGGAAAAAGCGTTCATCGCTGACGTCAGGCACGTCCCCAGGTTGTATCTGGAGCAGAACGTCCCCGAAATAGCTCTCCGAGCACTTAACCCGTGGACTGCATGTAACAGGTGCGTGTCTTCACCTTGTTAAGCCGCACATCTTTTCAAAAATGTAGTTGGGTTGTTGGTCCACGACTGGACAACCACGTGCACTGCAAAGTGGAGGAGGGATATGCAAGCAAAAATGGACGCAAAGGCAGGAATCAACAACAACACTGCAGATTTGGCGGCAAATGTCACTTGCAGGTTTGCAGTTCCCTCACCTCCACAAAGCTCCGTGAACAGAGTCGGTGAACACGATACGTACATGCTGCACCCTGCGCAGTTTTGAGATCTCCATCCGACAGCTCTTACATGTTTCTGATGAGATTTTCGCTGCATTTGACATGATTCGCATGTGAGATATGCAGATGTAATTGGATCAGTAAAGGCAAGGAAAAGCTTTCCAGCACTTTTGTCTTCTCTTTCATCTCTCCACGGGCAGACGGCACGGCTGTTGAAATAAATGGGCGCGATGGTGGTTGCTGTAAATCAGAGCAAAAAAGCCACACAGCGCGTTTGCAACACTTCCATTTATTCCTCGCTTTTGCCCCAAAGCGTGTCAAATTCAATGACCTTTTGATTGGCCAATAATCTGACGTGTGTCTTGTTTGTGTCTCCTTTCAGAAACCTTGGAAAGTCAGGTTTGCGGGTCTCCAGCATCGGGCTCGGTGAGTCCACCTCCTCTCAACCACACATGTCCAGACGAATGCGTCGCAATTTTGCTTGACGAAATCTGAAGATTTTTTTGTCTCATAAAGGCGTTACTTGTATTTTTCAGGAACGTGGGTCACATTTGGTGCTCAAATTTCGGACGAGGTGCGTGCGTGTACACCGGGGTGTGCGTGCGTGTACTGCGGGGGCTTCTGACTGCAGCACAGCCTCCGAGCTCATGAATACACTCGCCATCGCGCCATAACAAAATCAAAATGACTTTGTCAACTCAATTTCCAAACTCTGAAAGTTTGCTCGGAACTCAATGCGATAGTGTTATCAAATTTGAAGGGAGGCCTGTGGGCCTAAAAGGTGAACTCCTTGTTCTATTGAATTGTAGATGGCCGAGGAAATTGTGACATTAGCGTACGAAAGTGGCATTAACGTGTTCGACACAGCTGAGGTCTATGCTGCTGGCAAGTGAGTCTGAAAAGCCTTCACTTTGTCCGCAAATTTCCTCCTAATTCATCATGCACACGCCATTCCTGAGTCACAAGGGAAGTGGAGTTCGTCGTCGTGAGTGTTTTTTTCTTCGTTGCAGATCCGAAATGGTGTTGGGCAAAATCCTGAAGAAGAAAGGCTGGAGAAGATCGAGCTTCATCGTCTCCACCAAAATCTTCTGGGGAGGAAAGTGAGTTTTGGTTTCAGCCGTTTGTTTCACCTGCTTTGAAAGACGCCGAGCTCCAAAATTGCAGAGCGACTTGGAGTTTTCATGATGTCAAACAAATGTGGACTGTCCAGGCGCGAGTGCCCGACACAGAAGAAATCAACTCGTACCGGACAAGGCCATCGGCTCGCAAAAAAAAAAACAGCAAAGGAAAAAGCTGGAGGTCGACACAGTCAAAAGTTGGTCGGTCAATTGTACACGTCACTCTGTGGACACAGAAATGGTCAGATGTCGTAATTGACGTTGGGTAAAAGGGACAGCACTTGGCCGTGCTGCAGAATACTGATCGCGCGCACCGACGCTGCACCTTCAGCCGCTGCGCTGCGCGTTGGGCACCTGACCTATTGCAGCAAGTGACTGTCAATAACACACAGAGCTTAATTTTTTCCCCACATTCGTTGATTCTACTGTCCTGGCCTTCGGTCCAGCATCATGTCGGGTTTCGTACCCAAATTGCTTGGTTGCGGAGAGGGAACCGGGGAATTTCCTTCGAAGGGTGGAAAAGCAATTTCCTAATCTGTGGCACTGCAAGGATCGGGCTGCTCCCAAGGGCGCCAAGCTGTTTTGTCAAGTGCTGGAGAGGAGAGAGATGCATGCTCGGAATGGGAACTGGACATGAAGAAAAGATGTGGAACTATCCTTCCCTTTTTAGACTCCCTGATTTCTTCATTGTGTCTGCTCTGAAAGCAACGTGTCAAATCGCCTCTTCGCTGCACCAAATGCGGTTTGCTGCGTTCAAATTTCGATTGGGTGGGGGCGGTATCAAAATCCCAAATTGATATCCTTTCTGTCCATTTTTTGACGGATTGATATCACCTTGATGCAAACATACTCGAGATCGACGGAATTTATTCAGCTGCTTGCCCAAGATTTCGGGGAAAAGCGGTGTAGAATATGGGGTAGGAACGTGAAGCCACAAAATGCTCGAGATTTGTGCACCTTTTCCCTGCTCTTTCGACGATGAATATCTGACAAAAACAACTCCACTGAAGCTTTGAAAATGTCCGATTTTTTGTATGGCAAAAATAGTGTGTCGAGCCCTGGCTGTGAGTTTGTCCGAGACATGTGCCACAGTTGCAGCAGCGCAGCGGTTGGGTGTCGCTCAACTCCAGGAATCAGGGAGGAAACAGTAGCGACAGAGAGGCCCGAAAATCGGGGCCCCGTGAACACCGCTGAGAACCTAATCCCACCCGAGTCACATTGGTACACGTCTTTTAAATTGCCTTTCATGGATCTTATTTCTCTCGGATCACAAAACAATTTCCCTTTCTGGGAGAGAACGTGTTGGAGCCATGATGGAGAGGTTATTAACGCGGAGCCGCTGTATGTAAAAGAACACTAAATACCCGCAGCTGTCGACGCGTCAGGGCCGGGCAATCTACCTTTCTGCTGGGAAGCCATTGAGCTGTCTCGGATGAGAAACAATGGTTTCGCTTCATGTCAGTTCTCCTTTTTGATGAAACATTAAGTTGGTTTGAGTTATGATGCCTTGAGGATTCAGGCCCCACGGGCTCCACGTTTGAATGCGAGGCTTTTCTCTGCTGAGCCTTTGTGCAGTTTTTCTGAATGATAGTTGCATGCAGCCATGTTTGCTGGATTCTGCTCGGTTTTTGCCAAACAGTCGAGGTTTACACTCGTATTTGGCAAACTCGCTGTGTTTTTCTCCCTCACAAGAATTGCATTTGGCTCAGACTGTGTTGATTTCTGTTTGTCGAGCCTGACCAAGTCATCTCGCCCGACACAAGATTAGGTGCTGCGTCCCGTGTGGCGAGGCTTAAACGGTGCTGAAAAGTTCCCTCACATTTGAGGGAGACGACATGCCAAGCCAGCAATGGCAGCCAGATTGGCTTGACACGTTTTCAGACGAAGGCTTACGCGCCATCATTGCCCGGCTGCAGTCAGGGGTTCGCGCCAGAATGTAGATTGAATCCGCTGTCGAGCTGCTCGGAACATGGAAACGAGGAGCACCTCTCCCTCTCCCTGTCTCTAATAGCATGCTAACAGCGGATCTCCATACTTACACCATCTCCATGGGAACATGGCCACTCTCGAATTCATAACCTAATACAGGCCATTAATTGAGTATTGATTTCATTTGGGTACGGTAAGTCCCAGCAAGATGAAGACGCATTGTTTATCTTCAATATTTATCTGCACCTCCTATTACTCATGTCCGAGATGTGTCTTCAAATTTGTATCCGCGGGCGCTTCGCCGAGGAGGAGCATGCATTTTTCAACTAATTGCACACCAAAGGCTCAAAGATCAAAGCATGTCATATTTCGCGTGAAAATGTGCAACAGATGAGCTGAAGAGCTGGAAGTTGGAACAACGAGAAGCACAAAATTCTCTTGTGGATGGGTCCATGGTCAGCAGCAAACGTGCGCATGCACTCATTCTGAGCCGAGGTCCAGTCAGAAGCGATCAGCAACCTCGCTCTGTGCCCGGGGTTCAGAATTCTGAACAGTCAGCAGAGTTTCTCTTTTTATGTGGACACCCAGAAAAGAAGAGACAGATTTATGTTTCCAGTCAAGAATATATTCAGATCCAATGTTGTGAAATACCTAATATAGATGCAGAGAGCATTGCAAAAAACTTATCTTGACAGACCAATTCATCGGTTCTGCGAAGTGCCTGCAGCCGTGTGATGTGCGTGGAATTTCCTGCCGGAATAATGATCACATCCTAAATTCTGCGGTCGGTAGATTGTGTCCTACACACGATCACAAACCTGCATCAAGCAATTTGCCTTCAATTGGTCAAAAAGCTTTGATCATCGCTTGGACATTGAAACCTCGTTTTGTCTCCTCCGCAGACACGATGCAACTGCGCTGAATGGGTTTTCCCTCAGCTCTCACTGAAAAAAAATGTTTCCATTTACGTCAGACTGCTGCTGACGGAAACACCAAGTGTGCTCTTGAGTTTGGATTGTTTTCGCAGACCTGGCTCGAGTATCAGGGGCTTCGATTCCCGCGGGCCCGGCGCAGGGATCAGGATTCACCCCCCGGGGTCTGATGCACCGCGCTCACTTCCCCATCACCGACACGAACAACGTTGACACTGGTGTCGATCCACTCTCCTGCTCGGCGAAAAATTCCCAACTCGAGGGATGTGCTATTGTAGGCAAGATCAATTCTGGACTGAAACAAACTTGACGAGCGTGTGAAATCTCGGGCAAACAAAACCACACGGAGTTCTCTACCGGTATGTGTTTTATGTCCAACAGCAGGTTGCTGTACCTTGGACAGAACTCTCTTCGCTTGCCTCCTGCTGTAGTCTGAACATTGACACAGACAGAGCAGGATCAACGTGAATCCAGAGTCATACCTTTCCTTTTGCAAAACACATTGCTGTGCAACCATGCAGTGCAGGGACTTGTCAGATATCAACAAATCGTGTGGCCAAATCACTGGAGGCGGGGATTCGGGCTCCGAAACCTGATGTGCAAATCTTGCTGATTTTGTTGGAAAACAACGCACTGAATAGTGCTTTGCTAGTAGTCCCTGAAAAATATCCCTGAAGGCTGTCTTTTTCTGCAGACAAAAAGCATTTTAATGTTCCGTCGAGCCAAGTGGAAGTCTCCTCCCTAAAGTGGCATTGTTAAAGCAACTGCAGAACCTCAAGGTTACTGCTGATGCGCCGTGGTCTTTCTCGCACTCTGAAGACTCTCATGTATTCTCCGCACAGAGTGGGGTTTCTCCACTGGAATTCCGTTTGATAAAAGTATTTTTCGCTCGTGCACGACTTTGAACACTCCCACAAGATTTTTCAATTTGGAGGAATATTTCGCACTTTGAACACTCGTCCACACGCAATCATATTTCATGCCTTTCAGAGCTGAGACAGAGAAGGGGCTGTCACGAAAGCACATCATTGAAGGCCTGAAAGGTTCATTAGAGCGATTACAAATGGAGTACGTGGATATCGTCTTCGCGAACAAGCCGGATCCACACACCCCGATGGAAGGTAAGCCGTGTGATTAATTACATTTCATTAATTACCCTCGAGAATCATCTTCTGCGGACGTGTTTGCGCGCAATAAATGTTCGTTTTTGTCTGTGGACCAAAAAGCGAAGCCTGTCTTCGCTCCTGTAACGGATGTTCTCATTCTTAGTGAGCCATAAGTGCTGACCAGCTTTGAGAACTGTGCTGCTTGTTTGTGCAGAGATCGTGCGCTCCTTCAGCCACGTCATCAACCAGGGCTGGGCCATGTACTGGGGAACGTCGAGGTGGTCGCCCATGGAGATCATGGTAATCACGACTGAGTGGTACACCACACACACACACACACACACACACACACACACACACACACACACACACACAGAGGCTGAACGCCAATCTCTCAGTGTGCCCCTCTGTTGTAGTACAGTGACCGGACCCGTTACAAGTCTTACAGCTCCGAAGGTCTTCAACACGGACAGGTTGCTCAAATCAAGAAGCCACGCTTTCTGCAGGCGATCAGAATCTCGAATCTCTGCCCTTGCAAAATGTAGAAGCACATCGAAATTAATTCATCGGTGTTCATGACCTTTCTCCACTTGTCCTGATGAAAAACGGATTTTTCATCGTGAAACCAAAAGCTGCAGGCTTTCTGACGGGACATCTTTTCTTCGCGTTGTTTGGAGCAGAAAACTCTTGTCGTGAATGCAATTTCCGGCTTACGCGCAAGTGCTCTGAAGTGCTACTTTGTCAGTTTCGGTTTAGTAGGGTCTTTAATTGTCTCTGAGGCTGTGGACCTGAAGCCGCTGTGTCTGTCGTATTGCAGGAGGCGTACTCGGTGGCGCGCCAGTTCAACCTGATCCCTCCCATCGCCGAGCAGGCCGAGTACAACCTCTTCCAGCGAGAGAAGGTCGAGCTGCAGATGCCCGAGCTCTACCACAAAATAGGTGAGCGATGCTGGCACCTGGACACTGTGAGATGTGGAATCCCTGTGAGTTGCTCCATATCAGTGCGGCCGTTGACAACGGAACCGTCTACGCTTGGGGGAGTTGGTCGCCTCTTCTGTTCAGTTCTCGGTTCCACTGCGCGGCTCTGGCCAGCGCCGTCAGCCATGCTCCGGGAGCACGCGCTTCCACGGCATGCGGAGTACGGACATTCGGTTCCACTTCAAAAGATTCTTCCCCAAAAACACGTTTCCAAATCGGCCAAATTTATGACCAAGGGGGCGCAATCAAAAGGGATGCTGCCCTTGGATAAGGCGCAAATCGTCAAGTCGGATCAGCGCGACAAGCATCAGAAGCTTCGCATCAATCTTGTTGACTGTGTCTGGTCCACAACGACGTCCTGTGCGCCATGTTTGATCACCCAGACCTCCGAGACGCTCTTCTGATTTTTGTTTCTTCCTTTTGGAGTGGCACATTTTGATTTAATTTTTCCTGCACAGGTCTGGGTTGCATGACGTGGTCACCGCTTGCGTGCGGTTTCCTGACGGGCAAGTACGATGATGGTGTCCCCATCTATTCGCGGGCGGCGCTCAAGGTCAGTCAGGTCAGCCTCAAGGTCAAACTCACTTGCAATATGAACAGAACGTAGGTAGAAGTCGGGGAGACCTTCAAGTGCCTGGACTCTCGACTTCCATCCTTTCATTTGTTTTATACTTTTCATTCAAACTTCTCCACTCTTTCAACTCGTCTGTCACGTTTTCTGATGTGTGAGTTCGTGATGAACTTTGCTTTGGTTCTCAAGCTGTGTGGTGTGCATTTCTGTTTTGTCTTGTTGTGAGCTTCTGCACACGCGTCAAATGCAGCGGCAATCAAGTGCATGAGGGGCGTGGTCTTCACGCGCAGCCAGCGTGACTCAACATTGAGGAGCGAACGTGAACTTTCTTATGGCCACCTCTCTGTTTCTTGTCTATGGTCTTCCGTGTTGAAGTGCAAGAATGGTGGCTATGGCTTGTGTCTTCCTCGTGCTTGTGCGTTTCGGATCACACGTGTACGCGTACTCGTACTCGGAGCTGTTGATGCGAGAAAAGGTCGGAGACAGTGCACCTCGGAGTGCGTCCTTGGTGAGGCAGACACGAAGTTCAAAACTTGTCAATTACGAATACTGCATGTCACCGTTATAGGAAAGTCATGTTCAGTTCAGTCACCGAGCTCTTGTTTTCTTTGAAACTCTGACAGATATACACATGAAATGTATTTTTCAATCTCTTCGCAAAACAAAACCGGACATTTTGTCCAGCACAATAGTCAGTGCACCCTGAAACACAGACGTTGGACCTCTTAACTGTTTATGTCATTGAGTTCGTATTTTTTGTTCTTTAAAATTATGTTTGTATTGCAGACTCAAAACACCGCCGCTTTCGTTCGAATAAGTCACACATGATTGGGGACAAGAACCAAATCAGTCAATGTGCTTTTATGCCAAAAGCCTACAAGCCATAACTACTGTATCATATTGCACGTGTTTAGAGGCATGCCTTTTCAAACTTTCCTTGAATTACTTCGACAAAATTTTAGATTTGACATTCCTAATTTGCAGTGCTTCTCACAAAAATTCTCATCAGTTCTGTTCAACAGCAACAATCATGAGAAGTTGAAATTGAAAGAGAAACTTGAGACTCGGTGGTGACCACAGCCGCCCCAGTCTGAAGAACAGAAGTGTGTTCCTCTCCACGCAGGGCTACAGCTGGCTCAAGGACCGGATCCTGAGCGACGAGGGGCGACGCCAGCAGGCCAAGCTGCGGGAGCTCGCCGTCATCGCCGAGCGACTCGGATGCTCCATGTCGCAACTTGCCATCGGTGCGTGTGTGCGCCTCTCTCTCTCTCTCTCTCTCTCTCTCTCTCTCTCTCTCTCTCTCTCTCTCTCTCTCTCTCTATTCGTATTCCACGTCTCGATTCGGGGACAAATCTAAGGAGCACAAATGTTCGACTTTTTTCTTCAAAAAACGAGCTCGCAAACGGTATCCTGGTCAGATTTGCTGAGAACGGACGTGAATAGTACCCAGCAATCCTATTGAGTGCAATCATTTTCTTTCAGCATGGTGTCTAAAAAACGAAAGCGTTCACTGTATTCTCCTTGGTGCATCGTCAGTTGATCAATTGTACGAAAATATGCAGGCACTTCAGGTAAGCAAACACAGGCTCAGCTTGCACCCCTTACCAAAGACAAAATATTGACAGAAATATGGAAAATCTATTCTTGTATCTCACAGTGGATAGCAAGGCAAAGAAGAGCAGGCACTTTCAGCCTCACATATGAAGCTCCATGCTCGCGAAGTTTGCTTTCAGATTGAGTTCAGATTTCAGATTTGTTCTGCTACATTTCACCAGGTTGTTCCGAAACTGTCGGGTGCTATTTCTAAAGAAATTGACACAATCCTCGGCAACAAGCCTGAACCTCAACAGAGAGTCTTGAGTACCCTTGTGAGGAAAAGGTGAAATTCCACTCAAAACCCCTTTGCTTGTTCTAGTTTATCCACCTTTGGTGTTTTCTTTAGCACCAGAAACATTTTCTTCCACTTGTAGACAGAAATTTGAATCTGAGTAGCACAGTTTGAGATTCAGACTCTACACGTAGTTGAAGCGATCACGCGACCGACGATTGACACTCTTGATTTGAAATCAGACAATCAAAGGAAAACTTATTCATCCACCTTTCCATCCCATTTGTTTCCTGGTGTGAAATTTTCTTGTTCTTTCTTCGACAACAACAAATTTGCCAGAATATCACACTTGTGTGAAGTGATCTGCGGTGGTTGCCGATGTGGGTAGGATGTGAGTTTCGTTTGGCAAGGTTCTTTGGACTCCGCAATCGTGTCCTTCCCAAACATTTGTGTCAACTCTTGATGAAGGAAAGACGGCTGAATGACCACATCGTTCTCAAATTAACTGGGTGTTTTGTCAATCGACCTTTGATTTCTTTCTTCGTTTTTTTTTTGCACACGCATGCACATATTTCTTATTATAAGTAGGAAAAACAAAAAAGCCAACGGAACCCCAGGGTGGGTTCGCAATGTGGTGCCGACAGATACATCAATCTCGAATCAGAATTCAACTCAATTCAACAGGAAAATTATTATCCAGCTTGGATCACACAAATCCAAACTTCACAATTTCAAAAGTTGTCACTGCAAGCTGTTCTGGATGAAGGAAGTGCCTTTCGTGCATGGAAAGCTGTGAGTCGTGCAGTTGCAGCTTTCTGGATTCACTCAAATCTGACCAGCAGCTCTGAGATATTTGCCCGGTGTCAGCAATTTACCTTGTGGAGTTGAATGTGGGGGCCACCAATAAAGTCTTGGTTTTGCTACTTCAACGGCAACTTTTGAGACGGCTTGTTGCGCAAGATCAAAATTGTTTCCACACCCTTTGTGGATCTGGCCTCATTGAGGTTCCATGGAATCAACATCCATGCCCGATCTTTGTTTCTGAGTACTTTCACGCATTCATCTGAACACACCTTGTGTGGCTCGTCTTAAATCGCTCAAACGAGGTGCTTGGGGACAACTCTGAAGAAGCCAATTCGTCTCTTCTGTTTCTTTGTCCAAAGCAGCGTCTGCTTGCTTTGATTGAACTTCCTTGAGAATCAAAAAGGTTGTTGAGAATATTTTGTGTTTTCCCTCACCAAACATGGGGTCCACAATTCCAGCGTTGCTTTCTTGAAAATTCATGTGATTCACCCTTTGTGTTTCCACATTTTCTTGTCAGTTTTTGCTTCGAGTTTTTGCAGCACAAAGTTATTCTGCAGAAAATTGGAGAGTTTTAGCAACCACTAATTTTCATTCCGTGCGGTACTCCAATTGCCAGACCGGTGGTGCTGATAAACCGAATTTTTAGTTAATGGCAAGTGACCAAGTGGAATCTGTATTACCGATCGGACAATTGGGGTACGCCAGAAAAGGACCGGACGTTATTGCTAAAAGTCCCCATTGCAGTATTCACGAACGCAATTCAATATCATGCAGAAAGATGGCTTTTCGCACCGACCACCACGAGTCTGTCGGTGAAGTGTATTTTACACTTGACAAAAACACAATTCTCTCGCTTGCTGACGAAAACAGAAGACTGCATCTCTGCCCAGACACAAAATGCACAATTCAACTAGACCCGAATCATTCAAAAATCTTCAAAAGAATTGCATTTGCTGGCAAGCATTTTGAAGTGCTGATGGAATGACACTCCTGCATAAAATGCGTTCCCTTTGACGTTGCAGTTCGTGCCGAAGCTGACGGCTTCCTGCATGAGCGAGATCGAGAAGATCCTCAGCAACCGGCCTGTGCGCGTGCGCGAGACCATGCAGAGATGACTAGACGGTCAGGGCGGGGGCGGCGGCGGCGGGGGCGGGGGCTGCGCGGCCGGGAGCGGCGTCGCGTCCTCGGGAGGCGCCGGCTCCGTCACGACGAGGACGGTCAAGAAAGAGGGAGGCCCCTCGGGGACGACGACGACGCACCACGTGATTCCCGCCCACACCACCATGCCGCGCCACGGCAAAATGGACCCGACGGCGGCGGCGGCGGCGACGCCAGGGTGCGCCCTCCAGTGACGCCCTCTAGTGGCGCGACGCCGCCGTCGGAACCGAGGACACTTCCGGTCATGGACTCGGCGTCCCCGCCCTGACACCATGTCTGCTGGGACTGATGTGCAAGGGACTCGCGGACAATGACACGAGTTGATCCACAACATTGTTGGTGAACTGACAAATGACATGCTCAAAACAGGATCAGTGACAGTGACCTAACGGTCTGGAGATCCTTAGCCGCAGTTCCGCTGACAGTAGATGGCGCCTGAACTACGTCGGTTGCGCTGCGCTGCGCATCGTGGAGGAACCTTCGCGTTGTTGCACGTGGGTTCAGGCAAAACCTGCAGCATACATGCGTTCACACTGCACGTGTACTGTACAAAACATAGACAGCGTACAAGCCACGTAGCTGCAGCTGGGTTTGTGTTGTAGATGAAACTTACCACTCATTTTTTCAGTTCCTTGTGATACGACTGACCACATTTGACCACATTCTTGAAGTTTTTTCTTTGTGAGTGTGAGAAGTTTCGAGAGACGTTTCGCGATTTCCAGACGCAGATAATATCACACAGTTGCGCACAAACTTGCTCCGTTCTGTCTCCGATTCATGGCCAGAGCAACCGGGACGGAGCTATTTTTGAAGCTCCATTTTTTTCTGAAGCTATTTTGTCCACCTACCTACATGCTATTGAGAAAGTCAATCACTCACAAACTCATTCTTCCAGTGCTGTTTGCATCTTTGCCGTGTTCTCAAAACAAAACGTGCTTCAAGTGCTATCACAGGTGGACCTTTCACAGTCATCTCCACAAACTGGGAACGACTCTTCCTGTTGACAAGCCAAGAAAACGGCTGCAATGCATGAATGTGTGCACACGTACGTTTTCAGCTCAAGAATCTGCCTGTTGGTCAGGGGGTCCTGTGGACACCCGAAGAGGGGTTTACGGGGTTGCACTTTTCTCTCAGCTCAAATCTGTGAAAAGAGAAGGGTGCCACGGGTGGGCATGCATTGACGTTTCACGTTCGAATCTGCACGAAAGGAGCCAAACTCCGCCGTTCAGACGATTGGTGACCGAACAAGCCAGGAGGACTGATTTACGTGTATGACTTGAAAGATGTGGCTGTCGTTTTACATCTCAAGAGCTCACAACAAACCAGTATTTGCAAAACTACGAGTATAGAAAGCGTGTTTGCATGTCATTCTGTTAGTGCATTCTGCGACCCTTGTTCAGACTGACAGCTGTTCAAAGATTTTCACCGAATGCACTGTCCGGTCTTCGTGAACACCACACTTTGAAAATCAAGCTGGGCTCGCTGCGAACATTTCGCATTGCGGGAACATGCAGGGAAGGAACACATACTTTCGAGTCTGATGGAACATTTTAGTGTGTCTCAGGTCGAAAGGTTCTCGCAGGACAAGTCACACACACACACACACACACACACACACACACACACACACACACACGTGCACACACACACACACACACACACACACTCACACAAGAGGTCAAACCAAAATCGATCCGCAAAACTGTGAGTGGAATTGTGCGAGCAAATTTGCCTTGTGACTCAACTTTCCTTCGAATTCCATGACATATTTTGTAACGCCTGTTTCAGACTTCTCAAATTTGAACAGAAAGAAATATTGACCAAAACACACAAACCCCCCGCGATCCTCACAGTCAACTGAGAGGCGTTGGCCATTCCTTTCTGATACAAAGCACGCACACCCAGACCATCGTTCCCAAAAAGCATGCAGATTTGCTTTGTAAGGCTCGTACACGGTAGAGAAAAGTGCGTCTGAATCTGTCCGCACAGTTTTGGTCGAAGCTCAGCAAGAAATATTTGCAAGTTGCTGTGTCGGCTGGACACCTGGTCGTTCATTGTTTGCAGTCACGTGTCGGATCTTGAGACGCTGTTTCTCGTGACCAAATTAATTTCTCGTGCTGTGGATAAACTCAGAACTGAGGTCAGGGATTTCAGGTTGCAAGAAACTGCTCACAGACTGCGAAAGTCAGGCCAAACCGACACTCACCTTTGTTTTGGTCTCAAAAGTGCATGAACAGTCACGAACGTGCACTGCAACTTCAGTTCTTGCAAATGCAGTTCGAAATTGGTTGCGTCAACATGTACAGCTATAATGCCATACACACTGTTGATTCTTTGTTTTTGCATTCGCCAACGGAGCAATGCAAACCTGTGTTACATTGTTACAAATCTTGTATGAATTCACGAAGGATTAAAACGCCTAAATGTTAGGGGAAAACTTCATCTGCTTGTTTTGAAGTCAAACAGCTGAACATTTTCACTCGAGGGAAGGAAAGCAGTCGGTACGTGCATGCGACAAGACATGAAGCTGGCGAAAACCGCAAAAAAGAACCAGCACCGTACTGTTCGTAAATTTATAAGACAAGGAACCAAATGGATTTCTTTCAAAATTTTGACTTTTGGACCACTCTTGGTCAAGAAAAGGGTGCTCATCAATGTGTTCACACGATCACCTTCGGAATAACCTTTGGGCTTGAGTCTTGTCGGACCCCAGCCCCCAACCATGCATTTCCATCAGATCTTGATTTGCCATGTCCTAGCTTGTGTGCACAAGTTCAATTGGAGGGTGTGGCCAATTCTCGCGTCGATAAAAATGGATCAGAAGTCTTGAAATGCCGCTTCTGACTTGGGACCAACCATATTGCAAAATTGTTTGGGAACAAAGAATGATCATGTCAGCCAGCCATCGAATCAGTGGGGTCAATGCGTGTGCGGGATGTTTGATCACGTCCGGAAAGGATATTGAGGACAGCGACTCTTGGTGCACTGTACCATGGGCCACAAAGGCGATCAATGGTGAGAGCAGCTACAAGTGGTCAGTCTGAATTCCTGACCGCAAGTGTGCATAACAATGAGTACGTGTCGCAGATGCAAAAATTTGGGGTTACTTTGGGTCGAAGGATGCTCACATCAAAAACAAACTGTGCGTTTGACACACAACTGGGGTGGAAAAGTTTTGTTGGGGGTGGAGGCTCAGTTTCCCTCGATCCGGTAGAGAGGGATCATCTGACTTTTCATTTGAGGTGAACAAGTTTTCAGGGTCGTGCGGACGCTCCTGGGCGCTCGAAGAAACCAAGGAATGTGTCTATATATTGTCATTGCGTATGTGGAACCAACCTTGTCTGAAGCCAAGTTCCCTGAGTCCTTCCTTTGTCGAGCAGCAGCTCATCTGCAGCAGTTCATCTGCAGCCTGCAGATGTGGGGAGCTCGATGCTCATCATCTTATCACAAGCTGCTGCAGTGTTGGCAGGTACTGCAGGGAGCGCACCACTGCACGATCTACTTCAGACAGGTGAGGGTTGCTGCGAAGCAGCTACAGCTGCACAGAACTTTCAGCAAATCCAGCCACCTTGGGAAAGTTTGTCGAAAGTGGAGCAATAGCAGGTTTTGGTGAGTACTTTCACTTCTTTTCAAAAGATATTCTGCAAAGCTACCTAAATTTACAGACAGTCGGTGTATACCTGGAAAAACTTTTCAAAGATGGCTTCTGTTCTTTTGGGTGTTTCGCACATGTGTGCACGCATGCACTGCTGCAGCACAAAACTGTTCTGGGCAGCACCCGATACTTTGTGATTTGATCTTGAGACCAGGGACCAAGGTCTGCCAGCAATCTGCAAGAACAGACAGGTTTGGTTGACATCAAAAGGAACGAAAGCATTATAACTTTGAAGAAGACCCAAGTTCCTTTCGCGACGACCACACTGCACCCCAAAAGTCCATTCAGAACCTTGGTACTCCTTCAGAAACAAACACAATTTTCTTCACTTCTCTTTCTGCTTCTTTCGGGCCTGTTTAAGTCACTGGAACTTCATCACTTGACATGAGTAGATGTGCACATCATTTGAGTTTTGTTTTCTTTACGAATTTTACTCCAAGATCCTTGTTTGAATTCATTGAATCTTTTGTTGCCATTGATATCAAAAACACTGCTTGATTTTCTTTGGGACAGATCAGTGTCTTTTTCTGTTTGTTTTGGCAGTATCCACAGCTCACTGATTTGTGATACACCTTTGGGTCTTAGTTTTGCCTTTCTGCACATTTTTTTCATGAACTAAGTGTGCATCGCCAGTCCTTTTCTTCTTTTGATGTCTTCTGTACCCAACAAACTCACATTTTCACACGCATTTTGAGATTCTTCTACTCTTCAGTGTTTCCTGCATTCACTTGTAGGTTCTAAATTCCAGCTTTTCCGGAATTTTGTGTTTTACTCTTGTTATTTTGTGACTGGCAATTTGAATTTGAGCAACATAAAAGCCAGTGAAAAAGCTTGAACAAAACACTCACTTCACATGAAAGCCCTACCAATATGATGAAAATCACAAACATACTTCATGGACTCACTACTGTTCCTCATTTCCAAGACAAATCTAAAATAGAAATCTTTCCAAAATATTGAACCTGCCATTTTGAACTTTAGGCTTCAAAATAATGGGGCAATTCGATTTTTTCTCTTGAGACCTTGGGCATGTCTTTTTTTACCAAAAGCACAACAAACAGACCTTGAACCACAGATGTGGACCCAAAGCCTGACCCACAGCTCTAGCTCACGCACGAAATTCACTTTTAATGCCTGCAGGTGATATTCCCGGCAACCCATTCTACAACGTGCTCGTTTGTTCAAAACTTTACTTTCTGAGTGTCATGTCCCATTCACCATCGAGCTGTTGGAACCGTGTCGTCATTGACTGCAGACAAGAGTCTGACGAGCAGATTCTTTGCAAGAACAGACCAGAATTATTTTTCAAAAAATAAAACAATTTTTAATTCAGAGATTGATTCCACGATCCGCACACACTGACGATTTCACGACACGGCGCGATGCAAAATGGCTCGAGGTCCATAATTGACTTTTGACAGGATGTGGACTGACTGGATCCAGAATGAGACATCAAACAACGCGTGGACTTCGACATTCGCCGTGTAATTGCCATGCAGGCTGCACGGATCCGACTTTTCGCATTTCCAGCCGTTTGCTCCTGCCGTGTGTGGAAACGAAACGTTTGCTAAATTAGATTTTATTTGTCCAGAGCTTCATTGCTTTCTGTGACAACACTTTCACACTATTGGCTGCGGTGGACAGCTGGTCAGAATGCGGTGATCCCGTGCGGTGACCTTGTGCACATGTTGGATGGACTCCTCTTGTGTTTCCAGGTACCAATGTGTTAAAACGACCTGCCAGATGGGTGTTCTCGCGCAGCTGAAGGCACGACCCAATCCAAAACTTGTGTTGCTCGCTGTCGTCGTCGCTTCGTCGTGCGTCTGCATACTTGCTCCTGGAGTGGTACAGTTCAATGTGCGGATGTTTGATCGCGGAAACGACAATAAATTCTTGAGCAGAGTTTGCAACAGTTGCAACGAGCAGCGCCTCAGTTTCGACGACAGTGCAACGTGTCCACCGGACGTATTCCTGCTGGCGCTGGTCCTGTCGCACCCACGGGAGGCGTTGGCGCGCGCCACGATTCGCGAGACGTGGGGAAATGTGACGTCACACAACCAACGTCCAATCCAAATCCTGTTTCTCGTCGGCAAAGTGAAAAGTGGCGTCACCAATGCGCTGATAGCGAATGAAAGCCAAACTCATGGCGATCTGGTCATTGTGAACATGTTGGAGGATTACTATAACCTGACAGAGAAGACTCTGGCCGGATTGCAGTGGATCACAGAGAATTGCAGGAATTTCCAGTTCCTTTTGAAAACTGACACGGACACGTACAACAACCTGCCGAATCACGTCGACTTCCTCGAGTCAATCGGAAGCCCTCAGCGTCTCGTCAGCGGATCCTGCGCCTCGATGCGCACAAACCGGAAAGGGAAATGGCAAGTGGACTTCAGCGAACACCCCGGGGACACTTTGCCTGTTTTCTGCAAAGGCCCAGCGTACATTCTCGCTCACCGCACCGCCGAAGACTTTCTCAAACTGTCTGCTCACGTGAAATACTTCGAACTGGAGGACGTCTACCTCACTGGGTTTGTCAGGGAGCAGCACGGGATACAACCCGTCCAAATGCCTCAATATTACCGTTTCGTGCCCTGGTTCAGTCGGTGTCGTGTTGAACGTCTCGCCAGCGTGCACCACGTGGACCCGCGCACCGTGGCGCAGCTGTGGCACTGGCTTCAGCATCCGAGCGAGAAGCCGCTCCACTGCCGCCTCCTGCCCAGCCACGGGGACGTCGCTCTGGTCGCGCCCGCTGCCATTCTTTGTCTTTTGGTGCTTTTGTTATTGACGCTGCGCTGCGTCCAGATTTCAGGCAAAAGATGATGCTGGTGACGTCACGTCACAGTCTTTCCAATCAAGTGCCTCGACAATTTGCTTCTTGGCTCGTCCAGCCTGCGTGACTTCGCTTGTTTTCCTTGCCGAGTTGCTCACCTTGCAGTTTTGGAACAATTTTGTGAACACAGTTCCTCAGTTTGAATATTTATTTGCTCAATATACAACACGGTAAAAAATGTGTGTGTGTGTAAAATATTTGATAAAGCACAAGTCGTGCAGGAACACGGTTTCCCGTGGGAGCAGAGAGACTCATGTCGCATTGCAATCCCACCCTGGTGGGTTTGCCGGAAGTTCCAACCCAGTAACAACGTTCTGCTGCAATTCACACGACAGGGAGATTGTGCAACAACGTTTCACTCAACGTCATGTCAATACCAACTTTGAGTGGTGTGTGGTGATTTACCCGTGCCATAGAAACTATGTCATCAATTTGTGTGCCCTTTTCGAAGGTTGGTATTGGCGCAACGTGCATTTGAGGGTCATGCGTAATCTCCCCAATGTTCCCACGACCGTGCGCACCGTGCACATCACTCAGGAGACGAATCCTATTACAGTCGAAGTTGTCCTGGCACCGTTTAGTTTTCGATGCGCCTGTCATCCATTCCCCCAGATCTACGCGTCGTCGTGTGAGTCACCCGAGACGGTCTCCGGAACATCGGCGCTCACGTGACCCGGTCCACAGGACGGTTCTGACTGCGAGTTCAAAGATAGAAAATCAAACGGTTAGGCTTTAGTTTTCCAGCGCTATCTGAACCAATACGAAAACTGCCACTTTTTGAAATTTTTTAAGCTTGAGAGTTCTTTTCGTGAGTTACAACTTTGAACGTTCCTTGGGCTACCCAGCGGGCATATTGTGCAAAAAGAGGAAAAGGGGTGCCATCCAAAGTAAACTGTGTCGTTTCAAAGAAAACAGAAGTGTAGCACCAACCCACGGAGCGTGCGTACCTCGAGATGCGTCTCCGACGTCAGCGCGACGCTCGGCGGTGACGCGGCGTCCCGCGCCGCGATGAGCGTCACGACGCCGTCGCTCTTCGTCACCCCGGCCGGCAGTCTGACGTCGAACACGATGGGGCGGTTGGTCGTTTTGTAATTAAGTGAACACGTGGACGCGTTGATGAACCTCGTGCGGCCGTCGCTGGTGACGCCGTAACCTGCGCAACAGCAAAACATTTCCAGCAGTGGAAAACAAGATGAAGGATACTCAGGACACCAACTGTAACACGTGCGGAACCCGATCACCGCACCGCCATCTTCTTCTCGCGTTCTGTGTCCGCCCCCACCCCCAACTTTACCAGCACAAAACTTCCGGTCAAGCAACCGCAACTGAATTGACTTGCTTCACCTTCGTGTATGTGTCCGAACACGTGATACGAGGGTTTGATTCGCTTCTGAATGGAGTGCAGTAGCTCGACGCAGCCAGCCCGCTCGTTCGTAGCGCACAGATCCCCGTGTCCTGAAACCAAACCGGACTGCCCTCATCTCCAGTTTTCTGCCGTCGTTCGTCGTTTAAAGCTGTTTCACAAGTGGGACTTGCAGGCGGCATGAAGCACAACTGTCTCACCTATCGGAGGCCCGTGTGTGACGAGAATGTCGATGTTGTCCGGAATCAAGTTCCACTTGTCCAGGCACGGTTGTCCACGCTCAACGTTGAACGCCCAGCCACAAAACTCTGGCTGCCTGTTTCCAGATATGAGCACGCCAACGTTACGTCTGTCGTTCAATTTCATCAGCGTGCCAGAGAAAGATGTAAACATTGAACAACAAAATAAATAAAATGAGAAAACAACTCACCATGGCGATCCAAAAATCTTGATGCCACAGATCTGTACGCCCGAGTCCTCCAGGTAGATGCAATTTGTCAGCAAATCTTTGGGTTTTTCCACGTTCTGTTGCTTCAGATATTTTCTCACCTGGAGCGATGAAACTGACTTTAGACGGGCACAAGAAAATACTGCACGACTGTTGAATGTCACAACGAGAGAAAAGGACAAAAAAGTAAAGAAACTCGAACGTTTGTTTGACTGGTCTTTGATTTGAATGCAAATCTGACCTCGTCAGCATCCACTCGGAACCTGAAGGCCTTGTCGTACTCGCTGAGCATGGCATCATCGAAGCTGATGTCGTGATTTCCGGCGATCACCACTTTGTGCCGATGAGGCAAACTGCCTGAAATTTTAATATAGAGATGAAAAATCTGTGAACAAGCCCGAGTCACCGTACAGTTGCTCGGAACAATTGTGATGCCATGCAAAAGGCTGTGGTTTGTTTTCCTTCCCGAAGCAAACACAACAGTTCAATTTTTGATTAGCAGATGGGATGGGGTAAACCAACCATTCATTTTTTCTGCTTCAGTAAATATGACCATTTGCTTGTTCAATTTATTCCCCCCTCCCAATAAATCAAATTACCCGTCTGCTGTTCGGGTGAATGTTCAAATGGTGTTTCCTGCCAAAACAACGAGCATGCCAAAACGGTCCCAAAGTTCTTGAGATGGTCCTACCGAGCCACGCATTGAAGTGCTCGACCTCGCGCATCTGGCCGGTCATGGAGAAGTCCCCGGCGTGCAGCAGCACGTCGCCGGGCGGCACCCGGAGCCGGTCCGTCCGGTTGTGTGTGTCCGACACGCACACGAATCTGACGGCGTCATCGCGCACGGGCGTGTCCGCCGGAATCGTGCTGCTCTTCTTCACCGGCTGCGTCACCTGCGAACACAACACGTGCTGTTGCTTGTGCACACACACTACGATCACTGGGCTTTCCACAACTTGATACTTGAGAGGATACCTGAAGATGACTCCACGCTAACGTCGGATTGTACGTGTACGGGAAAACATCAACTTCACCAGAATCATCTTTGGCAGCATTTGCGATCCATTCTTTGACATTTTTTACCCGCTTCATTTTCTGAAACCAAAACAAACAAGGAAGAAATCAACGTTGTTATCAGGACGTTTCATGAATTCCAGACCTCAAAGTTGACTTGTCCCGAGTGAGCCGACAGGCACCAGCAGTTTGGCCGTTGTGTTTCAGATCTATCAAGTCGGTTCGTGATCAAACTGAAACAAAATCATCACAGATGTCGAGGAAATAAATCGTCAAACCTGTAAAGAGTTTGCCATTTCGTTCAGCCAACTCTACGACTCCAAATCATCTACAGCGCTGCGATGCGCCGTTTGGTGCGAAGTCCCATGCACATGATGTCATTATGAAATCAAACGACCACTGTGAAATGACCACCTTAACTTTCAACTTTTATTCAG
>JAAUXT010102247.1_pt1 | contig 22344 bp, 22 predicted proteins | sample 7278171 | NCBI WGS metagenome assembly JAAUXT01 (sample SAMN14350112, study PRJNA611818) | marine sediment metagenome | isolation source: surface marine sediment (1.8m) | place: French Polynesia: Moorea | collected 2018-08 | reverse complement strand
CAGGTGGGGCAAGATGTACTTGTAATGTTCTTGTTAGTACACATACAATTGTACTTGTGAGAACACTTTACGGTCCTCCGATCGGTCTATTTTGAGACGATCCTCGTACGTACAAGGCACAGCTTCCCTGACCAGACGTGCCTTTTTCTCAAGGTTGGTAAAGAAGGGATGAGGAGGTCACAGGAGAGAGGGGAGGCTGGCAGTGCGGTGAAACACAGGCGCGTTCTTCGGAGCGAGCCTGTGCATTGGCAAAGCCTGAAAGGTTGAGGCAGTAGCAATCACCCGTGATCAACCACTCAAAGGGGTGACTGCTTTCGAGAAATTTTCAGTCACCGTGGCGTGAAGAGTGAACGCCGTAAAACCTGCAGGTCTTGTGACTTGTCTGTAAAGGAATCAGTCATTGTTGCGCCTGTGATGCAGAGTGCTTCAACCGCACTTTTAGTGTTCGACTTTCTTGGACTGGGAACGCAGGTTGCCTTCCCACAAACAAGCGGAAGATTTGCTATCGGCAGACGCCGGTGAACCAGAGTGCTGAAAGTGCAGCCAAGTCCTCCGAATAAGCAGCTGCCGCGGTTGTGTTTGTTGAACAAGAAATCGCGACAGCTTTTCTGGTAAATCATTTTGACGAGTTCTTTTGGAGTATCATTTTGGTTTCTGGCCAAGAATGAATTTGAAACACTGTCCACCTCCAGCACTCTGATGATTCTCCGTGTCCTACTTGCAGTGCCATGAAGGACTCGCGCTTCTCGCCCATCACAAAGGACGAGTTCGCGCGGCTCCACGTCTCCGTCTCCATCCTGACGCGCTTCGAGGAGGCGCACGACTATCTCGACTGGGAGGTACGAGTTTCCTGATGTGCGAGCCCTGATTCACTGCACAACACGGTTCCCACCGTAACATCGTCCCACTGCACTCCGATGTCTCAGGAGATTGCACATGCGTGATTCGATACCATCTCCAGTGAACTGGCATGTCTGTCAAATTGTACTCGGTTCTGGTGCAACAGATAATGTTCAAGCGTTTTCTGTGATTCAGGTGGGTCGCCACGGAATCCGCATCGAGTTTGTCAACGAGAAGGGTCACAAGAAAACGGCCACCTACCTGCCCGAGGTCGCGCCCGAGCAAGGTGGGTCGGGCTGACTTTCTGAGAGCGACTTCGCTGTGTGTTTTGATGGTGGTTTATTTTACTGTTGCCCCAGTACCTGATGCAGTTTCAGCACAGACGAGACGCAGACGCCGACCTGTTCGTTGCTACTCACACATCACAGTTCACAGTGATACAAGTGTGATCTGTCTGTGCTAACTTTGCCCGATTGCAATGTTCAGGCTGGGACCGTATCCAAACGATCGACTCGCTGCTCCGTAAAGGCGGCTACAAGGGAACAATCACGAACGAGGTGCGAAAAAACATCCGTCTGACCCGCTACCAGAGCGAGAAGCTGACCATCAGCTACGCCGAGTACATGGGTGAGTAGCGCTGTGAGACGTGCAGAGAAGTGTTGCGTGGTGCGCTCCACCCAGACCCCCACTGGACCGCGCGTCTTCAACACGGTGGTGTTCTTGTTAGAAAATTTGCGACAAGTCGGTCGCTTCCATGGAGACAGATAAGAATCAAGTACCCGGCAGTTGTGTGTCAAGTGTCATCGAAAAAAAGTGCCGCGACGTCTGCGGACGTAAACGAGTGGGAAAACGAAACGAATTTAGTACCGAACAGGGAACCAATGGTGAGCGTGCTGCCCTTTGTCAGCTGCTCGCAGTGACTCTGAAGCGGAGGCGGCCACTTCTGCACAGTGACGCTGCGGCGGTCTGTCGCTCCTGGCTCTCTTCATCTTCAGTTGACCTTTGAACATTGTTTCTTTTCGGAGTTTTTGTTGAAAACACTTTCTTTTCAGTTGTATTCTTGGTCTTGGGTTGGATTTGATTCTGTTGTGCACCCTGTATGTTGCAAGTCTGCTGCTTCTCACGTCTCTCGAGTTCGTTCGACGGTGAAAAGTTCGTGGAATTTCACACGAGCAGCACCGTAACAGTTGTTGACGACATTCAACTGTGACACGTGTCTCTGGACATTCCTTTGCTCCCATAGCTGAGTTTTGACTGGATTTTGCAGGTTCGAAGAACGGGATGATGAACGGCCACACCCACAACCACCACCATATCCACAGCAACAATCACCATCTGCCCACCCACCACCACAACCACCTGTCCAACCATCACTCCTGATGTCACGCCAAGTCTCCGTTGTCAGGCACAGTCGCTACGTCATCAGGGAACATCGGTTACCACAGCAACAGCAGCAGCAACCTTCGTCAACTCGACCCTTTCTCCCAGTCACTCCTACCTGCATCCAGACAAGGTTTCCAACAGCAGCAACAACAACAACATGGTTTTGGTTGCCATGATACTGATTATGATGCTCTTCATGGTTTCCATGGTGAGCAGTGCAATGGCGGATCGCTTGTGAACAGCAATAGCAGGCGAAACACACACAGCAACTCCAAATGGCAGACAGATTGGCAACCCGTGGTTCCTTGGGACCAACATTTTTCTCAATCGCTCAACAGATGGCGCGGCAATTCTCGTGGTTTCGGGTGCCAGGAAGATCTAGAGAACAGGACGAGAAGCCAGCAGTTCAAGTCTGGCTCTTCTGCTGATAGATCTTCGTCAGGATTCAATCCCAGACGAAGCCGCAACGCTCAGTTCAGCACCAACACGACTTTCTATGGGATGTACAGAAGCGAGTCTGCGCCTCCGCCCAGCGGGCGCTCCAGACCGGAAGCTGCCAACAACCACTTCCTGTGGAGCGCGTCCCAAGCGGATCTTTACCAAATGCCGCCGCCTCAGCGCAGTACTTACCAGCCTCGCCACTGGGAAGGATCTCAGTCCGCTCGAGCCAGTGAGAACACATATCAAGGGCAGCGCCAGGTGACGCCTCGCACGCGCACTGAGCAGACACGCGCGCGCAACTTCCGCTTTGCCGACCCGGAAACGGAACTGAAGCTGCTGCGCAGTCGCGCTGTGCAGCTCGGGTCCACATCGACCGCGCCGTCTGGCCGACAATCCCGATACCAGGACCACAACTCATCGATGTGGGAGTCCGGATTGACCGGTCAAGACCACCAGAGATCAGGACTGGTGAGAGTTCAGGACACTGAGTTCAGTCAGCGGTCCCAGTCAGAGTATTTGCGCCCGGGCCCAACTTCAGTCGTCGGGTCCAGGTACGGACTCAGCTGGTCGGAGTCTGAGATCGGTTCGAGGTACCAGGCTGAGTTCGAGAATTCAGACTGGAGGGACGCGCCCAACGTGCGGCAGAACAGCAGACCCATGCACAGATCAGCGTCCTTTCATCTCGGTGCTTCAGCACCAATGGATGAGGCTTCAACAAATCACAGGCTGCGGGAGTCGAGATACGACGCTCAGGATCAACAATGGCGTCCAGTGCACCGATCTGCGTCCTTTCACATGGAATCGGCGCCTTGGGTGGAGAATCCAGGGTATCAGAGCAACGTGAGGTCTGGATTCGAAGTGTGGGAGCCAATGAGACGCCGCGCGCACACGTCACCAGGGAAACACGAAGAAAGCAGCGGGCGCCAGTTCTCATACGCGTCTCCCGTCTGGCAGCACGTCTCGGCGCCAATCTACTCGAGCTCAAGCGGTTGGCAGCCTCCCACCACCAACCTGTCCCGCTTCCAGCACAACAACCGAAGCAGCAACAACCGCAGATTCCACCCGCCTGGCAACAACAGCAGACACAGAAACAGCGACAATTTTGGATCGAGCAGCTTTGCGCACCAGTCATGTTGATGTTTGCAAGCTCACTTCCCAGCTCTCTTGAGGGGGTCGTAACGAATGCTTCGAAATTGTTTCTTGGTGAAGGTTTTGACATGAGTGTGATTTCAGGCAACAAAAAAATTGTTGACCATTGACCGAACCCGAATGATGCACCAAATTCGTTTCGATGAACTGAAGACAAAACTGGGAAGTGAGCAATATATTCTAGGATCATAACATTTGTACCAGGAACACGCCGATTTTCCGTTGAAACACCACAAAGCAGACTCATCCATGAACCAACAAACTATGTGATGTGTTGAAAAAACAAGCCATCCAGGTGTGATCGGGGGTGTACATGTGTGTGAATGTCGACACAAAGAGTGACGAGGAGGAGGGATTATTGCAACTTGAAAAGTTGATAAGCATGTGAGATGGGGAAAAGTATTTGTCGTTGAAATGCCAAACACAAGGGAGCAGAAAAACAACAACTACTCGTACAGCATTTTTCGCTTGTTCTCACCCTGCAGTGCTGCACTTGTTTGACGATGAACGACAAGTGAAGGTGTCTTTGAAGCGCAGAACGATGATAAGGGTTACCCTTGGCAAGATCAGAACGTTTGGTCTCAGGTCCGCACGAACGTATTTCCTTCCCACGAAGTTTGGAATTGAATTGAAACAAGAAAGGTCACGCTTTGGTGTTCTGCAGTGAAACGAGTGCAGCATCTGCAGGCGAATTGTGCCTCGCGATCTGTGACGCTTGTCGTGCGAGATTTCAACGTATGGTTCACACCGCGACCGCAGGGCAGTTGGCAGCGAGTTGATTGAGCTGCAGGTTCTCTCTCGCACACGAACAAACTGGGAAGCGCGTTTCACTGCCGTGGGGTTGCCCCTTTTTAGTGGACGCTGAAGCTGGTTGTAGTGGCGGTTGCCACGGAGAAAAGCGCTCTTGAACCACGTGCTTCTAGATCTATTGTTGTGATTTGGTTCCAATGAGCGAAGCGTTGCTGCAGTAAAACTCGTAAACGAAGGTGCGAGAATGGGTCGACGAGAGTGTGAGTTGACATGTAAACAGGGACCATGAAGATTCTTTGCCATTTCTGATCACTCCAACCAGCTGTACTTAATCTAGCGCGAACGTGAGTGATTCTCGTTGCTTGATCGTTGTTGTGGAGTCTAAATTTGCACTGCACAAGGGACGTGTGTTCCGATTGTGTCTGCCACCTGGAAAGAGAAAAAGGTACATTGGCATCGTTGGTCTGTGTTCTCGTGAAGGGGAACAAACAGAATTTGTTCACAAAGTTTTCCGCGATTCTTGTCATAACAGCCCACGGAACGATGAAAAGAACCTGAAAGTTGATGAAACACAAACCTTCAATCGCAACTCCAGACGAATTTTGTTTGAAACGGGCTCAGTTCCGTTGATTGTGCAACAGCGTCGACAACAGAACGAGTTTGTGAAGTTGTGCTACATTGGTTCAAGATGTTAACATGAGAAACAGATAGATATCTGTGAGTTTTGAACCAAACATCAGTTTTGGTCTTGTATGTTTGGGACAAGGAAATTTGAGAAGGTTTTTGCATTGTCCAAAGTGTGATTGGGCAGACAAAAAGCAAAGTGACGCGACACTGCGAAAAAAAAAATTGAGAAAGCTTCGAACTTGCTGCAGTGCTCATGTTCCACGATGTGTCGTGCTTCCCAAGCACGTGCCTTTTGATTTGTTTGCAGTGTGCTGTCTAACGTTGCTCAGAAAGAAGAACATTTCTTGACAGTTTTAAATGTTCTTGAGAAGAAATACAAAATTCGTACAGAACCGACCAACGACACGTGTCGTTGCTTCGGCGCGAGTGAGGGCGCTTTTGCCTAAACTGTCGCTCGTGTTGGACAGGGAGAGGTGCGCCCGCGGTTCAGTGCACATTTTCATTGGATGCTGAAGTGTTGAGTGCTTTTGACAGAAATGACGTCCAAACGAAGCATTTCATTTGTGTGAAATAACCAGGTTCCCGACCGTTCCACCACCGAGCCACCAGCCTTGTTACTATCATACTTGGATGACGTACGACAAAACGCGACTGTGTTGACAACGGAGACTGTATCCTAGCGACTAGGCAATGTTGTAGGGTGTTTCTACACACTTATTCCATGACTAAATACAAAAGAGCGACTGATTGATGGACGGAGATGGACTGAGAGATTGTTCACAGCAACAAACAAAGATTGTGAATTTTTATAGGGAACTGAACTGAATAGATATTTTATATGGGTCAGCACAGGTATTTTCTACATGGAAGCCGAGGGCCGGCAAATAGAAATCGATGTCGTCATTGGAATGGGTTGTGTGGTCTGTATGGAGCGCTGCCCTGCGCTCTACAGAACCGCCGCCTTCTCCAGTGACACGAGTGTAATAGTTCACGTAGCTGTTTTTGAAGAATGTTTGTCATTGTCTTCACGTGTGGAGCTCTCTTCACATGATTCAGGTGTCAAGTTCTATTCACGTAGATTTGTGCTTCTCTCAGCGATGTACACGACAACATATAGGATTGAAAGACGTATTTGCTTTCATGTAGGAGCAATTGTAACGGATTGAATAGGATAAATGAAAATATGCAAATGATATTTTACAAAGGGATATAAATGTTTGGCGTGTTTGTGATTTCATAAAACTGCGTGGTGTGAGCTTGTCAAGACTTATGGTCGAATGGAAGCCACTGTTCCTCTGTTGCTGTTCCTGCAAATTCAACTCTGGGCAACGAAATTGACACGTGTTTGATTGGGGAACAAAGGTTTCAGTGCTGCCGTGCAAAGTTGTGAACGGTCCAGAGGTTCAGTGGCACCCAGGGAAAAGGACACAACGTGACATTTGGATTTGTAACGCAGTGCCTGCAATCTCAACAACAGTGTGCACATGTTCTTGTGCAAAAGTGACGAAAAAGAGAATAGGCCTTGTCTCAAGGCCCGTGAAACACTGGGGTTCATTCAGGGTTGCTGACTCGAATGCCACGTTCTCTTCACCGCGTTATGGATGTGAAAGTCACTGTTGTGTCCGGCGAATTTGTGAAGTTTGGTTGTGTGTGAGAGGAAGATCACTTTGCGTTTGGCTGGGTTTCCTCTCTACCGCGTGTGAATATGACAGTTGTGTCCTGATGCATACGATGGAATTTTCTCGCTTGCTCTCTTCTGCTAGTTGTGCTGAAATGAAACTGGATACAACGCGCGATGTGTTTGTCACCGCACCGTTTGGCAGGCAGTATAGTGTGTGAACATCAACGATGATAGCCGTGCTCACCAGAGGTGTGGTCGATTCGACGTTGGCAACTGTAAACACACCACAATCGTCCCAAACAAGTGCGTACCCAACAACTCTGCTGGGCAGCAGGTGAGAAACGATACCAACTTGACGAGGGCTACTGGTGTGTTCACAGTTGACAGCATTGAGGTGCGATAGGGTATGTTTCTGATTCTCTTTTGTTTGATGGAATGAGCATAACAGTATCTTAGTGGAATTTGTTTATTAAGCAATACAAGTTTTTGATTCACAAAAGGAAAATAAAAATTGTTTTTTTGAAAAAAAGGTACTTGCGCCGTTATTTTTGCAGCGTTTTCTGTTTTACATGTTTGGGGTATGTTCCACATAGACTGGTACAGTATATGTTTTGAAGCCAGCTGACTTTCATGACTCTACGTTCAGCAGCCGCGAAGGAAATTCCGAGCTGGGGAAAAAGTGAGCGGTTCTGAGTCTCCCCACCCAGGCAAGAGTTTTCTCCGAGTGAGGGGGCAACTTGGAATTTCTGAGTTGCCCCCCCCCCCCCTGCACAATTTTTTTCCAAGTTCGGGGAGAACTGGGAAGTCTTGAGTTACACACACACACGGAGACATTTTTTTTCTGAGTTGCATTGACTTAGAAATTTCTGAGTTGCCCCCCCCCCCCCGTTGCCTGGGTGTTAAAAAAAGCAAAAAATAAACCACCATCAGGTGGTAAAAATGGTAACGTTGGATTCGGCACGCAGGCGATGTACGCGGCCAGTGGCTGATATTCTACGTGAAAGTCTGGTGTGTGTGTGTGTGTGTGTGTGTGTGTGTGTGTGTGTGTGTGTGTGTGTGTGTGTGTGTGTGTGTCGTGTCGTTTTCGTGATACACTTCTCACCGCTCACATTCTTCAGCGCGATATACTTTGGAATGTTTATCCTCGCAACAAATTTCTGTGACACCGATTTTCAAATATGGCGGACAAAGCTGCTAAAATATCAACCCGCATTTCTTTGACACTGCCAATTTCTTGTCAGATATGTCTTGGAAAGGTAAATCACAACCTTCGTGGTGTATCTCGAGATTTTCCTGAAGAAGTGATGAATGTAGTTTCGATCTGTTGAGCAATTGCACTGGAGAAGAGCCAGATCAGCCTGCAAAGAATAGATCTAAAACCGTGAAACCGAGTTCCCTTCATTTTCCGACGCCAGCTCCACCAAATTCCCGTTGAGCCAACGTCTGTGCTGAAACTGCACGTCTTGGGAAATGTTCAGTGCAACACAGGAGACCCAGCGTGTGACCAGCAGCTCGTCAGGCGGAAGTTTCTCACCCCTTCAAATAAAACCATCACCCTGAGCTCATTTAAGTCGGAGCGAAGAACGACGGTTTGGGGAAGGGGGCGGATTGACTTTGTTGTCAGAAATCACCAGAACGCGGTGTCTGGTCTGATCTCTTGAAAATACCAACCATTGCAACACAAGATTGGCTCCAAGAGGCAATGTTGCTTCTGTGTGGTGCACGTGCAGGTGAAGCAGCCGGTAGCATGCAGCAACCATCACGTGTTCTGCGAGACGTGCCTGGAGGTTTGGCTGGAGAGAAATGCGCAGTGTCCCACGTGTCGCGTTTCCATCAACCAACAACAGCCACCGCACAAACTCTACGGTCAGTTTCTGACGTCGCATTGCAGCCACCCTTCAAGCTTGAGGCCGTGCGGGTGTAACGAAATGGCCAAACACCCTAAATGAGGAGAAGGGTGTCTGGCCTTTTCAAGTCAACTGAAATGGCCAGACATGGGGTGAACAATTTGTGAGTGCACAATGTAAGGGTGTTTGGCCATTTTACCTTCAAACTGAAATGGGGAGACACGTATCTGGCTATTTCAGGCTCCCACCTGAAATGGCCAAACACCCGTGTCAAAAGTGTCTCCTCTTTTCGTTCCACCGGTGGACTGAGAGACTTGCAGGCGTGCATAGGCATTTGCCAGTTGAACTAATTCAGAGCATTTGGAACTTTGAACTGGTTTTTGTTTTGCGGCGCAGGGGAATCTCCGTGCATGAAATGCTCAAATGTAAATGGACTTGTCAAAATGACCAGCAACGTTTTCAACGATTTGCTCTGCCCCCACCCCCCGTGTCTGTTGCTGTGTTCCTCGTGAAGAGTCAGGAATGCGGAACGGCGTGTTTTACAGGTGGTCCCAGTGAACCCGCCGAGGAAACTGCGGACAGCTTTTCTAAGAACAAAAACATGCGGGAGACGCGGGTGCAGGTTCTGTTCAAGGATTACGAGGTAGGTAGCTCACGCTTTTCCCGTCAGTGAAGGTTATCTTTGCAATGTGTTTCTAATTCCAAGATCAGTTTGTCTGGTGCAGAAGTCCTGTCAGTCAGCGCCAAGTTTCTTTTCTCCGCAGGATGCGATTGAGCGCATGGAGGCCGAGGTGTACTTGTTGAAGCACGAGAACGAAATCCTCAAGACGAAGCTTCGGGAGAGACCCGAGGAGCCGAGCGCGCCGTCCCCCGCGCGCAGCTCTCCTCCCGACGCGGCGCCGCTGCTCGCGCTCACCCGCAAACTGCAGGACGCGGCCACCGCCTACGATCGAGTCAAGAAGGAAATGGCTGCTCTGAAGAAGGTACAATGCGGTTTCGACTTTTCCTTTGCAGGTCAGCGGTGTTGTTGTGATTGTGTGGTGCAGGGTTCCCGCACAAGATTGATTTTCCAACAGCGATGAACCCAGAAATTTCGCCATGACCAGAACCAACGACCTTGCAAAACGAGACCGTAGAAGATGGTTGTATTGCAGAATTTGCGTGTACTTAAAAGTGTGAATCCTGAGAAAACGCGTCTGTAAACATGTTGGAGCATTCGACCGGCAGTGCTACTTTGGCCAAAGTTATGCTTTCGCTTGAAGTGGTATCTGACTTTATACGTGTGGGTGAAAATATTTTATATGCTCACTGGGTGGCGAGGCTTGGCTTCATTGGGCGACACGAGAGCGAGAGTTGTCAGTGCCAACATAAAAGAAGAGTGTTTCCTGTGCTGGTGGTGTGCGCACGTTGTGGTCGTTTTGCAGGAAAACGGTTCGCTGAAGGATGAGAACACAGCGCTGACGCATGAAAACCAGAAGCTGCGCCTCGATCTCTCGAACCGCTCTCCCCGACGGTGAGCGCACACACACACACACACACACATTTTTTTTTCTGAGTTTCATCGGCTCAGCAATTTTCGAGTTACCCCCGTCTACTGGGCTGCCTGGGTGTGAACAACTTGTCAACTTGCGCGCACATCGCACGGGCGGGCGCACAAAAACGACGTGTGAGTTGAGCCTGGTGGACACGTGCATGGGATAGTGTGAACGGAACGTCGCGTGGGTGACAGATGGCCAGATGACAAGTGGTTTGTCACTTTTCCGGCTGCTGCACATCTTCTTTGCCGTTTTTCTGCTCCATCTCTTTGTTTGGTCAATGTGCACATGACACCACAACGACGTGCACAAATCACAAGAGGTTTGCACTCGTGTTACAGGTATGGGCGGCTGACTGTAGCGACCCTGGAGAGTCGCGTGGAGAGCTACGAGCGGCGCGTGCGCCAACTGGAGCGCGCCCTGGAGACGAGCGACGCGCACGTCGAGCAGATGGAGCAGGAACGCGCTCAGAGCAGGTGCGTCCGTGCACAGTGAGGCACTGCTTACGTGCCGTTCAGCGTCATGCGCTGCGGTTCAAAGTAAAAATTTGGGAGTGCGGCGCGCGATTGGCAGGTGAAAGTCCCCTGATCTGGGGGGTGTCACCCAAGATGGTGGAGTATCTGTCCTACTTCCAGTGGAATCAGCAAAACACGCTTGCGTGCAAAAATGCGGTGGATACTGAGCGCAATCACGCAGGCTTGGAAGGGCTGAGGTGGACTTTATTTCCCGGGAAAGCTGTAAATGGCGGGGTGATGATGGTTGGTTGTGGTGTTGTCATCCCATCGCAGGACAACTGGGAAAAAGTTTTCGTTTTGTGTGTGGCTTCTTGTCGCAGACAAAGTACAACTTTGCGCGTGCCTGGTTTGCAGACTGAAGCTGCGTTGTGTGTCTGCCTGTCCGAAGTGCACCGTGGCCCTGCAGTCCATCGCCAACAACTTCATAGAACAACCGCCAAAATCACCTCCGTCCAGGAAAGCCGAGAAGACCGTCTCCAACAGCTCCAGGAAGGCGACAGGTCCGAAGCCTCCGTCCCCGAGCAAAATCTCGAGCACTGGCTTCTACGGGAAGAAACCCTGCCTTCTCCCGGAGAGCGGAGGCAAAAACTTGCGTCAAACTTCGGAGCCTTCCAGCCTCGATTCGAGTGGCGCCGCCCCGTCAGGAACTCTTGACTCTGACCTTGACCTGCAGCTGTCTTCCTGGCGTGGGAGTGGAGCCCGGCTGCAGAAAGGGGGCGAACGATCCGACTCGGTCGAGTTCGAGTTGCCGCCCACCCCGTCCACTTCCTTTGGTGAGTTAGGATAGCAAGTCTGTACCTTTTGACGGGGTCGTCCAACAGCCTTGACAATTCCTTGCGTGTCTCGTTGCATCTCAAAAGGGCCAGCCTGCGTTGTACGCTGGTACACATTGACTGAAGCGAGTCAGAACTGTTTGGGTGACCGTCACCCCTGATCGTCCTGCCTCTCCCCAGCCCATATTGTCATGACCAAAGGGTGATGGCTGTCCAAATTGATGGTGTCTTGCGTCGGACAGGCATGGCCATCTGTGTGTGTGTGTGTGTGTGTGTGTGTGTGTGTGTGCACCTTCACCCTACTGTAAATAGACAGTCAATCAGGGGTGACAGACATGTATCGAAAACCTCTCGGCGTACGGGTTCTTGGCGATCCTCCGAGATTCAATGCGTGGCATTCTTGTAGAGCCACGATTCAAATTTGAGTGACAAGTTCAGCAAGTAAAACCTGAACCCAGACTTATGCCTGTTTCATCTGCAAATGTTTGTGTCATCGTTTGTGTCTGCACTGTCGTTGGCAGGCAAGCTATCACTTGAAAGCAGACCGACTCCGTCCACCAGTATGCAAGACCACCAGCCAACTATTGACGTCACAAGTTCGACCATGACGGAAGTGACGTCATTCGGTCTGGAACTGCCCTCTCCAACAGACTCGCCGCAGGGATCGTGCAGGTATACCACGGCACTTCTTTGGTGAGAAATTTCACTGAGAGAATTTTGAGCTGCGAGAGGATGAGCCTTTGTTGGAAGACGATTACCAGGAAGACAACACGTGATGTTGTGACACATGTCTTCAAAGCCTTCGCAGAACCACAGGGCAAGCGGAACAGCAGAATATCCGTTGCGTTTAGATCAGCATCAAGCACAAAGCAAAGATCAAAACTGTCCTGTTGAAACGAAAAGGTGGCCGCACCAGAACTCCGCCCTTTCTGTTGTCGATGCGAGGGTGTCTTCGGTGTTTTCAGATTCCGTAACGTTCTCTGCCACGAAGTGAAATTCTGGGCGACGCTTCTCACTTGTCTTGGTGTTGCAGGAAACGACTGAAATTCGATGCGACAAGTGGTTCCGCTCCGTCTTCGGCAGCTGGTGAAGCTGGCGTCGTCCACTCGCGTGATCAAAATACAGCAGCTCATCGCACGACGAACAAGGAGACAAGATTCAACACCGGCCAAAACCAGGTAGAGCCACACGACACACTGACTACACGTGGGTCACTTATCACACGAGGGGAGAGGGAAGTGACTCGCTCAAAAATTGGAATTTTGTTCAACCCACGGGTATTTCTTGCAAAACATGGGAAGTTTTGTGCGAAGTAATTTCTGTCATTTTGGGACACGTGTTTTGTGAACATTGTGAATCCCAACTGAGGACCGCCCGTTTGGTATTTTGAGTACCGGCGATTCTTGCAATACTAGGGAACTTTTGGTGCTCACAGTGAATGTACCGACTGTTGGCAAAAACCAGAACAACATCGTAAGATTTTAAGAGTTCGGGCTTCTGGTTGTGAAACATCCTGGTTACGAAACATGATGTTTTAGTTTCTTTTGTGCGCTGTTTGTGCTCAAGGATAATTTCGCGATGGATCTTGAAAAGTTTTGTCCACTCATTCTGAGCATTTCTGGTTTGGGGACACGGCAGCGTGTGTCAGTCTGAGCCGTTTTGCTCGTGGCGCAGGTGTACGAGTGGAGCGTCGCGTCGGGAGACTCGTCGCTGCTCAGCGAGTCGATGGCGTCCGACCTGCGCGACGCGATGCAGATCCTCGACGCAGCGGAGCGCAACGTGCGCGGGTCCCGCTGCAACTGAGGTGGGTTCGCTGTCGTACGGTTCGCGTCTGCGTGTTCGGTTCCGTGAGGTGTGTGGAATGTTCGGTCGTCCATTTTTGGCCCACATACCCGGTATATGTTTTTGTTTCATTTCAGTGAAGCTGAAAACTTGTAACTGGACTTCAAATTTCTGATTGTGCGAATCATGGTTTCGTCCGGTGCAAGGTGCCGTCGCAGATGTTTTGGGTTCAACGTCAACGAACAGTAACAGTGGCCGTGCAAAATACTCAGGGCTTCACAACATCTCGGATTCAATTGAGTCTATTTTGATATTTCGCAGACGTTATGACAGGTGTTTTTTGTCTTTGTGCTGTCTGTGTGAACCGTCCAGGTCAACTCATCTCTTGAGGCACAAATATCAACGTTTATTTATCGACATCGTTTGAAGACGTTTGTGTTTGCGTGACAAGGGCCGCTATCAGTCATGTTTGTGTGAAATCGAACGCAGTTTCCTCTCGCATTGTTTTGAAAGGACCGATATACCTTGACACACAGATTGCACATATTTGGCCTTCAGTCTTTCAGAATCAGGATGATTCTTTGGTCAGTTTGCTCTCACTGTTCCTATTCTCCTTTTGCTCGGAACTGGAGTGCCTGAGTGCGATTGTACGACGGTAGAAAATGAATTTATAGTTTGGAGTTGACATTGTGTGTACTCATTTTGCTCATCGTTCTGTTTTGTAGTTTGGGATTGCTGATTAAAATTTAACTTGTTTGAATTGAAATCAGTGTCGATAGACAATTATCGACCAGCCAACTGGCATATTTCGGTCACGAGCCGATATCTCGCTCCAACGTGACAACAGCGGCGATTCACGTGTCTGTCACATAAGCAGCGAGACTCCCAAGGTTTGTGTCAGGCGGACGTCAAGTTCACCATGACGTCACCGACCTCTGTGACGTCTTCAATCACATGACGTCAGATGTCCAGATGACGCGCCGCGTACACCGGCGCGTACAGCGTTAGAAACGTCGACGACGTCATCAAAATGGCGACGATCACAAAGAAGAGTCGATCGAGCACTCTGGTCACCTCTCTCCACTCGTAGGGCAGTCTCTTGGCCCTGGGGTCCTCTCTCTTCCTCCTCCGCCTCCTGCACGAAAAGCACTTGAGTCTCTTGGCCTTTTTCCCCAGAATTCGGAAGGCGCTATTGGGATCTCTGTCTTTGGTGGATTGTTGCAACTGTTGTTGCTGCTGTTCTCTGCTGATGAAGTTTCTGTGCAGAAAGCCAGTCCTCGGGTGCCGGAGCCCCAGGCCCGTTGAGCGCTGATTGGATGACGAGTACGGCTCGTCTGACTCGGGGCTGGACGAGTCGGAGTCGGTGGTGTGTTGGTGGCGCCCCGTCTCGGCGCCGCCGCGACGCGTCCGCATGCACAGCGCCCGCGCCAACCCGGTCAAGACGAAACGTTCCACCCACTTCGGAACCTGCACGTCAAAGGATTTGTGTGACACTATTCTGCAACTTGACAGCTGGGAGCAAGCTACTGATAGTCCGTGAGGACCACAGACCGCAGGGTCTGAACTTTTGTTGATGAGAAAGTGGAAGAAAGGCTTGTGTTCTCAGGTCAACAAGCAGACGACTGACCTCTTGGTTTTCATGTGAGAAGTGCACGTTGAGCACGACGATGGACATGGCCATGGACAGGGTTCCCAGCAGCATGGTGCATGTCAGGTACACAACTGCAATCATGTGAGATAATTTGCACAAACTCGTACAGTGCAGTCCAAACGAAACAGCACACCCAACCCGGTCCATCCCAAACAAATTCCATCGAAACCCCACTCCAAGTCAAACCACCTTGATCCAGTCTACCAAACCTACACGGGACCAGGTGGTCCGCGGTGCCCTGTCCGCTCACCTATGATGGGAACCTGGAGCGAGGTGCGGGGTATGCACTCGGAGACCATGAGCAGAAAGACGGTGAAGGCGAGAAGCACCGAGATCCCGCACGAGATCTTCTCTCCTGCCTGCGACAAGAGGGCCTCGGTGAGGTGAGACTTGACACCTTGTCGTTTTTGCAAAAATTGACCAAACGTTCCACAAAAGAGTTCATTGTCAAGCCTTGTGCACTCAAAGATCTGAGTTGGTACAGTTGATTCACAGACCCGAACCAGCTGGTCAAGGCTGGCTCCAAATTGTTCGAATGGTAGCCGAGTTAGCACTGTTACAAAAAGGAAGGTGGTGTACCTCTGGAGGAATACAGAAAGCTATGAGCACCAGGACACTGAGCATCACACAGGGGATGATGATGTTCATGAAGTAGTACAGCGTTCTCCTGCAAGCACACCGTTAGTACTCGGTTACTATTCAGGCAACACACACTGTGCCGAGTGGGTGACAGTCAAACAGTAAAAATACATTCGTTGTTCAATGTTCAACAAAAGTGTTCACCAATCTGATAAGTTCCACTGCATTACTTGCATGAGCGACGATTCTCCAGTGCACCGTGGCTCTGTAGGAAGGACCACTTTCCGCAACGCTTGCACGATGCCTGCACTGTTGCAATAATGCACAACGTATCACAGACAAAATTCTTCTGGCTTGACGGAGCAATGTGTCTTTTCAAAGTTGTGATTGGGACTCCTGGGATCAGACTTTCAATGCATGCAGTGGAACAATGCAGATCAGTTTGGACGCAGCAGTGATCACGGCTGCAAGGAAAGTCACAAAATGTATCAACAGAAATCGCAACCCCAGGTGAAAACTTTAGTCAGTGTGAGACACAGGGACGCTCTGCACTGTGCACAAAAGCCTGAAAAAGATAACATATCAAGCCATTCTGGTGTCGCATACACTCTCAAGTCGACTTTCACAAAGTCTGCAGTCCAGGATCACACGAGTTGCGGGCACAGTGCGCTACCTCGAGTGGAATACAGAAGGCGACGAGCACGAGCACGCTCAGAATGACGCACGGCAGAATCACGTTGATCAGGTAGAAACGAGTTCGTCTGTAAACAGTAACATTTTCTCATGGCAGGGCATTTGAAGAATTGAGATCGGTGATTCAAACAGCCTGTTGAAGACGTGCCAGCTGAACTCACACGCTCTCTCACACTGACTCCTATACCTTGCACACACACTCACTCACTCACTCACTCACTCACTCACTCACTCACTCACTCACTCGAAACCTCTGCATGAACATTCACACACCCACATATTTCTTCATTCTGTCTCTCGCTCTGACATTGTCGTGCACTCACTCATTCAACGACACCCAAACATCCTCATGTCTGGTCTGCGCAGCCATGCCTCTTTTGCACTGACCTTTTCAGGTTGAGGGTGGACATGACGAAGGGATAGGTCATGTCGGGGCAGCAGGGCAGCGTCGTCTCTCCCCAGGAGACCGACGTACTGAGGATCTCCCACTCGCCGTGCTCCGTGTAGTCGTGCATGCTCACTTCAGAAGTCGCGTTCGTCAAGTTCAGGCGCTGGCTGCAACGGTGAAAGTCATCGATTTGGATACCCGTGAAGGCAAAGCGGACTTTCAATCCGCAACCCGTACTTCAAGTAAGCCTGAAGGCACACCCACTCCCAACAACAACCGCAACCACACACACACACGCACGCACACACGCACACACACACACGCACACGCATACCTGTAATAGGCCCATGTTCCAACCACAATCGAGCACTTCTGGATGTCGAACGGGAAGAACGTGATGTCCATGTCGCACGTGGTGGAGAAGATGCCGCCCGGTTCCCAGTGGATGCGGCCCGTGTGCGACACGAGCACCCCCATGCGGTCAAAGTCCTGCGTCATGTGCTCCGCTCTGCAACACACCGAGAGGAAGAGGATAAGAAGTTGTGTGGACCGTGATGCGAGAGAAAGAGCGTTATTTTTCAGTCTGACGTCCAGGATCTGCAATTGCATGGCGAGAGATTCTCAGGTCGAAGTGAATACAGGTGTTGCTGCACAGAATTGCTGTTGACACGCTTGGTGTCGTTGTTGTGTTGAGTTCAACGGGTGACACGACATTTTCACCGCATCAGAGGCCCAGACGCAACTAAAGTGTCGTGTCGCTCTGAAAAAACGTCGGCGTCAGGGAAGTGACTTTAGCCAGCGTTTTAGGTTTCAACCTGCGATCATACAAGCAACAAAAATGTTGTTTCAAAGCCTTTGTCCTCCTGAAGAATGTTGGTCAAAACGATGTCTTTATGTTTTTACCAAATTTCATGCAAGATCTTGTGAATAGCAACAGATTGGCTCCACAGCAACAGTTTGGATTGGTCTTGGTTTCGATGCCAGATTGCCTGCGCAGCAGAAACACGCACCTGGGTCCGCGGAATCCTACTCACGTAGAAACCGTATCCACTCGCCACTCCCGGGTGCATTTAATTCAGTTATGCGACCCTCCTCTCGCCAAATAAATGCGTTAGAAGTGTGTGATTCATCTACAGGTTAGATTCTCGCTGCATAGTTTGATTGAAATGTCCTCCTTGAGGTGAGTGCAATTTGGACTTCGAGAATGACACAGATGAGCCTGGATGACTGGGTCTCCCACGTTCTCTTTCGCGTGCTTCCAAGTTGGACGTTCAGAAACAGAGTTTTGTGTGCACACTGGAACGCAGAACCACTTTCCTTTTTTGCTAGTTTTTTTATTGCAGACTGCACAAATCACCTGAAATAACTGTTGCGGCCAGGGGAAGCTTCAGCCTTTCAGTTTGAATCGTTTGCATCGTTCCTGCCATCTGACTGAAAATGTTGTCTGAAGGCGAAATGCGATCCAAACGTGTTTTTGCCGTCTAACAGTTTTCTCACGTTGTCGTGAAACTGTACTGGCTGTGTGGGTTTCATATTTCAATTTCCTTTCCTGGAACTTCAGAATGATTCTTGCTTTCCGGTGCATGCGAGTGTCAATCCACTGAACAATCTGTATCATGACTGCAGGAACCTGTACGAGGTGCTGGAGACAAACCGAAGATTCAAGGGTGGCACACTGGGTGCCTGTTCGGCCGCCTGGGTTCCGATGGTCCTCTTTCACAAAGCGCCTGTACCCCATGGAACAGGGATGGAACTCGGCCTCGCTCCACTTCGCTGCGAAAGAGAGATCTATGACTCCGCGAGTCAACAGAATCTGAACGAGGTCAATGAAAACTAAGAACAAACTTATCAGCGATGCTAACTCAATTGTTGCGATCCCTGGGGCACACTGTTGTTGTCAGTTCCCTGCAAAGCTGGTTTGGGTACCAGAAACACTTGTTTCCTTGTTTGACTTCACTACTTTCCCCAGGTTCTATCAGGGTGCGATGGCTTCGAAGATCTTTGTGAAACGAACATGCAAAGTCTGCTACAGGGATTGTGCAGTGTTTGAGATTCGAACAACTTGAAGACACGAGGAATGAAATTGCAAGACAATGAGTGTCAATGCCCGAAGAATCTGATTATCAAACAGAGCTCCGCCTGTGTTTGGCAACGCGGGGTTTGAAACATAAATCCTGCAGCGCTGTTCGTGTTTCTGCATCATCTGGAGCTCCATGATGGATGCCGCGCTCGGAGGCTGACGCTGAGCTGAAGACAGATGGCCTCCGACGTCGCCTCTCCCTCGCGCCGCTGATAAGGCATCTCGATTCGGGATGCAATCATCCCGAGATCACCCGATCCAAGAGGGTGCAGGATGCGGCACTCTCAACAACTTTTTTCATGGCTGAAAATTCGAAAGCTGTTGATGCTGGGAACTTTGGCTTTGACTCTTGAGTCTGCAGGAGGTGATTGCTCAGCTGGAAGCTCTTGTGTGAAGTTTGAAATGTCTGTGTGTCCAGTATGAGATCAACAAAGGACACAACCGGACAGAAATTTAGCTCACTCAGCAGATGTCTCGCAAGACTGGAAGAGAGTTCTGCTTGGTCAAATTCACGAGACGTTTTGCCTTTTGCACGCAGAGGCCTCAGCAATTCAGGCCCAGAACACAAAGAAATGGTTCAAACTTTCAGCTGCGAATCCCTGACGGTGTTTCAACGGCTTCAACTGTTGAGTGTGACGGATGAGAACTGTATTCAACACGACCATTGCCACCACTCAGTCGTGCGCTCTCCGAGCCCCGCAGTGCTTTCGGCATCGCCACTTGTCACCCAGGAAAAATGGCATTCTTGCGCAAGGGTGTTCGAACAACATGGTTGTCTCCAACCACTGGCCACAATGGACGAGAGAGGGGAGTCTGTCTGACCTCTTCTGGCTTCAAGTGAAGCTGGCGTGTGTCGAATGTCGATTCTGAACGGATGCGTGATGATCAAGAATTTGCCGTGTTGAACTCCTTTTGGGACTGAAGGCTCTGACTCTTGAATTCGGAATGTGATTCAATATGATTCCACGGACACCAAATCTTGCTGCGCCGTTCACCGTATTGCGAACAACAGGGAGCTGAGGGTGGGACGGAGCGTAAAGCTTCCCCAGGATCCGGTACGGCCGCGTGGACATCAACATTTCGGGCGAATCGACTACGTCCCTGTTGGGCTGAGTTACGACATAATAGAAGCACCGATCCATCGCTGACATACAGTCATGCCTGATCTCTGCGCTCTTTTTCGCAACCCTGTCAAAAATCGACCTGAAGTGCTTTTCTGTTGCCGTCTTGGATGGGAAAACTCTGCACATTATTGTGCAGGCAGGAAATTGATCTGGCAGAACAAGGTGCTCAAAGATAATTACCGGTGTTTGCGATGCCTGTCATACAAAAATTGGCCACTTGGAGACCATTTCACTACATTCCGAAAGCAGCTGGAGTCCTGAGAGCGTTTTCCTCTGCAGTTGGGATTGGACCGAGGGGATGCATAACGCTGCGAACCAAATGACTGCCTCGAAGTGGTCCGCTCTGGAATGGGTTGCGGGTTGGAAGGACCAGAGTAGCCAGAAATACACAAGAGACGGATGTCGTTGAATTTGATGCCGATGCTGGCTGTTTCTGTTCGTGGAAGAAGTGAACACAACCAAGCGCGTTCAGCAAGAACCAAATTTTCATCCGGGGTGTAGCTCTGGGACATGAGCCACCAGTTCTTCTCTTTTTGAGGGAGCCGCTCGCAGTTCTTTGATGACAAAGGCCCCTGGTTTGGAGCTCTGCGCTCTGCGCTCTGCATGTGGGTTAATGGACTGAACATGATAGGAGGGGAGAAGCTTAATCACTTCATTCCGCCCTTCTTTTCATCGTACTGCTCGGGTGCAGCGCCGTCCTTGAGGCACGACAAGAAAGACACGGGGACACAATGGCGTGGTCCCATATCCACGAGGTTCCGTGGTTCTTTGCACCAGACCACACGGAGCAAACGTGATAACCTCGTTACCTCAAAACCAGACCCAGTATACGTGCTGTCACTATGAGGAGTGGACGAATCAGCTGAATATCACCATCGTGCACCAAGGGTGCGAACACACTGAATAGTTTTCAGCTCGTCGTTTCAGGGAATCTTTTTCTCTTGCAAAAACGATTTCTTCGCGTTAGTACATTTCAACTGTTCTGCACACACCAGATCATCGAAAAAGAAGGACAAAACGATTTGGTCTGTCCGCGACCCAACAATGAAACACATGCATGCAGCGCGTCCTCTGCGAGTCCACGGTCTGCCTGTCTCACTGCGACTTTCACGCACTGGAAATTAAGGCGGTGTCATGAATTACGTTGTTCTACGCGGAATTGGTTCAACCTTCAAATGACGATAGTTTTCACTGCTCGCCAAGAAAACACCAAATCCCTTGTTTTCAAAAGAAACAGTACTTTTTCGAGAAACAGAGAAGCAATTTCTTTCAAAAATTTACTTCATGAACAATATCCAGAACAAATCCACTGCCTTCTTTTTTGATCTGGTTTGAGACGAGCCCTTTCTCCACAGATTTTCCAGAACAGAAACAAATTTTTGTGTGTCTGTGTGCATTGCCCAAAAAGAGAGTTCTTTTGTTTCTGAAAAAGTGATTTCAGGAAGGAAATGCAGCGAGTGACAAAAGTGGCAAAACACCCCAGCTGCACAAAGCAGCATTTCGTGTATTCAACATGTTGCAAACACTTCGGAGAAGAATCTGCTTTCCCCTTCACCTTTTGGGACCCAGCGGCGGTCACGAGTGGCTAGTGGCATGCGTGCAAACGTGAAAAATCCAACATCTGGTTCAATTTGTCCTGCAACACCTGCAGCTGCACGAGTATACCAGTCACATCAACACTTCTGCGGGAAGCACGGCCAGACAAAACAAACCCCCGATGCTTTGATGACGCAAGCAGATCACAGGCGCTGACATAAAAACAAGGCTCGAGTCGGGTCCGGTGTTAATTTATGGGCCGGTGCTCTATTTGGAGGTTCTGCTGTAAATCACGGAGTGGCTCTCCCTGTCGTGGTCCGGGCTCTCCGAAGAGGGGGCTCAGGGAGGGCAATTCACTGCGCTGTCAGGTGCGGAAGGGATTGTTCCGTGATGATTCTGCTCAGTTCCTGGCGATGGCGATGTGTGTGTGTGCGTGAAATTGTATGTACGAGAGGACGCGAAACCAGAACGTATCCTTCAAAATTGTGTGGATTCTGTTTCGAAATTTTGATGCCCTGAATGTTACTTGAGATCTTTGCGTTTTCCAGTTGTGCTCAGATGTGCCTCAGAAACTCAGGTTGGGAGTCATGTAGAACCCGAAGCATCAGTTTGTTTGGAAAGTTCTTCTTCCGAACAAGTCAAAACCAGTTGGAGTTTTCTGGGAGACGTTTCCAGTTTGACAGTGTGTTTGGCTTTCCACCCATGGCCATCAATACAGCTTGAGAGATGGCGAGGTAATTCCCATTGATTATACAGCGAGCACCGCTCAAAAGATTTCCCTCCAACCCCGGATCCAGGGAATGAAGAGGGCTGCACCCTCAGCTCCACTTTGACCGCAGGGCAGTGCAACCACCTGAGAAAACAAAGAAAGTGGGGACTCTTAGAGAAGAGGACCCCACTTGAGGGACAACATGGACGCCAGTGAATCTAGCCCTGTGATTGGTCCATTTGAATATTTCCAGGCCTGTGATTGGCTGAGGCCTATGGCAGCCATCTTGTAGCCCCAAGTGGGATTTGTAGGCGTGGCCTG
>JAAUXT010057277.1_pt1 | contig 22344 bp, 20 predicted proteins | sample 7278171 | NCBI WGS metagenome assembly JAAUXT01 (sample SAMN14350112, study PRJNA611818) | marine sediment metagenome | isolation source: surface marine sediment (1.8m) | place: French Polynesia: Moorea | collected 2018-08 | reverse complement strand
CGAGTCAAGAACATCTCGACTCGACCGGAGTACTACAAATCCCACGCAATAACGGCGCACATCATTTTTATATGTTCTCATTTCCAGATGCAAGGAAAGTTCACAACCGATTGTGATGGATCGGTAAGACACGAAAAATGGCAGGAACCAGCGGGAACTCTTTCTATGGCTCTTACCGCGTACACACTTCAAGTGCCTCAACACTTCGTTTCAGTGCAAGAAAGAAGTTTGATCGCAGACCAGAGATCAGATCTCTCCAGCGGACCTAGGGTTCCTCACTCTACCAAACTGTCAACAGTCCTTTGTTCAAGTTTTCACACGAACATCTTTGAAGTTGAAGTTGGGGCCTCCAAATGAAACCAAAAATTTACCCTCCCCCTCCCTAATTTTGAGCCTCACAGATTCGAATGCCAGTCGAGACCGACGTCGGTCCCTCTGTCCTAATCCTGGCACCGCCAGAGGATCTGGGCATTCAGTCCGGTCTGGGCATTCGATGGAAATCAAGAACTTGTTGTCGTCGACTTTTCCTAAAAACAGCCCGACTTCACCACATGTTCTGGTGCAGAGGTCCTGGATCCACCGTGCTGCACCCACGCTCCGCTGGGGCCACCACGGTTGTTTGCCCGTCGTGAGCACGCTGGCGCGGTCCTGACTTGGCACCATTCTGTCCGCCTGATGTGGAATCTGAACCAACATTGATCAATTTTATGTCCCTGCAGTCTCAATATTCGGACTGATGGATTCCTTGCACGTGCACATGGATACGTGGGCGATAATTCATCAGACTGGACACGTGCGGCAGACCCGACAGTGATCCATCCCTCTCCAGCTGCAGGCCTCGTCTCAGACCCCGGGGACATGTTCTTCCGCTGTTCCACTGCACTAAGTCTGAAAGGCGGATTCACTTGAGCCTGGCGCACAAACGTGTGTGGTAAATTGGCTTCAATTTGGAAATTGCTGAGAGGTTTGGAAACCACGAAGGTCGAGAAGCACAGAACGTGGGTGAGGAACCGGGTCCCTTGAATGCACCCGGAATCAACAGCTTCACCCGACACACGAGATCTCTCGCGCACAAACATCGGGGCACATCTAAGGCCTGGTAAAAGGTTGCATGGCAAAGGAGAAGGGAAACAAGTGACACGGAATTCAGTAGAAGCGGTGCCCAGGCCTGCGCATTTTACCCAACTTCGTTGCAGACCGAAAGCACGACGCTGTACGGGTACAGGTCTTAGTCCCTCGCGGCGAGGACAGTGCAGCGGTGCCGGTGTGATGTTGAGATAAGCACAATTCTGTAATCGGTACTGTTTTCCGTGGCTGATATGTGGGTGGGTATGCGATGACCCAAAATGGGTTCTTGTCAAACAAACCAGATGGTCACTGGACTTCACCTCAGTGTCGATTGGTCACGAGCAGAATGTACTTCTCAAGACCGTACGTCTGTTGCCGTAGGTTTTGAATCCACGATGGATCTTTCGTGCAGTGCTGAGCAATATGCGTGCGGCTGGAGAGCGAGACCGATGTCAGTGGCTGTGTTAAACTTTCTTGTTTTGTCCTCGCTTCAACCGATGCCAGCAGTCTTCTTGGCAAGTGAGGCCAAACTGATGATCCGTAGGAGGGATCCCGGTCGAGCGTACCCTCTTGGATTCAGAAGCTAAACACTAGCAGGATGGACTCAGGTGTCGGGAAAGCGACTGGGCTGTGAAATGTGAAACTGGCCGAAGACTGTTCAAGAACAAGAGATAAGAGAGTCAACAGAAAAACCCAACCATCTTCTCTCCAATCTCTTCACTCCAAGTCGAATCCACTGCACGCCCAATGGTGCTCTCGAAGTTGTGAGAGAAGCGAATTTCGTCAGCTTAGTTGCAGCGAACACAAAAAAGCACACACATCTTCTGTGAAAGGATTTGAAAGTTTTCAAGAACCTTCTCTTGATAAACAGGCAAGGCAGAAAACCATCACGAAAAAAGAAACAGAGGCAAAATTTCAATGCTACAGAAGCGCACATGACAGCGTCCCTTCTCTGCCAATTCAGCTTTGTGCATTTCAACAATTCGTGCCTTCGCTTGAGTCGTGGAGAGAAGGCACCCTGCGTTTGAAACGAATTCCACAGAGCCAAAAAGGGGTGACAAAGACTGGGCAAAGGAATGACCTGAATTCACTGGAATCCTCAATCCAACGCGTGGACAGCCAGTCAGTGACACGTGCCAAGCGAGGTACACTGCATGGATCCACCGCCAATCTGTTGGAGAAAGCTTTGAGTTGCCAACAGTCAGGGATAAAGAACAAGAAACTGTGCTTTCTTGAATTTTAAAGCACGAGCGTTGTCGCGAGTGCTTTTTTTTCAAGAAAGCTCAGTGTCGCGTTCTTTATCCGTCATACAGCTCGTCATGAGGATGAGGCATCGACCTTTCCATTGGCCTTTGCGCCTTTTTACTCAAGTCTCCTGTCAGGTCAGTGTGTTCGGGGCAGTGAATTGGCGCATTTGTGCGGTGGCTGTCGGTGTGCTAACATGTGTGCGTCGCTCTAACCCATGTTTCTTGTCAGTATGGATGACAGTTTGGAGTTTGTGTTGTTGACTCAAGGATTCAGCATGTCGGACTTGGACTTTCCGCTTGCTCCTGTGACTGTGGACCTGACCAAAGATGCAGACTGCTCTTCTCAGCCCCTGGCTGGTCCACCCATTTCGCCAGCTGCACCTGTGTGCAAATCCAGTGATGATGAAGTCAGGCCGACAGACAAGTCTCCGCATGACCAAACGTTGACTTTCATCGACTTTGTGAGCGACATGTGAGTTGGTCATTTCTGTCCCCGGGTGAATTGAGGTTCTGGTTGCATTTCTGGATGGCAGAATTCCGGTTTCCTGGCTCTGAGGCATTGTCTGTTGGTTCCAGAATGGGCAGTTCAACTCAAAGGGCGCAACCTGATGTGGTCACAAGCTGCTTGGAGGGAGTCGACAGCGCATTCAAGTTGGTGAACAAGGCGGTGTCTGGGGAGCCAGAATTGCCTGTCAAGGGTCCTGCTTCATGCTACAAGCCTCCACTGCCTCCCGAGAAAATGGACATGTTGTCCAAAAAGACTTTCAGTGACAACACGAACTGTAAGATCAACTGGGCCATGAACCTTTATTGTGACTGGTATTTCAAGAGATGCAAAGCTGCCGAATGTGACAGCAGAATCAAATGGTCAAACCTTGAATCTGGGCAACTTGTTGTGGCCAACTTGGCATATTCTTTGAGCTGCTTCATTTCTGAAGTCCGCAAAAAAGATGGGGGTGAATACCCCGGCGACTCACTGTATCAGTTAGTGATTTGTATTCAGTTCCACCTCGAGCACACGGGCCGACACTGGAAGTTGATTGACGGGGAGGACTTTTTGCCTTTGAAATTTACCCTGGACAATCTGATGAAGGAAAGAGCGGCCCTTAGGCTGGGTAAAAGGAAGACCTCGAGTCCAATCAGTGTTGCCCAAGAAGATGAACTTTGGGCAAAAGGCATGCTCGGAACATCAAACCCTGATCAGCTCCGCGACACAATGCTTTTCTTATTGGGTCTGCATCTTGCATTGCGGGGTGGAAAGGAGCACAAAGATTTGTGCTCTCCCAGTTTTGACTCACAATTGTCTGTGCACACAGATTCAGAAGGCGTGAAATATCTTCTGTTTTCCGAGGATTTGCAAAGAAAGACCAACCAAGGCAGTCTGACTTCAAGGAAGAAATCACAGGGTTGTGAAATGAAAGTTTATGGGCACTCTCACCCGGAGAGGAACATCATCAACATTTTCAAAAAGTACACAAATCTGCTCCCCGCCGGTGGGAAGAGTCCTGCATTCTACAAGCATTCACTTCCCAAGTTCTCCTTGAAGCCAGGGCAATGGTATGCCGACAGGCCTGTGGGGATAAATTTGCTCAAGAAAACTGTAAAGACCATCGCTGAAAAGGGGGGGCTCACCGGGTACTTCACAAACCACTCCTTGCGGTCGTCATGTGCAACAAGGATGTATTCCGCCGGGGTGGACAAGCAATTGATCATGGAGACTATGGGGCACCGGTCAGAGTGTGTGCGCCAATATAAAAGAACAAGTGAGGATCTCCTTCGTGCAGTGCAGGAAACAATTTCAGCCGTGTCTGAGTCAAAACAGGTCAAAACAGTGGTAAGTGCAAGTTCAGGTGCCGCCGCTGAGTCAAATGGTTTCAGCCCTAACATTGTTGAATTCGAGGAAAACGAGTGGTTTGACACACATGTACTGAATGCGGAGGGGGAAACTGTGTCCTACAAGGTCAACACAGGAGGCAAACCTTCGCACGCACATAAGAATCCTTGCTTGTCAGAGAAGGCCACCGGCAAATGCACTGACCTGTGCTCCGTGCTGAAGAAAGTCGACACTAAAACTGAGGCCAACAAGGCCAATAAACGCAGCTTGAGTTTGAAGTTCAAAAATACATGCTGACATCCTTGAGTCACTTTGTCTGTTCAGTCTTCATTCTGCATGTCTTTCCATCTTTGACATTCGTGTTGTGTGTTGACATGTTTGAAAGATTCATTCAGGTAGAATAAAGCCCCGCAAAACCAATGGAAATGTCGTGCCTTATCATCGTGCAGTGCTGTACGTTCCGTTAAGGACGGTGGGACAGCCAAGACCAAGGTTGATGAATGATGAAAATCTCGGCCCAATCGTTGGGAAATGTTTCTTGCACCAGAAATGGATGTTTCCAACGGCTGTTCGTGATTTTCTTTCCAAATCAAATCAGTTGGCGGCGACAGAATCGGGTGAAGCGCCATTTAGAGAGATTGATACAGAAGGACAAGTGGAAGTGAAGTAAATGCGCAAATATTGAGGCTGCGGCGCGGTTTGGATAATGGGGAGCGGACGCAGAGAAGAACGGAGCAAGCAGGACCGCGCAGCACTCCAGGGCAGAACCGGGTCCAACGTCCAACGAGACAGGGGAACAGGAGGCAAGCGTCACCAGTGGCCGCCTTGGATTGAAATGCCAACTCCAGAGCTTCCCAAACGAACCCCTCATTTTTCGGCCTGAGGTCTGGCATCCAAGTTCGCTTGCACTCGAGACTACTGGAACCAGTCAGTTGAATCAATCATTGACTTGAAAATGCATTTCTTGATACGGTGAAAGTCGCACCCTCGTTCTTGTCCCAAACACGAACCAAGTTCTTCTGCATCGAAAAGGAAAATAACGTCTCCAACTTGGAGCTCTACGTTTGCAAGTGCTGTCAGCTCACGTTGCCATGATAGGAATGTGGCCCTACGCTTTTGTTGATTTCTCGATGTCCATTGTGACCTGAACGCATTGCAATCAGCGCACAGAGCCGCGCGGTGCCCCTGCCTCCCGAGCGCTCCGGTTGTTGACGCAACTCGGGCGCCGCGTCAGTCCGGATGAGGGATGAGTCCTGCGTGGAGGCCACGTTTGAATGGAGAGCCACGAACCATTTCGCTGTGCTGGGAGCTTTTCGTGTATTTTCTTTTCTTTTTTGTTCTCAGTGCTGTTTCTTTCAGTTGTGATTCCATCGATTATTTGTGTCAACCTTTCCAGCAACTTCGCGTGGCTGCCGCGTTCTCTCTACGTGCTGCACGAAGATCTGTCCACCTCAAGCTGATGTTATGTTCACGCATTGACTCCCCACTGATGGATGGGTGTGTCTTCTTTTGGTGTGGGAAAGCAACTACCAGAAAAATCACTTGTCTCACGGAAGTAGGTGTTTCAGGTGTCACACGAAGGGGCAGCGAGACGCAACAATGATCTCACTCAAAAACAACAGCTTGAAGCCAAAGTTGATACGAGTATGACGGGGACAGACCACTGCTGCAAAACTGGGAAGAGAACAGGCACTGCAACTCATTCAAAGTCTTGACGATGAAGAGCGTTGTCAGAATTGAGTGTAGTCAGCAGTTGACATTTCTTTTTCAACATCGGACCTCTGGGTTTGACCTCAATACAACGTACTGAGACCATCCGTGGAACTTTCCCAGCGCTGCTTGACTTGACAGCACAGAAATGTTCAGACCGCGATGTGCAAATGGCAGTAAGAATGCCAGAATCCAAAATGCTGTTTCTGAATGACGCTTCCAATCAAGAACTTGGTGTGTTATGGGTGGTTCTGATTGCACTACTGAGCTGTTTTCTGATTGGCTGAGTGATTTACACGCTGGGAGTGAATCAAGCGAATACATCTCAGTCGTTATTGTGAGACACAGAAACAGACCACCCTGCCTGCTGTCCCCACCAACCAGCAACCAAAACTGACACCCGCGCGTGGCGGGTCCAACAAGGGCCAAAGCTCCACGGGCGTCGGAAGTGAATCTGACGTGACCACGAGATGGCTTTTTGTTTCCTCACGGGAGGCAGAGCCTGACCGCTGACCACGGGGCCCCTCTGGAACCCAGGGGCCGAACGATTGGAAAGAGGGAGGGTGAACACATCTCTCCATACCTCAGCTCAGTCAGCCCTCGACCAGAGTTTGGGCCCCTGTGGACATTCGCAGGTGATCGATTTGTGTTCGGGGGAGGGCTGGAGATAAAAAATTCAAAATTGTGTTGAAAACCTACATTGATTCCACAAGATCAAGGCGACGTGAACACCTGGCCTGGTCTCGCCTGAAACCGACTTGATTGAAACCCCCTTCTTCACTGTCACACACTAGGCACATGCGAGCAGTGGCGTTGCAGAGAACCCAGACTGCCTTGGCTCCGGTTCAGGTTTCATCAGTATCACGAGGTACCGGTAATCAGTGCAACAACTAACTTTCACACCAAGGGAAGGAATTGTACCTGTGATTCAACCAATGGTCCAAGGTGCAGTTGGCTTTCCACGGAGTTTTCCCAAATAACAGTCACCAACACGAACTCTCACCTTACAGAGGTAATCTTCAGGTGAAAGGCAAATCTGTGCCTCATGGTTCCTGCGTTTTGGCAACATGCAGTGTCGTGGTCAAGCAGCAGCGTTCTGCAATCGTGCTGGCCTGGATCCGCTGCAGCGCCCATCCAGCTTCAGCGTCTTTTTTTCTGAGACAAATTAGCGTGAGAAATCACCATTAGCTGGAGAGTTAGACACTGAACCTCTGTAGCTATTCATCCACAACGCTCCAGGCCTGTCAGAATGCGACATGTCTCCACACAGTCGAAAGAAGCTGGACTTTTTGCTCGTTGGTGCACTGAATCTTCATCTGCTTGGCAGAGGCGTATTCATGTCAAATCCGCGAATACCTGCTGCTCCAAGAGTGGCAATTCACGTGAGAAGCATGTCCATTCATTTTACCGACAGTGGGGCTGTCTAAGTGGTACGAATCATTTAAAAACAACAGCATCTCTTGTATGCATGTAGCAACCTACAAATTTTAACCCTCTTCCTTTCAATCCCCTTCATTCCTCGCTCACGAAACCTCTGCCCTTTACCCACATTCCCTTAAAACCGCCACTCTTTCAAACCCTTGAACCCCGTTCAGTCCCCACATCAGTTGGCTGTTGAAAAGCTTCACTGGGGTTTGTCCGGAGCACAAAATTTCCGGGGTTGCGTTGAATGTTATCGACAACCAAAAAGTGAAAGGCCCGTAGGAAGAACTAATGTTTTCCCAGGCGCAACTCAAATTGACAAAACACTTCTCTGCGACAACAGCCTGCACTCGCCTTCAATGTCTCCCTAGATCCGCATTTTTTTCTTATTTTGCCGTGTTCAACGACACTCCTCATTTTCGTGACAGAAATGCAACCAGAGCGTTTGATACTTGCAGTTTACAAAACACTCATCTGTGTTCATTTGAGCCGGAGAAAAATGTGGACTCCGGTAATTTGATCACGTCTGAGACAGCTAAATTTGTGGATTTGTCTCATTTTCTTCTCACTGTCACAAAAAAAGACTTTCAAAAAGTTCGTGTACATTTTGTGTGAGGATACGTACGTGTTGAACGAATTGAATGAAGGCAGCTCTGCAGTTTCTATTCATCCGAGTCACGCCCAAACTACAACAGAGTCACGGTAACTTGGAACTCATCGCAAATGACACGTCCTGGCCGTGGGTTGCCAACACTGGACCAAGCCTGCCACCGTGTCCTCGTCGCTGGAAACAGGCTACAGGAAAGTGAGCGTTGCGCAGCCACAACCAAAAGTGTCGGGCAAGGCTGCCCGGTAAGACCTGAAGTTCTGTTGGAACTCGCAAGGCCAAAATACCACACAACGTTGGTCTGAACTGCAATTACATCACTTGTTCTGGAGGAGTAGACACGGCGCTACTCGTGCCGTGTCCCCGGCTCGGCTGTTGGGCTGCCCGGCCCCATTAGGTTATAATCCGATGTGACAAGCTCAATCCCGGTCCCCATCCAACACCGCCCCGGTCAGCCGCGCCGTCTGATTGAAACAAATGCGTCGCGCCACCGCGCACCGCAGTCTTCACAAACCTGCTGCAGGCGATGCCCGCGCCACAACTCAACAGACGTGTTCTGTTCATGAAGACGCACGTGTATCTGTTGTAAACCACAACATTTTTGCCTCGCGAAGTTTCCAGGGCATTCAAAAAAGAACGACTATTTACAAAAGAAAAGGATGGGTTGGTGCACGCACGTATGTTTAACACCAGTTCGTCTTTCCTGGCGTCAAATGGACGAAAGCACCCGAACCAAAAACGCTTTTATGGCAGGACTTTCCATTACTTTCCATTTTGCAGGTGTGTGCGCGTCACGAAACCTCCCCAAGGCCCCAGTCCTCACAGTGCGTGTTTCTTCTGAAGAACGCGCGAGTGAAATGCAACGGAAGGCTGACAGGCGAGGACGTTTAAATGGCGCCTCAAGACAGGAAGCATTTAACAAGTCCCCACGTCTGCGGACGGTTAAAAGGGAAGAAAGGGCCCTTGAGGAACCTTCTATCAATCAAACGGGATTTCGCCTTCCGAGGCAAAACAACTTAGTGGCGCAGATTTGAGGAGGAAATTAGGCAGGCAGGAACAGAATGGTAAAGGTCAGCGCAGGTCCTGAATTGGACAATTTGACCAACGTGCTGTGCAGGTCAGTTTCGCCCTGATGTTACACTTCGATCCAACAAGGACAGATCCAGATGGAGGGGTCCGACACAGCAGGACGTGAATTGTTGCACCTTATGCCACAAGAGGAGTCTGGATCCTGCCCTGCCAATCATAGTCGGAAGTGGATCCACTGGAAGGGACCACATACCCTGACAGGAAACACTTGTGGCCCCTGAGATCGCCACGCGAGAATATAATCTAACAGCGACATCCGACCCCGAGGGCCATCCACTTCTCTCACTCGGTGTTGATGTGCCTGGCTGGCAAATTCGAGGAACCAAGTGGGTGTAATCGTTTCCGAGTGATGCGATTACTGCACTTCTCTCACCCTGTTTGTTTCCTGCGTCGCGTTGAACTGGGCGCTGCGCTGAAAAATCGTTTGCGTGCGCGGGGGTCATCCACAACTTTGCGCCATCCGTCATTGCCACGAACTCCGCCGGAAACCTTTGACCAGTGCAGAGGCTGATCTGGCGGAACGGCCTTTCACACCGGATCTGCTGCAGCGGTCCATCCCGTGCAGCGTGGTCTCCGGCACTGGTCGCGTTCTCTCTGTCTCCAGCAAACCTTGAAAAGTCCGACCATCACGTCAAAATTGTTGGCCTTGATGGTGACAAGGATCTCAAGCTGCTCCAACTTCTCTTTGATGTGTCTCATCTTCAGATGTCCTTTCAGTGTTGTTTTCAAACACACTGAGTTTGTCTACGAAGGACGATGACACATAGCAGCTGTGTGAACGAACGGCTCAGTCTCCATTGCAGCCGGGATCAGCACAGCTCAGTCGTGATTACCGTGTTAATTGCTGCAATCAGAGAGTTAAAGAGCTCCAGCTCTGCTGGGAACCGCACGGAAAAGGAGAGCAAGGTGTGGCAGGGTGTAAGAGGAGAGAAGATAATTGGGAAAGAGGTGGACGGAGGGGAGAGAGTACGTAAAAGAAGAGACGGGTACGAGAACAGAGAGGGAGAGACAGACAGACAGAGAGAGAGAGAGAGACAGGTGGAAAGAAAGACAGAAAGAAAGACAGAAACAAACAAAGAAGGGGAAGGGAAAAGAGATTGTGTCCTTAAGGTTTGCCCGATGTTTGAGAGAGACTGTTGTGGAAGGAAAACATGGTCATTGTTCACAGAAGCGTTGGTCACACAAACGACAGCAAAAAGTAACTTTTATCAGTGATGGATCCAAGAGGATCTTTGCAGCCCGGCCCCAGTGACCGTGAAGAGGTCTGATTCCCTGTTGACTCGGAATTTTTGTCCCGAAGAACACTTGCCCAAACTTCCGGACTCCTCCCGGGAGCTTGTGACGCGGAACCGCAGCTCATGACTCACGATGGATCTCATTGCGCGGTTTTGTTTGCGTTTCCCTGTCCCTGGTTGATTGCTGCGCAGCGACGTTAATTTCACCACAATAGGATCCTGGCTCAATCTGATCTGCAGAACAATAGAGTCGTATTGGATGGAAACAAAGGGAAACAACGTGAGCACACCCGCCGGATGGAGAAGCGCGCGCGGGACTGCAAGATTGTCATGATTCTTCCCTCCTTGAGATGCCAATGTGGAGTGAAACCGAACGGATCGACTGACAGGAGCAGAGTGGAAGTTTCTCAAAACGCTTGTCGCTTCATGCCAGGGCCCATGCAGAGCCACCTTTTTGGTCAAGGGAGGGGGGGGGGTTGTCACGTGTTCCTTGTGAGCTTCCACGTTATTTCTGCATGATTGTTCAGACACATTCATTTTGTGCAGATAGGTTGCAGAGGGTTCGAGCATAAATTCTGGCTGGGTTTCAACACGCAGACTTTTCAATTGGGTTTCATGCAAACACTGCGCCACGGCTCTGGTCCACCATCAAATTCGCTTCCTTCCAGGTTTCACTCACAGCTCTTTCGTTTTGCGAGCAGCAACAAAAACAAAGTTCCCTTGGTTCCCAGCGGCCCATCAATTCTGGGAAGAAACTTGGTACACATCAGGGATTTAGTATTTCTCTGCCGACGTTCAACAGCATGTTGTGTCACTGATAAGCTTTTTCTTCGACTCAAGGAGATTCCACACGCATCGTGTCTCCGTGAAGACAGCCCCACCTTCCTTCCCATTGTTTCTCCAACTTGCGCACTTCTGTGAGAAAAACTTCAAAGGGTTTCTGAAACAACAACTTCCCGCGGAGTTTCCCTGCAGACGCCTGGAAAACAGGTCACTTGGCAACGAGTCCTTGACAACCATCACAGGAGGCGGTTTTGCTTTGTTCACCTCAGTTTTCCTGTGTGAGGTAAGTTTCAGAGCTTTGTCTTTGGGTTTCGCTCAGCACCTGCTGCGCAGAAACATTTGCGTTCCAGGCGTAAGAGGATCGTTCAACTGAAGGTGAAGATGGGCTTCTGGTGTGAATTTGACGGTACCGAAAATTGTAAAATGAAGGTTTTCCAATGTGTATTCACTTGAGCAATATCTGGTACAAAGATTTACAATATCCACAATATCTGAACATGTGAAAACAATGCTTGAAGTTGTGGCACACGCTCTTATTCGGTGAAGTTCACATGAAATTGCTATCTGCACATGTGCAGCACATGCACAGCATGAAGTCTGTCTCTGTCAATGTCAATCAGTGTCATCTGAGGAGGATTCAGATCACTTGGAGGTGTCAGATGGTCTCCCTCAAAGTATTCAGAGCATGCTGTGATGCACTTTCTCCATCTGTCTGGCAATTGCTTGTGCAGTGCATCATGGGATTTGGACCTTGGAATCTGGCTGATGATGCGCACCAACTCATCCTGCAACTTGGGGATTGTCCTGAAGATCCTCCCCCTGATCTGGCTCTTGAGGTATGGGAAAAACCAAAAGTCTGCAGGTGCCAGATCAGGGGAGTACCGAGGGTGGGGGACTTCCTTCATGTCTGTTTCAATCATGGAAGTCACAGTGTGAGCAGTGGTGTGGCTGGGTGCATTGTTGTGCAAAATCTGGTAAGATGAGTCCTTCCAAAGAACTGGTCTCTTCCTTCTGATTGCCTCACGCAATCTGGCAAGGATTCCCACATAAACCTTAGAGGTAACTGTCATCTTGGGAGGGAGAAACTCAAGGTGGACAATGCCCTGATCATCGAAGAACACGTCCATGAGAGTTTTGCATGCCTGTCTGGAGCACAAAGCCTTTTTTTGGGTGCATGCCCTTCTCCAACCATCGGCAACTTTTGTGCTTCTGTTCTGGTTCAAGAACAGAAAACCAGGACTCATCTCCTGTGATGATACCCCAAAGGAACAAGGGGTCTTCGCAGCTATGCAAATTGTCCCTTGACAGGCACACACAGGTGTCCTTCTGGTCATTGGTCAGCAGATGGGGCACAAATTTTGGAGCCTTTTTGCGCAAATCCAAGTCCTTTGTGAGAATTGAATGTGCACTTCCAGTTGAGATTTGGACCTCTATGGTGATCTGGCGCATGGTGAGTGCTTGTCTTGGGCCAACACATCCTGCACAGCTCTGACATTTGCCAAGTTTCTGGCTGTCAGCTCTCAGCCCAGTCTGGGCAGATCAGTTCCAGAATGATCTCCAGTTTGTGCATGCAGAAACCACCTTCTGCAGGTGGACAGTGACAATGCTTCAGGCCCATAAACTTCCTGCAGGAGCCTGAAGGTTTCTCCCTGAGATTTGCCATTTCACACAGCAGATGATATGTATCTGTTGCACACAACACACTTGCATTCTGCTCATTTCATCCTATCTCCGCAGTGAACTTTGCTGAATTGACACTCACAGGAAACAATTGAGTAATCGTACAGATACATGTCTCCCTCCCCAAGGTCATCTCTGCACGCAGACATGACCCAGAAAGTCCCAGGGCATGGGTGCGCACAGCGGAAAAATTTCCTGTCACAGAACATTGCGCAACAAGCCCATGTTCACCTTCAGTGGAACCATCCTCGTACACTTCTTCCGGCTGCAGTGTGTCGCAAACCAGCAGGCAGCGAACGAGGCAGTTCTCAATAGTTTTGACACCACCCGTGTTTTGACGTGTCTTGGGTTGTTTGCCTTTTGGTGCATTTGGGCATTCAAACTTTTTCTGCTCGTTTTTGAACGTAATCGGCCATTGATCCTTTTCATTACTTGTGCTGTCTGATGTTGCTGGTTTCTGATTCAAATACCACAAAGCAAACTTCTTTCGGACACTGGTGCAAGAAACCCAACATAAAACTGGTTTGGTTAGTTTGGTTTGAAGTGCGTCTGCACCGAGTGTGATAATTCTTCCAGGCACCTCATGTTGAAATTTCTACACAACGCACAAAGTTCTTTGTCGTTTTGTTCTTCTCAGATGCTTTCTGCAGGCATTGTGACCGACTCACAGCTTTTCGGGCGGATTGGATGTGTCCGGGCGAATGTGTAGTTGTGACGAGAACACCTTCAATTGTGACCGAAGGCCCAGCCCGTTCCTGGTATCTGTCACTCCGTCTTTGCTCGTCACTGAAGACTTGCAGGAACCGCAGAAGCGCTTCGGTGGATCCAGGGTTTGATCCACGGAGAGGTCTGTTCAGTTCTGTGAAGTGAGAACACAAATTCTGCTCATCTGTCAAATGTAGATATCGGTTCGATGCACAATTTCGTTGCCCTGAGATCCACACGAGTTTCGGGCCGTGTCTTCTGCATGGAAACGCCTGAAGCCTGATCCGAACGTGTCTCGCTGCTACGCTGCAACCGACTCTCACGCAGGCTTCCTGGATCAGGTTCGCCCACAACTCCATCTCTACAGTGCGAGTTGAGAGGTTAAATGGATATTTCCCTGCCATGTTTTTGTCATGTTGTCTCGTGTTTGTTGCTGAATCCATAAATCAATGTCGTTTCCCTCAACTGGAAATGGAAAAACCTAAACTCTGTCCGCTCTTGGCGCGCCCCGTCTCACACTAAGCTGTGGTTTTTGCTCTTCGGCTTTGATTGATTTTCAGACCCTGACTCTGACAACAGAGGACAGGGGCGGACGAAAGAAATTGTCTCTGCCCTGATATTTCCTTTGTCCCACACTCAATATTCAAAGTTGGGGAGATAGTTGTTTTGGTGGTCACCTTCACCAAACACTCGGAAACTTCTGAATCGACCACTGCTGCTGCCGGGTACAGGGGAGAAACTGTCCTTCAACAGTGAAAATTGGCAAACTAACGATTTGCTTCGTGCTGCACACACCGTCAAACTCCTGACCAGGTCAGAAGTAGCAATTGCATCCGGCACACCGCTCAACCTGTGTTGCACAAGAAAGTTCCCACCTTCACCCAGGAGTCTCCGTATGGAGCGGCTACGGCTGTTTGGATGCCTGTTGCTGGTTTGGGGATGGAGCGTCAAAACAGCATCCCAGGGACGGCACTAGAGCTTGGTGTTCAGGTATGTCTGAAATCCCAGCTTCCTCGCGTGCACCTCTCATCAAAAGCTGTGGGGAGGAAGACACAAACCGCGCAACGAAACGGGATCCCGTGGCTGCGCAAAGCGCAAGGACAGCACGACTGATACGTCTGTGTGAGCGCAGAACAGACATGTTTTGGCTGCCTCGCCTCCTCTCTGCGTCACGTATGCTGACACGTGCATGCTGAGCGGATCCATGGACCGACCAGAGCGTGATCTCCAGTGGCCTGATCCCATTCTAAAACACAAGTGGGAAACTTTCGTCATAATAAAGGACCTCCATACGGACACGAGCCTGTTGTTCGGGACACTGGGTTCAGCAATTCGGCTGTGGACTCCAAAAGAGCGAGGCTTGACTCTGGTTTAGAACCTTTCTCTCACACCAACATTGCGGGACTTCTCGAGAGCGGGAGGAACGCGTGAGCTCATTCCGGCTCCGGGAGTGCTCGAGTCAAGTGCTGCGGGCCGTGTTCACTTCCCATCCCGGGCTCAGCTCCAACAGCTTCAGCGTCGAGAGGACTTTTCAAGCCACAAAACCATCCAGAGAGTTGGTTGTCCCAGCACGAAAAAAATAAACGTGCGTAGCGCAGATGTGGCCGAAAGATTCAATCACACAACATGCACCATCCTCAAGGAGCCTCAGGTCTATGCAAAGCAAAACTAGACGACCTATTGGGAGGTGGGTGAATTGTCCAATCTACGAACAGTGACTGGCAATTGTGTGCGCTTCGTTGTTTCGACGCTTCGTTCCTGACGGGTCATACTTTTGCTATCCACAAGTTTGTTCAGATGAACTGCCAACTCAGCCCAACGACCGATTTGAGCCCCTCCCCCTTCTCTCCTCGTGGTGCGATATTGATTTCCAGAGACTTGAGTTTCCGCACTTCTCGACAGTTGTTGGGCTGTGTAGTAATTTAGACGCCGAGTGGCCCTCCGGGTGCGGTCTATTTGTAGCTCGCGAGCTAAATGGGCCATTCGGTTGAGGAGAAACGAACGCGCCTTGAGTACCAAGCGACGAGAATGTGGAAAATATGAGGTAGTTCAGAAGATGAGTTGTCGGGAAGGTGAGCAGTGGTGCTGTTCTGGAGTGAAATGGCCTTTTCTACTGAAAACTGGCTTCAGCAAGGAAGAAAACATGCGTGTCATGACGGACCGATTCCGCATTTCATTGAAAGATGAAGGGGCCTCCAGGAGGACAGATCACAACCATGAACAGTTTGCAAAGTTTTGAAAATGCGCCCTTCAATGCGACTTTGTGTGAAGCAAAGAAACTTGGGAGTCCCAGGCGTTTTTGGAAAACTACCTGCCGCGCCAACTCCCGCTGCTTCACTCTCTCCAAACTGAAACTTCACTTCAAGTGGAATCGTGCACATGTTTGCAGCTGCATTGTGCATCCCAGGATGGTTGCATAAACCCACCGAGGTGAAACAATGGACGTTTTGTGAACTGTGATGCGACTTTTCCTTGCGTTATGCGAGCCAAACTCGGACAGCCCTGCCATCTCACCTGCTGATATCACTCGAGCTCGCTTTGGAAACCTCGGAGTTGGCGCAGAGGTACGACCTGGTTCCTAATTGGGATCTGGTCCGGGAAACGAGCCAAGGCTTGCAACGGACAAGACGGCGAAAAATACCCCACTTTGTAGAGCACAGTTTTTGAATGGTTGAATGGTCATTCAATTTTGTTGTACCTTTCCAAAACCCAAATCAAAAACAACGCTGGTTGCCAGTCAGGAACAAAAGCATTTCGCTGGTGTTTTGGACCTTCACATGAAAGGGATGACAACCATGACAAGTCCTCTTCAAGTGATTGAATGAACAACTCAGAGCAGAATCATTTAGCCACGGATTTCCATGAAGCACGAAACGTTGACGCAGTTTCCCTTTCTTGGTTTCTGTGTATTTGTGAACCAAAGCGTGCATGTGAAAACATGTATTCTGGATCTCAGAGCCACGCGTTTGTGTTTGAAGTTCTATTTCTCGTCAAGGGTCCAAAAGAAAACAGCTGAATGCTGTTTTTCAAACGGTGCCTAGACCTATAATTTTCTTCTCGTTGTGATTCCATCGCTTTGCGAAAGACTGGGGTCCATGCGGGGGAACTTCAGTCCAACGTTGGTTTGAACAGTAAATTCGTCACATTTTGTCGTGTGCTGATGGAACGCCAGCTTCTCACACGTGTGCGCTGACCTGCGCTGACTCTTTCAAGTGCGATGCGGGCATAAGATCAACACTCGCTGTGCCCCTTCCCCCAGCTGAACGCGAAATGAACTCTGAAGTCTCAGTCCCAGGCAAGACTGTCGTGGAAGTACACCTGAACCACTGAAACACTCCAGAACAACTGTGATCAAAGAGTTATGGGCAAAATTTGGTTCTACACGAGGTGACAAATTGCCTCTGAGCACTCGCTGACGAAGCGCCGCACAAGAGACAGCGTCTGAAAATTGGAAGGCGTTGTGTCTCATGTGAGTGGCGCATGCTCGAAACTCCTTAAAATCGTTCACAACACTGAAGTTTTGCCTCTTTGTACGAGCGTCATTTCGTGTCCACAGTCAATCATCGACTGAAAAGCAGAGACAACAGAGAAGAAGCAATTCGTCATTTTCTGAAAGAGGAGAACCCTTTGGGCCGCAGTAAAAAAGTTAACGCGACATCTAAGTGACAGTTCTTGTTGGAAGGCGAGATGGGACGTTTATTAAAACCTGACATGCGGGCTTATTGGCCATAATTAAAATTTCTTTCTTCCCTCTCACTTAATTAGACGCTCTAATGGAACAGTGTAAACAGGAGACAAATTGCTGCAAAACAAGGGATCACTGTCAAAACTCAATACTCGCCTCAACAACACTATGAAAACTTTTCTGCTTGGTGTTGTGTTGAACGTGTGTGCAAAGCATTTCTCCAATGCTGACTGAGTTCACTGACAACTCGAGAAAGATTACCAGAACATAACTTGGTACGGCACGCATTTGGACCTTGAAACTGACTCGTGAACAGCACAACACACAAGGTACCCACCGGAAAGTTTTTTCCTTGAGGTGTGCCATCAGTTGCTTCTTCTGCATGCAGTGAGGTTCTGCTGCACATCTTGGCCAATGGCCTTGTTTACCTGTGCAGCATCTCTGTCGCATTCAGGCGGTCTGGCTCACACCAAAACCATGCAGAGTTGTTGTTCCGCTGGCACGGCCAACGTACCTGGTGAGATTCGTGGTCATGTGACAGGGACAAGACCGGGACCGGAGTCGGACCCAGACCTGGTCTGGACCCAAATCTAGATACAGGCACAGACCCCAGACCTGGTATAACCAGATTGGAACTGGACCAGAACCTGACCAGAACTGGATTCAGATAAGAACTGGATCCATCCACAAGGGCAATTCTAGTCCTTATGGCGTGCAAACAGCAGAATCTGGGTGGTAGTGAAAAATCCCAAGCCCTGGGTCCGCCTCTGGACAAACCTGGACTGCTTCTTGGTGCGTCTGAACAAACGACTGAAATCCACAGCAGTTGTGCTGCATTGTTTTCATCGGATTCCGAATTGCATTCGTTCTTGTTTCTGATTAATTTTGCATGACTGGAAGATAAGTCTGGAAAATTCCATTTGAAATTGGAGAAGACTGCGCCGCCCGGGTGTGAGAAGTCTGAGGATCTTTAGGGACCTCGACTTCCTCGTTCTGCATCTCATTTCCTAGGAATGCTGATCCAAACGAGGCTGAGGCTGATTTGACAACACAATTTCTGTAGTCATCCAGACTGAATTTTTGGCACGCACCTTGTGTAGCAGTCCTCCTGGACAACAATCTGCCTCAGACCAAACGCACAAGTGGTTTATGCCCACCAGGTGTGCTGTGTCAAATGTCTCCCCAAACCACTCTCAACACAACGCAGACTGCAGCAAGTATGTTTTTGGAATGTGTTTTGTGACCGCTTTTGGAGTCCAGGCTTGCGTCAGATAGATTTCTATTTTTCACGCCGCAGAAATCTTCTTTCACGAATCTGATCTCTCAGTCTGCGGTGTTTTGTGGTTTTTAACGCAGGATTCAATGTCAATAAAGCCCTCCACACCTGACAGGCGTAAATAACACTGACAAATACTGCTTGCAACTTGACGCCATTATTTGAGTTTGCAAATGAAAACAAAAAGTTATTAAAGCTGCATCCATGATGACAGAATTCATTTTCGGGGAATTGTTTTACATCTTATTTCCATGATTGGGGCGCATGAGTGGAGACACAGCGAATCCGGTGCAGGAGCCAGGAAAGGATCACCCAGCCGATTCAGAAGCAGATCCAGAAAGTTGAAACGGAAGAGAACACTGGGAACAGAAACTGATTCAGTTCAAGGCAAAAAGGTGAAAAATCAATGTGTGAAGCCAGCAAACGAGTCAGGCATTCACGGCCTACAGCGGACCAAGAGTCAGGTTTGGGAAACAACCCGATCCTGACCGGAGACTGTCACACAAGACACAAACACATTGCTCCTGACATGGAAACTTGTGGCGTCCCGCTGAATCATGACCCCTGGATCCGCCACACCATAACCCTGTGCCCCCGCAGACAGCGCGTCCACCACCTGTGAGCGAGTGATTGGTTTTGAGTCCGGGAGATTGAGTTGTGAGTGACTCAGTTCCACCGTGGCCACACCACCTTCACTCCCCTGTCCTCGGACACAGTTTCGAAGTTCAAGGAGAGTAGATGCGGGTCTTGCAAAACTTCAAAGATTTATTTTTTAAGCACGGCCTCTTAGTATTTACGTGAAAAATATGGGTCCTGAAATCCTGCGGAAGAAGCCACGAAAACGTTCAAGCCCGCAGGTTCAGCTTGACGTCTCCACGATTCACCGCAGGTGACCCTTCTTTGATCAGCATCACCAAACAGAGAGGTACGAGTACCAGTCATCAAAATTTCGGGAAACTGTTGAATTCCACTTCTTGGCGACCGTGACAATTCAAGCCTGTTGGTGCCTTCAGGTTTCGGTTTGTCGACCGACTGCAAAAACACCCAACCGAAAGGGTTTTTTGTACCTACTTTGGAAAAAGCTCTGGCCGTAGACATGCCAGGATCGTCCGACCGTGCGTACCCATCAGTACACATATCAACTTCAATAATTGGAGCTCATAAATCCCAATTCAGCGCTCCATTGAATAACGAGCAATCCGGCTGCTGCCGCGCCAGACTTTCTGAGAAGGAGTAAATTTACAAAATCAACAAAAATTGCATTGATTTTCACGTTTGGTTCCCCCTGCTTCTGCCCACTCTTTGACGCAGGATTGAGTCCTCCATGTTGGATTCCTTCATCCGCTGCAGAGATTGGAGTCTGTAAGATGATCAATGTCGCCGACGCTGATGAAACTCAATCTAATTATCTGTTTTACACTAATGAAACCGTTTCTTGTGCTACGTCGAGCCCGCAGCGCAGTCCTTGCAGAAGAGGCTGGTTGGGACTTTTGGGTGCACAGGCCTTGCAGTTCACTCGTTCTTTGTTCTGTTCTCAGCAAAGACCAACACTGTTTGTGCAACTCAAATGAATACGTGATCAAACACACAAAGTTGCGATTGGTTCCGGGATGTTAAAATTGGCACAAAGATTTTTTTGGACTCTTTTCCTTGGAACTCCGCACCATGCAGCATCGTTTGTGTCCCCGCTCCTGCCGAGGTTGTGCAGTTTCCCCAATTACAACGTTGCGCTTGATCCATAAATCTCAATTTATTCTTCAAGCGGTGCAAATTAGAAATTGTATGTGACGCAATGACGTAACATTGTGTGCGCACACAGAAGGATCCATGTGAGGGCAAAGGAACTTTCTACTTGCCTGAGTTCACTCTGTCACCTTCCCGCTTGAAACAAAACACTCCTGGTAAGTTTGTGTCCGGTTGTTTTACATTCTCACTTGCAGTCGTTTTTTTTTCTGCCTGGAGCAAAAGTAATGCATTCGGACTGGTTTGTTGGCAAATGGATTGGTACAGAAACGTTCGAATTTACTGAGCCACAGTGTACTTGAAAGTCTGGCTTCAAGGGTTCAAGGTTTCATGGACCGAGCTGTGGCGGGGAAGTAGTGATAGAGCGGCGGCGGCGCCGTCTGACACCTGACTGATAGCAGCGCCGTCTGCACACCGAAACGCCATCCGTAACGCCTGACGAGCATGTTGCCCTGGCAACGCAAGTCCTCAACTTCCACGGGGAGCTCCAATCCCGTCGCATGCACTTGTGTGGCGTTGTGTGCAGACAAAAAGCGGTGGGTTTCTCTGTCTCACATCAACAAGCGATGAAGCCTCCAAGGTGTCGAATGCCAGGTGCTTCGGGTTGGACCTGGTTGATCTTGCAATTCGAGTGAACACACCGGACCTCGTTTGGTTTCACTTCAACATCACATCCAAGCAATTACACCACAATCATCAGAATGACTCGTCTTTTCGCCTGAATCTGTCCACCACAGTTCTTGTAAATTGTCTGCAGAAAAATGATCTGTTTTGCCTCGTGCAATTGGAGTTTTCATTGAGATTCGCAGCAGTTGGAGATGAACACATTCGTCTTCGCCCCGGCACTTTCCACACGATTAAATCAGCGCACTTTATTAAACAGGATTTTCCTGCAATAAGTCTATGTGGGGACTTGTGTATTTTTGCTGTAATGAAGACGCATGGCGGATTTGGCTGCTCCAACTCCTCGGGCGTAAACGCTGCAGTCTGCGATGTTGGGAATTCACCCGGGGAGCGGGTTCGGAAGAATCCAGGGCTCATGGCCCCTCCATTCTCGTTCATGCCACCTCACTCTATACATGCTCAATGCTTCCTGTTTCAAGATCAGACGTTCCAGGTCTTCCAATTATTGGGTCTTTATTGACCGAAATCTGAATCCGCCCCCAGACTTCATTGCGTTGGAATTACATTTTGAGCCAACATCAATCAACGAACTGAACAGCGACCGAGGCTAAATGTCCCAGTTTTGCGTTGAAATTGACGATTTTGTTTTGTGATTCCGGTGGGAAACCTTGCGGCCCAGTCTGTGGCTCCGCAGTTGAACTCTTCTGCGAGGCGACCGGATCCGCCTCCATCGGGTGTGGAAATGACGAGACTCATCGGCACCGTCTGGTCAGCTCGCTGGGTGACCACTACTCATCAACGCCACGACAATCTTGTCCCCCAAATCAAGAGAATGAAAGTGTTTTCGTCATGGGTGCTGTAGCCCCGTCCTTTCAGCTATTCGATGGAGTGGCGGTGCTGTGCCGAACAACGGAAAGAACAAGGGAAGGGTTCATGCAAAAAGTGGGCAGATCTACAAGCTATGCCTCTCTCGAGTAAGTTTACGAAGAGACAGGATTGCCCACAGGTGCAGATCTGGCCGAGCTGCATTTATGTGGTCAAGAAGAGAACTGTGTCTGAGACAGCACAGCGTACAACAGACGACGACAGAAGGACGCTTCAAGGGTGTTGCTGAGTGACGCGCTCCAGGGATGGATCCCAGTGACGGCAGGAAACAAGGCCGCGCGACAACAAATTGTGATTCCGCCTGATTTGCCGCGTCCAGTTCGTATCAAATGGCGTTGCCTGTCCGCGCACGGTGCGGGCAGAAGCAGGAGCACATAGAGGAGGCTGTGGACACAATCCAACAATCCGCAGCAATGGGGTTCAGCTTTTGTTCGAAAAATAGAAAAAGAGAGGAACCAAGTGTCCACAAAGTCGGTTTTTACACAGGAGTCCTGCGGAGCGATAACCTTGTACCTCAGCTGGAGGTACTACATCCTGCGTTAGACCTTACTGCTGTCCTATGGTAGGGCGAGGACCTACTAAGCATTTTCCTGGATGGGCAGTTCACAAGTGTGAGATCAAACATAACGCTAACTGTAACGCTTTGTCACGCTTTGTCACACTTTGTCACAGTTATTTTGTGGGATCAGTTCTCATTGTGTCACAAATCTAAAGATATGGATTTCTTGTATCTGTTGTATTTCACATGTTT
>JAAUXT010064291.1_pt1 | contig 22346 bp, 18 predicted proteins | sample 7278171 | NCBI WGS metagenome assembly JAAUXT01 (sample SAMN14350112, study PRJNA611818) | marine sediment metagenome | isolation source: surface marine sediment (1.8m) | place: French Polynesia: Moorea | collected 2018-08 | reverse complement strand
GTCAGATTCCCTGCCCTTTTTCTGTTTTGAGGTTAACGGATGATTTTCACAGCCTTAAAGTTGCTCATTATCTGCGCCCTACTGGTCTGTTTTGCCGGCGCGCAGGCCCAAGAAGTCGTCGCCGACCAGAGAATTTACGCCACCAGCAACAGTCATCCACGCATTCTGCATTTCGGTGAGCATTGGATAATCGCCTTCTACGATGAGGGGGAAAATCTAAAACTGTTGTGGCCGGAAACGGGGGAATCTAAGTCAATTAGTAGTGAGGGACTTCCCTCGGTATCCAACTCGTTCATCGACCTGGCCGGCTTCGACGATCGCCTTTTCGTGACCTGGCGCGCTAAAACCGCAACTAAAGGTAAGGCAGGTGCGAAGTACCTTCTTGTGAGCAACTCGGCGGATCAGGGCAAGACATTCAGTAAACCCATTCGCGTTAGCACCAAGGGTGGCGCCTTTCATCCCCTACCCCTGGCGTCTGGGGGCGACGGGCGTGTTTACCTGGTGTGGCCGGACGAGCGCAGCTCGCCCCGTGATGGTATTTTCTTCAACCGCTCCCTTGACGGTGGCAACACGTGGTTGGAGCAGGAATTACGCCTTGACGGTATCCTCCAGTCCGCTAAGACCAAGACCGAAGCGACCCGGATAGGGTTTGCCTATGACCCCGCTTTAGCTGTTCGTGAAAAACAGATCTGGGTGGGTTGGCTGGAGATTTACCAAAAAGAAAACAACCATTTCAAGATACGGATGTCGGAGGACGCCGGCGACACGTGGACCGAGGAACAAATCATACCCAGAGCGGATGAGGCCAGAATTTTTGCCCCTCGTCTGGTGAACACCAATGATGGCCTCATGGCCATGTACTTCACCCTGGAGTCCGGCATAGTGGTCGTACGTTCCGAGGACAACGGCGTCAGCTGGCAGCAGCCAACTCCAATACCCAATACCGAAATACTGGGAAGTCAGGGACTCCATATTGCTCATAATAATCATGGTAATATTTGTGTTGCTTGGCCAGGGCCAGCCAAGCTCAATCGCAAAAAGGCGGATATATTCGTTTCCTGCTCCTCTGACCATGGCCGCAGCTGGCCGCAAGCGCCAACTCGCCTAGACGCTGACCCGGTGCAGAAAAGCCACTCTCTGGAGCCAGCGATCGCCATGGACGACGTTGGAAGAACGGTGGTCACCTGGTGGGATTCCCGCGACATACGCGCCGACATTTATGTGAACTATTCCCTTGATGGCGGCAGCACTTGGCTAAAACAGGATCTACGGGTAAACAATAATATCGGTGAGCAAATTTCACGCTTCCCGGCCCTTGCCACCGACAACCAAAGCCATTTCTTTTTGGTGTGGGCGGAAGCCCAGTCCGACGGAGTGGAATCAGACTTTCGCCTGGCCTACGAATCACTCAAACTACCGGAATTTGCTCGCTTTACCTTTCAAGGACGCACAGCCACCCTAAATCCAAGTTTAACTCCAAGCCAAGTTGAACCTCCCCGGGAGCGCCTACTGGAGCGAGTGCGGGAAACATGGGATGGCTATCTGAGGCAGAGGTATTCTGTTCTCTACAAGCAGATGGATCCCTTCTTCCGGGCCCGTACCCGCGATATTGACTTCATATCGAAAATTAGCCGGATGACCTACATAAACTACGAGATCATGGAGGATACGGTTAAGATCGATGACCGTATGGCGGAGGTGAAGGTCAAGATTACCTACCGTGCAGACAATATTCCCGTGGTGGGCACTGGCCAAAGGAGTATTTCAATACCGGAGACCACTGAGGTGATTACCGATCGCTGGATCTGGATCGACAACGATTGGTATCGCCTGTATCAGCCAGCTGCCACCGGCAAGAGCTTTCTGCCCATGTGACAACAGGGCTCGTAACTGCAACAACAGGGACGTCACATGAAGCGCGACGTTCCTTTTTCCAGGCTTGAGAAAAAATTGTCCAATGCGGAGCCAAAGACGGTGCGGGTCTCCAGATCCATACCGCACAAGTTCCAAATGCTATGCCACCATCGCTTATCGCATCTCGTCTCAAACACCTGCCCCGGGCCTGGGTCGGCCCCTTCCTGACGCTGCTGGAACAGCGTAATTTGCTACGCATGCTGGTCCGGCGGGACTTTGTGGCGCAAACCTCCGGCACGGTGTTGGGCGGAATCTGGATGCTGTTGCAACCCACCCTGCAAATCCTGGCCTTCTGGTTCCTGCTGGATGTGATTCTACGGGTTCGTTTCCCGAGTCATGTGCCCTTCCTCAGCTATTTTCTCACCGGTATGCTCCCCTGGCTGATGATGAGCGGGGTCCTGCAACGCAATATCGGGGTATTACGGGAGTTCAGCGCCCTGTATCAGCGCAGCGCCTTCCCGCTGGCGGTGCTGCCCCTGGTGCCCATCTGTGTCCTGGGGTTGACCTACGGCACGGCTTATCTGCTGATCGTATTTTTCCTGGAGGGTATCGGTGCCGTCATTCCCGCGATGTTGATCGTCATGGTCTTACTGACATGGCTGCTCCCCCTGAGCTATTTGTTCGCTATTGTGGGTATTTTCATCCGTGACCTGCAGCATCTGTTGCCGTTCGTGATCACCATGACCATGTACCTGACCCCGATACTGTACATGCCCACCATGATCCCGGAACCATACCGCTGGTTGTTCGCCTTCAACCCCTTCGCGGATCTGATGGCCTGTATCCACGGGATTCTGCAAGGCTTGCCCGTCTCTCCGGGCAATTTCCTCAGACCCATGCTGCTGTGGTTGCTGCTCATGGGCCCCACCTGGATTCTGTTCCGGCGCTCCGAACCCCACGTGCGCGAGGCCCTATGATGAGTTCCATCAAGTTATCCCGGGTCAGTAAACACTTTACCCACTACGATCATATGACGGATCGATTGCGGGAGATTTTCACCGGCAAGCCCCACCATCATCAGCGGGTGGTACTGCGTCCGCTTTCCCTGGAGATCAGCCCCGGCGAGGTCGTGGGTATCATCGGCCGCAACGGCGCCGGTAAGAGCACCTTGCTGAAACTGGTGGCCGGCATGCTGCAACCGAGCGCCGGGGAAGTGGACGTACAGGGGCGCATCGGCGCTCTGCTGGAGCTCGGCGGTGGTTTCCATCGGGAAATGAGCGGGCGCGAGAATGTCTTCCTGGCGTGCACGATATTGGGTTTTTCCCGCCCCCAGATCGAAGCGTTGTATCCGGAGATCGTCGATTTCGCCGGTCTCGGCCCGTTCATGGATGAAGCCGTCAAGACCTATTCCTCGGGCATGTTCATGCGCCTGGCCTTCGCGGTCGCCACCTGCATCGACCCGGATATCCTCATCGTCGACGAAGCGCTTTCGGTCGGCGACGGCGCCTTTGCCCGGAAATCCTTCGATCGCATCATGCATTTCAAACGCTCGGGAAAAACCATTCTGTTCTGTTCCCATTCTCTGTATCAGGTGGAGGCCATCTGCACCCGGGTGCTGTGGCTCGATCAGGGCAGCGTCAGGGCCATCGGCAATCCGGCGACCGTCACGGCCGCCTACAACGCTTTTCTCGATGAAGCAGCCGCCGCCGCCAATCATGAACCCCACCGGACCACGCAAAACCCGGCGGATACCAAGCCCACGGCTGCGCCCTCCCAAGCGCAGGAGGGCACAGCCCGCATCACGGGCGTCGAGGCATCGAGCGAGGACCAATCGGGATCGCACTTGGAGCTCATCAGCGGTCGTTCGGAGCTGACGATCAAGGTTTTGTTCGCGTCCGACCCCAACTTACCCACTCCCACCGTGGCGGTGGGTTTTTTGAAACCGGACGGTATGCTGGTGGCGAGCGCGATCAGCCGCAACGATCAGGTCACATTGGAACGCGATTCCGGCGGCAACGGAACGGCGATGGTAACATTCCCGGCCTTTCCCTTACTCAAGGGCACCTATTACGTCACGGTATATCTGGCCTGTGAGAACGCCGTACATCCCTATGAAATCAGCGAGGCCGCCCTCACCCTCGAGGTCAAGCAGGACGGACTCGAGCAAGGTGTCGTCACGATTCCGCATATGTGGTGCGGGATGGACGATTGAAGCCAACACCCCCGCGCACCCGCAGCGAGGACAACGGCCCGGGCAGCCCCCTGTGACCCCTTCGATACGAGATCGCCTCTACCACCATCTCCAGGCCTTCGATTACGGTACGCTGCTGCCGGCGCTGGCGACACTTCCGGTGCCCGTCGGCGAAGCCCTGGCCAATGGTCGCGGCGTGTTGAACGCTATCTTCGACCTGGACTGGCGGTCGCTGTCGCTGCGGCAACGGTACATCCGCGGCGCAACCTACCGTGCCATGCAGCAGTTGCTACCGCAACGTCACCGGCTCACCCACGCGACCAAGACGGCGCAGCGATTCATCCACAATTCCCGCGAGGAGTGGGAAGCGTGCCTGTTCGCGAATCGGCATCGCTTCGAACCCATCCTGGAGCGCGGCACGGTGGTGGCGCTGGAGCCGTTACTGCAGATCCAGCGTGCAGGACGTGGCATGGTGCTGCTGACGCTGCACTACGATAGTTTTTGTCTGGGGATTACGCTACTGGGCCATCGGGGGCTGCGGGTAAACGTGGTGACCTCTTCGGTCGTGGAGGACCCCCGGGTCCATCCCGCCGTACGCTCCTTTTACACCCGTAAATACCGCGCCATGGAGCAATACATGAACGGCGGCCGGATGGTCCACTTCGAACACGATCTACGCTACTTCTACCGGGCCCTGGCTCGCGGTGATGCGGTCGTGGTGCTGGCGGACTTACCGCCCGCCACCCCCAAGACCTACCAGGTCACGGTACCGTTTCTGAACGGCCCGAAAAGGATGGCGGGTGGCGCGCTGCGCATGGCTGAAAAAACCGATAGCGTCCTGGGCGCGTTCATCTGCCGGCACCGGGGAGCGGGCCGATATACGGTGCAATGCGCTTCACCCCGGGAAATAACGGCCGATAATCCCGTCACCAGCCTCACGCCCCTGTATGCGTTCCTGGAGGGTTACCTGCACCAAGCCCCCGAGCGGTGGTGGGCTGCCGATCTGCGCCTCCACTACCAGGAAATGCCCCATGGACCGCAACATGACTGAAACGACAGCCCGGGTACACGCCTTTGTCGGTGTCCCCTTCCATTACCAGTTCTCCCGGGAGCTGTCCCTGGGACTGAATCTATGCCTTAAAACCCTCAGCGATACGATCCTGACCATCGCTTCCGAAACATCGCCGGGAGAAACCCCTTTATGGAATCGCATCGTGGCGGAACTGGAGGCGGCGACACCGGCGGAATTCCTGTTGTTGGTGAAGGAACCGGCGCTGCTGTTCAGTGCCGGCGCTATCCCAGCCCTGGTGGCCGTGTTGGACCAAAACCCGGATTACAAGGCTGTCATACCCGGCGATATCCGCGATCACGCTCGCCCCGGTGAAGTGCCTTATTTGAGCCTACGCGGCTTCGAGGCGTTTACGGCTCGGCTGGCCAATCAGCGCCCCGACCAGATACCCTATGATGACCGCGCCCCGCCCTGTGCGTTGATAAGGACATCCGCGCTCCAGGATCTCGAGTTGCCCAGCGAGCCCATTCATGTCATCGAACGCATTGCCGAGCGTACGGTCATTGCCCTTACCGCCCATGTCCACAGCTTCTGCGATTACTATGACCATGATCGGCAACAACTGCTCACGCTCATCCCGGAGGACGTCCATTCACTGCTGGACATCGGCTGCGCCCACGGCTATTTTGGCAAAGCAGTCAAGGCGGCGCGAAACTGCCGGGTGGTGGGCATCGAAATGAACCCAACCGAGGGTCGACGCGCCCAGCAACATTTGGATCGCGTACTCATCGGCGACGCCCTGGCCGTGAGCCCCGAAGAACGCTTCGACTGCGTCAGCTGCCTGGATGTCATTGAGCATCTGGTGGAACCTTCTTTGTTATTGGAACGCATCGGCCGGGATTTCCTGACCGCCCAGGGTTATTTGTTATTGAGTATTCCCAATGTCAGCCACTGGAGCACGGTTGCCGATCTCCTGGCCGGGCGCTGGGACTATATGCCAGCCGGCCTGCTGTGCAACACCCATCTGCGCTTTTTCACCTTATCTTCCATCCGTGGGCTGCTGGCCGAACACGGTTTCGATATGCTGCGGGTACATCCGGAAACGGTACCGATGCCGGAGGCGATACGCGGGGCGGTTTCTACACTCCAGAGCCCAGGAATGGACATCGATGTGGCTGGCCTTAACGCCCTCAGTTACGATATTCTGGCCCGCAAAAGATGATTCCATTGGCACACTCACGATCCATGAGAACCGGTTCCCCGCACCCATGACAGTCGCCATTATCGTTAATTACCTGGCATCCAACCTGGCGATTCACGCCGTGCAATCTTTGCTGCGTTCGAATCCAGCCGAAGCACTGGATATCTGGCTCGTCGACAATAGCGTATCTACCACCGAGGCCCAACACCTCCACGATCATGTGGGCCATCGCTGTCATATAGTCATCAATGCTGAGAACGTCGGTTTCGGTAAGGCTTGCAATCAAATTTATCAGCGTACGCAGAGCCGCTGGGTGCTACTGCTCAACCCCGATGCCCGCCTGGAACCCGACGCGCTCTCGAGCATGCGCCGCTTTATGGAGCACACCCCCCAAGCGGCAGCCGTCGGACCGCTGGTTTATTGGGACGATGAACGCACTTTCCTGTTGCCGCCGAGTCTGCCGCCCTCTCCCTGGCAGGACTTCCTCGGCCGCCCCCGGGGTGTCTTTCGCGCCTCGCTCACCTGGTGGAGTAGCCTGCGCCAGCGGGCCCGGGCGATACGCTATTGGACATCCACCGAACCGCTCCCCCAGCAGAACCTCTCTGGCGGTCACGTGTTGCTACGGCGCACGGCGGTCGACAAGGCGGGCGGGTTATTCGACCCTCGTTTCTTTCTCTACTACGAGGATACCGACCTGTTCCTGCGGATGCGCCGTGCAGGCTACCGGCTATTCGCGCTACCGAAGGCTCGAGGCATTCATTCTTTCAATGCCTGTGCCCGGGATCAACAGGCGTGGAAAAATCAGCACATGGCCCAGTCGCATCGGCAGTTCATCAGCAAGCATTTCGGTGACAGTAAAGGCACACGTATCCTTGACAAACTCAATGGCTTGTCCCCACCGAAAACGTGGCGCCCGCAGAGCCACAATCTGGGTACATTGGCCACGCCCCCGACCCTCGAAGTACCATCAAGATGGCAGCACAAATGGCTAATGGAATGCAGCCCCAACCCCTACTTCTTCCCGGCAGCGGGACACTTCGGCCGGGGGCGGGAAGCCGTTTTTCCGCCCTCGATCTGGCCTCTTTTGCTCCCGGGGGCCAGTTTTCTCCGCCTGGGGCCCGGTGACGGATTCTGGGTGAGCCCCCACGTATGGCAATGGCGATCAATGGATGGATGAAATGGCCGATTTTCTCAAGCCGAAACGGCTAAGACCAGGGGCTCGTAACGCAGTAGAGGCAAGGGGATGAGTACCTCGCAGCCACTGGAAGTCACCATCCTGATGCCCTGCCTCAACGAGGCGGAGACCCTCGGCGACTGTATCAACGAGGCACGCCGGGCACTGGTCGCCAGCCACCTTTCGGGCGAGATTCTGATTGCCGATAACGGTAGTACCGATGGATCTCCAAGGATCGCCCGTAACGCCGGCGCACGCCTTGTTCATGTCGCTACGCGGGGGTACGGGAGCGCGCTTCTCAGGGGTATAAGGGCCGCGAGAGGCAGGTACGTGATCATGGGTGATGCCGACGGAAGCTATGACTTCGGCGAGTTGCCCCGCTTCCTGCGCTGCCTTCGTGACGGGGCTGATTTGGTCATGGGTTGCCGCATGCCCAGAGGCGGTGGCACGATTCAGCCGGGCGCGATGCCCTGGAAACACCGGTGGATCGGTAATCCCGTTCTCTCCGGCGTCGGCAAGCTTCTTTTTCGTTCAACCATTGATGATTTTCACTGTGGTTTACGCGGCTTTCGCCGAGACGCCGTGCTGGCCCTCGGGTTAACCAGCCCCGGTATGGAGTTCGCCACCGAGATGGTGATAAAGGCGACCTTGGCCCACTTACGCCTATCCCAGATCCCGATCACGCTGAGACCCGATAGACGGTCCCGGGATACCTCGCACTTGCGCAGCTGGAGAGATGGCTGGCGGCATCTGCGGCTCATGCTGCTCTTCAGTCCCAACTGGCTGTTCCTGTACCCGGGTCTGACCTTCACCATACTGGGCGGCGTGCTCTTCCTCTTGCTGCTACCGGGGCCCCTGCAAATCGGAGCGGTCACCTTTGATTTGAACTCCCTGCTGGTCGCGAGCGGTGCGGTAATGGTGGGTTTCCAGGCGTTAGCCTTCGGTAGCTTCGTGCGTGTCTATGCCATGGGCGCCGGATTGTTACCCGTCAGCGAGCGCTGGAAAAGTTTTATTGAGGGTCGTCCGGTGGAGTGGGGAATCGGCGCCGGTATCGCCTTTCTGCTCATTGGCCTCGGTTACCTGATAGTGGCGATTGTGGAGTGGCAGGCAGCGGGTTTCGGTCCGTTGTCGGTGCAGGACAGCCTACGGATGGTCATCCCGGCCATGCTGTGCCTCAGCCTGGGCATACAGACCGTATTCTCCGGTTTTGTCCTCGCCATACTGGGCTTGAAACGCCCCCCCGGGGAAATGAATGGCTGATCACCCGGACACGGGGGCGCCCCGGGTACCCGTTTGCGGCGAGTACCGGGCCAGAACACTCCAGCTGTAACCCAGGCGATGATGCAACTGAATATCCACAAAGCCGCGTTCTCGCAACAAATCCACCAGTTCCTGCCTACGGTAATAGTGCGCGATCTTCGGGTTCAACTGATCATAAACCACCACCTTGCGGCTGTAGCGGTCCAATTTCGAGAAATAGTTGCGCATGTAATCTGCCAGCGGCAGCGGGAGAAAACGACAAAACCACGCGTAGACATCGGCGGGAAAACGCAAAAGACCGCTCAACATGAGCAAGGCCCGGTGCGGCAGGCGGGTCGAAAGGCGCCGCAAAGGACGCACCAGAGCCAGATAAAGGCCATTGTTCTCCTCACCATACACCCACAGAAAAAGGCGACCATTCTGCCCCAACGCCCTACCCATGGCATCCAGGGCCGGTTTCGGATCGGGAATAAACTGCAGAACCCCGATACAGAACACGAAATCAAAGCCCAGCTGGGGAAGCTCGTCCGCACGCCCCCGCAGATAATCAATATTACCGAGCCCGCGAGTGTTGCGTTGCAGCACCTGCATGGCCTCCGAGGGTTCCAGCGCGAGGATTTTCGCCACCCCCAACTCGTGGAACATCAACGTGTACCGACCGGTACCAGCGCCCACATCGGCGATTCGCTTGCCCGCAAGCGCCTGCTTGTCCAACAGGGGTCCGAAAAGGCTATCCAACGCCTCAACGGAACCATAGAAGCTGGTGTTGTCGGTAAACTCGGTCCACTGTTTTCCGAAATCGCCAACGGTATCCACCGTCTGCTTTTTTGATGTGATCATTGTGCCTGCTTAAACCTCTTTCCAAAATCAACGGTAGGCAGGGTTACCACCACAAGCGTGACCAGAGCCGGATACACGACCAGAAGGTAACGTATATTGGCAGGGAAGCTCATGGCATCCACGTAGGTAACCAAGCCCCATCGACCGATGATAAAGACCCCCAGCAGCGCTGCCAGCCAACCGGGTGACAGCACCTCGCCAGCGCCGCTCAGACCGCGCGCCCTCCGCCACCCGCGCCGGCATGCCCAGAGAAGCATCCACGGCACAGCAAGGCTTTGCAACGCGGCGAATACGGCGATGTGTGAACGCTCTACGATCGACAGCCCCTGCCGCCGGCGCTCGCCCTGGTCATGGGTAATACGCTCATAGCGCGCTTCCAGATCGCGGGAAAATGGCATTTTCCCCAACGTATCCAATGCCTCGGTAAGGCCATGAAGGCTTACCGTTAACCACACCATTCTAACCGCTGATAAGGCCAGCTGCGGCAGATCTTCGTAGCCTAATGGAGGCGCCAGCATATTCCCGGTGAGATTGGCGGAGCATGGCACGGCTCCACTGCGGCATGCCTGCCCGATTTCATGACTAACCTCGCGGTAAAAATCCGCCGCTTGAGGTGCCGATGCATAGTAACCCAGAGTGCTCACGCCCTCTCTTACCGCCCACAGAAACCAACCACCCGCCAATTCATCACAGATACCGGCATAGTCACAACCTGACTTGCTCCAGCCCTTACCCTGAACGTGTTGGGCCAGATACGGTTCAAGTTCGGATAATGTCGGACTAACCGTGTAGCCAACCGCCAATGCCTGCCGGGTTACCGGCACCTGTCGGCGTCGATCATCAGGCGCCAGACGGGTAAGCCAGCCCATGGCTTCGACAAAGTTCGGTTCGGCCAACTCGTGAACCACTGCCACCCCGTAGTGCTGGTGATTGACATGGGCATAGTAACCATTTATCCCCACAGTGGCGAGAGCCGAAAGCCCCGGGGCCAGCACGAATCGCATGACGGCCTGCCGGGCAGGGAGCCCTTCCCGGAGCCGCCGCCAGAGTAGGATCAGGACAACCCCCAGGAACAGCAGAACCCAGACGCCCTCGGGCCGGGTGCCCCAAAAAACCACCAGCGACAGCGTCATCAGCAGCAACCAAGCGCCATAGACCGGCAGACGACCTCGGGCCGCCCCCAGCAACCCGAGGCTGCTCGCCAGCAGCGCCGTGGTGGCGGGTATGTACAGGGCCTCGGTGGCAACGAAGGTGCTCGCCGACAGGCCGATGGGATGGAAAGCACAGGCGATGAAAATCAGAGCACACTTCCACGCCGGAATACGCCAGCTCCGCAAGGCGAGTACCAGCAGCAGGATACTGATAAGGTACAACCCCTGCTGCAGCAGGTGCAGGCGCCACTCCAGGATGCTGTTCAGCGCCAGCAACAAGGGGTAGACCGGCGGCCTTATGAGGGTCAGGTGCGTGTAGGAACCCAACCACTGGCCACTGAACAGGCTCTCGGCCATGGACAGATATCGCAGGCTGTCATATTCTCCACCCAGCACATGAATCGTTTCGTCGTAGCCCAACCAAACCGCAAGCGCGCTGGTAAGCACCATCAACGCCACCAGCCACAGCGTCTGGCGAGCTTGACTCATCGCCCTAATGGCCACCGTACAACCACCTTCGCACCGGAAATTGCCGCATCAGTCCAGAACCTCCCAAGAGCTTTTCATGAAAACCGATCAAGATACCACCAAGCCGGCCGTTCGAGAATCCACGCTGACCCAGGTCATGCGGCGCGAGATCGAGCAGGGCCTGCGCCTGGCCGCCGATCCCCGCAACGCCGACCTGGTCCCCCTGGCGATCCGGGTCACGACCATCTATTCGCCCTGGTTTTCCGCCCTCTGCAAGGTCTGCAAGCACAAGTTCCGCGAGGGCGATCGGGTGCGGTTGTGTCCCCGCTGCGATACGCCCTACCACGACGACGATGAATACCATCTGCGCTGCTGGCAGAACCATTTCCAAGGCGGCCATGCCTGCACCGAGGGTGGTGAGGATCGCTTCAGCGAGCGGCCGATCCCGGCCTGCGGTTATCGCTGGGACGGACATTTGCCGGATGAGCCGAACTCCGGTAGCAGCCAGACTGGACGCCACGGCTCGCCGCTGCCGGCGCTGGTCGAGCCGTTCGTGGCGGGCCTGGAAACCATCTGGCGGCCCGTTGGCGGGTTGCGGCCCATGCAGGTGCCGCCCGGCTCGGCCCTGGTCGGCCGCCGCTGCCCCTGGTGCCGGTTCGATATCCGCGCCGGTGACTGGGTGGTACCCTGCCCTTGCGGCTGCGGCACGATTTTCCATCAGGACGTGTTCCGTCACTTCACCTGCTGGAACGAATGGAGCGGTGTGCAGGGTAAGGATTACTGCCCGACCACCGGGCGATCCTATCGCGAGAGCACCGATGCCGGCGAATGAGCGCTACGCCCGGCAGCGGCTGATCCCGTGGTGGGATCAGGCGCGCTTGAGCCGAGCCCGGGTGCTGGTGGCGGGCGCCGGGGCGCTGGGTAACGAAGTGTTGAAGAATCTGGCGTTGCTGGGGGTGGGTCACTTGGTGGTGATCGATAACGACCGGATCGAGCCGTCGAACCTCAGCCGCGCCGTGCTGTTCACCGAGGCCGATCTGGGTCGTCCCAAGGTGGAGGCCGCGGCGGGAGCGTTGGCGGATCTCAATCCCGAGGTCCAGGTGAGCTTTATCGATGGTGATATTTTTTATGATCTGGGCCTCGGCTGGCTGCGGCACGCCGATCTGGCCATCGGCTGCCTGGACAATCTGGCCGCCCGCTCCCAGCTCGGGCTGGGCTGCGCCCTGGCCGGTATTCCCCATCTGGACGGGGCCATGTGGTCCCTGGGCGGAGAGGTGCGCTGGTTCATGGCGGGTGATGGTCCCTGTTTCGACTGCACCCTGAGCGCCGATGACCGGGCCCGCGCCCATCAGCGGCATTCCTGCACCGGTTTTCGGGACCTGGAGGGCGAGGCGGTCGAGGTGGCGCCGACGCTGGCCACCACGGCCGCCGTGATTGGCGGTCTGCTGGCCCAGGAGGCGGCGAAGTTCCTGTGCGGTCAACCGGTCGGTGGCGGGCAGGCGATCGTTTATAACGGTCAGGCGCTTAGCATGCATCGGGCGACGCTTGCTCGGGATCCGGACTGTCTGTCCAGTCATACGGCTTATGAGGCGGTCAGGGAGCTGCCGTTCCGGGCGGCCGAGTTGACGCCGCTCCGGTTGTTGGCGATGGCCGGTGAGGAGATGCCGGGCGATGTTGGTGGGGAGGCGTCGCTGGAGTTGGGGCGGGATTTTCTGGTGAGTCTGGATTGTCCCCGGTGCGGGTTTAGCGAAGGGGTCGAGAGTCTGCTGAGTCGGGTTTCGGAGGGGGAACGAATTTGTCCGCGGTGCGGTGCGGTGCGCGATGCCAGGGTTGTTCGGACGCTGCGGGCGGGTGAGTCGGGGGCTGAGAGGTGTCTCGCGGAGCTGGGGGTGCCGGCGGCGGAGGTGTTGGCGGTGCGGGCGGGGGATCAATTGCGGTTCTACGAGTTGTCGGCTGATGTGCTGTTTTGAGGGCTTAGGAAGGCTGGCGGCGCGGGCCACGGGCACAGCGGAAGCCGCCGCACTGGTACCGGTTCACGGGCCCGTCCCCGCCCCGGTGCGCGGAGCGCAGGTCCCAGGCCTCGAAGTCCAAGGTGCACCCGCGCAGCACTCGACCACCACCACCATCGGGGCCAACCGGATCACTGACGGGCTCGGGAGAATAATCACCATACCAGTCCCAGCACCATTCATAGACGTTGCCGATCAAATCATGAAAACCCCAAGGGTTGGACTCCTTCTGGCCTACAGGATGAATCTCATAACCATAATTTCCCGAAAACCAGGCAAACCGATCCAGATCGCCCGAATCATCCCCGAAAAACCACCGCGTCGCCGTACCCGCCCGCACTGCATACTCCCACTCCGCCTCGGTCGGTAGTCGATAACCGTCCGCACCACGATCCCATTCCACCTGTCGACCGTCCACGCGGTAGCAAGGGCGTCGCCCCTGCCGTTGCGACAGCCGGTTGCAGAACGCTACGGCATCGAACCAGGTTACGTAGGTGGCGGGCAGATCGTCATCGTCCTCGTCCTGTTCCCATTCTGACGGGCTGGTTCCGACAGTCTCGCGGTACAACCAGCGCGTCACCGGAAAACGGGCCATGGCAAAGGCGGAGACACTGACTTCATGCTGAGGCTGCTCCCAACCGATAGCTTGATAGTCGCTTTCAGGACTCCCCATCTGAAAAGTCCCCCCCGACAGCTCAATCATCTCCAGCGGTTCGGTAGGCGTTGAATCGGGGGATTCCGTGTCCTCGAGACTCGACAATTCTGCGAGCCGCTCTTCCAGCTTCCGCGCCAGCAACCGATCTCCGTGGACGCGGACGGCATCCAGGTAAGCCTGGTGAATCTCGATGGCCAATGCCGGATCCGGAACGTCCCGGCAGCGCTCCAGCGCCTGCTCATAGCCTTCCTCCACCAGATCGTAACGCCCCAGGCGTTGCCCGTAATCGGCCAGAGCGTGCCAGCAGCGGGCTGCCGTTGCGCTGGCACGCTCGCTTTCGTCCACCAGCAGGGCGTAGGCCCGGCGATACAGCGCCTGGCCCGCGGTTTGATCCTCGGTCGCCAGCAGATGACAGGCCGATTGACCCAGCCAGTTTGCGATCCGGTTGAGGGCGTCGGCTTCGGCCAGTTGCTGCTCCCAGTTGCGATAGAGCTCGAGGGCGGCGGGGTAACGCCCGGCGTCCAGCTCGGCGGCCGCGGCTCTTGCCAGATCGCCCATGCGTCGATAGAGCGCCGCCGCCTGGGCATGCTCGCCCAGCTCGGTTCGGCACTCGGCTGCTTCCCGCCAATGTTTGGCGGATTCAAAGCCGGCCGCGGCCCGGCGTAGCAGTTCCGAGCGCAGCCAGTCTGCTTCGGCCTGCTCCTCGAGCCAGGGAAAATGTTGGCGTAAGGGGTCCATGATGGGGTTTTCCGTCTGCTGGGATTTGATGGGGCGGATTCCGGTATACTCTCGTCAGGGGAATTATGGCTTAAAATGTCCCGAAACTGTTCAGTGTCTTTGTCAGGAACCACACGACATGACCCTTCCCACCGTATTTTTGAGCTACAGCCGTAAAGATGGATCGTACAAGGACGAGCTGGTGACCCACTTGGAAGTCCTGGCGAAGGCCGGCCTCATAGACCTCTGGAACGATGACCGCATCCGGGCCGGCGCTGCCTGGCGCCCCGAAATCCAGGCTGCTATGGAGCGCGCTCGAGTCGCCCTGCTGCTGGTTACCGCCAACTTCCTGACCTCCGATTTCATTCTCAACGAGGAAATACCCGAGTTGTTGCGGCGCCGGGAACATGAGGGACTGACGGTCTTGCCTATCATCGCCCAACACTGCCTTTGGCAGGAGGTGGACTGGCTCGCCAAGATCCATGTTCTTCCCCGGCACGGACAGCCGGTATGGCGCGATAACGGGCAGTTCGTACATGAAGATCTGACCCAAATCGCCAAAGAGGTCTCGGATCTGCTGAAAGCGACAAAACAGCCTACGGGCGCCCCCGCGGAAGCGCTCCCCGCCCAAGAAATCGACCTCACCATTGCCACGCCCGATGGTCAGCGGTTCGCCGCTACGGTGCCCCGGGAATACCCTATCAGCGAAGTCATCCGGGACCTGCTGGAGCAATGGCCCCACGCAACGTCACCAACTCCAAGACGCTATGCGCTCCATAACCCGGCCTGGGACGAGCCGCGGCTGGATGCGTCGCTGTCGCTGCGCGAAGCGGGACTGCGGGACGGGTGTGAGCTGACCTTGACGGAAGAGCCGCTGGAGCCCAAAACGCCGGTCGGCTTGACGGTGGAGGATGCTGCCGGCGCCCGTTACACGACGGCGGTACGGCTGGATACCCGGGTCGCACGGCTGGCGCGGGAATTTCTGGGGGATGAAGCGAGCGCCGGCAATCCCATCGTCGAGCTGTTGAGTGACGGTTCCGCTACCCTGCAAACCCTCGATCCGGAAAGCTCGCTTTATGATCAGGGTATCGGCGACGGTGCGCGGTTGCGGGTATATCGCGCCCGAGAACATCAACAGGGAGCATAATAATGGCTACATGTCTGCTGCTTAAACCGCTAGTCCCGGATGATAATGATCACGCCACGGATCTGGTGACGCAGATGAAACATATCAACTTGCTGACCCAGGCGATCAAGATGGCCGATTTGGAACTGCTCGGTGACGACCCTCAAGGCACCACGGCCGTCAACATCTCCGATTCGCTGATTGAGCATGTGTACCAGGCCCAGGTCGTGGTGATCGATGCCAACCGCTATGGCGATCCCGATCTTTCGACCACCCTGGCTCTGTACTACCTCATGGCGCTGAGTCACACTTGTGCCAGTAAGACCATCCTGGTAGCGAAGTCGAGAGATTGCATTCCCTTCGCGGCGCTGGAAAAGCACCATACATTGATTTTCGACGGCGACCAGCTCAGATTCTTGGATCGGTTCAAAAGTGCGGTCAAGGAAATCCTTAAGGGCATCGGCAAACCCGATAATCCCGTGCAGGAATATTTCAAACAGCTGGATGATCAGGACGAGCTGGCGCGGGTCAAAGCCGATTTAGCCGCTCGGCAGGCCCAGGTCCGCAAGTTGGAGGATCAGGCCGGCGCAGGAAGAATCACCTTTCGGCGGGTAACGCCCCCGCTCGACGAGAGTTAGCCCATGGCGAACGACGCACCGCGAACCCTCAGCATCTTTGTTGAAGCCACCTCCGGCGAAAAGTTCGAGGCCGATGTTTCCGCCGATACACCCCTTGAGACCATTGCCTCGGATTTCTTCGAATCCCAGGGCTGGAAGACCCGCGACAGTGCCGGCCGCGGACAGCGGGCCGTCGTGGAACTGGTAGATCCCAATAATCCCGGCAACACCAAACGACTCAACGGCGAGCACACCCTGAAAGAAGCCGGCATCCACAACGGTGACACACTCCGTGTCTTCCCCGAATCGATCGCCGGCGTCACCGACCAGCGCGCCCGCCACGTCGCCCTGATCCAGGATCACAACGACATGCGGGCCCTGAGCGAGCGCACCTCCGAGATTACCTTCACCGCCAACCGTACCCACGCCCCGGACCGCTATGAGATCACCCTGGATTACCCCAGTTTCAGCGAACTGCCCGCGGGCGCATCCCGACCCCGCGTCACCTCGACCCACCGGGTAGAGATCATCCTCAACGCCGCCTACCCCCGTTTCGCCCCCTGGGTTCGCTGGCTGACGCCCATCTTCCACCCCAATATCCGCCAGTCCGACGGGGCCGTCTGCCTCGGGGTATTGCAGGATCGCTACCTGCCCGGCCTGGGCCTGGCGCGGCTGGTGTGGATGCTGGCGGAAATGCTCCAGTGGCGCAACTTCGACGCCACTAATCCCTTCAACCAGGCCGCTGCCGACTGGGCGGCCGATCCCGAGCACTGGGAAGCCATCGAAACCATCGGCGGCCATCCGTTCCAGGGCTCCATCGAGCAGCTGCTGGAGAAGCTGGGCGTGAGCGCGGATGATCTCAGCGAGCGGCCGCGAATCCAATTCCGAGCCCTGAACTGATGGCTGCCACCATCCGCAGCTTTTACTTCGTTATCTACGGCAGCGGCCAGGAATTGCATCGCGATCAGCTACCCGTCAGCATCGCGGCGCCGTTTGCCAATTGGCTGTTCCGAAAGGAACTGGGTCAGAGAAAGGTACGCGAACCGTGGTATCTGTTGATTCCCGAAAACATGTCGGAGCCCGCCAGCTCGCGGGAACCACTCGATCCCTTGGCGCCCGACGCACAATCCGAGGATCTACCCGCCCAATCCACTCCCACCCTTTGCCTGCATCCAAAGGCCCGGATCCGCCGTTTCCAGGTTCGGATACTGAATTTTCAAAAAGAGCTCTACCGGGAACACCACGACGTGGACGAGATCTTTCGGCCCAGCGCCGCCCGCCTGCTGCGCCAGGGCATTGCCAAAGGCCGGATTCCCGCCGACCGGGAACCTTACTACTACGCCATCATCCCCAGCACCCACGCCGTCTACACTATGTCATACGATCTGTTGCCGGAGGACGCCTACCGGGTCGAAGGCGTATTCCGCCTGCCGCCGCGAAAACCCGACGAACCCCGCATCCGCTTCCGGGCAGTACCGCAACCGCCGCTACCGGAACGAGACCCGACGACCTTTGGACTGGTCCAGACCCATGGCAAGGGCGAGCCCCGGGCCGGGCGAGTGCTGCTGCCACGGGCGATCTACGAAGACCTGCGCCAAAATCTGGAATTCAGCGCCAGGATCGAGCAGGGCGGCTATCTGCTCGGCAATGCCTATCGGCTGCCGGGCAGTCCTGAACGGGAGGACGGTCCCGATTTCCGCTGGCTGGTGGAGATCACCGATCGGCTGATGGCCGAGGACACCGTCAGCACGGCGGTCAATCTGCTGTTCACCGGCGATAGCTGGAGCAAGATCAGCCGCCGCCGCGACCGGGACTTCGCGGATCGCCAGCTCATCGGCTGGTTTCACACCCACCTGTTCCCCGCCAGCGACAACTTCGGCCTCTCCGGCATGGACCAGGACATGCACGCCTGGTATCTGCCCAGGCCCTGGCAGATCGCCATCCTGCTCAATCTGGAAACCCATGGCCTGCGCACCGTGCGCTGCTACCAGCGAGGGCCGGAGGGCGACCTGGTGGAGACGCCGTTCGAGGTACTGGGGTAGTCCTCTAGTCGGCCCGACAGCCATGACGATCGAATTCAGACCCACAGAAACCCCGCCACCCACCGACCAACCCGCGCCGCCGCGGTCTTCCGCCCCTGCGCCGTGGATAAGGCCCGCTACCAAAACCCAAACCGAGGAACGGCTGTTCCATTTCCTGCGCTCGCTGACGGACGGCAATCCCCGGCCCTCCACCCCGCTGCTGGTAGAGCAGCCGGTTCTGGTGGAGCTGTACACCCGCCCGCACCCCGATCTCGCCGAGGCCCTCCGCCGCTGCCTGGGTCGCTTGCTGGTGGAGCTGAGCCCGAATTCGGGTCAATGGGGCGAGCTCGAGCTATCGCCCGCCGTCTGGGGCGTGGCGCTGGCGGCCTATGATCGCCTGATTCCTTCTATCGAGCGAAAGGACGGGACGCCGAATCCGGTGGCCGATTTCACCACGGCCCTGCTCGCCACGCTGCCACCGGCCCGGGCGGTCGGGGATATGCTGGCCTACCATGCGTTGCTGGAAAATCTGGGCGAAACCAATCCTCGCGCGACGGCGTCGTTACGGACTCTGCTGAATCTGAGTCCCTTGAGCGCCGTTTATCATCTGCATCTGGCCACGCCACCGCCGCTGACCCCGCTGGCCGCCGAGCTGCTGCCCGACTGGAAACCGCAGGTAACGAACCCGGCGCCGTGGGCTGGGATGGACGACTGGCTCGACACCCTGGCACCCCTGCTCGACCAGCCCACCATCGTCCGCTATCTACGCCAGCGCTGGCTGACGCTACCGGAAACCCGGCCGGCCTGCCGCAATCTCGGGCTGCTGCTGGAGGCTCTGCGACAGCGGGAGGGGTATCGGGACCTGGTGCTGGCATTCTACGAAGCCTACGAGTACTTCAACGCCGAGACCCGGTACGATCCGTGGCGAGGAGAAAATGTCCGGTACTGGCCGGTGTTGGACGAGGTCGAGCGTCTACTGAGCGCCAACAGCGACGGCGGGGCGGGCCTGGAAGCCGCGATCCGGTTGAATCGCCGGGGGAGTGAGTATTTCTTGAAATTCCACGCTTTGATTCAGATGATTATTACCGAGGGTAGGCCGCCGGTCGATTATTTTCACTTACGGGACTTGCCGCTGACGCTTCAGAGGGGCCGTTATTTGGGTTTGATTGGCGACTCCGGCGGTAGCGAGTTGGATCTGGGCGGAGTCGAATTCACGGGTGAAGACGAGTCGTAACCACGAACGATGCGGTTCGTTCCTCACCGCATCCTACACGCGAAGATAACTCACCCGCGAACGATGCGGTTCGCACCTCACCAATGATCAAAGCCGGTCGCATCAATGAAACACTTCATCGAGCGTCCGCGCCTTGAGCAACGCTAAACCCCACCGCTCCAGTGTTTCGGGAGTGGCCGATTCCAAGCGTCGTAGAACTTCATCCGGCAACGGGCCGAAGCGCTGCTCCAATAGCTTGACTAGAAACATATGCTCACCCACCTGGCGCCCTTCCCGGATCCCTTCTTCGCGCCCCTTATCAAAAGCTTCGCGCAAGAACGGGTTCTGCATGGTATCCACGGTAATAGGCATCTGATGTATCTCCTGCTCGATCAACGGTTTCAAATTTCTCAGACCCGCGAGAATCACCACTTTCTCCAGCGCATCGGCTCGCGCATTCGCGTTCAATTGTCCGATCTTGGCCAACAACGCCCGCACCGCTTCCCGCTCGTCGTTCAGCCGGCACAGCAACGCCAGGATGTTGTCCTCGATGGCCGGGCTCTCCAACAGCGGTTCGCCGTCGATATCGCGAATATCGATGACATCGTACTCGAACCGTAGCCGATCGAGCCACAAGCCCGCGGCCAGCGTGTTGGCGGCGCTACCCACATAAAGTCGGGTGTAGCATAGGTCGATTCCCATTGACCCGGACGGTGCGAAATGCCGCCCGGTTCCGGATTCCGCTGCGCTCCATTCGGGCTACAATACCGCAAACACCCACCCACGAGGACCCATCATGAGCCGCCCGCTCGAAGCCCTGGCACTCCCTAGACCGCTTTGGGATCATCTGCGCACCCTCCCCTTCTGCCACGTCGCGGCCCCCGACTTTCCCCCGGAGCAACCCGCCGCCTGGCTGCGCGGCGCGGCCGCCGCGGGCTGGCCGCTGCCGTTGGGTCTGGCTCGGGATCTGGGGTTGCTGCTGACCCAGCCCGCCGAGCGGCTGAGGCTGGCCAAGCCGGACTATCTGCCCTTCGACGAGGACACCGGGGCCTATCTCGCCTTCCTGCAGCGGCTGGCCGCCCATCCCCTGGTGCGGCAACTGCCGCACTGGCAACCGCCGATGTCCGAGGCGGTGCTGACCGTGATTCTGGCGCGGCTGGTGGAGGGGGTGGACCTGCCGGAGCGCTACCGTCCACCCGCCGGGCCCGAGGGCGTGCGCTTTATCCGCCGGTTGGGCATGGAGCTGAGCCGGGCCGATCCCACCCGGATCTGGCGCGAAACTCGCCCAGAGCAACGCCCTGGCTGGGCCGAGTTGCTGACGTCCGAGCGGCTCGCTGGGATCGAAACCCGGCTGCACGCCCTGGACCGGGACGAGCTGCGCTTTCTGGTGCGCTTCGGCCCGCCGCTCGCCGGTGCGCCCGATCCCCGGGATCTGCTGGATCTGCTGGCCCTCACTGGTCTACCCGACATCACCCGGCTGGCCCTGACCCAGACGCTGCGGCTGCTGCCCAAGGTCAGCGGCGAGCACAGCGTGGGCGGCATCCAGACCTATCCCGAGGGCGGTTACGAGGGTCTGGCCCGGCAGGGCAGTCTGGACAGCCTGTTGCCTACGGAGCTGGCTTATCCCGCCGAGGTCTTTTTGCACCGGGTCGTCAACAAGGAGGCGCTGTACTACGGCCGGGAGCGACCCCGCACCCGCCAGCGGGAGCTGGCCTATCTGGTGGTGCAGACCGGTGCCGGGCTCGGCGGTGACGGCGATTTGCTGGCCCGGGCGCTGCTGCTGGCGCTGGGTCAGACGATGCAACGGCGCGGTTATCGGGTATTCTACAGCTACGCCGGGGCTCGGTTGAGCGAGCCGCGGCCGTTGGATAAGCCCGGCGAGGTGGGGCGGGCGCTTCATTACAAGGAGCAGGGGCGGGTGGATGAGAGTCGGGTGCTCGGTGGGGTGCTGCGGCAGTTGCGGAGCTGGCGGGCAGATTATCGTAACCGGCAGGTGTTGTGGGTGCTGAGCGAGCATTTCGATGCCGATGGGGTCGAGGAGCACGAGGCGCTGTACCGGGCGCTGCATGCCGAGGCGGGACAGCAGGTTTGGTATGTGCGGGTGGGTGATGGCGGGCGCAATGGGAAACCGCCGGCGGCCCAGGGGTTTCGGCGTTGGCAGGTGTTGAATACGGGGCTGCTGTGGGAGGGGCAGCCGCCGTTGAGTGTGGAGCGTTCGCCGATACGGGCTCCGAAACCACGGCCGGTGGGTCCACGGGTTGTGGTGGACATTCCGGATTTGCTGGAGATGGTGGAGCTGCCGGGCGGGGAGTTCTTGATGGGGAGTCCGGATACGGATGATTTGGCTGGCAACGACGAAAAGCCTCAGCACCAGGTGTTTGTTTCGGGGTTTTGTTTGGGGCGGTTTGCGGTGACCCGGGGGTTGTGGCGGGAGATTCTTGGTTCGGGGCGTTCGGAGTGGAAGCGGGATGCGGATGATGATCGGTTGCCGGCTAACCATGTTAACTGGTTCGATGCCGTCGGTTTTTGCAATGTGCTCTCGGAGCGTCGGGGCTTGCGGCCCTGTTATCGGATTGATGGAGAGAACGTGGAGTGGGACCGTGGGGCTGATGGGTATCGGCTGCCTACCGAGGCGGAGTGGGAGTATTCGGTGCGGGCGGGGACGACCACGCGGTGGTTTTGCGGGGATGATGAAGAGCTACTGGAACGGTATGCTTGGTATGGCGAAGATGTTATCAACAGCAATGTTCATCCCGTTGGTCAGAAGAAGCCCAACCTCTGGGGCTTTTATGATCTGAGCGGCAACGTCTATGAGTGGTGCTGGGACTGGCTCGGTGATT
>JAAUXT010045358.1_pt1 | contig 22347 bp, 24 predicted proteins | sample 7278171 | NCBI WGS metagenome assembly JAAUXT01 (sample SAMN14350112, study PRJNA611818) | marine sediment metagenome | isolation source: surface marine sediment (1.8m) | place: French Polynesia: Moorea | collected 2018-08 | reverse complement strand
TTTGGACATATTAGTTGTGTTGAGGAAGGTTTCCGATCAGTCGTGAACTGTTTTGTTTCATGTTGACATGTTTTCGAATTTTGGTAGTTGACCATGTTGAAGTTTTTGGTCGTACAGTCAAGTCTTGTGCTTGGAAATCAATAAAGTTTTGTTGCACAGTGGCAGTTTGTTTTGCCAGTGCGAGTGGGAGATCGCAGACCGCTCGCAGAAACGTCGGAAAGAGCGTGCCGCATCATACCTGTACGAGAAGTGTGTGTACCACACGCGCTGCCTTGATTGTCTCAATGCTACTGAGGTTGCAAGTGGCAATTAATTTATTGGAAGACCTTGCGATTTTTCGTGTTACTTCACAACCCTCTCAACTGAAGGCTACATGTCATGCATAGTGATGTTGTTTCTCAGTAAAAACTCATCCTTCCACCCTTCCATGCCTTGGCAACCAAGACACAAGCGCATTTGCCTCATGCAGAGAAACCGCTGTCACTGGAAACCTGAAAGTAGCGGAAAGCAACTCTGTTCCTCTACTCGTGGTCCCGTGCCCACCTATTTTTTGAAAAACCTCAACGATGGCCGCGCCCATCTTGGAGAAGGGAGGACCCAAGCGCACGAGGGTGCTGTACGTGCGTTTGTTCCTCAGTGCTGGGTCAGTCGATGCTGGAGTGAACATCGGAAGGTTCCAGAACGAAGCCAGATACCCTGTAGGAATGGTGGCTGAAGAATGGAAAAGAAACATCCGATGAGAACACCTTGTCCACAAAACATTCTGCGTCCGTTTTGAGATTGACATTTGGCGCTTGGACTGATGGTTTTGATTGTTCTCAGGCTCTGTCACTCGGGCTCAGCCGCTGCATTGTTCCCAAAGCACAAAGTTTCCGGAGAGATGCCACTTGTGCATGTGCACGTCAATTTCCTTTGCTGGCGTCAGAGGCAAATAGAACAGCATTTTAGAGGATAAAAGGAGGTAAATGGAATATTGTAGTTAGAACTGTTCCTTTCAAGTCAGGGTGCGATTGATCAGAGTTGAAATTTCAGCTTGAGGGGTAAAGAGGAAGCGTCTCTTTGGTTCTGTGCGTGCTTTCTGTAGCTGGAGTGTAGTACGTTCGCACTTTTGCGGTGGTTGTGAGTGAAATGCATCGAAACAGCTGTTTTCAGCATGAATAACGGTACCACGTTCACAGGCTGTTGATTTATCTGGCATGAGAAATGGCTTCGCAAAGCAGTGGCATCACTTGGCACGATTCACCTGTGGAGCAGGGCGGCCCGATGAAGGCGTCGATCTGGTTGTCGTATCGCAGGTTGACGGCGGTGCCCGCCGCCTGCTTAGCGTTGCACTTGTCGTCTCTGTAAATCAGCCTGCAACCCAGAAGACCAACAATTGGCAGCTGTGCATGTCTTTAGTTGCTGGAGCCACTAGTCAGCGTCCAGCAAAGAGCCAAATGAGATGTGGTGGCACTGTTGGCATCAAGCTGTGCAGAATTAATATTGTCAGATGAAAAAGGGAAGTAGTTCACCAAAGGTTTGATTGTCTCAGAAATAAGCTGCCAGATTCTCCAGTAGACTGTGAAAATATGTTGCATTACAACTTTGCTCGTTCTCTGTTGGTCGATGTCTTTCAGGGCGTCTGGTTCTTGGTGAAGATTCTGTATCTATACAGAAGCCCCAACATGAAAAATCCCCCTTTTGTCAGGTTTATTGAACAAATTTGTTCTCTGAGAGAACGGATTTCGCCTCAAACTTGAACGATGGTTTCCCGGAACCCACTCGTGCGTGCACGTACTGGTTTTTGGTGTCGATCAAAAAAAATACCGAAGTTGTTCGAACGACAGCTGGAGGAAACTTTTCGGGAGCAATAAACACGAAGCCAGAATGCTTGAAAAAGTGACTGCGTGCAAATGATGAACAACCCAGGCCTTCAATTTCAAGCCCCTTTTATCAGACAGTCTTTTTTTCAGGGTATCTGCACGCAAGTGCACATCATTTATTCCGTTCAGATTGCTCCATATGCAGGCATCTCGTCATGAATCTGGCACGAGGAAGGTGAGAAGCTTGTCTGAAAAGACATATTCGACGAATGTACGCGTATACTTTCCTGCAAATGAAAATATCATCGACTGTGGAGAAAATATCTTCATTGCAATGGGGAAAGAATCTTCTGAATATTTAGTGTTTTGACCAAGTCACAGATTGGAAACCGAAGGAGTCTCGCATTTGCGACCGTTTACACCTCGTGTAGAGCGTTGCTTATTTGTTCGGCTGGTGGATCAAAAACTGTTTCTGTGACAGCAGAGCCCTGTGCTTTTTCAGCCGCCTTTGCCTAAAAGCGGGTGTTTCTTTGACCCGTGCAACTGCGCTTTTGCGTTGTTTTTTGAAAACATCGTGTTTGAGTAGAATCCAAGACAAATGCTGGTAGTCTGTTCTCGTGACCCCAACAGGGACAGCTCGGGTTCAGAGATCTAATTCTTATGGATAAAGAAGGAAGGTACAAAGTGGATATGGATCAATGCAATCTAAGATACCCTGTGTACGCAACAAAAATTCAAAAGATTTTGGAACAGAAGGTGGACTTTAGACTTGGAAACAACATTTTCCCTGGGTGGCCCTCTCTTCATCCTTGACACGGACATCTCTGCTCCAGAGAGCACAAGAAAGAATCAGGAAAGCTGCTGCAGGGAAAACAGTTCTGATCCAAGATGGCCACCCGAACAACCTGTCCTGATAAGCCTCTACGTGCAGAACTTTGGTCTGGAGGACTCGGAGACAAAAGTTGGACAGTGTGACCAAGAGAGCAAGAGAGAGCAGATATTTTTATTGAGAGAATTCAGCGACAAAAGTTTATCTTTCCCACAAGATGTTCTTGCAACGATGGTTGAGGCTGTCAAACATTTTGTTCTGCAATCATTCGGTGACGGATATATCAAAAAACGTCCAAGTGAACGATTGCGCTGCGCTCCTCAGTCTATTGCACGCGATAAATTTCCAGATTTTCAGCACCATCTGCACTGCATGCACAAAAGAACTGAAACCTGAGAAAGTCTAGAAGACCACAGGACTGTGAACAAAATCAAGTTTGCCCAAGTGTGCTGTAAACCTGGATCAGACTATTTGGATGAGTTGCCTTCGAATCTCACTGACGCCAAGCTGCCCTCTAAGACGTCCCTGTTTGGTTGAATCATTGACTGCCTTGGCTTGGGGTGAACACAAGCCAAGGGAAACAACACATGCAGATGCCCATGCAGTGGATACAAAATGTGAAAAAGACTTGTGGGTACTCAACTGAAGATCGAACAGAAAGGGCAAATCTTCAATCATCCAATATCCGAAACAACTTTTTTGGTTGCACATTGAAAGGAACGTTTCAGATGAGAAAATCAGAACAGCACGTTCAAGAATCAAGATGTTTCTTATAATGCGGAAAGTGCAAGGACGCGTGCCAAAGCAAAATACAGCTGCATGTTTTGTAGGCAATGGAAGCAACGAAGCGAAAAGTTGCGGTCACTCACTGCACGTCGTGTCCGGGCAGGAGTTGGTCGCTCTCCGCCTTTTCGATGGCGAGGGTCGCGGCGGCGGCGTTGATGTCCCAACCAAGGCGCAGGTGCCGTCGCGGACACATGAAGCCCAGCTTGAAGGTGCGCGTCTCCCCTACATCCGCTGCGCCCAGAACAAGCAGTGCGTGTACAAGGACTAGGACATGGTTCCAAGATATCCGTCCCCAACTCGTCAGTTTGCAACACATCTTTTGCTTTCACGAACGCGGTTTGGCAATTTGTTGATGCGCCGCGTCTGCTCGACTCTCCTGTTGTGTTCGTCACCTGTTGCAGCTATGATTGGAAGGTGTGTGAAGCTGCAGGGAAGTTGTCATCTCTTGCAACTCGCAAGATTTTCTGAGCAAGGATTCTTGTCACAGAGAGGACAAAAACGCGATCGGCTTGTCAAACAGCCACACGACTGTGGAAACTGAATTGTTGGGGACGTGTTTTAGGTTTGTCTTTGCTGCCGTGGGAAAATCATACTTTTAGCACTCCCCACGAATTTCAGTCCAGCCCACAAGAAATTTTTGTGGCAACTCATTTCGTGTGCGTTGTCAAAACGAGTGTGAGCAAGCCGTCAAGGCGAGCCCGCCGTGTTCCATGTCAGTCGGGCTGAAGGCGACGTTAAGAATATGAGACGTTCGTTGTGTAACGTAGGTGCTGTGATCCTCGTCGTCAGAGGCCACCTGAACAAACTTTTTGGTGAAACGACAAAATTTTTAACCCACCTGATTTTACTTGGTCAAGTGTTCTGCGAGTATTTAGTAAAGTGTGAGTTGACATTTGCTCAGCTTCCATTGCATCGAAAGGTGCAACTTTGATGGTGCCGGAAATAGAAAAGCACCATGCACCAACCGTCCCTTCATATCGTGCATTCATTTGACCTCACAAAGCCTTGGGGTGCTTCAGACAAAACAAGAACGTTCCGATTGCATGTCTAGTTCACATTTTCATGTGGTTCATCCAAACCAAAATGGGTCGGAGATGAAAGTTCTGAGGAGATCGGGCCAGCGTGTGCGTGCGCCAAAGGCACCTGTTGCGTTGGGAACCACCCGGACAAAGGAGAACGTGCAGGGTTCCATGGCAGATCTAGGACTGAGGCCAGACGGAGCAATCATTGAGGTTCAAACTCCAAACTTCAGACATTTGATGGGATTTTGAAGCGCGTTTCTGGCAAAAGTTCATTTGATGAAGAATCCCAAGACGTGTGCGACTTGTGCGAGTCGGTCCTGTCTGTGGCACCTCCCTGAAAATGACGCCAGGTCCTTGCCCCTCCCTACAAAACCCTGCCTTTGTGTCCCCTGGAATGCACTTACATTTCTGTGGTGGGAACATTTGGGCTCAAATGTTTGGCTCCGATTTGCCGGAAATTGTTTTCTCCAGTCAAAATTCGTTTTTCCATATAGAAGCGGAGTTTGAGTACACGTACATTTCGGTTTGGGCATTGTCTACTCCAACGTATCCGTACAGTGAGATTCTACGTTGTGCTCCATCACAACGCGTTGTACGGGCAGAGGAACGAAGATACAAACAGTTCTGTACCGGCCTGCATGTCAAGGATGCAATGAGTTTGGGAAAACGTCACAGGTATCATTGCAAGCCTATTCTTCGCCTCACTTCATGCAGTTGAAGCAAAATGTGAAGTTACATTGCCACAACAGCGCCGTCTGTTTTCAAGACGGCAATTTTGCCAAATGAAGGGCTTCTGCATGGACGAAGAATGGAAGTATGGGCGAACTATGTTTCAATTTGATGCGGACATGCAGGCTTTCAGCTCACTTCTTGACTGGTCTGGCGTCTCCAGCGGACAATAATTTGATGTGACAGATTTTTCCCTGAATGCAGACGGTTTTGGCAATTGCCAATTTACCACGTGTACGTGCAGAGAAAGCAGCAGAATACTCGTACAAGTATCTGTTTTTTTGCGACGGTTGTCATTCCACTGTCCACTCGGTCTCTTGATACGAAACAGAAAGTCGACGCACAAAGACGTTGAGACTGGATGGTTTCCATCGTCGAATCCTGTGTCAAATCCACCAGAAGCACAAAATAGAGCTGAATGCCTGAAGTTACGGCAATTTGCCGTTGAGAACTTGCAGGTGTTGTCGTTGTAAAATCCTTTTGATGCATTTCAACAAAACTTCATCGTGCAGAGATGTCTGGAACATGTCATGACGTTTATCTGCAGATGTTTACTGCTGTAAACGTTGTGAAATTCAAACCCATTGCGAGCAGTATACTTTGAAATTTGAACTTTTTCGGTGCTTGAAGGAGGAAGGGGTGGGGGCTCACAAACGTCTCTCTTTGACGGGAAAAAGTCGTAAAATTATTGGCAGTTGTGTCATCAAAGAAACAAACGAACTTGGGAATTTTTGTTCAAGTTTTTACACAAACCATTTTGATCCAAACTTTGCGTGGTGAAATTTCTTGTTCATCTACTTCCATTTGGGGTTTTCATGATGATGTTCTGGGTGCTCTGGTGTGATGAAAGGGTCATTTTCTCTGCAGTTTCTGCAAACTTTTCGGTGTTGCATGAGCACCCCTTTGGGACTCAGCGGCAAACGTGCACAGGCTTTCAATTCTTGCACACCCTAACGTCACAACTGTGTCGTCCAGGATCGAATGATCAAGAAAATGGCTGGATTGCACCGAAAGAGATGACAGTGATTCCTCAGAGGAGAAACTTTGATTACGAAGCTGCTCCTTGAAGGCTTCAAGATTGAGCAGCATTGTGAAAGCCTGTTTTGTGTCTCAAATGTCGAAACTTCCTTCTGTGAGCTTCACAGAACTTCGTAAAATTTAATCACCAGTTCTGAGGGTGATAAAAACATACATGTGCGGTGTATGTCACCTAACATTTGCACGCACGATTCGAAAAGTTTGTGCATTGCATGAACTTCCCACTCGTCCCTGCTGGTGCACATCCCTGCTGTGGTTCCTGTGAAACCAAACAATGACTTCTTGAGACTCAAGACACGAATATGCGGTTTTTGTCCAGTTTTGCGGGAGTCAATTTGGACCGATTTTGTTCAAAGTTCCTGAGCACTTACTGGGCAATGTCATGCTTGTCTGGCAATACAAATCTAAGTGTGTCAATGTCTGGGATCATGTCGAGGATGCTCCAAAGGTCAGCCAGTGCAGATCACAGGCAGCCATGCAGCAGCCATGCAGCAGGAATGCAATGCTTTTGCAGGTGTGGCTTTTGGTGCTTTTGGATTTTACACTCACTTTTGACTGAGCAATGGATAAGAAAATTGAGCAGAGAACAGTCTTGAAGTTTTTGTGTCAATCTGGATCAACCCCTGTTCAGTGCTGGAGGCAAATGAAGGATGTGTTTGGAGGAGAAACAATGTCTCAGACCAGGATTTGAGTTTGGCACAAATATTTCTATGAGGGGCAAACCACATTCAAGGATGAACCTCACACTGGAAGGCCTCATTCCATGCGCACACCAACCAACATCCAGAAGGTGAGAGACAATCCAGAATGACAAGAGGTGCACAGTTTGCCAGTTGGCAGAAGAGGCTGATCTGAGCAAATCCAGTGTGTACAACATGCTCAAGAAAGACATGAAACTGCCCAAAATCACACCCAAGATGATCCCGAAATTGCTCACTGATGAACAGAAATGGTTCTGAGTACAGATGTATGAAATTAACTTGGCTTCTTTGAGGAAAAACCCAAACTTGATGTCAACAGTTGTCACAGGAGACAAGTCCTGGATTTCAGTTTTGGAAGTGGAAACCAAGCAGACAAGTGTGCAGTGGCTACCCAAAGGAACTTTGGAATGACCCCAGAAGGCCTGACATCAAAGAGCAGTGCGCAAGTCCATGCTGACATTGTTCTTCGATGTCAAGGGCATGGTTCACAGTGAAATTTTGGCTCCTGGTGAAACAGTGATATCTAAATCTTACTGTCAAGTCCTGGGAAGACTTCGTGAAAGCATCCAGAAGAAATGCCCACACATTTGGGGCTGGGTTGGGAGAGGAGCAGCAAGACCTTTTTTGCTTCATCATGATAATGCATTGAGCCACACTGCTGTCCCTACTCTTCCTTACATCAGAGAACATGAAATGGAAATGCTGCCACACCTGCCGTACTCTCCTGACCTGGCTCCATGTGACTACTTCATTTTTCCCCAATTAGCTGCATGGAACCCATTTTCCTAATGTCAGAGCCTTGCAAACTGCAGGAAAATCCCTGCAGATGATTTTGAGAGTGTACTGATATCCATGCCCATCAGATGGATGAAGTGTGTCACTCCACAGGGTGATTACTTCGAGGGGAAATGCCTGGAAGTCCAACCTGACTGGTTTGGGATTGAGATTGTGTTTGGTCAAGACAGCAGCTCATCCAGTGACTCGGAATAGGAGGAAGAAGAAGCTGTGTCTGACTCATGAACTCTGGTTGCCAAGTCAATTTTTGTTGCCAAAGTTCAGGCTTATTTGCACAATGTTTTTGCATTGGTTTTTGATGTTTTGAAATTTTATGGCATGTGTTTTACCTTCCTGTCTTTAAATTAAAGTTTCTGCAATTTTGAACCCACTTGGAGTCACTATTTTCGGGACAGAAGCCGCATATTCGTGGATCCCCCTCGTAAAATTGCACTTCCTGGTCGCTCGGATCTCGTGACGAGGGTTTGGGATCTCCTGTCTGGCTTAATGTCGTTCACACGCATGGACTGCGGCAGGTACGCGTATTTCAACACAATGTGGATCAAATCTGACGGTGAAAAGTGGAAAACTTTCCACGACTTGTCGTTTTCGTCGTACGGGACGTCGCTGCGAGAACAAGGCGCTGCATCGCGAGCGTTTCCGGTTTGTCCTGCAGCGAGTGAGAACACCACGACGCGAGCGTGGATACATGGCGCTCAACAAGAACTCAGAATTCAGCAAGAACGAGCGAATGTTTTTCACACTTGCATTTCCTTCACAAATGTTCTCGTCAAAGTCATATAGATTCCTTGATTTTGCAACTTGTTCTTCTGCTGCACTGCTGTTGGTTTTGATCTCCTAACCCAAGGGCCGTCAGTGTCACACAAAGATCTCTTTCAACCTGTCCAAAATTGCTCCGATGTGTTTCACAAAAGTCTTGAGAGGTTTTGCTGGACATTTAAAGTCAGTTGTATCGTTCTTTGAAAATGTGACGAGTTGAAGCGATTTGCGACCAGTGTTTTGACATGTCAGCTGAGTATTGTGAGGCGGGCGGTCCTTCCCAGGGTCTCAGCCATCGTACGGATGTAAGAAGCAACGTTACCACAGCACAGCCCCACCAGTTGTACATTCAGGTCCCTCATGGTTTTTGTGAACTCAGCAATCACACTTCGAGAGCTCTGCCAGGCGATCAGGTTGTCAGGAAATGCCTTCTGACCTGGATATGGGAAATGGCAAGTATGTTTTCTGGGGATAGTGTACTATTTTGGTTCTGTAATTTAATAGCTGAGACCCTGAGGTTGTCTGTCTGTTACCGTCAAAGAACATTTTGTGCTTGAAAATTTTATTGTTTGAACATTCGAGTGCAGTCCACAATGCCATTTTCGCATGTGTTATCATCAACATGCATGGATTCTTGTATGTTTTGTGTTGGAAAGTTCTCTGCAGGTGCTTTTGTGCAAGAAAGGTGGGGCAAACTGCCTTGAAGAACAGATGCAGGCAGGTGACAACCAGAATTGAGGTTTAAATTGTTAAGTTCAGCATTTCCATGGACATCGATTGATACTTCGTCTTGACTTCATCTGGAACGCGAGGCAATGGTGAACAACAAAAGTAGAAAATTAGCTTCTTTGCTGCTGCTTGTTGAAAACTCAGGACCCATCAAGAGAATCTTGCCAAGTAGGCGCCCTTCTCATTTGACAGAGCAGACAGATGTTTTGACATATCAGGCGAATATTGTGAGGCTGGTGGTGTGCGTCCCAGGGTCTCAGCCATCGTACGGATGTAAGAAGCAACGTTTCCACAACACAGCCCCACCAGTTGCACGTTCAGGTCCTTCATGGATTGTGTAAACTCAGCAATCTCACTTCGAGGGCACTGCCAGGCGATCAGGTTGTCAGGAAATGCTTTTTGACCTGAGGTACACCCAATAAAAAGATAGATTTGACTCGTTTATCAATTTAGGAAGTAAAAAAAGCACGCACACTTGAGAGAGAGTGGCTCACTCACCCGTTTTTTCGTCAATGAGTGTCTGCATGGCTGGTCGCTCGGGACATGTTCGGAACGGGACAGGTAAACACGCAATTGGACCCTGGTGGAGCAGAAAGTCTTTTTCACTGAGATACCTGTTCATTGACTGATGACACGACACGCGTCTGAAGGGAAAAAGAACTGCTACTCAGATTCGATTTGTCACACCTTGCATGCCTCCCTGATGGTTTTGATGACGTCGACAATGGTGGCGGGACCGAAGGAGCAGTTGAGGCCGACAGCGGCAGCCCCGGCCTCCTCGAGCCGGCGCACCACGCTCGTCAGCGTCTCGCCGTCGTACGTCAGGCCCGATTTGGACGGAATCACATTGATGACAGCAGGCAAACCTGGGGGTGGGGTGACCAGTAGAATAGGCCAGTGATTGTCCAAGCGCTGAGAACAACACAGAAGTTTGTTTGAAGAAAGGAAGGTGGTGTTCGTGCTTACCATTTCCATATTTTTTGATGCATTCCAAGGCAGCCATCGCTTCGCCAGCGAATCCGTACGTTTCTCCGAGAATGAAGTCGGCACCTTCCTCCACAGCCCACTCAATTTGTTCCTTCAGCAGGGAGAAAGCGACGGATAAATGCACATATTTGGAACAAACAACCCACGCATCATCACTGCATGTGCTCTTGCAGTGAACTGCATTGTGTTGGAATCAACTGAACTTTGTGTGCAAACGTACGAAAACAGCCACAATTTCAGAACATGTGTACAGAAAATCTTTGCCAACCTTGAAAATATTCTTGACTCGCTCAGCAATTTGCGGGTTGTCCCTCTCCCAGATGGTGGTGTTGCTGATGTTTCCCGCCATCAATGTGCCCGTCTCATCGGCCACTTGTCGCGCGAGGCGCAGCGCGGTGCGGTTCAGCCGCTCCAGGTCCGCCTCGCGCTCCGCCACCTCCAGCTTCGCGCGGTGCCCGTAGTACTGAAGGGTGCAAGTCGACATGTACAACTTATAAGCCAGACACGCAACGAGAGGGAAAGCGGAGTTTTGCAGCTCGGCCTGAACCGATCGCAAAGTCAGGCGCGGAGCACTTTGGTCGCAGTTTTTTCTGTCAAGAACCAAGGCTTTCATGAAGGAATTTTTCCACTGATAATTCAGTGAATCTGCACGTCAATTTGTTTCCCAAGTTACTCTCTTTGTCTCACCTTTATGCACATGTCGTACTCACAGTCATGGCCAAAACCACATCGCTGCCACAGTGGACGAACTCTTCGTACAGTGATTTCACCAGATCCGGATGCTCGAGAACAACTTCGGGAACGAAGTGCCCTGCCTTCAGGTAACCTCTTCTTTCAAACTCAAACAAGTAACCTTCCGCCACGATGACTGTCTCCCCATCCTTCAATCTGTCCGACAGGCCTGTGAAAAAATGCATGAGTGCTCAGTTTCTGCGTGCAGCCTTGCATGGAAGCCGGAAAATACGTGCATTCTCTGAGCTCCTTGAAGATTTGGTCTCAGGAGGTCCCCAACTCATGCTAACTTCATGCAGCCATTTTTGGAAGCACAACGTTCACAATTGCTTGAACGAAACAGCACATTCTACCACTCTGCGATCACAAAACCAGTCGCGTGTGCTCGTATCATGGTAGAAATGGGTTCTCACCTTACAAAAAGGGTTCCTGTTCAATCACACAACTCCTTTCTCGACCAAAGGTCTTGAAAAGTCATTGTGTGATTTCACAGGAACCATTTTTGTGCAGTGTGAGAACCCTGTCATCGGGCTTTGTGCGAGAGACTGAGAAACAAAAAGAGCATCAGAAAAACCGAATTACCTTTAACTTTCGAAGGCATTTTGCGTCTGCTGAATTCGTTTGCAAGTCAAGAGACTCCAGGTTTGTTGTGAGCCTCCTTGTGTATGGACAGTCGTCGACAGGGTTTGTGTTGGCTGAAGAATGGACTTGCTCCTCAAAGGTGCTTCAACTTAAAGAGCTTGTTGTTACAGGTTGTTATCGCAAAATGGAACATTACAATTTACAGAGATCAACGAACGTACCATAGTACGTACCGTATTTAGAAAATCGCTCATGACCTGGAATTGATACATGAGCAATGGACAGCCTTGCATAGACACAGATGTCTTCTTGAATCGGCACAAAGCAACAAAAAAGGGTTTGTTCCCTTGCATTCCTCCTGCATGGGAGTTCTACTGACATGCACACTACTCACACCTTCTTCTGCTGAGACAAAAGCAAAACCAATTTGTGACCCTTGATTGTTCCTCTCCTCGGTTGAATTGTGCGCCACCATGAGCCACATCCATGTTCTTGATTTCAATTCTTTCAAACTGTTGACTTGAGCCTCAATGGGTCAGGCTTGAGTCCGACGACCCCAGAACCATGTGCAAGGGAATCCTAGGTCAGCGAAAGAAGCCAACTTGTTCACACCCGCGACTCATGACCCAAACAAGCTGTCAACATGCGTGTTGACGTGATCGTTCCATGACAAGATTCTTGCGCAATCTTGAGCGCATAGATCTGCACAAGTCTCCAGCAAGAAGGGAAAGGACACCATGCCGGTGCAACAGAGATCCAGCCTCAGAGGAAGTCCAAATATCTTCAACAGTTCGCTCTTGCGCAAAAAAAAAGAAACTTATTTTTCGTGGGACCTGGGGGGATGCACCCCTGTTCGGATCCGCTGGAGCTGGTTGCCGTGCCCCTTCAGTTTGATGCGAAAGGTTAAAATTTGTAAACGTCCTGCAATCTCGCACGCATTTGCGAAAAAGATCTTGTCAAGTCAGTCCAAAGGAGTTCAAAGTTTATTTGTAGATCATTTGACGAAACGCCGGAATGACAATTTCAGTCAACATCATCACTGAACAACTTCAGAGTGCCTTTCAAAACAAACTCGTGAACCAAACCATTCCTGTTGAAACCAGCTGACGAACCAGGTTGTGTACATCTGAAGGACCCTCGAACCCAACACTTGAGGCCAATGGCACGTTTGTGAAAACGTCGCGCGCCGCGGCAATTTGTTCGTCCTTCACAGATAAGAAACTGAACGTAAACAGTCTGGCAAGTCTTGTTGTGACATTTTTGGTACAACTGAATGTTGATGAGTTCGGGACCAAGTTCACTGGACGAGTTTGCTCATGATGCTGAACGTGGCGTCGCGGCCCTGGTCGTCCCGCAGCACCGTGATGTGTTTTGACATGTCCTTGCTGAAGCGCGACGCGGCCGGCTTCCGCCCGAGCGCCTCCGCCATCGTGCGCGTGAAGCAGGCCTGGTTCCCGCAGCACAAACCTGAAATGCGCCGCGACGTCATGTCTTGAGGAGGCTATCTTTGGTTCCAGCCACTGCCAATGGACCAAAACTTCTGTTTGGTGTCTACACAATTTTTCTGCAGAAAACAGATGCTTGAACAAATGGCAACACAAACCCATAACTTCAACACCAATTTCCTTGGCTTCTTTTGTGAACATGTCGATATGAGTTCTGGAGCAGAGCCAGGCCTCCAGGTCATCTGGAAAACTTTTCTTTCCTGAAAGAGACAAAAGACCGGGAAGAATTGCCAATGCACAGTCAGTCTCGATGAATCTGCAAGGCAATACACGACCAGAAAGAAAACCCACCTGACTTGTAATCCTTGAAGTCAAAGAACAATGGATGTTTCTCCGGATCAGTTCTGTACGGCACAGGAATGCACGCCACAGGTCCCTGAAAGATCACACTCCAATGAACGCGTGCCTTTCGAAATGGACAACGCCCCGGAACACCATTCAGATCCAATTGTATCCCGGTTGGTTTTTGTTTCCTGTGCACTCACGTCAACCTCTTGCTTGATCTTCTTGATGAGAGGGATGAAGGTGTCGGGTCCAGCGAAACAGTTGATTCCCACGACATCGGCTCCTGCTTCCTTCAGTCGCTTGCACGCCTCAGGAATCGGCACGCGCTCCTTGTCGAATGTGAAACCGTCACCACTCGGCGACAGGTTCACCACTGACGGCAAACCTGGTAGATGCAACACCCGTTTGAATAAAAACTGAGACGGGAAGAAGTTGGAGAAAGGACAAAACGTCACTTGAAAATAATTCTGGATGAATTATTTTTGTGCCGACCTTTTCCATAATCTTTGATGCACTTCGTTGCGAGAAGAGCCTCTGCCAGTTGTTGGTATGTTTCAGCCAAGATGAAGTCAGCACCCTCTTCAACGGCCCATTCAATTTGTTCCTGCACAACAAAACTGAGGGGGTCAACATTTTTGCAACCCTGTTGACAAAACACCAGATGTCTTTTCAATTCTGAAAGAGCAAATATCCCATGTTTATTGTTTCCAACCTTGTTCACCAGCCTGGCTTTTTCTATGGACTCTGGTTTGGATGGATCATAAACTCCGGTGTTACAAATGTTGCCAGCCATGAGATTGCCGGAAGCATCTGCCACCTCTCGCGCCAGCCTCAGAGCTTGTCTGTTCAAAGCAATCATTTTGTCGTCAGAACAAGGCCAACGAACACCGTTTCAAAATGAAAAAAAAAGAAACAACATTCGCTGACGGGCACTCCAAGGTTGCAACATATGCAATGTATGAAAATGGAGAAGGACCTGTTGAGTTGTTCCACCTCGGAATCTCTGCCGGCTATCTCCAACTTTGCTCTGTGTCCATAATACTGCAAGTCACAAGCACACAGAGTTCTTTTTTCCAAAACTTTACGGGAAGGATTTTTCAGGGCCGCAGACAGACATTCGCCAAACAAAATAGGAACTTTTCATCAACACACGCGCTCAAAGCCATTTGCAAAGGACAGAAGACAAATACTGAGAGCACTTACAGTAAAGGCAAGGACGACGTCACTACCCGCGTGAACAAATTCTTCGTATGACGCTTTGACCAGATCCGGATGCTCCAGGACAACTTCTGGCACAAAGTGTCCCGCCTTGAGGTATGCTCTTCGCTCGAACTCGAATATGTACCCTTCCGCGAGGATGACCGTCTCCCCATCCTTGATTCGCTCCAACAAACCTACATGTCAATCAGTCGCACCGTTTTATCTGTGAAATGTATTCTCTTCGGACGAAGTGACACAAACAACTTTGCTGACCTCCAACGTCAGAGAGCTTGCTGCCTTACCTTTCGTTTTTCCTGGCATAGTGCTGGAAATTTCTTGCAAGTTCTCAGAGAAAACGTAATGAACAGTGGCAGCTTTTCCAGTTGTTGGCCCGCATTTATATCAAGACCTGAAGAGTACTCAAGGACTTCAAGTGCATGGTTTTGCGTGTACTTTAGAAGTTGAACGAACGAGTCGTTTGTTCACACTGTAACTTCTCGTGTGTTTGACGGAAAATTGAACAATTCCTTGTTTGCCTGATCGACAGTGCAAAAATGGAAGCAGGCACATTATTTTCACTTTTCAAGCAAACTCCGAAAAATGCCGAACGTCTGCAGATGTGTGAACAACCATCTGCAGATTTGTCGCAACCATAAACACGAGTTGTCCTTTATTTTTTTGAAACCCTGCAAAAATTTTCGTGTTGGTTTTCAAAGTTCCTTTGTTTTTTTTTTTTGGGGGGGGGGGAGGGAGAGTTGTCTCAGTTCTTTCAACCAAAATTTGCGGAACTTTCGCAAACAACAAGTAACTGAGTCGATGGTTGTTGCGCTGCAGCATGTGAGCGCTGTTTGTGGTTGACGGGCAGTAGAGTTCCCACAATACCAGACAAGTTTGTGACCCTTGATGTTGAACGTTTTTCAAAATCAATTCGCCCGAATCCCCTTACAATTCGTATGTTTTAACACGCCAGACGTCTGGCTCTTTTCAGCGTTTTCCGCTGCTCAATATCACTCGCAAAAAAGTGTGCACGGTGAGATAGATACATGTATCACAGAATATCTGCCATTGACCTCTTGAGACCTCTTCTGTGCCCAGACAGAGATTGATGACTGCGCTTCACGAAACTTGCTCCGAACAGGTTTGAGCTTCTCGAAACCGCCGCAGTGACTCGAGCAGCGACGCAAGACAAGAAGCACGACTCGTTGCGTCTTTCGACTGATATTCAAGCACCATGCTAGGCTGGATGAGACAGTGCTCTTCAAAGTTCGCATTGTTCACACGCGCGCAAAAACAAAATAGCAAAGAGCAAACTCTGAACACAACAAAGGCTGTCACAATTTTATGTGCAACTTCACTTGCGACCGTCGCATCATACATTCGACAGACTCGGACAAAGTGCCCCGTCTCACTCAAGTGACGCGGTGAAATCCGTCCGAGTTGAGGTCGTGGAAATGAACACGTCGAAGCACAGAAATACGACCATATCTTCACTGACAGTCAGTCAAAACATTTGACAATGTCACAATGTTGTCAATTTCGACTCTGCAAGCCAGTTCGCCGGCCGCTGCCGTGCACATGCAGGTGTCCGCCTTCAGGACTGGTGGACGCAGCATTATCATTCGCCGTGTACAAGAAGCAACGCACAGTTCCTCGCGAAGTGAGCATACAATACCTCAGTGATCTGCTCCTGCATGCAACCGTACACCACCTGTTCCAGATCGGTTTGGTGAGATGGACTCAGTCCAGTTTTCTCCACATGTTTCAGTCCTTTGTTTCAAACCACTGTGAGGTCGCTCATTTCTTTTTGGTGCGATCTTTTTTGCTGGACGTCATCATATATTCAGGTAGTTTTCTCCTCTTGCGGCCTTGCACAATATCTTCGATGTGGCTCTCCAGTTCGTTCACCATGATGTCCGGTACGTAGATGTATTCGTCCTCTGCGTCGTCAGGCTGGAAACGCGATGGCAAACTTGACATGAATTTGAAGTAACAAAGCGATTTCCAGAGGGGGAGAATGTTGAACAGAACAAACAAGAACACCGGGAATTGGTGAGACGCACGCGCACCAGCAATGCAAACACACAACTGGCGTTCCAACAAAAATGCAAAGGCATCTGATCATTTGCTGAAAAACGGGTTGCAGTGTGAGCCAGGTGTCACACTTCGTAGCATCGTGGGAAGACAAGGAACGCTTCAAAACACAACGCTTTGCCACACCAACTCTCAGCTGAGAGACCCCTGCAAATGATATTCCAAGTTCTGTCTCGAGTTGGAGGGGGCAGGTGGGCTTGTGCACACAAGTCGGTGAAGCACGACGAAGCAAGAAGGGTTCTCCTCGAATGTGTCCGGTTCCACTTTCTACCTCCGTGCCCGAGCCCAAATGTGAAGTGTGTGAAGTGTGTGTGTGTGTGTGTGTGTGTGTGTGTGTGTGGTTCGAGCCCAACTTTACAGAATGATCAGGAACAATTTTTGAGCAAGGTGGAATAGTTTTCAAAATCGGGCTTGGACCCTCGCAATCCTAATGCAGTCGGGGGGGGGGAGCCTTCCTTTTGAAAAGTTGCGATTGGAATCACCACCAACCACCACCCCCAACCACATAGTTCGACTTTTTTTCAGAACAGGTTTGGATGTGTGTGTGTGTGTGTGTGTGTGTGTGTGTGTGTGTGTGTTAACAGGTGTCATAATTCGACTTTCACGTAATTCGACTTTTTCATTGGCAAAAAGGGTATGTCGAATCATCCGAAATGGACCTGTACCCGGGCAAACAGTCCGCGCCACAGGTGTGATTCCACGGAAGACATGGATTATGCACCTTTTCCCCTGCTTTCCCGGTTCCTTTTTGGCCTCGCTCACATACCGTAAAACTCCGCGTATAAGTCGCACCCCAAGTTTGACCCAAAAAATCTGGTGCAAAACAATTTTTTGTCTTTTTCTCTACAAGTTTGACAACACAAGAAAGAACATGTAATATTTTTTGTTATTCTTTGTTTTCATTGTTCCAAAAACATCCAAAATAAAATTTTGACTTCCAAAATTACCCAGAAAGCAAGCAAAATGCAGTTTTGTATTGCATAAAATGTAATAAAATTAGGTACCAGATCATCTGGAACAAAAACACCCTCCTCCTTTTGAGGCTCTGAGGGTCCGAAACAAGCAGAGACTGAGACAAGCAATTCTCCTCGTATAAATCGCACCCCTACTTTCGACGTCCAAAACTGGTGCAAAAAGTGCGACTTATACGAGGGGTTTTACGGTACACACAGAAACAATGGTGATCAGTACACACCCGCTTCCACAACCACAACGACGCGGCCTGGTTTATTGGGGACGGCAGAAAGAGCAGAGGGAAAGAAAGAGAGACGGTGTGTAGGTGGGGGTTGTGTCCGTATTTGTATGAACCTGGCTGTGAGAAACGGGGGTGGGGGAGTGGAAGAAATACACTGACGCTCACGGTAACGGCATCACCTTTCCCCCATCCACACTGGACATCTTTGATGACAAGATTACACGCTCGGCTTTGGCAGTCGCGTGTTTGAAAAGGCACAAAACCGTGGTCATTCTGGACTCACCTCTTTGACCGTAAAGTTCACACCTTCGGGTAAGTTCTGACGAAAGTTGTCTATTATCAGTGGCAGCATCGTGGACGGAACATTCTGCATCTGTTGTTTTGGGACAGAAATTTGAACTTCTCAAAACAATCACCTTCAAACAAATTTCAAAATACCAAAGAGAACCAGCTGTTTGTCTTTGACCCCCAAAACAGGCATGAAACGGACTTTACTTGCCCAGAACAAAATGCTCAAAGCCACTTCTGTCAGACTCCCCCCCCCCCCCAACTCATGTGGACGTCCAAAAGATTTCCATTCCATTGAAGAGTTTGAAATCCAAACATTTTTTCAAAAGTTTTCAAACCAAAGAACAAGAAACTGACCTCCACGGTTCTTTCGTATGTTTTCAGATGATAGGAATTGTCTGCTTTTGAGGTGCCTGGGTGATATGTATTCACCGTCATTGATTTTGCTGGAACTGGCCATCTGGAAAATAGCAATCGGTCAAGGTCAACACTGCTTGGAAATTCAGAGAAGACATCAGAGAAGGGCGATTATGACCAGGCGGCGGAAACACGATCTTATTTTGACGAAGTTTGGACGTTGTGTCCGTGTGCACGATTCCACGCCGGTTGACTCCAAAAACTGCAGCCGCTTCCGCTGGTGGTTTTTTGGTGATTTGAGGAGCTTGCGCTGTTGAAGGTCGCAAAAAGCGACGGAAACATAGCAACCAAAATCAAAGCACCTTTAGGCAGCATCTATGAAAAGTATATGTGTACACCGATTTTACAGTCAAGACAAGTTTTAAATTTGGATCTTTTGGGTCTTTTTGAATTTGCATGGGTCAAGGATAATGCACCAGTGAGGAATTCATCAAGATTGCATTTCTAGGTTTTTGAGGGCAAAAAGTTCAAATTTTCGGGGTTGTTAAATTTTGGACTTCACTGCACAAAGTGGGCAATATCTCAGAAAGTCTAACCATTTGATGAAGAATATTTCATTGATAAAATATAGTATACTGGTTGGTATTTGACTGGTGTCATCTGCTTTTTCATTTTTAAAAATTTCTACATGGTTTTCAGGTAGGGCCAAAGTTTGGGTATAAATTTGAATTTTATAAAATGTTCAAAATGGACATTTTGTAAAGATTTTAGTGAGCTTTATGTGTACTTGTGTGACAAATTTTAAGGTACAAATAATTTGGGTATATTTGAGTTGTATTCTAAGTGACAAAAATAACATAATTTTTTGTTAAAATTGATCATTTATGCATTTTGCTCAAATGCATTTTGGTTGCTGTGTTTCGGTTGCTTGTATTTCGGTCGCTTTCTCAATTCACCGCGAGCTCCATGGGACTATTTTTTGTCGCTGTGTCGACTGTCCACAATCCTTCAGAGCATCCTGGGAGTCACGGTAAAATTTTTGGTTGGGGTAAGAAATGTTGTGAGTGCTCAAACCCGACTGTTTTGACCAACCAGGGGGAGCACTTAAAATTGTTCGTTTGAAAGGTTTTGGCACAACACTTTTGGCAGGAGCGTCTGTTCAAAGGTTTGGTTTTGCTTTCTAGTTCTTTTGTCTTGGAACACATTTTTGATCCACTTACGCATCAGTTTCTATTCCCATCCTCCGACCGAACCGATGAACGTACTTCGCAAAAGATTCCAATGGCACGAAGTCGTACGCTCTGATGCGAAATCGAATGGCATCATACTCTGGAATTTCGGGCTTCACGTCCTGCAAAAAGTTTCTTGTTTCAGTGAGTCTCGCAAAGGAAAAGAAATTATCAATGCACATTTACTATTTAGAAAACTTATAGAATACCGACCAACCAGTCCGGCTCCAGCGTGAAGCGTTCGATTGAACCTGTGAATCGCACCCTAGAACACAGGGAGGACAAGGTCAACAACTCCATATGATGCACTTGCTTCTCTAAGTGGGTGACTTGGGATTAAACAAAACACTCGTGCGCGAGAGGGCTGTCAAGCAGCGGTTGTTGCAAGACATGTGATTAAGAACTGGAGAACTCACTGCATCAAGAAACTGTTGCAATTTCCTCTGGCCACTCTTCCAAGAAGATTCCTTGTACACTGAGAATAAGTGGAAACACTCGTTGCGACTTCACGAGATTCACAACAAAATTCTACGAGTTTGAGTTTGGTCAGATATAGTGCAAACAAGACATTCGCATCGGATCAGTGTGAACCTGAGAAGACCTTTGGGTCGAGAGATCAGATCGAATATTTGGTGTCAGCAATGCTCCTGTTGATTTTTATAGGCCGATTTCTCCGAAAATCGGACTATACTGTTTTCACCTCTGTCGGCTTTTTTTTTTTTTTTTTTTTTGTTCCAAAAACATGCCAGTGCTGCCGCTAGATTTTCTACACCGGCAAAATTCTCTATTATCGCTCACAGTAAGGCGACACCACTGTTTATTTGCGTGTCAAATGACTCTCATTATGAGGTGGTATTGTAGAAAACGTTCTCTTATGAAGCTAATGGAACAGAAAAATGTCCGTACAGACAACAATGATGCCATGACTACATTTGTCTTCACTTGTGTCAGCAAGGGGAGCAGCTAGCATCGGTCAGCGTTTCATGATTCACTTTCTAAAGTCTAGCAATTTGTGAGGAGCTAAAATGCATTTATTGACCAGTTGTAACTGAAAACACTTTACAAAAATAATGAAGAAAGACAAGCTAAGAACAAGCAGCTCTTTAATTTGTCATAATGTGTCTGTGGTTTGCGTAACTTTGTGTCCAGGTGCTTCATCACAACAACATCAAAGTGACCATCCGCAACCAACTAGTCGGCGGAAATGTGAAGAAAATGTGAAAATTATTTTCTGCTGAAAACAACTTCACTTGTGTTTTTCAAAGGTAGGAAAAGGGAACTTTTCAGGCTGTTGTCATCCCATTTTCTGCACTTGTAAACTTTGACCAAATAGATTCTAGATCTGATGATCAAGAAAGCTGCCGCTCAAAACTTGCGACATGTCTCTCACTTTGAAAGAGGTGTGTGTCCTTTAACGAGTTACTTTCAGACAACAGTGCGATTCCACGCATTTCGGTGGGCACGAGGAGGGTGTTTTGCCGTGACCCCACACGGAACATGTGAATCTACTCCTTGATGCATCAGGGCTTGAAGGGTATGAGGGAGATCGTACTCGAGTAAAGTCCTTGAATCCATGAGGGCCTGGAGATGCTGTGAGACACATACTGGCAGTGCTCAATGAACCCTTTGCATGAGACAGCTGAGTTACCTCCACCCCCCAGGTAACTCACCGGAGCCAGCTGAGTTGGCAGGAACACGCAGAAACCTATGGACAAGCCAGCTGAGTTTGAACCCCCCAGCCCGCCTGGTAACTCAGGTAGGCCAGCAACTGTGCAGAGCCAGCACAGTTAGAGTCACCGAGCCGTGAAGCCAAGTTGAGAACCGCGGGCTTTCCAAGTGCAGCTTTCTTGTTTGGATTTATTCCATGCTGTGTAACTCAAGTCAAAGACACAAGAATGGTGAAGAGACAGACCGCGCTCCATGCCAAACCTAATCTGCGCTGTGTACTGAGGGATATGGGCGCGTTTTGTGCTCAAGAACTGGAGCTCACTGCCGTTATCACCCGCGAAACCGAACGACTGAATTGGGAATATGCGCATTTGGAGATTCAGGGACAAAGTCCATTTTTATTGGGCTGGTCTTCACCCCTTTCCCCAGAATTTGTCCCCTGCATTTGCTGTCGAAACTTTACACCTCGATTTCTTGAACACGAAAAGCGTCCTGGGGACACAGGTTCTGTTCCTATAATTCAGAAAATCAAATACTCTTTCAGTCAAATCACCCACAAGCAGTTTGTGATGGCACCGATCCCGGGGAACAACAGAGAAGAGCCTGACAAGGAAGGCGACGAGGGAGATGTCAGTTCCGCGGAGACCCCTCATTTCGTGCTGCACGCTGACAGCTCCGGAAGCGACGACGAGCAAGACGAAGGCGATGAGTCTGCGTACGCTGGATACCAGGTTTGTGTGCAGCTGACAGAAATCTCAAACCAGTCGTTCCCCACAGCACATCCGCCATTGCTCCTTTTTTTTCGCAAACAGTAAAACTGAAATTCCTCGCCAAAAACTCGAAACGAAGTGGTCACAGAAAGGAACACGATTTCTGACCTGTTTTGGCCAAGGATGAAGTTCAGTTCGTCAGGCTAAATTGGCCGTTGTGGAAGAATTTCAGTGACATGTGACAATCGCGGCTTTTTAAGCACACGCTTAGTGTAATCACCATCAGTCTGTATGTGTGTCCATCTGTGTCAAAGTGGGTCTAACGGGG
>JAAUXT010020600.1_pt1 | contig 22351 bp, 23 predicted proteins | sample 7278171 | NCBI WGS metagenome assembly JAAUXT01 (sample SAMN14350112, study PRJNA611818) | marine sediment metagenome | isolation source: surface marine sediment (1.8m) | place: French Polynesia: Moorea | collected 2018-08 | reverse complement strand
GTTTCAAAATTATATAGAACAATTGACCTCTTCCTTGAGCTGGATTTTTTTTCCAAATGTTTTTTCTATTGAGGCTCTTGGGCTTTTTCAGTGCAAGGTCAAAATTTTTTTTCCAGGTTTTGCAATATTTTTCCAGGTTTTTGCCCCAAAACCCCCTGTTTTTCCAGGTTTTCCAGGTCTGGATCTGTTTTTCCAGGTTTTCCAGGTGCGGTGGGAACCCTGAGACTTGCACTGATCCGAGCCGCTGCAGCTCCAGCATCAGCATTTTAAAATCAGAATAAATCACAACTGTATCACAGTTGCGTGATTCAGCGAGAAATGTACCGAACCTTTCTGCACCATTGAATCTGCGGAATCCGCGCGAGGTTCCTGGACCCGGCAGAATCTAAACCTGGAGCAGGAGGTGAAGACAATGGTGCTGGGACACCAATTTCCCCCTGCCCCCTTGGTCTCTCACTTTCTTGCTCTCTCCCACTCGTTTCCTCCTCACCCTCTCTCTCCTTGTCTCCACCTCCCTCCCTCCCTCCCTGCCCCTTGGTTACATCATAGGGATGAAGCCCGTGCCGAACTGAACAGCCCAATCACAGACCTTCCCACATCCCCCGCAGCAAAAACACCCCAGCTCCGGCTTCAGCAGTTCGAGCTTCAAATCATCCCGCGTCCGCTCAGATCGAGCTCATACTGGATGCACCGTGTGTTGCGCTCTTGCACAATTTTTTGGAAACATTGCCGCTGAATCAAGGAAGAGGCGGGTTGTTCTGGTGATGAACATCTGGTGGGAGATAATCGGGACTGAACGATAATAGAATGCCTCAGCCGCTGAACCTGAGCCGCTCTCAACTGCAATGCAATCCCAGTCTTGTGTATCATTACCCAACACCATGAATTTGTGTCGTCTGATACCACAAAATCGGACACAGTGCGTTGAGGTCGGACTGCTCGATCTCCAGACGCCGATTCAGAACCTCCCCATCTGGAACTGCCGGATGGGCCTCGAGTCTGGAATGTGCCGCGGTAAACAAGAAGCGGAGCCGCTTCAAAACATCGCGATGACGTCAGCGACTCCAGATGCTGCCGGAAGCCCTGGGCTTTCCAGGCGCAAAGGATCCTGGGGGTTCCAGATGCACCGAGCCCCAGGGTCTCCAGGAACTGGGCCCCAGGGGGCTGCATAAGGTGGAGTCATTCGTGCCACCCCACCCCCACAGGAATCCCTTCACAATGTTGCGAAACAATCACCAATCCAGGGGAGGCAGTACCTGAGGGAAGCAGCAACGTGTCCTTGGGGGAAGGGGCCCCGGGGGTGTCATGGGACTTGAGCCTCTCTGGTTCCACTCAACAGGAACCTCGTTCGACGTGAACCTTCGCTGAAACATTGCCAGCACCCCCTGAAAATTGCAACATGACGATGGCAACGAAGTGCGCTACATACGTCCAGTCACTTCTTTCAAGCTGAAGTGATTATTTCAACGATTTAGATGCGTTCGCAGCAAAGGTCGGTGTACATGTACGTGTACTGCTCCCCGCGTACTGGGGTAAAGGTGAAGGGTTGCGCAAACATTCCTCACCTCGGGGCGGGGGTGATTAGAAATGGCGCTGTATCCGCTTCACTTGCAGGGGAACGCGGGGTGGATGGGCACCGAGGCCGCTCCACACCGGGTGCGCAACGTCTTGCACTCAGTGGACGCAGCGTCTGCAGACTTGTGTCGAGACGCAATCACCCAACGAGCTCCGACACGGCCAACAGAAACTCTCAAAACGAACGCGACCGCAGTCTATTTCACGATGCAAGGACTGGTCTGGCTCAGACTTCCAGGACGGCGCTGCAGACGAGAAGATCCAGAGATGCCTAGAGACCATCCAGGGACCCGGGAGAAACGTGCTTCTTCGAGGGGAAACGGGCGAGTTGCATTGCCGATGTCAGCTGTTCTGGCTCCCCACGATACACCCCTAAAACCCAAGAGAACCACGACCGTACCCTGGCAGACCCAGGTTCGGAAGGCAAACATCACAAATCCCGCTTAGAAAATGTTTCATCGACGTTTTCTCGAGGCAGGAAGGTTCGTCAGCTGTTCAGACAGCATCCGGTCCTAGTTGTCCGCAAAAACAAGAACTTCCCCCGCGGTACTCATCGCACGGGGGCCGATTCTTGGGGAGAAAGGCTCGACTGGGGCCTCCGAGCAAACGCACCCGCTTTTTACGCTTTGAAGCGCAAGTTGGCGTGATCCCCAAGCTGTGTTTTGTTCGTATTTCGCCCTGGATTCGACCCCAGACCACATCCTGAATGCGCCCCCGGTTCCGGGTCGGAGGGAGCGTCGATTTCGTGAAGGCGATGGGCGCCAATAAACCAGTTGTTCTGTTGGAACCGTTCACCGCAATCCCGCTTCGTCTCGTTTCGCATGACCCGTCTTTATTTCCGGAAATTTCAGATCTTTGATTTCGCTGATTCGATCACTGTGCGCACGCATCGCGTCGCGGTTTCCACGCCCCGATCACCCACCCACGCCCCCTGGCGGCACAAACAGCCAGAAGTAGAATATATAAAATTTATTACAGCTGAAAGTCTTAACATGTATCTTACAGCCATTACAAGCAACAATGTGTGAGCGCAAACATAATTGAATGGAACAATTTACCGAATGCTGCGTTCAAAGCTGTGAAGCCAATGGAGAAGGGGAAGGGGCTGTCCAAAAATGTTTGAGGGGGCGTTTTGGTGGGGGAGGCACAGGTGCGCCCTCTCTGAGCCATGAGGGGGATGACTAGAAAACAATGCAAAAATTGAACTGAAGAGAGGAATATTGCACAACGAAAACACCGTGAAGTTCTGCGCTGCTCGCAAGCATGTGCATATCTGCTTTTGTACTGCAAGTACTCGTGTCGTACTTTCAACATGGAATAACAAACTGAGAACTGGCGTCGTCAAAGAAACGAAATGCACTTCGTCTAGAATGTTTTTTCTTTACATTATAAGAGCATGTGAGTTCTTCGGAGCGTGGGAGGGGGGGAGGGGGGTTACGCCTCTTTTTGCACTGGAGGCATTGCGCCCCTGTACAAGCCAAACGGCGCAGCGCCCGTTGACTTGATCAGAGACGAACCCAGTGCAAAAAGAGGCCGGTTTTCCCTGTGTGAGCCGGGCGAATAAAGAGGCCAGCGCTCGCTCGCTCGCTCGCGCTGATGCTATCGAGGTGTTTACGTCTCGTGTATAGCCGAAGGTGAGAGAAGATGGCGGGGCGAGAGTCTACACCTGGCGACCCGGCCGCTCTGAGCCACAGCTACTGCTCGACTGTACACGATTTACCAGAGTCTCAGTCTCGAATTATCCAGAGGAATATGAAGTGGCTTAGAAGTTACGGTTTTCACGCGCGAAGAAAGTTTTTAGAGTTCAAGTCCCGTCGTCTCAGGCTTCGCTGTGAGGCTGAAGTCGCTTCGCTTCTCCCCAGTCTGATCCCTTCACAGATTCTTCCGCTGGAAACGTCATTGCAAAGTTTATCGTCTTCACTTTCGTTTTCGTCCAGCCGGCGTCACGCAGCACGACAGCTGCTCAAGTCACTGGGCTTTGGCTTTCTCTTTGTCTGGAGTCTTCGCTTTGGCTGGTTCCTTCTCGGGTGTTTTGGAAGTGGCTTTCTTTTTCTGGACAGATGCTTTGTCTTTTGTATCACCAGCTTTTTTCTTCGCTTCTGATTCTGAGGGTTTTTTCTTGTCGCCCGCTGTCGTTTTCTTCGTGGCGGCGCCGCCCTTTTTGGCGTCGGCGGCGCCTTTTTTGGCGTCGGACTTGACGTCTCCGTTGACGACGCCATTACTCTGTGGCGGTGGCGCCTCTTCTTCCTCCTCCGGTGCAGCAGCACCAGCGTCGGGAATCCAGGCGTCAAACAGCTTTTTCTTGGGCCTTACTTCCGGTTTGGTTTCGCGCATGCGTCTCGTCTTCTCCTCTTCGTACGCCTCGCGGTTGAGCCACATGTCCTTCATGCCTTTGGTGATCTCCGTGGGGACCTGGAAGCCGACGGGCTGGACGACGTCACGCTCTCGCAGCACCCCCTCGCGGCTCTCGGTCGGCTCGTTCTCGTAGACGCCCGCCTCCTGCGACGTCTCGATTTCAACGACCCACTGCGGCTTGCCCTCGAAGTGACGCTTGAACTCGGCGTCCCCCTTGTGGCGCCACTGGTCCACCATGGAGCGGGTCTTGCCTTCCTCGAAGTTAACCTCATGATGGCCTGAGACACCGCCTCTGATGATGCCATCGGCGAGCGACACCGGCTCATTCTCACAGATGATGCCCCCCGACCGGTCAATTTCGATCGGACCGCGAGCCCCGCCCCACTGGTCGCTGGACGCAATCTCGACGTAGCGATTCAGCAGTTTCTTCGTGTGCTTCTCCTTGGGGACGAAGTCTTCGAGGGACACGTCGGATTTGACGACATCTGTGCGCACAGTGGGTTCGTTTTCGAGAACGCCGCCATCTTGTGCGAGGTCAAGGACGACTGCTTTCCCCTTGTGCTCGGCCGCCAGGCGCTGCGCCTCGAGGTACGCCTCCTTGAGCATCTTGGCCTTCTTCTCGGCGAGCAGCTGCGCAGACAGATCTTCGGCCGTGTCCGTCTCCCTGACGACGCCTTCGCGGACGATCGGCTCGCTCTCCAGCACGATCTCCTTGCCTTCGCGCACGTTGACTGGACGTCGCTCGACGCTCACCTCGTCCGTCACCGTCTTCCAGTAGCCGACGAGTCCCTTGGCGCCGCCGGACTCGAGCGTCGCGTCCTCCTGCTTGTCCGTGTTCCGGATGACGCCCTCGCGCACCGTCGGCTCGCTCTCGAAGACGCTCGGCGCCGCCGGGTCATCAGCGAGGATGACGGCGCCCTTCTCGACGCTCACCGTGTCCGTCCAGTTCTTGCAGATGTCGAGCAGGTTCTTGGCTGTGCCGGCCTGCGGCTTGAGCGAGTCTTCGTGCGAGTCACGCTCCCTGACCACACCCTCCAGCTCCACGGGCTGGTTCTCGAGCAGCTCGGGCCCCGTGTTCTGCTTGTCGATGTCGATGGGCGCTTTGCGCGCTCCGAGGAGCGTCGGTTTCCCCTTCATCTTCCAGTCGTTGATGAGCGCTCCGAGGGTGCCCGGTACGATAACCTCGTCCTGGATGTAGTCGGTTTCTCTGAAGACGCCCTCTCTGGTACCCGGTTGGTTCTCGTAGACGCCGTGCTCCGGAACCTTCTCTTTGCTCAGATCGTGCTTGACGGCGTAGTGGAGATCGCAGAAGTCTCCGGTCTCGTAGACGTGCGCGACCTCGCTGGTCTTCTTGGGCGCTGTGACCTTCTTGACGACGATGCGGTTGATAGGAACGGCGTGCGCGCGCTTCGGACGAAGCTCCGGACGCCGGAAGTCGATCGAGTGGTAATCAACCCCGAGACTTCCGTAGTATGCGATCTGCAAGTGCAGAAAGGTGAACACACGATCAAACTATTTGTCTCAGAAAAACAACGGGCCTCGTTCGGACTCGGGAAGCTTCCTCGGACCGAGGCCCGATTCACACTGAAAGCATCGTGCGTCGTGGGCAAAGCCGACCGCGCCGAATTACGTGACGCATCCAGCGTGAATCAGGCCTCACCGAACCCCCTCGTGCCTCACGAACCTTCTCAGTAATGCACAGATCAAAACGAAAATGCGCCAAAAATTCAGAGGTATTTGGCGCAACAGGAATTTTTTGTCGCCGAAAGTGTAAAGAACTTGGTGCAGTGATAGTGAATCGCTCGCTGCAACCCAACGGCACTGCTCGTCCCGCGAACCAACAGGTACGGAGCGTCCGTTCAGGGTGGGGGCGCTTTCCTGGCAGCGGAACTGCGAATACTTTCAGGGCCGGTTCAAAGTGAAGGCGTCTCATGTTGCGTTCCAGTGAGTCAGTGGGCACATCGATGGCACTGTGTGCTTTGAGCAGCACTGGTCACTGCTATGAACCACTGTGTGACCTAACAAGATTTGCAGTTCCGCTTCCGGTGTGAGTGAGCAACGCCTTGAAGCGAAAGACTCGGGTGCAAAGCCTCAGCCCCGGTTCACATCACAGTGTCCGTCGCTTCCTGCATAAAACCCAAGAGTTGTGCTTGTACAGGAAGTCACGGACACGTGTCCGCACGCGTGCCTGGACCCAAATCTTCGTGCGTCACCACGCACAAGAAGTTCCAGACAGGCGCGCAGGCGTCGAGAGATCTGTGCACTGAGAAAGAGTTGGTATTTACTTCCAAGAGCGTGAACATCGGAATGTGACGACGGTTCGGAGACGGCAGCAGCACGAGAGGCGTTCGCTCGTTGGTCCAAAGGCCAAGTCTGGTTCACACTGAACATGTCAGGCGCTGCGTCTGAGAGAGAGTCGCGAAGGTCGCACTCGTTCGCAGACGCAACGCGTGACGCATCCCGTGTGAACCAGGCGTGAGCCGGGACGTTTGAGATTGTGGGCATTGTGAATCCGACTCATATTTGGGTCCTTCCACTGACTCCAGAAGGAGTGACGAAAGAAGAAATGAAAGAGGCCAAGATCAAGCCCTTTGCGTCCTTTTGCAAAATGGCGGCGTGTCTTGCCTCGGGACGAAATGACACTTCTCACACACGCTCGAGCCCATGTCCACAATCTCAAACTGTCCCGCGTCCTTGGTTGCTACGCGACGGTTCGTTATCCGCGATGACGTCACGATGAAAAGTGCAAGTCACGTGCAGAGAAAGTTCATCCTCCAAGACTACTGGCAAGCCTGGTTCACACTGCTCGCGGAAAGCGTTTTGAGTCAACGGCGTTGACCCAACGCGACGCATCCAGTGTGAGCCAGGCCTGTGAGATTTCCTGTTTGCGATGGTTACCTGTGAGAGTCTATCGAACTGAGCTCCTTCCCTCAACTCAGACTCTGATAAATGACTCAGTTGTCAGAGGCAGCAATTTTGTTCCTATTTCTCTTGCAGTTGCAGTTTCTCAGTGGGGAGCCTGCGCCAGAACTAACTGCCTCGGCCCGGATCAGACGGGTGAGTGTTGGGCCCTGCAGTCAACAGTACTCAGGGTACGGGGCCCTGGTCTACAGCGCTGGTGGGACGTGGGCCTGGTCCACGCTGGATGCGGCATGCGTTGTCTCTGTTTTGGCCAATGCGGACGACTCAGCGCGAACGCGCTTCAGCGCAGAGACGCAACGCTGACGCGTCCACTGTGAAACAGGCCACAGGGGCGACGCCTCAGCGAGCACCGACTCGTACAGCCGTGCTACGCGTGACGCACCTGGTGTGAAACAAGCCGCAGAGAGAAGACAGGGAGGAAGGGTGAGTAGAGAGTAACTGTAGAACCCGGAGCCAGGGACTATTTTTAGCGGCGGCTGGTTCCTGGCATTCCGCCTCCCTATCTGCCCCGAACACTTACGCACACGGGGCCGAGGCGGGAGGCGGGCGACTCTGAATCATCTGTGCGCAGGCGCGCTGTCAAAACATCACGTGGGCGTCGCTTTGGCACCAGAAGATCTGAGACGCCATTTTGAGTCACCCGGCGTTTGCTGTCGCTATGTTTTCCTCAAAAATTGGTGACAAATTTTGACGGATTAGAGGGAGAAAAGGAAAAGGAGGAAACCAACAAGAATTTGGCACTTTTGACGTGGGAATGGGCTTCGGGGAGCGCCGTAGATTTGGGAGGGTCAGGTTCAAAGCTCCAGACGGACGGACGTTCGTGCCTACGCCTGGATTCCTCGCACATTCTTTTTCCGGCCTCACGTCAGGTTCACACAGGATGCGCCGTGCGTTTTGTGTCTGTTCCAACCAATGGGCGCCGCGACGTAAGGAACGACGCAGCGTCCGTCGCTGTGCGCAGAAGCGCCGCGCATGCGCACGACTCACCCACTGTGAAGCAGACCCCCCCCCCGTTCTTCCTCACCTTCCTGACTCCGCTGTCGAAATTGAGGGAGATTTGCGCGAGGATCGAAGGGCACGTGCTGCGGTACCTGCAGAAGCAGTACCTGAACATACCCGTTTGATCCGTACCCGAGACGTCTGCGTTTCATTAGGTACCCATGAATACCCTTGGAGAATGAACAGTGCGTCCGCATTCGTCTGCACAGCTTCTACACACATCAACGAGCGACACACCTAGACACATCGCTCATTGAATTGTACAGGAAACTGCGGACACGGACACACGGACCCAGACTCTTGCACAAAAGTCTGACTTGCACCATCGTGTTCAGCGCTGTACGAAGTGGGCACGTAACACAGATAACATTCCTACACACTGTTCATTATCTCCGGCTGATTCCAGGGCAGATCTGTGATTTGTGGTTTTCTTCGAGACGCAGTTTTGCTCCTGACGTCTTTTTCATCGTGTGAATGAGATCAGTTGATGAGATCCGGGACCTCTGGGTCTCAGATCTCCATGGCAACGTCTAAATTTTGATGGAGAATTCAGACAATTTCGGTGTGGAAGAGACCAAAACGTTTCCGAGTGTTTCCAGGTTTTGTTCACCGCTGGACGCCATCTTGTTTTGCCAGACTGGAGGGTCGATCCCAGAACTAGAGGCCAAAAAGAATCCAATTGTGCTGGAGAAACCTGTGTCAGAAAATCAGTGTCTTGGAATGATACCTGTGTGCCTTTCAGAAAAAAAAAACCACTTCGAAGTGAAGGCAGAAACGAGTACTCGCTGAGTACTCAGAACAATACTCACCGCCTCCTCCTTGGTGAGGTTGATGGGTGGAGGAACCGCCTCGCCTCCTTCTCTGGAAAACACGAACCACGAGACTCTGTAGCCGAAACTCCCGACCTCAGGGCCGACGGGCTATTGTCTGTTTCCTTTGTTTTCGGTGTCCCACTGTTGATGTTTTGTGTACAGTTTGCAAAGTTCGCACTGAGTGCTTTGTGTTTCTTGCTTCAGTGGATGTTGGACTGAGTTTTATGTAGCTGGTGGAATGCAGCAGCAGCAGTAGCAGCTCCTGCCTCTTCTCGTTGGTTCTCGCGGTGAGTCGCCAGCTCTGCGCATGCGCGAGTCATGCTCTACTCTCTAACCACGTCCACCCCGCCGGAAAACATCCAGAAATACCCTCAAAAACACCCCCCGGCTGACGTGTCACTGTAACGTTGTTTTGGATCCACAGCACATAAACATCGATGATTTAGACAGCGCAGGGCGTGTGCAACACAGCTGAGGCAGCAATAGTTATCTGATGAACCTGTGAGTACTCGGGTACTCAGAACGCAGGTACGCAAAACTGCTCTCGCAGCAAAGACAAGAGGATCGTGGAAAAACCGCCGGATCACTCTGGAATCAGCAAGAAAAGCCCCTCTTGTCTCGTGGTCTGAGCCCTCCGTGTCTCACACAGCATATCTCGCGCTGCTCAATGACTGCAAACATGCAGGGACAGAATGCACTACCAAATGCACATCGTCTGCAGACTCAGCCTCCAGACCACACAGGAGGTATCTACACCCGAGTCAACGGATGCTGCATGACTGAGCAACGACGACGCGCCCAAATATCGGGGCATCCAAACCATGCACAAACGTGTCCAGGATTTGACTGGTTTCTGAACCTCTGTGCCGCGAGATTTTTGCGCTGCAGGCTGCACCGCTGTTTCAGAGTGTTTGTGCGTTCTTCTTCCTGGCAACATCAGAGCTCGTCGGATCCTGCAGAGCCATGACCCGCGCTGCGGCCGAGGCCTCGTTCACACTGGGAGCGTACCCAGGCACTGCGTCGTCACTGAAGCGGTGGACCTGCACAATGACGCTCTGACGCTGTACACGACTCATCCAGTAAAAACAAACTCGCTATTTTTGATACGGACGCAAGCAGCGCATGACTGACGCATCCAGTGTGAATCGGGCTGGAGAGACGCCTGCAGTGAATATTCTGGGAATGATCGGCTGATGCGTGTTGAGACTGCTGAGAAATGTCTGCACAGACGATCCACGATCCAAACCGTGCGGAGAGATGGGAAACACGAGCGGGGTTGAGTGCGTTCTCACCAGGGGGAGGTTGCAGAGGGGCCCGCCCCCTCAGATGAAGTACCCCGAAACTGTATTTTTCATCTCGGGGGTTGGGCAGCTCAGGTTGAGGGCAGAACCCGCACTCTCCAACACGAATCCGTGAATTTCGTTGGGGCCGGATCTGCACGGCCATTTTCTTCTTCCTTGGGTCGCAACTCCAGCGGAACCACTACAGAACCGTGAACGTTTTGGTTTCAGATGCACTTCTCGATCGATCGCTGTTCCCTCGCCCACTGGCAAAAATACAGGGTCCCACACAAAACCTGAGGCTATCGCTATCTGTTTCCACCGTCTCACGAAATTCTCCTGCGATAGCCGGACTTCAGTTCAAAACTTTTTTTTAACCAAGGTATGCGAGAAACATGAGGAACAATTCTCGCATCTGAAGCAGTGCGGAGCTGCGCTGACAGACCCCGGAGCGATCCATCACTCCGAGGAGCCGCGAGCCGACGGACCGGAGCCCCCCCCCCCCGCGGATCCAGGACCGGCGCCCCCCGCGCATCCAGGACCGGCCGGGGGGGGGGGCTCATCTCCGACCATCGGACCTCCAAAATGGGCGACGGGCACACTGGTTCGTTGGCACCAAAGGTCCAACTTCAACTTCCAAAAATTTTGCACCATCGCAAAATTTGGGAAGATGCGTCCACAAGGAGAGGGTGAGGAGAGGTGGGGCCGCCCTCCGGATCCGCAGCAGAGTTCCAGGCTCCGAGGCTCCAGAGTTGGCGCTTTCTGCGCCTCTTTCAGAGCAAATTGCAGCAAAAATACCAACATTGCTTCTTCACGTGGAATTATAAAAATTTTTCAACGAAGCAAAGTGCAGTCGAGCCCACATTAACAAGGGCCAGGTGTCCTCGGTGACCCATTTTCCTGAAGTGTTGACCTCTCACTTGACTTTGATCAAAGAGGTCAAACTGAAGCTGTGTCTGAACCCCTGTTGTTCATTGCTCAGCTGATCTGATGTCGTGATTAATTTTCAATGGCTGTATTTCTCGCACACCAATTCCTCGCAGATCCAAACTTGATCTGATTGTGCCTGTTGCATTTCTGTCTAATTTGCAAAGAATTTCACGCACCTTGACACAAGAGAAAGGAATTCCTCGAAAATTTATGCCTCACTTCTTTCACAGGGTTGGAATTTATCGCCGCAGTCGACGGAACAAACGAGGAGGAACTCAGCGCATCTCGCACCGAGAAGAAAATTAATCACTTTCTTGGGTGAGCAGAGCTGCCTCGGGCGCGTTTCACACTGGACGCATCGTGCGTCTCCACACAAGGCACATTGAGATGTGCAACGGCGCACAGAATGCCGGACCCACTGTGAACTCGGCCTCAAACGCGTCGCAATCTCACTAGACAAGAATGCAGCAGTATGCCGAGAGTATGAAACGAGTGCTGTCTGTCGGATTCACACTGAATGCGTCATGCGATGCAACAGTCTATTTTGGCTCCGTTAAGGCCGGAACAACGCAGCATAAGAGAGCAACACTGAACGCACCCTGTCACCCAGCTTCACCTGTTCGAGGGTGTGAAGCAACAACTTCTTGTGCGACGGGTGCCAGAACAAGTCCAGGGGCGCAACGCGTGGCGTGTGTGGTGTGAACCCGGCTCCACGCACGTGCCTCACTCAGACGCCGCTGTAAAGGGACTCCCCTGTTTGTTTATCTTTTGTCTTCGTGGTGAGTACAATGTGTTTGTTCGAGCAAGTACACAAGGATGACAGAGCGAAGGAGTATGGTGCTGCGTTTCATGATAAACGCCTCTGATGCATATCTCATGTTTTGCGTGGCATTCCGTACTCACCCAGCCATACTGCCTGAGTACCAGCCATCACTACTCACCATCAGTACTCATAATGTACTCACTGAGGATTCATGCGTATTTTGGCGTTAAAGTCTCCTTCAATTAGCAACTGAGTCATTCACAAACATTCTTGTGTGAAATGCCGAGACACAGCAAGCTGTCTTCACTGAAATTAGCATTTCTGCAAGTTTCCACCTGCAACAGTTTTCAATAAGAGTCGAGTCACAACCAAAGTTTCTCTTCGGGGTCGGGAAATCAACCCACGGAGAGAAATCCTCAGGGAAGTGTCTGGATACATCTCCCTTCACTGAGCGTGAGTCGCGAATGAGAAAAGCACGTGTCGAGCCTGGCCACAATCTTCTGTGATTGTGATCTCTCGTTTGATCCACGCGTTCGCGTCACGTGTTTAGAAACAGGACGCCTTGTTCTGTTTTATCGCCCATCTCCGGATCAAAGGCCTGCAGCACGAGGTGATTGTTTCCGTATCGCGGAGCCACGTGCGCGTCGTTTCCTCGAGACGAGCCCCACGTGGATCAGTGGATCAGCAGATGAAACAAAGACAGATCAAAGGGTGTGGTGGACAAACACGAGTACACTGGGCGTGTCCGAGGCCTCTGTGTACGTGTACCTGGTGTTTGCTTACGTTTCCAGTGTGAAACAAGAATTTGGGACAAAAAGGTGCGTCTAACACAGGGTGGATACGGCAGGATTTTGTGTGTGGCCGTGCCGTTTCTCCAACTGTGTTTGTACCACAGTATCCACCGGCTGCGTTGTTGTTGCTACGCTGTTGTCGTTGCCATGAGAACAACAGAAATGCGTTTGTGATACACACAGCGCAGCGTAACCCACGTAACTCCACCCAGAACAAACAATCCAGAACGCAGAAGGAATCCGCCGGGCCACGTCGGGTGCGTCATCAGTCGGATACTGCGTGTGTCAGTTTGTCACACGCACCCAGAATAGGTTGGTTTCAGGCTGGGAGTTTGGTGCGATGCTCTCCTACGCAAGTCAACCACGGGAGCTGTGTCGCCTCGGTGACCGACGGGAACGTGCGACGTCGCGTCTCTCAGCGACGCCGCGTCGCTGCGGAGCGTGTTTTTCTTCCAGCCACGTGAAACGTGAGAAATGAACTCAGGAGGCATCAAAGCACAGGCGGGAAAACTGTTGTTTCGCCTTCTGACATTTCCAACGGAAAATCACATTTTTCATTTCACGGCCTGGGAACTTTTTCTCGTGGGGCCGCAGCTCCGGCATAGCTGTCTGTCAGGGCTGATTGCGTCCGTACTTTGCGATATCCGTCAACAGTGACGGAGAAACGAGTTGTTTGCGGAACAGAGTCGCACTGCAGGCGTCATGCGCAGCCCCCCTGCAGCGCAGCGGCGTCTCGGGAAGCGACGCAGCGCACGACGCTTCCGGCGTGAAACTGAGAGACGCCAACTGAGAGAATCAGCCTTGACGCATTGACGACTGATGAACCAGGATTGCGACCACTTCCATACACGTTGCACACCAGCGGAAAACTCGTGAACCTGCACTCTGCGGCTCCGATGAAGCGAGGCGCGACAGACGCGGCGCGCACGTGGCCGGGGAGATAAGACTCTCGTTGGCTTCACCTAAACGCACTCCGCACCGTGTCTAGTGAAGCGGAATCGACGCTGCAGAAGGTGCAGCAATCCTCCTCAACATTGCACACTCTTGGCTCGGCCGTGCCCAAACGGGGTTGATTCTGTTTCAAACCCCGTCGGTGGTCCAACCCGGGGGTGCGTGGAGTTCGACTTGTCCAGGGACTCCACAGTATCAGGGGGGAGGGGGCAGGCAGGCTGACACCAGGACCGCGTAAGTGGTGCTCGCGCACTTGGGTGCATCAGACACGTTCGACACCGGTCGGAAATTTTTTGCCACTTTCACAACATCTTTGATCCACAGATCCACACGTGGTCATGCACAGGAAAAATGACAACCCTCCCCCCTCCCGGTGTTGTGTGATGGCAAAACGTACTGCAACAACAACACCGATTCCACCCCGGATCCTGGAACAACATCCCAGGAACGAAGCAACATCAGCAGAACAACACGTCTCGAGCCCAGGCGGCCGCCATGATGGAATGATGTACGCTTCTGAGAAGGGGTTTTGCTGATGCAGCTATTTTTAAGAAGTTTGGCCTGGTTCGCACTGGACGCGTCGTGCGTGTTCCGTGCCTGCACAAGTCTTTCGCGCGCGAGATCATGACAGAGAGATCGAGAGATCTTGAAAAAGACGTGCCAGGTGTGCGACGCAGTAGCCACTGTCTTGTCTGGGCACGCAACACCAGGCGCAGTCAGTGTGAACGCAGCCATTGTTCCATCCTTATTTACTCGCTCGTTGCCCGGACGCCTCGGCAGCTCTGGAATCCGAGGCTGAGTTCAGCGCAATTTCCGACCTCTCAGCCTCAATCACCCCCGGAGACTGACAAATGAGGAGTGCTCACGCTGAGGCGCAGCACCGTGCTTGCAGCACGGGAAGATGGGGCAGGGTCATGCTCGCAGAAGAAAGACATAGCAGTACCATCCTTGTGGTGTGGTGGGGGGAGGGCGAGACTTGCAGCGTGGAAGAAGACTGCAGCATGGTTCTCACAGTGCGGAACAGGCTGCAGCACGAATTGTGCAGTGAGATAGGGCCATCTTGGCCGTATGAAACTTTGACTTTGCAGCCTCAGCTTCATGCCGAGATGTTGGTGCTGCACCCCAGCCCCGCGTCGCAAGGACAGCCCCGCAGCCTCAGCTCCACGCAGCGAGGATGGCGCTTCAGCCTGAATCGCCTGATCTCCTTTTGATGAGTTTGGTCGGCTGGCTGCCGCAGAGCTCTTGAGCTGCAGACTGAGGTTCTGGACCCCCGCCCGCAGAGCTCTGAGAAAAAGCTCCTTGAGATGGTATTGCAACTGGGAGATGATGGGGCTTTCAAGCCTGAGGTTCCATCGGTTCCAGCGGATCCAGGGTGGTTCCATCGGGGGCGGATTCAGGAAGGGGCTCTTGGGCTTCCCGACCCCTACATATGCGCACACTGCCTCTCAGATCAAGCAAGTCCCTGGTTCAGCCCGCCCACCCCAAGACCAAACCCTGGAAAGAGTCAGGCCAAACCCTGGAGTGGCCCTCAGCAGACTTCGCAGCACCCTTTACCAAACCCTGGAGCGGCTCCTGTCCAGGACGGTAGCAGCTGAAACGCTGCGGAACTTCTCACTTCAACCTGCCCCGCATCAAGTCAGAAATCCACGCTTTTCAGCGCACCATTCTTCTGCCAAGTTTTCTTCGTGTTGTTTCTCCAGGAATGAAGAACGGAGAAGTTTGAGCCACATTAGCTCCAATCGCACATGACGTTTTTCGACTCCAGCGAAACGTACCATGTCGCTTGCAAGATGCAGCTGGAATTTTTAGTTGAAGATTCCTTCACCTTTCTGACTGCCTCCCTCGCCGCCCCTCCACAAGATTCCAACCACGGACTCGTTGGTTACGTCCCCCTCCTCCCGTGTTTTCCCCTTACCCGTGGCCCTGCTCCTCTCACGACCTCGCCTTCAACCCCAGCAGCTGCCTATTGTCTCTTACCCAGCTTTTCCAAGTGTCTTGTTCGCTCTTCGCTTCTTCGCCCCACGCGCGTGTGTGGTTGTGTGTGAGTGTACAAAGAGTGACGAGTACAGAGTCCACACAGTTTAATCTCTCCCATCCCCTCGCTGGTCTCACACCATCTCGGTTCCAGAGGACGGACGACACTGGCCCTCGGCTACACCGGACCCAACCCTACTCTTTCCACCAGCAGTCTCATCTCTGCCTCTCACTGCAGGCTGCGCGCTCCTCTATCTCTCTCGCTTCTCGCATCACCTCCGCCCCGTGTGACCCTCCAACAGGTTCGTTACATTCCTGGCACACCGACCGACCTGCGGCCACAACTCACGGCTGCTGCTCTCCACGTGTATCACTGCAGACACTGCTCATCAGATCGGGGATCACAGCACCGAGACTCGAGCGCTGCACTTGTGCGGATATTTCTTTGCACCACAGTCCGCAATGCAGGATCACGAGACTGCGACTCGTCCAGTGTGAGAAAAGCTCATTTCTCGCGTTGCTTCGCAAATCAGACCAAACTGAGGCCAAGGACACATCACTGGGCTGGTACACTGGAGGCATCATGCTCCGTGTCCAGAGACAGCCCGACGTAGCACCCGTTCGTCTGCACAGGGAAGCCAGGTGCGGCACATCCAGCGTCAGATCACCTTGGGACCTTGAGCACCACTCTTCTGCAACAACGACTTCTCGATCTGTGGCGTCCTACACAAACGTGACACTCCAGAAATGAGAGAAAGTGAAGAACCTTCCGAAAAACTGTAATGCTGATTTGTTCTGAGTCAAGTTGAGTTGAAATGAAGGCAACTCTCGCGGCGTTCTCACTCCTCGGGAGAGGAACGGCCTGGTGAAAGTACAACGAAGGTTGTTCTTTCAATGCTGCTGGGCTGCGTTATTTCGAGACCCGCACCAAGAATATTCTTCCTTCTTTGGGGTTCACTCTCTCAGTGAGCATTGGCAAATCTCTCACTCGGAAAAGGGAAGTCTCACAGCAAAGACGACCACAGTACTTGTACGAATGTTCTGTGTGCTGCATTCCACCACTGTGTGTGTGTGTGTGTGTGTGTGTGTGTGTGTGTGTGTGTGAGGTATGCGTGCGGCGCACTTACCCCTGTCCCCAGCCATGCTCGAGCTTCTTGGGTTCCCGCACGATCTTCTGGTGCGCCTGCTTCTCGTGCGTGACCCGCTCCTTCATGTAGTCCACGCCCTTCTTGTCTGCAACGCGCACAGCACAGTTACTCACAGTCCGCGAGGGAGACGGTAAGGGAGGTGTGGGGTCCGAAGTAAACAATCTGACACGGGGCCAGAAAACGCAAGAATCGTTCTTTTTTCACTTTCTCGTCTCAATTAACGCCTTTGCAAACAGAAGTTTGCTTGGCTGCACACGGTCATTCGTACAACACAAGCTCGCACACACACACACACACACACACACACACACTCATTCACATTCTTCCTCTCGCACACATACATTTTTTTCAGCCCCACTCATGTCAACGCGTTTCTCCGATTCATCTGAACTGAGTTCAATGCCTCCTCAAACTTTTTGTCGATGGTAGATTTCTTGGGTTTTCGAGTTTGCTAGCTGACACAGTTCAGAAGAGTCGCAGTGTGCACTCGGAACAGGCTTTACCGTGGTGCGATGAAAGGTGACACGTGACGCCCCACAGCGCCTCTACAGAGGATGCCCATACGCATGCGCAGTCGTCATCCGTCGTCAAAAACGGCCGAGTCTTTAGTTATCACACCAAGTGGACCAGAATGTTGCTCCGTTCGCGATTGGAAAAATTGCAGAGTGAAATAAAGAGAGGAAAAAGTACCCTCCCGCATGGCATGAAAAACACTGCAACGTGAATTCAACAGGCACGAAGAAACGGTCTACAAGTCTACGCTACGACCGACACAGGAATAAACATCGTCATCGTAACAAATATTTCCACGCGAAACTTCAATTTCAATTTGTCGAAAGCAGATTTCCTCAAGTTGCTAAATCTTAACGCCAATTTCTTGCTGTCGTGTCGTTTCTTGTTGAGTAAAAGAGATACAGCTGCAAATAATGACGATTATACGAAGCAACAGCGACAAAAGGAGAAGTTCCTACCTCCTGGGCCGCCGGCGGCTGGCCGCGAAACCTGCTGCTGCTGCTGTTGCGCCTGCAAAACAGAAGCGGAAGTGAGCGGACTGCACCGGAAGTGAGCGGACTGCACCGGAAGTGAGCGGACTGCACCGGAAGTGATGCGCGGGAGATGCGCGAGTACGGTGCGCAGAACATGTTCAAGTTTCAAATCTTTTTGGTTTGTTTTACTCCAAAACGTTTGTCACTTCACTTTTTTTTGAACGAGTATTTACTTCAAATTGTTCTGATAAAACTACTTTTTTTCAGTGCAAGTGTGCAATTCGTGAACACCAGGTCTGTGTCGGAACGCAATGTGACGCTTCGAGTGACACAGACCTCATTCGTCAATTCACGTGCAGTTCAATGCGTGCAAGTTCGTCAGTGATAAACCAAGCGAAGTGCGGCAACTTGTAGCGAATTGAATTCAATGAATCAAAATGCACAAATATGACAAAGAAAATGTGAAGCTGCAAATTTCAACCAAATTAAACAATGGCAGTCAAGGTGCCAAAATGAACAACTGAACGAAGCAAAAGTGCAAGACAGCGCTGCGTTCCACACAACACCAAATATGTTTGTAAATATCGTGAAAACACTGAAAAGGAAATTGGAACAAAACCTTTGCTTGGCGTAAAATACGAGAAGAAACATGTGATTTTAATTGCACACACTTCAACAGCCAATCACACGTCTCGGCTCAGTTCGGCGTTTCTCAAACGTCACTCCAGTCCCCATGCAGAACAGCATCGCTGGGCAACACACGGCAGTCAGGTTGAACTGTATGAAACAGGTAAATCTTGAGCTCTTGGCTCATCTACTGGCTCCACTCCAATCCAATCAGGGATCAATCAACCAATCAATATATCAATAATCAATCAACCAGCTGGCAAGTCAACAACAGGGTGGAAACCTGAGGAGAGGCGCCGGGGCCGCCGGGACGGAATCCGCCGGTTGGGGTGTCACCAGGGGCGCCGCCGGCAGGAGCTCCACCAGGAGCCCCGGGCCCGTAGCGAGGGCCTCCGGCAGGCCCAGGAGCACCAGGGCTGCCGGCTGCTCCAGGACCAAAGCGAGGGCCACCCGCAGGTCCAGGGGCGGCTCCGGCTGGCCCAGGGGCACCCGGACCGTAGCGAGGGCCCCCAGCTGGACCAGGAGCGCCCTGACCGGCGGGTCCAGGGGCACCGCCCGGGCCGCCCAACTGGATGGTCGCGGTTTGTTGGTGGCGCTGAGGTTGTTGCCCATAGGGTTGTTGTGGCTGTTGACCATGCTGGTGGGGTTGTGGTTGTTGCCCGTAGGGTTGTGGCTGCTGACCATGCTGGTGGGGTTGGCCGTAGGGTTGCCCGAAGGGTTGTTGAGGCTGCTGCCCGTAGGGTTGTTGCCCATAAGGCTGTTGCGGCTGACCATGCTGGGAGGGTTGTCCGTAGGGTTGTTGCCCAAAGGGTTGTTGTTGGGAAGGTGGTTGCTGGTGGGGCACCTGTTGTTGCGACGTCAGGTTGATCTGTGTCTGTGACGTCATCTGTTGTTGCTGCTGCAGACGCTGCTTCTCCTGCCACGTCAGGTTCTGCTGTTGCGTTGTCGTCTGCTGCTGTTGCAAATTGATGGTCTGTTGAGTTGTTTGTTGTTGTTGTTGCTGCTGCGCCAGCCTCTGCTTCTCTTGCCACGTTAGATTCTGCTGTTGCTGTTGTGTTGTCACTTGCTGCTGTTGCTGCTGCAGGTTGATGTTCTGCTGGCTCGTTTGCATCTGAACCTGTTGTTGTTGCTGCTGCTGCAATTTCTGCCTCTCTGACCACGTCAGGTTCTGCTGTTGCTGAGTAGTTGCTGTTGCGGACACATTCTGCTGTTGTTGCAAGTTGATGTTTTGCTGTGACTGCTGGATCTGTGTCTGTTGTTGCTGTTGCTGCTGAGTTAACTTCTGCCTCTCCGACCACGTCAGGTTCTGTTGTTGCTGCGTCGTTGTCGTTGTTGTGACTTGCTGCTGCGTCTGCTGCAACTGTTGTTGCTGGAGCCTCTGTTTCTCCTGCCAGGTCAGTTGTTGTTGCTGCTGTGGTTGTTGATCTATTGGTTGATTGGATTGGATCTGTTGTTGCTGGAGTTGCAGCTGTTGTTGCTTTTGAAGCTCCTGCTTCTCCTTCCATGTCAGCTTCTGTTGCTGCTGTTCCGTCGTACTTACTTGCGTCGTTGTCGTCTGCTGAGCCTGAATCTGCTTCTGCCGCTCCAGTTCCTGTTTCTCTTTCCAGGTGAGTTGTTTGGCCGGCTGCGCCCCGGGCTGCCCGGGCTGCTGCGGCCCCGGCCCCGCGGGACCTGCTCCCGCGGGCTGGGGTCCGCCCTGGCCCGGGCGCCCCGGCTGGGCAGGGGCCGTCTCCGCCTTGTGAACCACATGCGGCTGGATCGCGTCCTCCTGCACGGGTGCGCGTTGCTGCTGCGGCTGTTGTCCCGGGCCTCGTTGTTGCGGCTGCTGCTGCGGGCCTCCAGGTCTCGGCTGACCGGCCTGGCCAGGCTGGGCGGGCTGAGTCTGCCCAGGCTGCCCGGGCTGGCCCGGCCTCTGTGGCTGCTGCTGCCCCGGGGCTCCAGGCCTCTGCTGCTGTGGTTGTCCCGGTCTGGGCTGCTGTTGCCCAGGTGCTGTGTGTGCTCTCTGCACCGTCTGAGGCTGCACCACGTCTTCATCCACAGGAACCTTTTGCTGAGGTTGTCCAGGCTGAGCGGGTTGTCCAGGCCGGGGTCCGGCCGGTCCAGGCTGCCCAGGCCTGGGACCACCCGGCTGCTGAGGGGTCTGTGCTCCTGGTTGGGTGGGCCTCGGGCCCTGCTGCCCAGGCTGCCCGGGCTGTCCAGGCCTCTGCGCGGGGGCCTGTCCAGGCTGGGCGGGCTGGGTCTGCGGCTGCTGCTGCTGCAGAGTGATCGCCTGCGTCGTGGTGACGGTGGGCTTCGGACCTCCGGGGGGCTGCGTCCCTGGGGGAGGACCCGCGTGCGCCTTCTGAACTATCTGCGGCTGAATCATCTCTTCTTCCGCAACCGGCTTCCGGGCCTGCGGCTGCTGTTGCTGCGGCTGTGTCCCAGGACGGGGCTGCTGTTGCTGCGGTTGTTGCGGTTTCTGCTGACTCAGATTGACCTGTTGAACAGAAACTTGGGTAGTTTGCTGCGTTCCTGGTTGTCCAGGCTGGCCTGGTTGTCCAGGACCGGAGGGCCTCGCCTGTCCAGGTTGGACGGGCTGCGGCCCCTGGCCCGGCTGACCAGGTTGACTGGGCTGTAGAGGTTCAATTTTGATGGGTTGTCCAGGCTGCCATGGTTCGCTGGGTTGTGCTGGTTCAATTTTGATGGGTTGTCCAGGCTGCCATGGTTCACTGGGTTGTTCCGGCTGGCTTGGTTGTCCAGGCTGGCTTGGTTGTCCTGGCTGGCTTGGTTGTCCTGGTTGGCCAGGTTGTCCTGGCTGACCAGGTCTTCCAGGTTGTCCTGGCTGTCCAGGCTGGCTTGGTTGTCCTGGCTGGCTTGGTTGTCCTGGCTGGCTTGGTTGTCCTGGCTGGCTTGGTTGACCAGGTTGTCCTGGCTGACCTGGTCTTCCAGGTTGTCCAGGCTGGCTTGGTTGTCCAGGTTGGCTTGGTTGTCCTGGCTGGCTTGGTTGTCCAGGCTGGCTTGGTTGTCCAGGTTGTCCTGGCTGGCCTGGTTGTCCTGGCTGGCTTGGCTGACCCGGCTGTCCAGGTTGACCTGTGGTTGTCTGGATGACCTGCTGGCCCTGCTGGGTTGTTACCACTTTCTGCTGCTGTTGTTGCTGCTGCGTCGTCATGGTGACCTGTTGCTGCGTGACATGCTGTTGTTGCGTGGTGACGTGCTGCTGCGTGCCCTGCTGCGTTGTTGTGACCGTCGTCTGCTGGACTCCCGGTTGAACCGGCTGCACTTGTCCCGGCTGCTGCGGCTGTTGAGGCTGCTGACCTTGAATGACCTGCTGACCTTGCTGTGTCTGAGTCACGACCTTGGTCTGCTCGACCTTGGTCTGCTGAACCTGGGTGGTTGGCTGCTGCGGCTTGAGCTCCTGGGTCGTCACCACGGTGCTATCCGGGGCCTCTGGCTCCCCGGACAGGTTGAACACCGTCACCCCTGGAGCGAACTGGACCCTGGGCGATTCCTGCTTCACCGTCGTCGTCTCCACCTTCTGCACCTGTGGCTGCTGCGTCTGCTGGGTGGTCACCACCTGTTGACCTTGAGTGGTGACCTTCTGAGCTTGTTGCGTGGTTGTTGTGGTGATGGTTTGCTTGGCTCCCTCCTGAGTGGTGACGACGCGCTGGGGCTGAGGCTGCTGCGCGCCCGGGGGCGCCGTCTGCGCGCCCGTCACAGTCTCCGGCATCACCATCTCCTCATCCAGCGGCACCTGCGGCTGCACCTGCGGGGTGGTGGTCGGTGCGGTTCTTTGACCTGGCTGCACTGGTTCAGGTTGTATCATTCTTGTTTCTTGTTTGGTTGAAACGCTCTTGACACCTCCCACATCAGTGGTGGTGGTTGTAGAAATTGTTTCCTTGTTTCCTTCCCTTGTTGTCACAGTGACTATTTCCTTGTTTCCTTCTCTTGCAGTTGTTGTGACGATCTCTTTGTTGCCTTCCCTTCTGACTTGTCGATCAACAATGTTGGGTTGTCCAGGCTGGCCTGGTTGTCCAGGTTGCCCCGGCTGACCTGGTTGGGTGGTTAAGGTTGTGATCTGCTGACCTGGTTTGACCTGTTCAGGTTGAATCATTCTGGTTTCTTCTTTGGTGGAAACACTTTTCTTGCCACCAACATTAGTTGTGGTGGTTGTCTTGATTGTTTCCTTGTTCCCTTCCTTTGTCGTGATGGTGACAATTTCTGTGTTTCCATCCCTTGCAGTGGTTGTGATAATCTCCTTG
>JAAUXT010098023.1_pt1 | contig 22352 bp, 15 predicted proteins | sample 7278171 | NCBI WGS metagenome assembly JAAUXT01 (sample SAMN14350112, study PRJNA611818) | marine sediment metagenome | isolation source: surface marine sediment (1.8m) | place: French Polynesia: Moorea | collected 2018-08 | reverse complement strand
GTTGTATCACCTTTAGAAATTAGGGCACCTATTGTGAGCTAATTTGCCGACACGGACAATCGTCCTGATATTTGCATGTAAAGGGACATCAGCATTGAGAACCCCCTCGTATCAGACAGAAAACCGACACCCAGGAGACCAAGAAAGAAACAGGAGGATACCAAATACGAGTGACAATGTGTACCGACGTTGTCAAGAAAAGTCCGTCCCAGACAATGGTGTGAGAATACACTTGTGAAGACAAGTCGCAGAGCTCGTAACCCTCACCGGATGTTTGCTGACCCCCGCTCCCTCGAACCGGGGACATCATCGGCTCCATGTCTTGCACATCCTGCAGACTGGAACGATCTGCTCCCGACTGGCTGCTGAAGCAGGTCGAGGCGTCTGTGTCTGGGATGAACCCCACGTCACTCCGCTGGATCTCTTTCCTCGATCTGAACTTGCAGTTCGGGTCAGGGCATGACATCACGATACTCCGAATCGTTTCACCCGAGGGTCCGAATGATCTTCTTCCCAACGAATATGAGTCTTTCAGCTGCAAACAGAATGACGAACATACTTGAATCTGCAATTTTCAACGATAGGGATGAAACTGAAACGTGAATGTTTTCTGCCTCAAAGGTGGAACAAAACACTTGCGCACTTCTGTGCCGGGGAGACAAGCGAAAGGTCACATGGAAACCACAATTCTGCACCGTGGAGAATCTGCGCACCACTTGAAACCCTCACCTTGTCCATTGTGAATTTGAGGCTGTTGTGCCAACCATCCATTCTGTGAAGCTCCATGACGACAGTTGCCGTGTCTTCCGTTGGAATAATCTTCTTTCCCGTAGCCTCGTACACCAGTGTGCCCTGATTCACAGCCAGCTTCGACGCCCAGTTTTTGAACCTGAAGTGTTCAATTCCGAGCAGTAAGGGATGGATGAACAACCAAACCTGTTGTCTTGTGATCCGTCTCCGAAACATTTTGTTGACAGTTTCGCTGCAAGTCCAGGATCAGGACAAGAGTCCCGACATTGAGGCTCGTCGAACTTTCAACTTTGAAGCAGTGTGACAAATAAAACACGTGTACGTATGTGCTAGATGCTGCCTCAGAACTAGCTACTGGGTTTGGAATTAAGATGTATCGGACGCCCGCCTCCATCTGGAGTTGCTGATTTTTGAGTGGATTGAAAAGCTGTTTGAGCATGTTGGTCTTTGAGCCTGTTTGGATTTCGCGGTCTGTCAACAGTGTGTTTTCAATGTTGGTCAAAAAGAAACCATCAAAGGTATCTACCAGACTCACTGCTACAGATGACTATCTATCCAGCATAGCTCTGGACAAGAGTCTGCAGTGCATGCTAAAAGTTAGTGTGTCCAAATTCAGGCGCTCGCGACTCCAGAGTCTGGTCTGCTCGGTCAAGGTGAAAAGCCGAGATTCGACAACCAGAAAATGGCATCTGCTTTGGTGAAAAATTCCACCAGACTACCACGCTGACGCTGCATCTTTGTCAACCCAAGGCATGGCACTTGCTATTCACCTTGTTTTGGCGTAGCTTTCTGGATCAGCCGCTTTGGTCTGGAAGAATGGGAACTCGGCGTCTCTCAATTCAGACACAGTCGGGCATTTTCTTTCCACAATCCACCCTATCAACACGTTACATTGTGTCTTTGACAGAGGACCGACTCTCTCCTTTTTCTTCGCCTCCATTTTCAAACAAAATTCCAACGTACAATGTTGTCAATTCAAGAACAAATTCATGGTTTTTAGCACGTTTTCAAAGCGGGAACCTTCTATTTGCCCGGCTCACCGCACAATTATGACAACAAAGAAAGGACAAGGTCCTGACTATCGGACAAGAACATTGCCTCCCCGGAGCAGAAGCGGAGATATAGATTTCTAAATTGTTCGTGGACCGTCTATTTTCGGTCAAATGAATGTATCACGCAATGCTTATCTGCTTGTTGTACATACTGGTGAGTTGTGTGTCCAAGCACTATCATTCGGACGTTTAAAATGTGTTCAGTTGGAGGCATTTCTTGTTCCTCCATCCTTGAAGACGGGCGATAATTTAACTGTTTACACACTGCTGAGAACTGCAGCAGCTGTCAAACAAACCCACTTCACCTTTGTTCTCGACCAATTCGTTGTTTCATAGTGTGAATATTGTCATTTCCAGGACCTGGCAGCTGCAGTTGACAGCAACTGCCCCCGTGATCAGTCCAAAGTCGTCAGGAAAGTCGTGGAACAGGTTGGTCTGTTTCTGGATAGTCAAGTGTGGGATGAAAATATGACAGGATCTTGTTCCAAAGATGTCAATTGGCAGTCACACACAAGACATACAAGGCACAATTTTGTTTTGCAGGAGCTGACATTGTTTTATAACATTTTCGCTGCGGAGATGCCTCGGTCTTGTCCATTGCATGAACAACGAGATGTTTACGGGCATCAAGTAAGTGTTGACTGAGCTGTGCATGTGAATGAAAGGTTGAAGAAAATCTCTGTCGTCTGTTTTCATATGGAAACGCACACTGACTTGTTCTGTTTGCAGGAAGCGCACAAATATATGGAAACCCCAACAAAATGGGGGTGTGGGTTTTGTGGCAAGGCCTTTTACGAGGAACGATGGCTCAATCTTCACTTTGAAAATAGACATCCAGACTCCTTGCGACAGGTAAGAACAACGAATAACACTACGGAATGTGGACCTTTTGTTCATACCCAAGGAAGATTCATATTTTCTGCAGCAAGGAAGGAACTTACAACAGTTGACGCCCAAAATCTCCAGTTAGAAATGCGTATTGCAGGGAGACGACGTCACTTGCCTGGCAGACCACTGTGATGTATTTCGCTGTGATGTCCTCACCGGCAGGATAACGGCGACGTATTGGGATTCTGCGTTGTGCAAAGATTCAGATCTGCACGACGCTAGAAGCAAGTGCAATGTGAGTACAAATTGTTGGGATTTCTTCGCTTCCCGTTGCCAAATTTTCGTGAGAAGAAATCGAATTTCGGTTTTGTTTCACCGCAGGTTCTCGTTAACCAGTGCACGCCGCAAAATCTAATTGGAGAGGAAAAGTTGGCTTTTCAAGGTTTGTCGTGTCGTCAAAATCGAACTCTGAATGCACTTACTGCTTTGGTCTCGGATTCCATGCGTTTGTTCATGTTTGTTCCAGAGAGAATGAAAAATAGTGTGTGCGGCTTTCTCACTTGCAAAAGCTACTGGGACTTGCCTGACAGCAAGGTTTGACGTCTCATTGGTCTATTGCGCAACAGAGATGTTTCTGATGAAGTGGAACCAGTGATTTTTCTCACCGTGTCACTGAATGTTCGCACTGTTTTGCGTTTAGGTGAATCCAGTGAGCACTGCAGTTTACGTGATGGCGGCTATTTTCCTGTCGCTCGGAGTTTTCATCTACTACTACATTGCATATTCTCACTTCTTGTAAGTGCCCGCTTTCCTTTGAATGCGTCTCTCACAAAACACTTTCAGTTGTTCGCACGTTGCATCTTTCTTTCGCATGTCGCGAAAACACGATCGAATTTCACAACTGTTTCAGCACGGACGAGTCAATTATCAAGCAGTGGAAAGAGATGGACGCGCAATACGAGCAGCAGACGCGCTTCCCCGGCGCGTACGCGTCAAGAGAGGACGTCAGACACCGGACAACTGTCCACAGATAACAGCGCGCCAACTGCATAACTTACAACACTGTGTCAAACTGTTTTCTTCCTGAGTGGAGGAGCTGTGGTGCACAAATTGATTCTTCATTTCCGAAGTGAAGGAACTGTGGTGCAAGAAATTTGTGAAACAACAGCGGAAACTATCCTCTGAAAGCGGCAGGCTGCATTCACTGCGCAAAACGAAAGACATTTTCGTACATTGTGGGAAACCTGCGGCGATGCGATCCACTCGACTGCAGCACGAAGCTTGGTGGCTCTGTGTATCTTTTCTGCGACTCGGTCGTTCAATCATACAACACCATTTCTCGACCAAAGGTCAAGAAAAGTTGTGTGATGTGAAACCTGTGGTCACAGATTTGTGCCTTGAAACGAAGAGGACACTGCGCCAGGCCTCTTGTATCGTAGACACGAGACGGACAAAGAAAAGACGGAATTTGAAATGTCTTGTGAAACCTGTTCTTTCGAAATAACTGTGGAAACCGGTGTTCTTTTTCCACGAAAGTGACAAACGTGAACACGACCTTTGTTGCATGCAATAAACAAATTCCAACATTTCACGCGGCTTGGTAAGAAGCGACAAATGATTGTCTACAAACTATTTCGCGTTCGAAAAAGGTGCAACTCTCATCCAATGAAAGTGCTTGCACCGACAAAAATGAAAAATACTGTTCGGTAAGGCAAGTACGAAACCTAACCACTCCTTGTTAGTCAGTCTGCAATTTGCAACGAACTTCCAACTCGTAAATGCTCAAAGCTTGCAATGCTGGGGTTTGCTGGGGCGGAGTTGCCCCATCAGGAGTCCTCGCTCATCGGGTTGTTCTCGAGGCAGAGGCAGCCGCAGCCCGTCGGGCACACCTGGCGCGACTGGAACCACTCGTGCATGTGCATCGCGTGGCCGCCGTGCCCACACGCCAGGCAGAAGTTCGCCAAACCTGATAACAACGAACAACATGAGAGACCGATGGTGACATCAGCTCAGGACAAATTATTGCCTGGCGTTCACACAGACAGTTCATTGATGAAGTGGAGCTGCATTTCAACGAGACGAACAACGGGTTGTCGGTTCACAATGAGGTGTTTCAGCCTCGACGCAAAAGCGGCTTGGAGTAACGTACCTTTGACGACGACGTGGCAGATGGAGCAGCGGAACACGTGACTTTTGCAATGTATGCACTGCGGCCCGGGCGTGTCTTCGTGGCAATTCTGACACTCATTGTTGAAATCTGCAAAGTAAAACGAACACATGGAGTGAGGCACAAACGTGGCGCTTTGAACGCCGTCGGACTCACGGTGACGACATCGATTCCGATGAACTGAGGGGTTTTTTCTTGCAAGTGCACCCAATCGAATTTAAATGCATTCACAACAGAACTACAACGTTGAGCCAGTTAGTTTTGAATGTACAGTTTCTGTCGACCTGCGTCTTCACGTCTGGACCTCGTGACGGATCGAATTGACTTGGTGGTCAGACGTGTGGGAGGAGAAGCGGAGAACGTACCGACTCCCTGGTGCGCCTCTGTCGGCACCGACACGTACTTCAGCACCTGCGCGCGCTTCTCGAGCAGGTGCCAGCGGTACAGGATGTCAGCGTACGCCTTCCGGAAGCGGTCGAACAGCAGCTCCTGGTTTGCCTCGATAAATCTGCGAAAAAATTTCAACTACAGGAGACGTGCTGGTTGTGGGTCCAGAAAACTTTCTCTGACTGTGGTGACAAAATTTTCTCGGAGAAAAGGGTTTCCCTGGGTTGTTTCCTTCGCTCAGGTCAGTCAATAACAATGGAATGCGGGATTTTGCTGTCAAATCACACAGGGGTTTGCAAGCCCTCCGTGTTCGTTCACCAAAGTTTCACCTGTTTGCACTGCAGTTTTGTCCACCAATCAACAGGGAGGGACAGTCCACTGAACTGACAATGTGTGGGTTTAAAAGACAAGAGACGTTTGTTTTGATTCCGCGTGACCGAGTGACGAAAGAGCAGTGCGTGCGCCACCTGGTGTTGTGCTCGTGCTGCTCGCGCTCGACGTCGGCCGGGTCACGTGGCTCCTCGCCGAACTTCAGCTCCTCCACGATGTCCGACAGGCTGTTGGACCGACGCACCATCGTGATTTCTGTTAGATGAACGAAGATCGTCACAATAGAAATATAGGTCTTGGGATGATGAAAAGGAAGACCGCTGTCATGTCAAAGAATCTTGGGTGCAACGTGTTTATCATGTGATGTCAAAAAATGTTGCCGTGTTGCCCAGCAAAGCACGCTGGATCCCTTCAGTGACGTACTTTTTCAAGAACAAGACACAGCTCTTTGCTATTTGCAATTCACTAACAGATCTATGACATCACTGCCTACACATCCAAATGGAAATTAACGGTGCAAATAAGGTCACGGGTTATCGTAAAGTAAGGGATCGAAACCAGATGCCGTAAAAAAGGGTAATGCACAGAGAACAACACGATCTGAAAGGAGCAAAGGTTCGGGTCTACAACATTCAACCAAGTGCATCTGCTTTCACCACAAGTGACTTTCAAAAGTGTATTCAAGCAGTCACTCAAAGTGCTTCGAAAATGTCAAGAAGGCACACAAACTGGGGAGGAGTAACCAACTTTAGGTGTGCTCAATCTGCCACAGAAAGCAGAAAATACTCCACAAATGAAAATGGTGCGCGAACAAGGATCACCATTTCATGAGTTCATCACTTACTGATGTTCCAGTCCTTGAGGGACGTGTCGGACGGGTGGATTGTGTGATAGGGATTGTACTGTGGCGAGAATCACCAAGATAAGAAGCTCCGTTAGTACCACATCTACATCTACCGTTTCGTTCATTAGCACCCGAGATTCAGTGTAAAACACTGAAGCTGCAATGCTGGAGAAACTTTCAGCACACGACACACTGACCGCGAGCTCGCGATATTTCTGTGCTATCGTCGATGTGCGAAAAATTTCTCCTGTGGCGAGAAGCTGAAACTTGATTCCCAGTGATGTGACCCAAGCTCCCCATTCTATCTACAGTTTTATGGACTGACAAGCGTCTGAAAGACAGAACCTGAAACCTGAAAGCATTGTCACGAGCAAGAAAATAACAGTCCCCGTTCACGGTACATTGCATGCGGACTGCGTGATGCGTTGGGGCCATTTCAGGACAAGTGTTGAAAATTGGGGAAAGGGTCCTTTGTCATGCGTTTATCTTTTGCTGATCAAAGCTCTTAACAATACCGGCAGCAGTCTTGGCAAATGTACTGAGCATCAGGCCTTATTATTCTCTTGCCAACTTCGATTCAAGCGACACTTACGGCTTCCGTTTAACGAGGGATCAAAACAAGGCCCCAGCGAACCCGGAGCTTCCATCTACACAAACACATGTGCTTCCAAGTGAGAACATTTTCCCTCCGCGGAAACGTTTTTTGCATGATTGATGCGACGAAATGTCTCAGACGGAAAACAGTACTGCGGCCGTATCATCGCAAAAAAGTTGAGCGCCGAAAACGACTTCCGTGCGTTTCCTTTCCGAGCAAGAAAAAGTTTTGCTGCATACAAAAAAAATCACCCTGTGTGAGGTTTGAGAACATATGTAAAACTCACGTTCGCACTGTTGTTGAAATCCGACGGGGACTTGGCGGAGCCTCGGGAGGACGGTGTGGGCGAGGCGGGAGACGGCGCCGCCCGCTGCCCCGAGTTCTTGCGCCCGTAGGTGCAGCTCAGCATGGCGAGCGTCTGCACGTCGTGGATGGACGAGTAATGCTGGATCCTGCAAAGTTCACCGTTGTTCTACACTACACTGCGCTCGAATCATACCCTCCTTAGCGTTGACCTGACTGAACGAAATTTTCCAAATGATACCAATGCCCTGTTTGCACCAACAATTGTACTCACAGCGACTTGAACAGTTTGCGACCAAACGGGTGGTGCGCCCAGGGGGCGCCTCGGTCGGGGTTCGGGTCTGCGGCGAGACGGTGGTCCATCGCCAGCTCCGCCAGAGACCACACCTGGGAGAGCGGGGAAAACACGTGTCTTCATTCCAAAGCACCAAGACGAGACCAGCGCGCCGCAGTTCGCACACTGATTCAAGCAAGAGAGATAGAACACGTTGTGGGACCAGCAACTCGAGCTCACCTGCACCAGGTCCTTGCGCCCGGCTGCGGCGGCGACCGCTGCGTTCTTCCTGCACATCCCGGGCACGTCGTCGCTGTCGATCCTGCAAATAGGAACCACGGACGCGTGATGGTGTGGGATGGAGACCTCAGGGTGCAGGGTGGACACTTTATATGAGCGAAGAAAAATCACTGCGAACTGCACAACACTACCATTCTGCAGGGCGTCTACACAATGGACATGGCTCCGCCAGATACCAGAAAATGGACAAAACAACGGTGCTTTGCACAGTTCAATCGTGTCTCAAAAACCCCTCTGCTGTTGCAATCCGATGAACTTATTTCAGTGATCAAAACAAGACATGGTGTGTGCAACCAGGCGTGGCCGTGGCACTGTCCGCTGTTCAAGTGACGGAAATGGTGCCGAAAGCCGCTCATTGAAGTCGCGCTCCACATGCGATGCGATACAACCAAGGAAATAGATCCAAATTTACGCACACATAGTTTTCAGCGAGTTGCTTCTGCACAGGTAGCAAACAGTCAATGTTGTAGACGATCACAGGTCCAGTTTTGATTTGCTTCTTGGTCGGGGAGGTGGCCTCTTTCTGCCGCGCCTCTCCCTCTTTCATCCGCTTCGAGCGCGGTCGCTTCTGAAATGCATATCAATCAGCAAGTTAAGCATGTTTATTCTTGTCCAACAGCCAGATAAATCGTTTCTCAATGGCCTGGTCACTTGTTGCAGAGAAACGCGGCGCACGACACCTTCTCTCGGAAGTGGTAGAAGTTGGTGATGGAGACGTTAGCGTCGGAGGGCGGACTGCGCGCCATGTGGAACTTGGTGCGCCCGGCGGACGGAGTGCGATTGAGACCCCCCGAGCGGTACGACGACAGCGCCGTGATCGCCCTGCAACACAAATCAATCACCCGACAGATCAGAGTCGTATTCAACGCGTAGAAGCTTATTTCAACACATTGTTTCTTGCCGTGTCGGAAAAAGTGTTGGGGGAACATATGCCACAAAACAAGAACACCAATTGTTCACAGCACAGTCCGAAGTTTTGAGAGATTGTTTTGTCGGAAACCTCACCTTGGTGTGAGGTCTGATGTGGACGAAAGTCTGCGAGTGAACGAGCTGACACTCCCGCTTTCTCCGATCGTCTTCCGCGTGAAGCAAACCAACAGCCCTGTCGAAATCAAAGAGATCTTTTCTGTCAGGCACGCAACCAAAAGAGATTTGGTGCTGCACTTTGTGTTGAAAAGCTCACACACTCCATAACGCACCTGCGCCGCAGAACCTGGCTCCGGAGGTCCGGGGGAAGGGGATGGAGGAGTCCTGCAGCGAGGTGGGGCCGTACATGCTGGGCATGAACGGGTCCATCGTCTGCTGCTGCTGCAGCGCCGCGAGGTGCGAGTCCGATTCCTCCGGCGTCTTCCTCTTCTCGTCCTGGCGCTGTTGCAAGCAATATTCACATTGTGTTGGTTCTAGTAGCTTTGAAAATTCTCACAAATCAGGAGCAAAGAATTGGAAGGGTACTCCACAAAATTTCAGATTTGAAGATGTCGGTTCTTACGGCGATCTGAGCGAGGTCGTGGTCGAGTCGACGTAGACACGGCTCGATGCACGACCGGCTGTGCTTCGTGTGCGACTGCGCAGTTTCCCGCAGACCCTGCAGAGAAGAACCAGTTCCATTGTGCTTCTACTGACAAGTCACACATGTCCTGAACTTGTTTGGAATCCATCACGTCCTGTTTACAGTCGCTTGTGCAAAAACACTTCAACTTCTTACAATCCTGCTGTTCCCTTCAAACTGTTGCGGGTACTCACGGCCAGGAGTTTGTCCTGCGCGCTGCGGGAGAGTGACGTCATGGCGCCGACGCTGAAGGTCGGGACGCTGCGCAGCGGGTACGCGTCCGGGAAGCGCATCGTTAGAGTCACGTCGTGTTTCCCGCGCTGCGCTGAGAACGTGAAGGTGCGCGACGCCGCGTCCATCTGGTGGGCAAGAACAGCTCCTTTTGTTCGCAATGAGGAGTTCCAGCGCACTGAACAAATAATCACTGTACTTCCTCTCTGAATTCACACACATACACACAGACACACGCACAGATTTTGCACCTGCCACAAACCACGAACTGCAACAATGTCGCCTTTTAGGAGTAAGCCTCCAACGCCCAACGTTACTACCCAGCGAAGATCACAAGTCTTTATGATGCACCCCGGATGCACGCACCTCATCGACGTGGAGCACGACCTGCTGTAGCTGCACATTGACGAGGTCGAACTCCTGCTGCAGGGTGCCCGGCTGCTGAGGGGACTTCACCTCCTGCTGCGGAGCGAGCAGCAGGCTGTCCGGCGGAGTGTGATCTGAGCGAGAGAGGCATGCCGACAGTTCTGTTCAAATTTCATGCATCCACGTGAAACCAAAATACCTATCTTTGGCTTTGTTCTTAGAAACCAATGCAACTCACAGGTGTTGTTATTTTCCCCGTTCTTCTGTTCAGCACCAGGTGGCATTGCGGTCGGCGCCGCGGAGTTCTTCACTTCCGGTGTGTTGCCGGCGTCGCCGGTCACGTGATCCGGACTGACGAAGATGGACGCCAGCGGGTTGGCGTCGCTCACGTCTCCCGTCGCCTCGTGTCCGCACAACTGACGAGAAACCACGCGCGAAATTTGCAGAAAAGATCGTGGAAATTGCCTTATTTTGCAGAGAACTGCGAATGAAGTCCTCACCTTCTGCATGTGGGTGTCGATTTTCCAGAGACGTAGGCTTTGATCCTTGGACCAGGTCACGAGCTGCCGGTCACCGGTATCTGCACGAGAGAAACGCAGTACTGAGCGGAGGTGCTTCCGCTTGTTGGCGCCCTCCCGGATTGATCGCACCGCTCTTCAGATGCATCAACTCGCGCCGTCAATGAGCTGCATAATTGATGGTGCAGCCTCGGCGCTGAGTGCTTCGATCAACCCGACACCAACAATTAAGCGTGAAATGTGTCGTGCAGTACTATCAACACTGACACTGAATCGTCAAAGCACGTCAGCCAGAAGCCTGTTTAGTTGTTGTGAAAATTGCATGAGCTGATGGTCTACTTGATACTCCTCAGCACGATGGTCCAATCAGGATACTTCACACAAAAGGTCACCTCCAAAATTCAGTTTCTCTGCGTTGATCAGTGTGTCAACAGGAATGAAAAGTCGTACAACACAGATCAAAAGATTCTTCCTCGAACAATTGCGAGCATCAATCTTTCCGACCCAGATCTACATTTCCAGAAAAAAGTTCTGATGCTTTCCTCTTTTTGATCCTTTCTTTCGTCTGCAGATCTGTGATCGTCACCTCTTCTTCGTGCACAGAAATTAATCACTTTCCACTCACGCCTGAGGTGCCCGTCACTCAAAACTATTTTCTGAACGACGCATTTGATCCACACGAAGATTCGCAGCAAGCAGACAAACGTCTACAAAATCATTTGTCCAATTGTGGAACTGGCGAATGTCAAACTGTTGTGTCTGGCTCCCACTTAAAATCCTCTCTGTGTGACAGTCTAAGACTTCGTCTTGTTTAGACGGCACGTTCTGCTTTTCCTGTTTACAAACAACCTCTGTTTGCGATTTGCTTGTGGCTTCCTGTGAGAACACTGAACTTGAATGTCTCTTGTCTGGCCAAATTCGAACAAGCCTTTTCCACGGTCTGATACGTTCAAAAGTAAACACACACATGTCAGTGCTGCTGTACCGACTGTCTTTTGAGTTGACATCGCAGTTCCTTGGTTCACGCGTATTTTTCTACTTCACTCCTCTGGTAAAAGATATTCCAAAGAAGGAGTCTGCGCCTTTCCGAAACAATGCATTCGAATCGAAAGTGTGGCCTTGACACCAAGCTGTATCCGAACTACAAATTGATAAAGCAAACTTCCATTAGCCGTTTCGAAATAGGAAGTAAAGAAAACACTCGTGACGGTGAATTTGTTCATCGAATTTTGTAGGCTCCGTAATCAGTGCGTAAAAAGTACGGCTGCCTTTTTCTGCTGCTCACATTCCAGAATCAATCATCTTGTTTGCAGAATTTTGAACTGTTGAGATTGCCAAAGACATTTTTATTCAATTCCCCATTCTCCGACATTGCAGTCATTTGTGTCAAATTTTCACCAGCGAGTTTTCGCCGACAAGTTGGAATTGCACCACACCTGGAATGTCCTCCTCGGTTGTGCATACTTGCGTGACACAATGGCACGCATGCCTTCGCAACTTCAATGTCGTGGCCTCCCAGCGTGTTGCATGTTCCACGCACTACTGGACTGGGAACGAGACAACGGGGGAAAGCATTTCCACAGACTTTTTTTTTTGAGCAACTGCTTTGCCCTCATCACTACTATCAAAGCTCAACAACAAAGACCCAGTGTAGGTTCACGAAGGTTGTTGAATGCACCATGAGCAGACCAGCAGACCGCCAACACATGCTTCATGCACCACCAACTCCATCCAACACGCTCTGGACCGTGCAGGCAATGTTGCAATGTGTCGAGTTCAGCTGCCAAAAGTGTAAATGAGCGAATCTCCGGTGCAACTTGCTGTACGACCAATGTTCGCTCATCCTCACCGACCACGCAGTCGGCAACAATTGTGTGACAGTCGCAACTTGTGCATGTTCAAGGCAAGTGCTTGCGCACCCAAGAATTGTGAAGTACGAGGTTCCGGAACTCACTGCTCAATTGCAATTCTTGTGAGCACAATGCATCACACGTGCAACCAATCTCATCGAAAGAAAACGCACCAATCTATCGCTCTTTTAACCAATGCCTTCGGAGGAATCTGCTTGTCGACCAAAAGTCTTTCGGAAACCCATTGGTCAAATTTTTGCCTCTTGCCCGATTCCTTTTACCCAACAGAGAGAAACTTGCCGGGTGAATACTGTGTTGCTGTTTGGTTCTTGCTCCAAAGTGCCACTTTCGACGCGAAAATCTTTTTCACTGACATTTTAGTGTGGTTTTGGTGGTGCTCAACTCCTTTGTCACCACATCTTCCACACGACACCCAATTCAACTCCCTTATCGTGGTTGTGCCGTTTTTGTTTTCCTTCTCGGTATTTGTGTTGTCGTCTTTCACGTTCTTCCCTTTTTTGAATCACTTTTCCCACCATAAATTCACCCTCTGTTCAACAAATCCGCGTGGGTTCTGCGCAGTAACAAACAAATTGACCGAGTCATTCCTATCTCCGCCATATCGACACGAGGGTCCTACCTGAGGCAGGTTTCGTCCACTGGAAGGCGAGCACGACGTCGGTGTGACCCACGAACGTGTGCACTGGTTCCCGCGTGTTTCCCAGGTGCCAGAGGAAGAGCATGTTCTCGCCACGCCGCAGCTGCGGCACCACCACCGTCACCATGCCCCGCCCGAACGGCTGCAAAACACGCGCACAATGTGAGCAAAACGGATTCTGTTCGGACCAACATTCCGACGGCTCGAGCTCATTCTTTTGTTGAATCTCACCGCAAATGAAATTGTATTTTTTCTGTTCGGAATTTTCTTTCTTTCTTCTCAAAGATAGCCCTGAACAGGTCATCCCTGCCCCCTCACGGGAAACTGGTCACCGACCCACCCGCCCCCGCCCAATATCCGCCTACTGAATGAATACTACTGGGCGGTTGGTAGTGATCAGGGGACGACCACAGCTGACAACCCCCTGTGATCACCAGCAGAGGCGAGAAGTGATCAGGTGCGACCACCACCAAAAAATCTGTCATCACTCCCCCTCCTCTTTGATCACTGCTGAGAAGCTGGTGTTGATCAGTGGTTATGACCACCACCAGTGATCCCACTCCCGAGTTGTTCAGAGCGACGGCCACTGGCTCAACATGTTGCCATCAGAGAACACATCAAGGGTAAAATGTGTGAATCGTGAATTTAGTTTTTGCCCTTCAGGTGTGGTTTTAGTTTTTCAGACACTTCACGTCACGTACCGTGAATCGCGCGCGCCACACGGGCGAGGAGGACGGGAGACGAGCATCCGGCTGACGCGCGTTTCTGTAGTCCCACAACTGCCGAGAAAACAAGCGTCACAATCGAGTTGACACGAACAACTGCTTTCATGAACAACCTTGTCGACTTGACGTCTCACATTCTGAACCACATATTTGTACGTGTGCCGAAAAACAACAATGACAGAGAGTTGCGCACTTGTCTTGACCACCGCACCGTCGTGATGAAAGGAATTGGGTGCCTGCAAATGCATAGCGCAGTCACAACAAGCGACACTCACCCTGACTGAGCAATCCTGACTAGACGTTGCAAAGTGAGTATCTCTCATGGGATCCCAGTCCAAACCGTGGATCTTTGACAAGTGTCCAGCAATGTAGTACAGCGGGGAGTTTCCTTGCTGCAACGACACAAAAAAAAAACTCTTTTTTTTCTGCTGCACTGGTGAGAAAGCTGTCTGCAACGTACACGTGGGTTTTGTGTTGTTTACTGACCCTTTCACCACACACACCCACACGCACACACATACACAGTGGCCCCCACTCGTCGCCCCTTCAGTCGCAAACCTTGATTAGCATCACCACAGCCACACAGAATCAAAACTGGAAGCCAACACCCGTCCTCCATTCGCATGACAAAATGGTGTTACGTGTGGCAACGCTGATTTGCATCCGAGAATTTTGGGTTTCTCGGACACACAAAAAGACCTGAGAAGAGTGTAAATCTGAAAAGGTTTGGGGCTCTCGGGACTCTCACTTAAGCATCGCAAATCGCAAGTGTCCAAAAATTCGCCAACGCAAGTAGAACAGCATCAGTTAAAATGTTTGGACACTCAAGAATTCAAATGAAACCTGCGATTGTTTGGCGGACAAATTACCCGAGTGTCCCAGATGCGGACATCTCCGTCGTGCACCGTCGCCAGGAGGTTGCTGCTCACTTTGTTCCACTTCACCTGCGACACTCCAGCTGTAATCAGAAGCAACTGACACTTTTTGCACGAACCGAGTGAAAAGAATTTGCACATCTAGAAGGGCCAAAGGCTCCCTTCTGAATCCTGAAATTACCATACACGAACCCTTTTGAACCATACGACAGGGATGTTTCACGCAAGTGAGTTGTAACACGATCGAACATTCATTTTCCTTGCTTGAGCGTGTCCTTCTGCACCCAACTCAGGAAATTATGAATTCCGACAGGTTGATCTGTTCGCGACTTTGCACGCACAAGTGGTTGTGGACAAGGGCTGATTGAACGTACCAACGGCAGGAAGACAGATGGACGGCTTTCTAAAATCTCTTGTATCCCACAAATAAGTGAAGGTATCGACTGAGCAAGTGGCCAGCAGGTTGCTGTCATGAGGCGACCAGTCTAAATCACTGCAATAGAAAATGTAAATGAAACCACAGTCTTCAGATATCCGTATCCCTCTTCCTTCTCAGACAACGGCGAGAACAACCAATGACACAATTTCTGTCACTTTTTGGCTGTCGAGCAGACTCATTGTTGCAACATTTCTGCGAAGATAATGTCGCGAAGACACTCAACTTTGAACTCGGAGACAGAAAAACGGCACGCACCTGACTACTCTGGTGTGCGACTTCAGCGAGCCCAATTTGCGGAAATTGGATTCGGTCCACACGCACACGTCGGCTCTTTGGTTGCACTGCAACATTTTGAGGAAAATTTACACTCAAAGTTTACTTTGAGCTGCACAGAAATTATTCCCATTTATTTCTGGACTTGCAAGATGGAAAGAGGAACCCGAACGAAACAACTCACGGCTGAAGCGAAGACGGTTTGGTGGGAGAGATGCGGGTTCCACTGCACAGCGCTGATCTCCCACTTGCTCTGGCGCGGAACTTTCTTCACATTCTCGTTGGGATTGTTCAAATCCACCAGCGCAATGTTTCTCTTCCTGAAAACGAAACGTCAATGAATGTGAGTTCCTTGCAAGACTTTCGATTCGTACCGCGTGTGACATGCACAAGGGTCCAGAATGTGGCCGGATGTGTTACGACCCCGACCCCCGAAAATGAGTTACAGCCTCACAGAAAGCTGATCAGCAGTCAAACTTTTTAGGGCTTAAGATTGTAGTTTCAGGAACCTTACCCGGCAATGAGCGCGCACTGCCCAGTGCAATCCACTCCCATCGCGTTGGCCTGTGAACACAAGGGAACGGACTGGTGAAAAATTCTCAACTCCGAGAAAATACTTTCTCATGCACATTACCCCGTTATTTCCTGTTTTTGCACCTGACTGTCTGCATTGCATACGCTTGTGCTGTCACAGCATAAATGATTGGCATATGTCCGAGGTTGTGTCCTTTGATCTGAGAGAACCAATTTTGAAAAGGAGACGTACATGAAGGTCCCTGAATTCGGCCACCACATCGTTTCCGCTCCAGTTCCCCGTCATTGCTCCGGTTTCTCCAACGAGCCTGCCAGGAAAAATTTACTTCGCCATTCTGAAATTCCTGCAAAATAACAGGGCAAAGATGAAGAGAAACCACCTGGAAGGGGGCGGGGACTACTCTCTGAAAGGCGCGAGTCTTTCGGTTCACGTGCCTTGAACGAGTGTCAACCAGCAGCTGCAAAATTCGTTTTTGGAATCGTTGTTGTTGAAAGGTCCAGCGTCAGAAAGCAGTGCACACGGTGCGTAGATCCACTAGAAATCTGAATGGTCACAAAACCGACGAGAACCGGTGCCAAAACTGACCCACGGCAATGAACCAGTTTCCACTGCAGATTTGACACAGTAAAACCACAAACGTCTCGCCTTCAGACTTCTCTCAAACTTTCTTGTGTCTTTCAGCAAAGTTACACAAAAATTTGGTTCTCACTGGGGCAATGACTGTGGATCAGTGCAACAATGAAGGAAATTTGGTCACTTGATGAACACCGGCAGTCCCACAAAGACAGGTCTCTTTCCAAGCCTTTCGGGACGCGGAGTGGTATTAAAAGGGATCAGCGTGTTCAAAAAGAGTTGGAGATTTTTCTTCGTTGCTTTGACAAGAAACATGACGTTACCTGTTTGTCTCTGAAACAGTTTTGTGAGAAATTTCAGATTTTCCGAGCACCAGCTGCAAAGCGGCCTTGACCTTCCAAGTTCACTTCCGGTTTCCCTGGCTGGCACAGGAACTGAATGGTTCTATTTTCCAAAACAAAAACAATTCGTTTCTGTTGGCTGCGCTGCTCATGTGTGATGAAATCAATCTGAAAATAGTTGTCTGTAAGCGTTTAGGACGATATGAGTCCAACAGTGAAGGTTTCTGTGGAGATTTGAGGATCTATGGGGTGTAAGCTGTGAAAGAAACCCAGGCTACAATTTGGAAAGGCAAAACCAGTCTAGATTGTCAAGATGGACCCTGCTGTGGTGGCTTCCTAATTATAAATCACTGCTGAACACACGAAGAACACAAAGAAAGACACATCGTGCACGGAAAACAATTTGCAGGTTTGTAAAGACGACAAAGTATTTCAGGGACGCTTTCTGGTCGACTGTGCTGCTTCGTTCTGGGCTCCTGTCGGAAACTTGTCTTCCTGAACGAAAAACAAAATCGGCCATGCAAGAGCATTACATAAATGTACACGTGGATGTCTGTCCAAGGTGTTTTTGAAGCTTTTGTTGGTCCACAAATGCAATATATTGATGGAAATTCATCAGAAGTATTTCGAGGTGTGGTCGAAACTTGTTCGTTTGAAATCACTCGGATGAAACGTTTTTTGTGGACAACCACATGACCGAAGCTGCAACCGCCATTGTGAATCCCGTAATTGTGCAGGTTTATCGAACACATTTCAGCTCACAGCCGCCATGCCTCCAAAACTGAGGCCTCGGGCGCAGCTGCCGCCGCAGGACCACAACTACGCCAAGTCGCTGACGCACCTGCCAATGTACAGCGAGAACGGCTGGCCAGTCATCCTCAAAGGGCCGAACGGCATTTTCGAGAAGGAACGGTCCACGACGCCAGTGGAGGAGCGAAAGGAAGAAAATTCAGCGTTTGTGATGGATTCATCTGGAGACAGAGTGACTGTTGTGATCAAAGTTGAGAGGAAGAGAGCATGGTCTGCAAGTGAAGATGGCGTTTGTGGGGACAAGCCTGCGGAAGAGTCCACTGGGGAAGAGCCTGCGCCGAAAAGAAAACGCAGGAAATTCTTCAAGGGAACAACATACGAACCAAAACGAAGAAGGAAAAGGAAAGCGAGCAGTGTTCCTGCACCCGCCGCTGAAGCAGTCTCTTCAGCGAAGGAGCTTGAAAACGACATTTGTTCCAACACAGAGATGGTGAACTCTGTTCAGGTGGAAGTACATTCTGAAACTGACACTGGCGCAAACGTTCTAGTCAGGGAAGAAGCCGTTGTTGATGACGGAGCGATACTCCTAAATCCTGTCGCTGACGACGAGGGCGCCACTGGGCTCTACAATCTCTCGTTCACGACTTCACACACCGAAAGCGAACAGACGCCAGCTCCCAAAATGAAAAGAATTTGCTCTTCTTGTACGAAGGAGTGTCACTGGCGCAAGAAAAGGTGCGCAAGCCTGCCTCCTGAATCAGATTCCAGAAGGCAGTCGGAAAGACTGATCAAGCTGAACTACAAGTTTCCGTTCGAGGACTTGCCTGATGTCTGCAAGCTGAAGATTTTCTCTTATCTGCAGCCGTGTGACAAAGGCAGAGCGGCCCAGGTCTGTCAAGAGTGGAGGCAGCTGATGAGGTCACCTGGGCTTTGGGCTCACATGAACTTTTCCGCCTTCAACCCCGCCGCTGTCAGCCAGAAGTGCAAATCATTCCGCGGCGTGAAAGCAATGCCGCTCACATTCCATGGCCAGTTCCCCTGGTTCTGCAACAACGTGGAGTACGATGAATACAAAGGCCGAGTACACAAGTTCCTCACTTACGTCCAGGACATCAAGCCCAAACTGAAGAGCCTGTCCTTCGTGTACGACTTGGGTGAGCCGAAGGATGAATGGCTGAAGTGGATCACTGACCTGCTGGACAAGGCTCAGTGCCAGGACTTGACCCACGCCAACATTGACTGGACGTCGACACCTCTGCGCCTTTCGTGTACAGATAGATACTGTTGTCTCTTCAACAAGATGCAGATCAAGTATCGCCTGCATGAGAAACGCGTCAAGTACTTCAACAAGCTCCAGGGGGTCCTCGCCAAAGTGGCACCCAAGTTGTCCCACCTCAAAGTTCCTTTCGACTGGTCCCCGAGGTCAGTGTTGTTGATGTGTCGGTTGAAGCAGCTGCGAACACTGCAGTTGGGGCAGTACATGATGCTGCTCGGGGTCCGACAGGAGATGGTCGACACGCTCCTGCGAAACATGCCTCAGCTGCGCGAACTGGAAATCAGGGTCTGCAGTCCACATCAGAACTACACCACCACTTATTCCATCGCGCACAGTGGACTCCAGCTTCTCGATGTCTCCACGTCCAAGGGTTTCTTCATTCACGAGCTCGAGTGCCCGCAACTGACTGTGCTGAAGATTGGGCGCTTTCCCTGGAAGGGTCCCATCGTGGACAAGGAAACCAACAAGTTGCCTTGTGTGTACTCCCTGTGTCAGAAGGGGACGCCACGACTGTCGTACATCAACCGACACCACTTGCAGCCGTACTGGACCGAGTTCCTGTACGACGAACTGAATGCTGCCTTGTGTAAGCTGTGTTCGTGCAAAGACCACCTGTACCCGGAGCACGTGCCTCCTGCTGCCGCCGCGGGTCCCTCGGAAGGGGAAGCTGCAGTCGACCACCCAGGACACCAGGCCGCCCCAGAGTTCGGTGCAGCCGTCAACTTCGTGCCTGACGTGCAGCAAGCCCTCGTGCCCCTCGTGCCCCTGATTCCGCTCATTCCAACTGAAGGCGTCGCTGTGGCCACTGGGGACCGTGCGCACAGTCCGCAGCTGGGCGCCAACAAGTGCGTGGTTGACGATGCCATTCCAAGCACAAGCAAAGCACTGCCAGCTGTTCCCAGCACCAGCAAAGGAACAGGCATTCCTGTCTCATCAAAGGGGAAAAGTTGCTCCAGATTCAAGGCGAAGCGTTCAAAACCGCCGCCCGAGAAGGATCCGAGTGAAAACAGCGACAGCGAAGAACAGATCATTCCGATAGAACATTCGACTGTTGAGGTGAGGAGCACTCCACGGATCAACACGGTGCCGTTGGTGGGCACAGCGACGCACGTGGCAGTGATCCCTATTCGCGTGGTGGACCCCAGGGCGGTTCCGTCCAGCTCAGAGCCCCTGAGCACCGTCCCTGTCGCGGTTCAGTCCATCTCTCTTCAGCCTCAAGTCATCGCTGTGGACAAGTTGACAGGAACCCACGTGTTGTCGGGTCCGCTGACCGTCGTCAAGCACATCATTCAAGTGGTACCCAAAGCGCCCGAGGTGAACGCTTTGCCCCATGTGTCTGTTACTCCCGCTCTCCCTGCCATTGCAGTGTCGCCTGCTGAAGTCACTTTTCCTGTGGTGCAGCCAGCAAGTGTCCAGACACTGGGATTGAATTTCGCTCCGCAAATAGTGCCTGTGATTGGAAGTCAAGAATTTGGATCACTCCAAGGAACTGTCCAGACATTAGCTGGAAGTGTTGAAACGAATCCCACTGGCTTTGTCGGAGGTGAAACTTGTGCCTCTGTCAAACTTGAACATTCAACTCCAGGCGGAAGTTTCCCTGATGCGGATGGGGCTCAACTGGTGACCGTTTCTGTTGACGACGACGTTGATGTGAACGTCCAACCTATGGACGCGACTGAGGCTAGAATTGCGTCAGGGGACGAAGCACGAAAAGCAGATCAAGACGTGAATGAAATGAAAGAAACTGAGCCCGAGAAGACGAAGAAGAGGACGAGAAGACGCGACTGGACCCGGTGTCCGGTGGGCTTCGTCCGCGTTGTGACGTCATTGAAGCGGGGCGTAAAGGTGGCGCTACGCAGAAGGCGAAAACTCGTAAAGAGTGGAAAGCGACCGTCGGCAGTCATACGGAGAAAAGATTGGAAGGGCTCGCGAGTGGATTTCGTCCGTCAAGTGGCGTTCCGCAAGAATCGACTGGTGCGTCTGGTGAGACGGGTGCGCAGACTCCGTGGCGATCGACACTCAGCTGCGAGACGCAGAGAAACGACGTGACGTCTGACGTCATGATTCAACACTCAGAGCGATGCGATGCTCTTCACATGCGTTTCCTTTGGTTCTGGTGCCTCGCCCATGTCCAGTGTCTGTCAGTCAACGAGATTGAACTCGCGTGAAAAAAAATATTGCGCGCGATGAGTTGCAAACTGAAGTGTTCAAAGCTCAGCAAGTCAGCTGTTCCGGACAAGAGACCCTTTGTTTCTAGAGGTGACGTGTCAAAGTTTCAAGGTTCCTTGTGTTGGAGTGTTCTCACGCTTGTTTCCATGACGTTGTCTTGGGATGATAGAAGACGAGGTTTCAGGTCAATGTTTGACCTCGTACGAGTTTACGAATCAATTCCAGAAAACTAGACGAAGGACGGGAAAAGGCACGACTGCCTCTCAGCAGTGCAAAGGGCAAACGTGTGGAAGTTGTTCAAGGCTCGCGAGGTTCCCTTCGCTCACAAAGTGGTGCGCATGTCGTGGAAAGTTCCGCCGACTGTGGAGGGATGATATTTGCACTCTTGTGTTGTGTGACCGATGCCTGACATTGACAATTCGATCACATTCACTTCAGAGTTTCATGTTTTGCGCGTCTACGGGTAAATGATGAGTGCGCATCTGTTCAGTTTGCACAGGACAAGGTTCAAATCAAGCCTTGGAATTTGTTCTTTCAGTTCAGACGTTCAACACGGTTGACATAAGCGAAGGCTGTGTGATAGACCTCGTGCTTGTTTGTTCATTTCGTGTTGACTGTTGACACATGTTGTCCAATGGAAGTTTGATTTAATTTGACGAAACAGATTCAACAACCTTTGACAGAAATCACGGACTTGAGTTGCACAGACACCTGACTGATCAATGGCTGAAATTTTTGTCAGTGAATAATTTCACAACTCAGGAATGAGAATGCTTCGTATGTCTCACAATCACTTTTCGTCTCAAATCCAATGTTTCTTGATCTCGAATTCTGTTTGCATTTGATGATGTGACTGTCAAGAACTGGATGTGTGTTGAACGTTTCAATAAACGCAGTCGGTGCACAGAAGTCTGATTTTGAGCGTACGTTTGTGCGACGTGGCACCAGTAACGAAGAGACGGAAAACAATTGTCTTGTACGTCTTGAGTCTCACACGCCGGATATGCAGTGAATTGTTTTGTGTTTGCAAGAACGGTACCGTTGCGCCCACCAGAAACTCCCAAATTTGCGATGGTTGCACTGCCCACGGGGTTTTAGCAGAAGAACCACACTCACTGGGTGCTTCTACACCTGAGTTGTTCAGATGGAGCCTGTTGCTGCGCTGCCCTGGTCTGAAGCCGGGAGGCTGGAAATGTTGCTCCTCTTGTCAACTCCCGCATCCGAATCGCATGTTATTGGCTCACCGTTGCGGGGGTTAAGTAGGTCTCCGTACAGCAATACAAATGCCTACGACCATACCTGGCTGAATACACCAGTTCTCGTCTGATCACTGAAGTTAAGCAGCCATGGGCTCGGTTAGTACTTGGATGGGTGACCGCCTGGGAATACCGAGT
>JAAUXT010071845.1_pt1 | contig 22357 bp, 22 predicted proteins | sample 7278171 | NCBI WGS metagenome assembly JAAUXT01 (sample SAMN14350112, study PRJNA611818) | marine sediment metagenome | isolation source: surface marine sediment (1.8m) | place: French Polynesia: Moorea | collected 2018-08 | reverse complement strand
TTTTTTGGCATTGTTCCCAGACATTCATGAAGCTGCAGTTGCTTTAGTTAGCATTGTTGGCATGTCTGTTGGCATCATTCAAGGTTTGGTCAAAATCCACGGAGAAATCACAACTCCATCGGCGAAACAACGGGAAGATAAAAAACATGCCTCGTAGATGACGTTTTTGCTCACAGTCCAGTTGAAAACGGATTCAGGCTGAGTCAGTTTCCATTCCGTCCTGCGCAAGTGACCGACCCACCTTGTTTCATCTCACGCAGGTGTACATGGACGGCGGGGTTCGGAGCGGCATGGACGTGTTCAAGGCGTTGGCTCTGGGCGCGCGGGGCGTCTTCCTGGGGCGGCCCGTCTTGTGGGGCCTGGGGGCGGACGGGGGCCGCGGGGCGCTGGACGTCATCGAGAGCATGGGGGCCGAGCTGAGGCGAGCCATGGTGCACACGGGCTGCAGGACGCTGAGAGACATCGACCGCAGCAAACTGCTCCTTGCCTCAACACTGTGACGAGACTTTTGTGAAAACGGACAGGCTCTTGCACAATGCCATTTTTCGTTTTGTTCCATTGCGGTGTGCTTGTTGATCGTGAACTTCACAAGAGGCTTGCCACACGTGTGATTTGGAACAAAGACACAAGTCATCCATCTCCGAGTCTTTTGTATTTTATTTCATTATGTATCAACACACGAACGTTTATTCAAGTTGTCTGATTTTGAGCGACGTGAGAGCTTTTTCGCCAAGGAGAGGCTTGCCACAAATGACCCGTGAAACCGAAACGCTTGCACCAAGTGATGCCCGTTAAAGTTTCGAAGCAGCTCTTGAAGCAATAAAATACTTGTCAATATCTGTTTCATTGAGCACTGCAGAACCGGACCACAGGGTTTTTGAAAACAAACCGGCCACTGCAGCCTGAACGTCACTCGCTTCAAACTTGAAGGGAAAGCTCATATCAAAACAATGCTTGTGCTCGGTTGGGTCTTGAATTTGCCTGAAGACATCCAGATGCTGCATGACATGATCTCTGATGGTTTCCAGGCTGTCGCCGTGGAAGAAAGAAACATACAGCTCACCATATGCAATCAGACTGTTCGCACCAAAACTGAGAGCTGTGACCTTCGGTGGTCCCCGCTCCTGGGCGACTCTGGTCACGACGACGTGGTTCTCTCGGGCCATTTTGACCGCATTTCGGGCAGAGACTCTGAGAGGGAACCACTCCTGCCCGTAGATGTAGTAGCCCGAAGAGAAGAACTTCGAAACAATTTCAGGATCCTGAAAATATTGCAACCACGCGATGCGTCAGTGGAAGAGCCTGACAACGACAAGAATACGACAATGTACTGTGGAGGGGTTCCAAACGCAGGTTCGGACACCCTTTTGACAGATGAGTGCCAACTCTGCAGTACCTGGAGGACGAGAGCAGCAGTTCTCTCGTCGATCAGCTCCACGCTTTTTGCGATTTGTGCCGGGCGTCTTTTGTCTTTCGTGTCGTCAAACTCCAGCTCCCACTCCGTGCTTTTCTTTGAAAAAGGGTTTCCAATAAAATCGTCATTCAGTTGTGCGAACAACATCGGTGAATCAAATTGTCATGACCTCTGTGTTTGGAGCCAGTCCCTCATTCACTCACCCACTTGTGTGCCAGATTGTACGGTGACCCTGGCCTCAGCAGCCTGCTTTCGAAGAAGTCTACATGAACACTTGTGCCGATTGTCTTTTGGAGCCAGGGAAACTTGACACGTAGATCTTTGAGAATAGCCAGATGGAAGGGCAGATAGGTGTTTCGCCCTCTGATGTCCTGAGCAGAAAAACAACAGATTTGTCGTTGTGTTTGATCACACTCACTTGTTCACACGGAAAGCAAGAAAGACCAGCCTTGAACCTGGTTGACCAAACCCAGCCAGAACTCAGTCGGCCGAGTGTCAGCCGCCGGATGCCGCTGGAACCGGTTCGCCCTCCGAGAATTTCTGACTGTACGTATTTTCTTTTCATTACCTTGTTAATGACAGATTCAAGAATGATTGCGTGTCTGTCCGTCTCATCGACTTCCATTGCTTCAAATGCCACCTGATGAGAGAAACTTTCAAAATTCCAAAATCTGTCAGTTGATGTTGAGAACAGGTTCATCCAAGCATGATAAAATGCAAAAAAAGACGAGCTCACCACTTTCCCCTTATTTTCCAAGAGGTAGATGGAAACTTTTCTGTTGTTCAACCATGTGTAGTAGACATCCGGCAGATAGTCTATAACGGTGTACTCAGCAGCTGAAATCCTGATGACAGCAGCTCGGTCCATTGTGTTCGCCAGCCTCATGCTGAAGCCAGCAGGCAAAACGTCCAGGGGAGAGGTCATTGTCTACAGTTTGTGAACAATCTGTACTCGTACAGTTCAACACCCATTCACAGGCCAAGCTTTGTTCGCAAATCAAGATGCAAGAATTGTATCGACTGACCTGCAAATTTTCTTGCTTTCTTGGGAACGTTGTTCTTGACGCGACGTGAAAATTTCTTCACACACAAGAAGGGCACGTTCCTCTGTGTGTGCAATGCAACCTTCTTGGCACTCAATCGAAAACTTGAGGATCCAAAGAAGAGAATGTCACGCAGTTTGTTTTCGAACACTGATACAGGATACAAATAGTTCGTGTGTGTCGTGTTGTTTGGACGGAACCTGTGCGTCCTTGATCGCATGTGATTGAAAATTCTGTCGAACAAGGTGACACAGCAAAACGAACACAGATTGATCACCTTACGAGTGTCGGGTGTGCAATGGATCGATCACACACGTGATCCTCCGTGTTGGTGAAACCAGTTGAAATGTGCAACTCGTACAAGCAAATCTATAGTTGTTCTCGGCAGCTCGTTCTTTTTCAACTTGCGCGTGCATGCATGGTGAACGCAATCGCAGAATCGGAACTGGTCCCTTGACATACGAGCAGATCTTTGTTCCTTTACGGGGACGAGCAGACGGACTGGGCTGTGGACGGGAGGCTGACTGGAGTCCTCGGCGCGCGCAGTCGTCGCATATTCTTCTGAGTTTGAATCTTGAACACGAAGAACTCCCGAGTCACTGAAACATGGACACGCTGCGTTGACGAGGGAAGCAAACCAACGCAAGTTGTGTGCCCCGCAATCTAAAAAAGAACTTCCTCGAAATTTACAAGGGAGGACTGAACGTCAGTTTGATTCAAGCACGTGTTTACGAAGACGCACGTACGCTCGACTGGCATGGCGAGGGGGTCTTTGTTGCGGTGGTTGGTGTTCTGGTGGCGGAGCGTCCTGCGCAGCTCCGCGGAGGCGTGGACGTTGCCCGGCGGCGGCAGCCCGAGCCGCACCCGCTCCGCCTGCCCCGTCCACCGCCCGTAACACTCACACTCCTTCAGGCAAAGATTCCGAGTTGTGGTGCGGGGAACTTTCATGCAGGTATTGCTCGCGACGTTACACAACGAAACTTCGATTCGACGGAGTGTTTTCAGCGAGGTGGATTGACACGTTTGTCCAGAAAGCCTTCCAGGCAGAAGCTACTTTTGAACCTGTGCGATACCTTGGCGGAAAGATAGGCGCTCTTGCGAGTCCTGCGCTCCTGAAGCTGTTCCTGAGGCGACTGCGGCGTGCCCTGGCGCTGCTCGGTGTGGCGCAGGGTTCCGGCCAGAGGAGCTGATTGGTACCGCGAGCTGAACACAAAAGCCGCAGACCGTTTCTATCGCTCGCGCTCCAAGAATCAATGAGTGAAGGAAGACCTAAATTGCGATGACTTGCACCACCACGATCAAGATTATCCTTGTCAACCGGGTTTGTTTGCAGTCAAATACTCGTACGCAAGGAAAACCGGGAACAAATGTTGACTGACTTGGCGTCGGATGAGACTCGAGAATTTTTGTTGGGCGCTGCACTCTGAACCAGCCTCGTCCCTGACAGCCATGAACCGGCGGGCTCCTCTGCGTCTGGGTCCTTCTCTGTGTCGCCGCCGTCAGCTGGAATTTGTGGCTCTGTTTGGCCTTCTGTCCTGAAACAAAGACATGTTCTTTTGTCGTACTTTTGCCCCATTTCTCTCTCTTTACGTTCAATGTATCTCATTCTCATTCTTGTCTTGAGACACATGGAAGACCAAGTGTAAAACCCCCATTCGCACCTTGCAGGCAGTTCTGTGTTTTGGTGAGCAGTTTCTTCTTTCTCCAGCTGTGTTTCTCCTGTTTCATTTCCTGTCGAAACGTCATTTTGATCCATTTTTCTTTCCGTCTTCTGGCTGCCATGGGGAACAAGATCCAGTGCCTTCGTGGTGTCATTCACTGACGGCCGGAAAGCCGATCTGGCCGAGCTTCCCAAATCTCGTCTTGGTTCCACAGGCGACGTGATACTCGCTCTTTGCTTCGGATTGTGCTGAAATCAAGAAAGGTCATTGGTTCTGTGCAGGACCGGAAACTCTCGTTTTGTTGCTTTCGGACTCAAGAGAGTACGTGTTTTTACTGCACACACAACTTTGACACTGACATAGCACAGTGGAAAGCACAAGTCTTCTTCTGCAGAACGGTGTGGACCTCCGATTCTTTGCCAACAACACGCTCTATTGGCAACAAAATGTTACGCAGGTCGTCTCCGACTCAGCTCCGTCTCGGACCCTTCCGCCCCAATCCTGACTCTGGTTTGGAGACTCAGGCTCCAGACTCACGGGTGGAGCGCTCTGCGCCCGGGGGTCGGCGATCACCCTGCGGCCGAACAGCGTGATGCGGTCGGGGTCGGCGTGGAGGCTGCGCTGCAGGGCGCAGTGTCCGGCGTACAGCTCGCGCCACAGCAGCTGCTTCTCGCGCGCGTGCGTGGCGGCGGCGCGCCGCTCCTCCACCGAGATCTGACCCATCGCCCGCGCGTAGTTCACCTACCGCGGTTCAATATCAGTCGTCGTTCTATTGTGCAAACTTCCACAGGATTGAGTCAAAATTGAAAATTTCGCATGATCAAGTGAAACAACGTTGCACCTGGCGTTCGTTTTGTTAGCAATTCAGCAACAAAGACAAAAACACCTGTGAACGGACTGAAAATGCATGTGACTCACATAAGGCATCCTGTTGACGACCTTTTTGATGTTGCTGGTGAACATGAACTTGGCAATCATGTCTCCGTTGTAGCCCGCCGTCATTTTGAGCAGTTTCTCAACGATTTTGAAAGACGCCAAGTTCAAAGAATATCTTCAGCAAGGTTGCTCTGTTGCTTTGTGGTTCCACTTTCTATCAAGTGCGCATAAATTTCGTAAAAATTGTCATTCTGGTTTCGTTTGTTTTTCGTTTTGACCAAGGAACCGGTGGTGCTTGTTGTCATTCATAGACTGGCAACAAGACACTGTATTTCACGCTCCAAGACAAGTGTCTCTCAAATTTCAGTGCCCGTGTCAACGCGGTATCAGTTTCGCGCAATGGTTTTTCGTGTCCGTCCCAATGAAGAGGGAGGAACCGACTCACAACACTTTGTCTTGAGTCGTGTGTTCGAGGCCCTGTTTGGTCTGCAGGTTGGGATCACATTGTCTGAATTGACGGGCAACAAGACAAATTTTGAACTCGTACACGCACACACACACACGCACAACATTTGACCCCTGATCTGAACACGAACGATCGGAACAGAAACAAAAACAAGTTCAGGGTGGATAAATTGTCTACATGAGATGAGATGAGATGAAAACGTCACAAAAAATGAGAAATTAGCTCTGCGAAAAAGCACAGATGTTCATTTACGTTTCAAAAAAAATTTGTGCGGAGACAGGAATGGACGAAGTGACAGGTGTTTTGCGAAGCTAACATTTTGAATTGTATGTGAACACACAGGCATCCGAAATGCAAATTAATTTTCAACACTCTTGGAAAGAAATACATACTATCGGAAAGCAACATCACAAACACACAAGATAAGATGCATGACGCTCGATATCAAAAACAAAACTGGGCCATTTCGTGCAATAGTTCGACCATGCACAAGCAGAAAGAGGACAAACAAATTGACCACGGTCTTGTTCATGAAGCAGGTGTGTGAGGCCTTGTTTTGAAAAAGCAGTGGTGTCAGTGAGCCACAGGTTGCAAGAACCTCTGTCTGCTTGTTAGGAACCCTGGTCGTTCTTGAAGATGACATCCACACGGAGTGCAAAATCACTGGTTTGATTCCCAACGCAACGAACGAAATATTTCGTGTGCGGTTTCTCAGTTGTTGAACTTTTCTGAATTTGCATTTCTGAATTTGTACATTGCATCGCAGACTCCTGAGCAACAACTTCCGGACATTGTTGTGGATCTTCAGAAAGATGTCCAGAGAAAATCACGTGAGGCAGATGTGGAAACAAGGAAATCCAGGAAGAAAAAAGTCCTCCTGAACGGTAAGTCAACCTCAGCTGCTCGAGCAGGCCGTGGGTGAAGGATTGTTTGCTGATCAGACGTCTGCGAGCGTGTCATTCAGGACACACCACCTTTGACTTTGAGGCTCAAACCCCAGCGATGCACGCTCCTGACGTGATGTGGCGTGTTCCTCAACGGCTGACAACAACGACATTGAACCTGACCATGATGGTTCTACAGGTCTGTTGGTGGTGGCCGGAGCGCTGTGTCTGCCGGTCACACTGATGTACGCAGTCGCGCGGGTCCCTCTTGCGCACCTGGATTCGGATCGACACAGTGATGTCTTACTCTCCGGGTTCTGAGACTGCACTTCCACCCGTGCCATGGGGAGAACAGGCGTACCTGCGACTTCAAACCACGTGTTCCGTGCCATCCAACCATCTCCACGCGCCTCGGGTCAGCGAAGAAATCTGTTGAGTTGTTGTGATGACCCAGCGAAGTGGGTTGAACTTGTCGGATTCGCGCTTCTTGCGTTTGTGGCGTCAACCTGCTGAGCTCAAACTGGGGTCAAACAATTGTGATGAGGTTCCAGTTTCTTCCTGATCAACTGTTTTCAATGAACTCGTGTGCAAAAACTATATCACACAGAGCGTCGTTGGAACACCTGTCCTTTGTCATCCAATGAAGACAACAGCAATGAAGGCAACAACCATTTCGTTTTCCAATTCACACTGAACACTCATTTATTCCACAAAGAACCATCCATTCAACACGTAGAAAATCCATCATGGCCAGCATTTGTATCACGTGAAATTGCTTTCTACACTTCAACCTAAAGTCACACAAAATCCACACCTCTGAGAACAAAAAAGACTTTTGCGCACAAAGCAGCACACGAAACGTTTCTTGGCACAAAGTGGGGTTCCTCCATTTTTCTCATTTTTCAGTTTTGCGTCAGTGAGAGCGAAAAGCAAATCCAAACAGCTAGAACTACACCGGGTAGTGAATGCTTCAAAGGAGATTACATAACTTGCAAGGACAACACTTCAGGTTTCCGAGTACAGAGCATCGCAGTGAAAGACATCGAGTGAAGAGAGGTACACAGAACATTGAGAGACGTGTAAAAGGAGCCAATATGATTAGCGAAGTGAAGAACTATTTTTACAGCTTGGTTTTCCATTCACACACAAAATTCATTCACAAAACATATAACATTCAAAACGTTCACACGCATTTCACACAAACCACTCACTTTGGCGCCATACTTTTGCATTCATTCTGTATTTTTTGCACAAAGTTGCAACTTCTACGAAATTCAACAAGTAAGTTAATATCTACGTTTGCCATTTCAAACTGCTTGGAAATTTTCTATTGGCACAACCTTCCTATGTTTCACAACTAAATGTTTGCTGTTCTCAACAACAAAATTTGTTTTTGACTTTCTTCTTGTGGGACAAGAAAAATCTTCAGGTGTTGTTGACAGATTGTTCCTGCAAACGCTATGTTCCCTCAACACAGGTTCTGCAGGACTGCAGGCGTGTGTTTGCTGTCAACAGACAATCACGTCAGCAACCTGCATTGAGGGAAGGGTACGTGCTTTCCAGTGTCTCCAGTCTTGTGCACATCTAGGAGCCTTCAGTGGGCATTTCTTTTGTTCAAGTGTTGAATATTTCCTGTCGTTCAAGACATTTGTTTTGGTTTGGCAGAAGTTTTGAAGCTTTTGTTTTTGTTTCTTTTGTTGTTATCCCTTTCCCTGTGTGTAGAGTATCCTTCCAACCCGCTTTTCAAAAGCTGAAAGTTGAGAAATCCAACCCTTGACACCTTTGTCAACAACGTTCGTACTGTAATGAAATCCTTCCAACGGAACACCGGCGCTTCATTTGTTGTCTTCTTGCATTGCCATCCGAAGAACTTTGTCGTGATTTGCTGTTTTATTTCTTCTGTTAATTCTTTGCTTTCTTCATGTCAAGTTGTTCCATGTGAAATCGAGCTGTTGAAGTGGTTTGCTGCACGCATCAGTTGCCTTCTCTCTTCGTACAGAGCAGCAATGTTTGCCTGGTTTCTTTCATTCCTCTTTTCCTTCTTGGGATCCTTATTTCTTTGACTGATTTCTTGCACAGGTTGTGATGTGTTCGTTTCACTGGCAACTGCGTCGACTAAATCTCACCCACCACCTCAGATTTTGTCTTTGACTGCAAGTTTCGTATGAAGATTGTTTTGTTACTTCCAAAGTGCAGGAGCTCAGTGCTTCTTGTTCTTGTATTTCTTGGCAGGCTTCTCGTCGTCATCGTCGTGCTCCGCCTGGTGGTGCAGCTGCTCGTGGTGGTGCACGTCCCGCTGGTGCTGGTGGTGCTCGTCCTCGTCCTCCACGAATTTTTTGTGCTTGGTGGCGATGAGATGTTTGAAGTACTCCTGGATGGGCTTCACTGTGTTTTTCTCGCGGATCATGTCCGACGCTTTCTCCGCGATCATCACCTGTATAACAGAAGGACAGTTCATTTGTCGCGCTCACGCACTACATCGCACAACATAACGTGAAGATAAGGCACCAGAAGTTGAACGGAAACGTGTCACTAACCTGAACAGCGTAGGTGTTTCCACTGATGGCATTGGGAATGACTGAAGCGTCTACCACGCGCAGACCTTTCACCCCTCGGACCCTGTGAGAAAGTGAAAAAATATCACTGATTGACGAACACGAACGGAAATTTGTTCCAATTGTTCCACAGGCATGAGAAGTGAGATCAGAGACCCAACACAACGCAACATCAACGAATGAATCTTGTTCTGGATTGGTCATTTGTTGTGAAATCTGAATGGACCAGATTTCCATCAAGGAAAGATCGCAAATGCACCTGAGCAGAGGGTCGACGACGGCGGTCGGGTCTCCGGGCGCGCCCATCTTGCACGTCCCGACGGGAGCGTAGCCGCTCAGCGTGATGTGACGCACGTAGCAGTCGATGTACAGGTCGGTCCAGTTGCCGTGTTTCGCGCACTGCGGCAGGAGGCGATCGTTGAAGACGAGTTCCCAGTCCTCGAACACCTTGGTGCCCTCCAGTTTGCGGATGAAGTGGATCGCTGGAACGACAAAACCACCGCAGTGAGGTCCACAGTTACTACGTCGGAATCTCGGCCAATTCAGCAGATTCTTTCTCGCCGACGATCCGTTGGTTTTCCTTCGTTTTCATTTCACCACAAATTCAAACCTCGGCATATTTGAGTCGAGTGTCCCGTGAAAATCACTCAAAGTTTAACGATGATTTGTGTGAGAAAATGACCCGAAAGATGAAGATGTGAACGGACGTGAGAACAACTTCATGAAACCGGCAGATAGTCGCAGAACCTCAGTGAACGGATCGTGTACCAAAGCGATCCTGGTGACTGATTACTTGCCACATGAAACTGACCTTCGACGAGGATCTTGGCGTCGGCGTCCTCGGACATGTAGTTGGGGTTGATGAGGGCGGGGTCCTCGGGATTCACGGAGCGGAGGCGGATCGTGCCCCGGGAGCGCGGGTGCAGCAGCACCGGGAACATCGTGATGCCGTCCTTGCTCGGAGGCTTCCCGTGAATCGCATCCCACGCCTGAGGAGCAACGACAGAGAAAGTGCGCTCGTGTTGTGTCTGTTTCTCAGTGACAGTTCTTGTGTGCCACAAGGCCACACAACGTGATTTTTGTACAGCACCAAGTTCAACTCGTTTATCCGCACAAATTGTCAAACTTTGGATCACGCCTTGAGGCTTGCGACCCAATTCACAAAGTTTCGGATTCGCTCATGTGTGTCAGCTGCCGAAACACAACAGTCCACAAACATCATTGGTGCGCATGTGAGGCAAAACAACTGCACTGCACTCACGTTTTCGTCAACGTTGAGGTTCTCGGCGTCGTAGGCGTTGACGGAGGCGACGGCGTGGAAGGCGATGAGCGGGTACTTGATGTGCGCCGGCTGGTACTTGGTGCGGATGTACGCCGTGCCCTCCCGGAACCGAGGACTCCCCTTCATTCCTGTCAGAATCAGACGCTCCACATATTGAACTGATGAGTCTCAGGTCAAACACGGAAAACATATCATGATGACAGCTGCGTTTTCTGTGTTCAGGCCTGTTTTGCTTTCCCTACTTCCACTTGTCAATGCTCGGAGGCCAGGTTGTTCTTCTGAACTTCCGCATTCCAGCCGTTCACATGCAGAAGGAAGCGGAGGGGCTTTGCGTTCCAAAGAGGGCTAATGCAGTCGTGCGTTAGTCCTCAGAAAGACCAGATAGAAATGAGGCAGCCACTCACCTCCTCCCCAGAGCGCGTAGGCCCAGGAGGAGAGGAAGTTCTCTGCGCGCGCTGCCGAGATGGACATGTAGTGGGGGGAGAAGAACTGCAGCCCGTCCGACATGACGTGGTCCTGCAGATTCTCGCCGACCGGCAGATCCGCCACCACCGGGATCTGAGGAGAACGTGCAACACAGCAGTTGAACTTTGAGCTGAGACAGTGGGTGTTCGTGTGCCTCGCCTTGGGACAAAGTTAATGCCAATACGGACACAATGGAAGGTTTTGCATGGCTCCAAAAAGTGTGGTGCCGAAAATGCCAGTTCAGTGGCACGAATGATCAAAGTGACAGTGAGAGCCAATGACAAGTGACAAAATACGATCTTTATCATTGGTCTGGCAATTGGGGCACGTCAGAAAGGGAGCGGACGTCTTTGCGAATCCTCCGTATTGTTTTGTGGGAATTACGTCTGCATGACACGAAGATCAAGGCTTCGAACAACAACAAGAAAGCACATTCCGCAAGCGCACCTTAAGGGACTGGAGGTGGCTCCTGGGACCGACGCCTGACAGCAGCAGTAGCTTGGTGGTTCCGACGGTGCCGGCAGACACGATCACCTCCTTCTTGGCCTTCACCGTGGCGTCCTTACCGTCCTTCGTGTACAGCACGGCGACGGCCCGTTTCTTGTCGAAAAGCACCTGTTCACAGAAAAACAAGCTCCTTTTCCTGAAGAACGCTTTCAAGAAATCTGAGAAATTGTCGTGATCTTGATTGTGCAGTCAGGACACAAGCGAGTCATTTGTTTGAGTCATTTGAGTCAGAGATGGTACAACTTTAGGTGGTTGTTTTCGGGAGTTGAATTTGATTTGGTCGGAAAATTGTCCATCAAAACAACCACCACAGAAATTATCTCACCCCAGTTACATGTGCGACAAGTCTCTGCAAACAAGAGTCTGATTGGTGTGCGACGCACCTTCTTGACGACGGTGTTTGTGAGGACGTGCAGGTTGCTACGGGTCATGGCGCGCTGCAGGAAGGCGCGGTACGTGCCGCAGCGCTGCCCGTACCGAATCGTCGCCTGGACCGGCGCGTACCCTGCGCCCAAATATGGCAAAGCTCCATTATGAAATCAGAATGTCATCTGTTGACTCAGACAAGATCGAACTTGGGCATACGTATTGTGTGTGAAGGTTCGTGATCCGGTCACGCCCCAAAGTGGAAAGAAAAATGAAACGAGCGATTTCCACGTGCGAACAACAGTTGCAAGAACTTTTCTGTTCTGCTTGGTGATGTGAGTGTTCCTGTGTCCTGCACGTACCGTACTGGGTGCGTCCGTTCACATCGCGTTTCTTGATGCCGAGGTCACTGAACGCCTTCGACAGGATCTTGGTGACGGGCGAGATGTGTTCAATGTCGGCGACGGCCAGGCGTCCACCGAATCCGTGAAACACTGCAAGAGCCCAGGCACCACTCAAATGCGTTGCAACATTCATGTTCACTAGAACAATTGGCCAGACGCGACGACAGAACAATCTCCGCAGAACTTTCTCCCTGGTAAAAATCACGCCTTCGGGTGTTTCTTGCTGCGCACGTCGCCATGCCTATGTCTGCTACTTGCTGTTGCTGCGATGTGTGTGTATGTGTGTGTGTGTGTGTGTGTGTGTGTGTGTGTCTGTCTGTCTGTCTGTCTGTACTTGGCTTGGTGTCTGCCGCGCATGTGTAAGCAGCTCACCTGTCCTGACGTACTCGCCGTTGCGGTTGTCCTCGGACTTGATGAAGTACGGCAGCACGTCCTTGTAGGCCCAGCCGTGCGCGCCGTGAGCTGCCCACTCATCGTAGTCGTGGCGCGAGCCGCGCAGGTACTGCATGTAGTTGAGGTTCGACGTGCCGCCCAATCCTTTCCCTGCAGGCCAGACGCTCACCTGCAAGTGGAAGTTGCAATGACATTGATGCTGTGAGTGAGCTCTACTGAGAGAAAGAGAACGCAAACGTGTGTTGAGAATGTCTGAGGATTCCCACAAAACAGTCCAAGATCACAGTGCAAATATTTCGTTGTTGTCATAGGTACAAAACTGGAGCTGCGGTTATCAGCAAATTGGCCGATCTTCCCAGCAGTGGTTCCACATCGCCGTAGAACCTCGCTGCCAAAACAAACAGGACAAACGTGGAATCGTGCAACTCTGTCTGCAGGAGAACGATTTTGCACGAATTCGGGAGAACTATTTTTGATGGACTGAAAACATCAATTTCTGGATCTGGAACACCAAACTTTCCTTCGCAAGTGCAGAATGCTTGTTCTCAACAACATGACTTTTTTCGCAGTCTGGAGCAATCTATACTGCCTTGTGATTGGTGTGTCCTGGACTTCTGTTTCTTGTTTTTACCTCCACACAAATCCCAAGAAACAGGTTCCAATTGCAGGTTCGCTTACCCAGTGGGTCGGGACGTGTAGATCAACCCTATCTCTCTTTGTCTTTGAAACCACAAGTGCTCACCTGGTCGGTGTGCGCCTTGCAGGCGTGTCTCTGCGGGACTGTGCGGTGGTTCCAGTCGGCGTGCGAGCCGCGCACTTGGTCGGCGAAGAGCGGGACCTGGACGGCCTCGCTGTCGCTCTCATCGCCGCCCGCCTCGATGAGCAGGACCTCCGTGTCCTCGTCCTCGGTCAGCCGACTCGCTAGCACTGCGCCTGATGTTCCTCCACCCACTGCAATGGGAAGGGTCACGTGAACGACTGGCTTTCGACGAATTCCCAAAGTTTGGGCTTCCTCAGCAAAGTCCGATGTGTTGTGTCCCGTTTGAGGGCGAAGAAAACTTCATCAAGAGATTTGGTTGCTGCCTGGGGGGACTGATGTTCCTTCGTGATTGGCAGATTTTTTGTCCATCAAAGCCCCTCATGCCCCTTGTGAATGGCAGGTGTCAGCCAAACTCATGATGCAAAAAATTCTGTCCGCTGCTTTCCTGTTCTGTCTGTGTGCAACCAAACAACTGCTCACCCACCACAACATACACAGGAGGAGCAAGTGAGCTTTTCTGTTCGCTCATGTTTGAAGGCAACTTGAATTGGAAGGCCTCAGGATACATTTAGATTCATCACACCTGCACCAATTCCACCTTCTGGAACACGCCAGTTGAAAGAAAGTTGAGCTTCAGCCTGCTTTCTTCACACAAAAAGATTCAACTCGTGCAGTCTCGTTACTTGCAGTTCACCGAACGATCTTACCTGCGGCCAGGCCCCACGAACGCGATGTTTCGAAAGGACCTGAACAATTTCGCCAGCAAGGGGCCAACATGATGTTCAGTTTATTTCTGACAAAGACCAAAACCAAGACCAAATAATAATCGCCTCACCTATTATGTAGTCATACTTGTTCTGCAGTTCCTTGTGGGTGATGTTGTAGATGATGTCACCGATGCCAAAGATGCGGTAGGCGGCCAGCACCGAGAAGATGACAAGGACTGTCGGGATATGCTGTCCCACCATGTTGTAGAGCCTGCAAACAAGAAGCATTGCATGAGACACACTCGTCTCCCGACAAAGGGTATAAAACGAGAGCGTGGGGTTGGTCGCCAGTGTGGCAAAGAAAGTTGGCATGTGTATAAACTTGTGTTTGGTGACACAGAGGTCACGGTTTGCAGTTGAACGTGTGACAGGCCTTGGGACAGTTTCAAAGCTCTGGCTTCGTGAGAGTTTGAATGAGGAATGAGTTTCGACAGATCAATCTGTCCTTGTGTTGGACTGAATCTTTGGAATGAACCACCGGTCGAAGCATGAAACATCACAGACTGCACGAACTAACTCCTGGACTGCCTTTCTATCTTGATATTCAGGTGTTGTTTTATCAGGATTCTGAAGCTCAAGTTTGGAAGACCCCTGCGGGAAAACAACCTCTTTGTTCCAAAGGAGCCACTTAATGCAGTGAACTCCAGCCAATGAAGATTTCTCAAAACAAACCACAGGCCTCATAGCTGAGCTTTTCGGATCATTGGAGACAGATAAACTTGCCCTGAGAACCACCAATAAAGAACTGAGGAAAATTCAAGAACATGGAAATTCCAATGTGAAGGGTATTGATGCAAAAACCGAGAAGCAAAGTGCAGAATAAGTAAACAGTTGTTGGGAAACAAGGAGAAACAAATGAGGTATTGATGGCATTTTCGGGTTCTACCGACAGCAGTCAAGTGTGAAGAAACTGGAAGTGAGCTTAACTCCTGCACCCTCCTGCACTGGATTTTGAGTCTTCATTTGAAAACACAAGTGCTGGCTGGCAATGAGGGCCTGTCTTTTGTTTTTGCTATGTGAGACGCAAAGCAAATTGTTCAAGAATGTGCTTGTGCTCAAAAGAATCGTGAAACCGAGAAACACGTGAGGTCTGCGGAATCGGGATCAGGACCCCACTTCCGTGCTGGACAAGACCAAGGGACAACTTCTGGGCAGGCGGGCTTGTTTTCTGCGGGGGCATGGCAAATCTGGTCAGAAAACAAAATGAAAGTGAAATGATGGTCTTCTCCAGGTCCAGGTGTGAGAGGAACCGGGCTGCAACATGCTGCACGGAAATTGGTTCGGTTACATTTGGCCTTTTCACTCTGGCACGAGATAGTGATTGTTCATGAGGTGGTGGCAAGCAGATTCTTCCGAACCGTAAGAACAAGTTTCTGCAAACTGAAGCAGGGCGAATGGATGTTCTACACAGAGGAACCAAACCCATCCCCTGTGTGGCAAATCTCCGCTTTGGACCAAATCCTACTGAATGTAACAAACACTTTTCCATGTTCACACCCGCCCTGAGGTTGCTCGACGTGATGTAACCATGGTGCACACAGACAGATCTGATGGATTTGCACACCAACAATACGGTGATAAACTGGGCAGAGTCCCACAGACTGTCTGAGGAGATTTCCCGTCTAACCTAGCCGGAATGTGAAAAACAACCAGGTCTAACTTGAAGTGCAAACTAGCTTGTGACGCTGAGGTAAGTGCAGAAGTGCACAATAACTTCAGCCAAGTCCCCGACGAAAAACGGGTTGGGTGACCTTGGGTTCAGGGAAAGACACAAGTCTCGACTGAAACATGAAAAGTCCTGCAAAGAAAGGCGTTCCGCTGCAAAACGCGCAAAATTGAACAAATTGCTGAAATATTCCAGTTGCAAGAAAAAGTCACTCGGTTTGAAACGAATTGAAGTTTTTACATTTTTACGTGGTGTGTTTGCACAGCCCTTCGTGTGACGACTGCTGCGCTCTTAGCATTGGCATGGTCGCTACACCAAAATTCATTTGCACTGCTGAGTTTTGTGCTAGCAGAAACATGTTTCATTGCTTGGGCAAAAGAATTCATTCAATTATAACAATATCAAAACCCCACGTGATTAATTGCATTAATTTCCATGTCTGTTCCATAAGCTGAGCACTGTTCCTGAACTCAGTTCATTTGTGGTCCGGCGCGCTGTGCCTCCGCCACACCAACAGTTTTTTCTGCTCCTTTTTGAAGCCGAATGATCTGCAGCTGCATTCGTGAACTCGAAGTGTTTCGCTCAAGATCTGATTGTGTTACGGATGAATGCTGCCTTCGAAAATTCGAAAGTACAACGGGAAGTTGTGCAACATGTTTCATGACAGGGTTGGTCTCACTCTATGTCGACACCTGAGGTGCCAGCGTGACATTCAGGTTGTGGTGGTACATGTACGAGACAATACATGATGCTTCGGACATTGTTGAACAAGGTGAAACTGGACAGGTACAGAAAACAAAATAGAGTCAGTCTAAAGTATACCAAGAATTGAAGCCGGGTCCTAGGACTAAAGGGTGGATGTTCATAAACGTCATTGGTCTTTGATGAACGAAATCACTTTTGGACTTTGAAGGGTTGTCCTTTCTTCTGACCAGGGAAATTTTGTTCGGAGTTTCAAATGCAACAACCTTCCAAACTTCGGACATCCAGAAAACCCATGGCATGAAACTGCACGCCAAACATCCAGTGTCACAATGGACCTGTCTAAAATGCTTTGGTTGTTCTCGCTCGGTGATTGATCAGAAAAGATGAAGTTCTGCCAAAAACACAATTTCACTGCTCAGCAACTGAAACATACATTCAACTGGGTGTGACATGCCTTCAGTTGACTGTGATGCAGATGCAGGTGGAATATTTACAAGAAATACGTCAACATAAATCTCAAATGCCAAACAGAAAAATGCTATGTATCAGGAAGTTTTGGATGGTTCGTGGCATTTGTAGATGTTAACAAACGACTGGAGGCATTCAAGGGAGTGGGCAGGGTTGACCAATGAGGTTTTGCCCTCTGAATTTGATCCTAGTACATACCCCGCCATTTTGGTATGTTTTGAAGAAGCTCCACATTAACACATAGATTGTGCACTGCTGAAAGCAATCAAACGTTCATGTGTTAGTGACCGCAATTCAAAATGACACGACACAAAATTTACATGTGTGAAATATTCTTGTTTGACAAAACTCGGCCGACGGACAGACAAAAGTTTTTCTGTGAACTGTTCGTTTGTTCTGAAAGACTTGAGAATCAAGAAAAGTTCGACAACAGCAGCGATTTTGGAGAACGAACTACACATGCACACATCCCAGTCTGACAATTTCAGACGCGGTCTGCTTGCGTCTTCTTTTTGAACGTGGAATGTTGAGTCTTGAGTCTTTTGAATCTTCTGCTTTGTGAACTTTGCATTGAGACTCAAATGCAAAAAAAATTGCAGCTGTCAAAAACTACAGTCAAGTGAGTACGCGCAACAAAAAACCAACCAAGACAACGTTTCACTGTGGAAAATCCCTCACTGGTGTGGTAGGTACCACCAACACCGTTCATTTCGCAGCGCGTGTGTTAAATCTAATTCCAAATGAAAGTTTGGCAAGGCGATGTTGTTGGTCACCTGAAAACTGTTTGGCTCTGACCTACTTTCGGGTTGTTCTGCCACGCCTTGGCATTCGCTCGGCGAATGTTCACTCCAGTGTTGCACCTTTGTTCCCTCATGAAAGAAGGAACAACCTTCTGGCGGATTGGGGCGTTGATAATCAAACCTTTTCTTGCGCCAAAGGCACACATTTTCAAGTTTTGACTTTGCTCAACCCCAAGGCGGTCTTGACACCTTCACCTCAGTCCTCAGATCTTCTGCAGTCGCTGCATGCACCAGAAAGGAAGCCAGGGCGTTTTGCATATGGTTGTTCAACACAGGTGAATCGGAAATATTGGCCAGAAAACATCCGTCAGAACCAATCCACAGCACAGAAAAACACGATTCTCTGCGTGTTTTTGTGCTCCTGGGCCTGGACCGACATCTGATTGGCGCAATACTTCGCAGAATGTAGCTTGTTTACCAAGCCTGCTTCAGGGTGCTGGTAGAAATATGCAGAAGCTGCGTGCAGGTGGGCTGCCCACAGAGGCGGACTCGGGATTGATCAAGGGGTTCCCAACCCTCAACAGGTCGAATCCAAACTTTCAAAATGTTCAAGCAAAGAACATGAAAACTTCTGCCCCAGATGACAAGAAACATTTCACGAAGATACTCAATCGGACTGTATCGTTTGTTGCCTTTTCCTGCCTCCTCCCTGTGATTGCGATCACCCTGATCCCGACTGCAATTCGCTTATCTCCGTCTCGATGTGTAACTGAGAGGAGATGGATGAGGTATACTGCACCTACAGCAGCTCCAGACTGCGGGCCGTTCAACAACCAGCCTTTTCGCATCCGTGGTCGTTACATAAGTACGTGTTGTGTGCTTGAGTATCAGCAGCATGCATGACCCGGCCGCTGCAGTGTTTGATTTCCAGGAAGAATGCGTTGCAACGAAGGTAAACAAGGCAATCCGTTTTCTTCAAAGCTGTTTTTGCACTGAAATTCTGCTGCTTTTGCACCGGCATTCTTCAATTTGACTGATGACTGCACGATGAGCAGACTGTACAAATCCTTTGAATGTAGATTTACTTTTGAGATCAGCACAGAGAGGAACCACTGGTCGGAGGTCCGAAAACATGTCTCCCCGTTTTCTGTTGGCGTCTGGCAAGTTCAGAGTCACAAAAACCAGGCATACATTTTGAACAACGTCATGGCCAGCAGCTCACATCTTTTTCAATCCTTTTTCACCGAATGCGAGAACACCTCAGAAGAGCCAAACAGTGTTCGGTTTTCACACAAGCTGTGGAGAATTGCAGCCTGAAATACAGGTCTGACCGACGTTCTTGCGACTTGATACTGGTGCGACTATGCAGACGAGACGTTTGTTTTGCGACTCAAAGTGGCAGGTCAGGGTTGAAAAGTGTCATCCCGGGTCGAGCTTCAGCTGCGCTTGCAGTTTCCATTGAAAATTCGGCCAGAGCTTGGTAAGATTTTCTCATGAGGTTCTTCATCAATCAAGCAACATCTTGTTTTGCAAACACCACCATGGATGTTTTCGGTGTGTATACAACTTTTGATGATGAAGAACAACCACCTTTGTCGTGGCAAAAATGATAGTATTCGGTTTCGAAATGGATCTGCTTTCGCACCAAGCGCGCTTGGACAGACACCGAAAGCAAAAAAATGTTGAAGAGAAGGTTGTCTCTTGCCTGAAAGAAAGTGAAGGCCAACAGGGAGGCGCAGAACGGATATGAGCCTGTAATTGTCGGCTCCCAGGCGGGGCTCAGTCCCCGCGGCCAGCAAAATTGCACTGTCAGGCACAAGCTTTTTCATTCCCCACGCATGGTGAGGTTTTCCAAGTTGAAGTCACCCTTCTCGACCAATACCCGAATCCACCCTCAGCCATCAATCAAAAATCCAAACCGGAACGATCAGAACCAAGCAGCTGTCATGGCTCCAAGGAATAACTGACAAGGTTGTGCTTTTTCAGACACTGAACAAAGCCGTTGCGTACAAAGTTTCAGAACCCAACGCAGCTCCACTCCTCTTCAATCGGAAATGAAAACTGAAGACGCTGAGAACCACATCTTGCAGTCTGTTCAAACAGCCAAACGTCCGGTGGTGTGAGCAATGTGTCGGCCATCAACCGGACATTTGCTTTGAACTCCCTGTTTCCGATTCGATGTGACCTGCACTGACACCTTGACTGAGTTGCCCTTCAACCGGAACATGCACAGGGCACATGTATCTGACGAACACTGCCAAAACGTTTGTTCCTTTGAGTGCAAATCAATCAGAAACTGCAACATCGACAGGGTTAGGAAGGCCTCGACGGTGGTCTGTGCCAGCCAGACACCTTGGATGTCCATTGCAAGGCTTTGTCTCAACAAAACCTTCTGATCTGATGTCAGTGCATAGAGAAAGAGACCGGTGTTTTGCGGACTTGACCGCAACACGCAACACGTGGCAATTCCTGAGATCCTGGCGGGCACAAGTTTTGTGGTACACACGGTGATAGAAATTCGCAAAAACTGACGGATCTGTAGAATATCATCTGAGAGCTAAAAATACGCTCAGACTCAGCTGTTTAGCACGGTGGTTTAGATCTCCATACAACAGAATGTACTTTGTGCGTTCGCTGCACAAACTGTGGTCGGCTTGAGGCTTGTCGCCTCTGGATTGTTTCGTCTTTGGGATCACAGAGACATTCAAACCAGTTCAATCAATTTTGTTCCTGAGACAAAAGTCAAGAGGTCCGTTTTTGAGCCAAGCAATCCTGAAACGCCAGGGTCAGAAAGACTCAATTCTGCAGATAAATCAGGTGAATGTGGGATGTTGTCAAATTCTTGCTTGCTTCAACCTCGAGAACCTGGTCACCTGGAACAGACTTCTCCGAGATGACCACAACTCTTCCAGCCACACAACTTTTGCAAAGTTGCACTGGTTTTCTGAGACAATTGATGACAAGTGTAGCTCTCTCTCTCTTCTCCAGTTCTATGTTCTGCGGTGTGTTGCCAATTACTTGATTGTGCTGAAAGAACGGTGCCAAAGTACGATGCTTTCTCCATTGTTTGTTGTTGTTTACTTGTTCGCTTTCACGTTTACGTACAAGCTTGTGAACACGTGCGTCGTATTCCTTGAGAGAAGTCCATGGCAACGCACAACGTGATCTGACACCTTCTGTTTGGAGGAAATAGTTGTCAGTTTACTTGCAACGCGCACATGGGTGTTCAGGACTGTGAACAAGCTGACTTATACGTTGCAATTTCAGAGTCTGTTCGAAGGCGCGACCACGCGCTTGTAGCTCGAACGTCCTTCGATGCCCGTGACCCGACTGTTGTCAGATGCGAACACGCAAAGCGAAACCTCAGAATTCCTGTTCGTGAGACACGATCACAGACGTTTGCACAAAGTGCGCTGTTCGAAGCAATGTGCAGGCAAAAGTGCACCTGCCTGTCTGGCTGTGAATTCTACACGTTCATGCGTGGATCCGTAAATAGGTCTCGAGCAGAAGCTCCCGTTTCCGTGCTGACTGACTGGATTCTTAGCAGGAGCAAATTAATCCCAAAAGTTTTGCCTTTATCCTTTTGTATCCGCTTTAATCCGTACACACAGATCACTCTCTTGTTCAAACATGAGTCTGTGAAAAAATGAAGTTGAAGGGAACAAAATAGGTGGAAGAAATTCTTACCTATGTGCCGGGTGACCTTGGAGGCTGGAGCATCTTCGGGAAGAGTTGGGGTGCTAGGAAACAGGTATGAGTGAGAGCTCAGTCACGTGATTGAAGTACTCACTGGTACACTCTCAGAACGTCAGCCAAGGCTTTCCCTGAGCAATTGCCTCATAGCCTTTGCTTTCTCGTGTGTTGATCTCCATCAAACCTAAGAGAGTCAGGAACCAGGGTTCACCTTTTTTGATGGACACGAGTCTCCATTGTTGCGTGAACCAAAACCTGTTCTGCCGACCAAGTGTTTCTTGTCGACATCCGAATTTGCCGAATATAATTCGTCAGATTGATAAATTCTGGGCAACCATGCACGTTTTGAAACTGACCCCGTTGTTTAGAAGGGTCTGAGGAAAAGCTCGGAAACACCCAAGGAGGATTGATTGACCCTTTGTTCGTCATGCCATAACAATTGAGTCTGCCAACCCATTGTTGATAAGACAAAGAAAACTGTTGGTGATGAGTGGATAAACTCTAAGCGCACTGTCATTTTCAAAGGATGTGAGACATTTTCAATTTTTACGCTGACGAGAACACGTTTGAGAGTACGCTGCCTCACCGTTGAGGCGAAGGTTTGACTGAACTTTGTGTGATTTCACTGCAACAAAAATGAACCCGGCGGAAAAAGAAAAAAGTGGTCACTTGCACGTGCACACGAGATTGCCGGACAAGAAACACAAGAAACATAAATTTACTTTCACTGTGTAGGCCAGATTCTACACAATGCAACCTCTATCAGGATGTAAGAAGCAGTTATCTGGAGTAAAGATTGCCAGCAACCACGTCAGCTTCACAGCAGCTTCGCAACACCAACGAGCTTCGACGTTCCACTGCAAGGATGTTTGCAAATGTGATGGGAACGTGCGCTCACCAACTGTGGTTCAAGACCGGAGTTTGCAGACGAGATCGTTCGCAAGTCCGTCCTCTTCTGTAACGTTTGAGCCAGACAGAGTAAACACACACACACACACACACACACACACACACACACACACACACACACACACAAGGATTTTGGGAGGAAAAGAAAATCTCTCTCTCTCTCTCTCTCTCTCTCTCTCTCTCTGTGCGTGTGTGTGCGCGCGCGCTGGGGCAGATGGGGCAACAATAGGGAGTTTAAACAGCCACGTTCAGAGAGGAAACTTCAAACTTGGCGTCAACTTCAGACCCCACCAGACAGGATAATTCTGATTGAGAAACCCTGCTTCTTGGTCA
>JAAUXT010036510.1_pt1 | contig 22366 bp, 30 predicted proteins | sample 7278171 | NCBI WGS metagenome assembly JAAUXT01 (sample SAMN14350112, study PRJNA611818) | marine sediment metagenome | isolation source: surface marine sediment (1.8m) | place: French Polynesia: Moorea | collected 2018-08 | reverse complement strand
GTTGTATCACCTTTGAAAATTAGGACACCTATTGTGCGCTAATTTGTCGACACGGACGATCGTCCTGATATTTGCATGTAAAGGGACGTCAGCATTGAGAACCCCCTCGTAGATATAATTTTGCGCAGCAACAGTCCCCACAGGGGTTCCACAAACGAAACCACAGCTTTGTTCTGATGGGTAAAACTCACCTCAGTCCTCTCGTTCAGTTCAGCTTATCCACTCGTTGAATTCTTCCAACTATTACAAAACGCCCATGCAGTTTATGGTTGTCCAAAGACCCACTGTAACTGTGTATTTCACAACCGAAAAGCATTCAAACGTAACTCTCTGCTTCAAGAAGCCATGTTGTTGCAGGACCGTCTCTCCAGGTGGCAGCAGCTGCCGCACATTTCCCGCCACCAAATTGCAAAAAGGGATTCGCTCCGAAGAGGTCGTTCTGGTGCGAGATTACCTTTGCTGTCGCGAGCCGAACAACTTCTTGCGAGAAAGATGCACAAACTTAGCCAGAAAAAACTCATTTTTCGATTTCAAACCTTTGCCATTCAAACACAACAACGTGTATACATTCATGACAGGAACACAGCCGAGTGGGTTTGGTGTCGCCAGTTATATCCTGACAGCAGGTCCAATCCAGGCTTTGATCTTGGAACCGCTGCAAAAACTCATCCTTGAGCGGTTTTCTGTGCTGGATTGAGACTTTGCTTTTCAGACACAAAGACAAAAAAATCAACAGCCATGGAATTCAGTTTTTCAGCGGTCAGGGGGTTCAGGGCAAGTCCCTGTCTGGGGTTCAGGTCCCCAGTTCCGTGTTTTGGTCCCAGTTCTGGAGGGTTTCGGTCCCCAGTTCCTGTCTATAAGGTTTTAGTCCCAGTTCCCGTTTCTGGTGGTTCAGGCCCCAGTCTCGCATCGGGGGATTCAAGTCCCCAGCCCCTGTCTGGGGTTCAGGTCTCCAGTTGGAGCCTGTCTCGGAGGTCTCAAGTTCAAGTTCTGGGGGGGGGGGGGAGTTCAGGTCTCCGGCCCATGTCTGGGCCTCAGTCTGGGGGTTCAGGTGCACACAAACATGAACAATTTTTGTTGTTTTTGGGGGTGAAGTGCAAAGTTCTCCGAATGCGGTTACAATTGTGTTTCCTCACCAATAGACAAAAAAGCACAAGAACAAAACAAGGTTGAATCCTCAACAGCCTGAACGGCATCAGTTCTCTTTCTTGGATTCCTTTGATTCGCCATTTGTCATGGGTTTCGCTGCCTCTTCTTGCTGGATCTTCCGAGCTTTCTCCGCCACGGTCGAGGTGTGTGCCAACTTTGCGGCCTGCAAAACAATCGGAAATGTGAATTGCACTGAAACACATTTCAAACTTTGTGTCTGTGTCTTTTGACATGTTTACGTCCAGGGCATTCCAGGGTGAATTCTGCAATCCCATCCACACACCTGTTTCTTGATTGTCTTGATGTACGCGTGGTAGTAGAAGTTGAGGAACAAAGCCAGAATGGTTCCACCGTAGACGACCAGATTGTACTGCATCCAGCGCGTGAAGCGGCAGCCGACGTACAGGGACTGGGCCGACCAGTACATTGCAGACACAAACTGACCCTGTGAACACAAAGAATTTGAAAATTTGACAAAAGAACACCAGTTAAAATGTGGGGAAACTTCAAACAATTCGTATCAGAAGCCAAAAGGTGTGTTGTCATTTACATACCAGCTGCATCCAGGTGAGGTACTTCTTCCACCAGAGGTACTTCTGCATGTGCGGCCCCAGGCCCGCCAGACCGTAGTACGTGTACATCACCACGTGGATGAAGGAATTTAGGGCGGGTCCGTAAGCGGCTGCAGCATTCATGCAATAGGAAGTGAGTTTTTCTTTACACGTTAAGAGGGATCCAGGGGTCCGTGGAGGTCGACCCCCGAAATCAGGTCCTCGATCCGCCATTAACGTTGCTCAAAATTTTCACTTCGAGAATTTTTGTTTTGACGTCTGGTTGCTTGTGCTCAGAAATACAAAAATACATGTACACAGAAATACTCACACATTCCCCCTGCAACGTATTTGACGCCGAGCCACCAGAGTGGGAACATGCTGGCGTGGTGGTATACGTGAAGGAAGGACACTTGGTTGTTCTTCTTCCTCATCACGAAGAATATGGTGTCCAAGAACTCGATGCACTTGGAGAAATAATACCACCACAGCGCTGCAGCAATCTGGAAAATAATGGGGCTGCATGCTTTTGAAATTCCCTTCCATCTTATGGAATCAACCATTGCAAGGTTCACTTCCTCCAAAGCACAGAAATGTTGTGGATTGAACAGTGGTGACTCACCCTCATCTCTAATGGGTGGTAGGAATAATTGACCGGTTGACAGATGTAGTTGTAGTTCAATCTCCAACTGCAGGTGACGATCTGCATCGAAAAGGAAGAAGACTGAAACAGTTGTCACAATGGATTCAAACACGCAGACTCATCGAGGGCTCCAGGAGACAGATCTTGGTGATGCTTTCCAGGGCGTGCATGCAGTGCACGACAGAACGAATCGTGCTTTGGGCGCACTTTTCATTGCGAATGAGGGAGCCTGTTTTCGGAAATCCGCGCAATTTGTGCGAGAAGAAGAGAAAGCCAAGTATACCTCATAGACGATGTGTGCGTTGAGCAGAACCATACTGACGTTGTACACGAAGAGAACTTTCTTCAGTGTGAACGGCTGTCGATTTGTCATGATTTTCTTGCCCAGCCATATTGACACCAAGTATGCGAGGACCAGGAGCAGTGTAGGAGAGAAGTACTGCATCAAGAACCAGTCCTTCACTCGTTCATCTGCCAAAAGAGTTTGTGTGTGTTGGTCACCTTTCAGGTTTTTTGATGGATCACAAATTTATGTTCCGTGCAGAAGAGTTTAGCAGAGGCTGACCCAAAGGAAACTCTCCCCCCATTTTGAAAGGTTTAAAGAAATCAAAGTTGAAGTCCACAGGGCTCGTTCGACCTCCCGTCAAAGAAATCCTAGTTGCACACCACTGCATGGTTCAGTTCTCCTTTGCATGCACACCCTTCTGCATGCAAGTGCGCTTGCAGTGATTTTTACTCAGCAATGTCCTGGGACCAGGATGCTAGCCGAGGTTCCTCTCCCTTCTGTGACATCCAAAGTTGTACCAGTCCAGCTGAACAAGACTTTGGTCCAGCGGACCCAGGATTGGGACAGAGACCTGCATCAAAGTCTCTCCGGCGGGACAACACTGCGCTAATTGGTGCAAATTCGCTGCAGGGAAGCTTCTTAACAAAAGTCTTGCTCACCTCCCTTGGTCAACGCGATGTTCCAAGTCTTCGTCGGATTCTGGACGAAGTCGCGCAGCCATTCGTACTCCTCGTCGATGTAACTGTACCAGTCAATCTCAAACAAGTTGAACTTGAGTTTCCGCGACATTGCGGCGTAAAGAGAGTTCCACATGAACACAACTATCCAACAAGACACAAACTGTGGTCAATGATCTTCTCTGCTTCCTTCACGTTCAAATCCGGCTCAAATCTGCTGCAGGTCAAACACCTAATGACTTGAGTCGAGGTCCTGCAGGTCTGCAGGCGCGACTTCAATGGCACTCCAAACACACCCACCGTTTTCCTTCACTTGTGCGAACCAAACTCCTTTGACCTCCGTTTCAGTCCTTTTCGATCCCTAAATGTCGAACACTCTTTCAATCCACACATTTGTGTCCAAACGCAAACATTTTCTGTGATCCTGAACGCCGCGCAGGTTCAGGATTCTGATGGTGTTATTTTATTTGGATTGAACCATGGCGACGGTCGGTGGGGGCCGATCGATAGCGCGTGCCGGAGTCGACACACACCCGCGATTTGTGTATCGCAGTTGTTGACAACCAGTGGAGCGTGCAACACTGAAATGCTTTTGCTCGCTTCGAACATCATCTGCAGGAGAGAAAGATTTGATCCTCGACTGTCGTTTTATCTCTTGTGTCACCCGCTTTTCATCCTTGTCAAGACGTCCATCAAATTTGATCTGATCCGCTCGGCGCAAAAAGAATTTTGTTTCAATGTCCGTGTCCTTCAACTTTCAGTGGCTCAAACCAAAGATCTGCAAGTCAAATAGTTCGCTCGGAGTTGAGGTGATCACCACCGAGAATTTTTTCGGCAGTGCAGATGGTCGCTCGAGCGCGTCTGTGTTCTTTGTGGTCATCGCAGCACCACTTTTAGGCAAAGCTACACGAACAGTGATCTCGTCTGTTCTGGTGTTTATTGCATAAATCAAATCGTTGCCAGGTCAAGACCTGCAGAGGAAAAGCTCAAAGTGAACGAAGAACTCTCTTGGAAACGAAAAAATGAACTTCATAGCAAACATAAAAAATGTAAGTTTTCAACAAAAATATCAACAAAAGTATCTCATATGTATGTGCAGCCAACAAGACACCTTGCTGGTCCTACGCATAGCAGCACAATCCTTGGGACCTTTAGGGATGTTTCGAAAATACCGGAAGGTACGAGAAACAACAAACATGGCCCGTAAAAATGACATCTGGAGAACAAAACACAACAGCAAATTGAGCGAATTCATTTGATGAAGATCAATGTGGATTTCTGTGATTTGGGAATCGGAATCGGCACCGCCAGTACTTGCGCTGCTTGTGTTCCGTGTGTAGCGGAACAAAAACGTGCGAACTGTGCAGAAATCCGCGCACCGGCGGCAAGTGCGCTTCACGTCAGCTCCTTGAGTTTCCCTGCTTCACTTGGAACTTTGCACATGACGCACACATTGTCCGCAGAGATATGATAAAACTTCACTGGAATGAAAGAAGACAGAACAGCCTGCAAGTACAAGATACGAGGTGTCCCTGCGTGTCTATCACAAAATGCTTCGGGTAGACTGAGAGTGCGCCAAACACACATGAAGACCGCACAACGTGTTCACGAAAGTCCTTTGGGTTGGTGAGTGAGGTCTGATGCACATGTCATTCAGTCGCCTGCACCTTCACAAGCACAAACTTGCAATGATTCTTTTTGGCACGTTCTCCTCGACAGATAAATTTTGCAAGCGAGAGCTGAATTCACACAAAGCACGAGATGCGACCCGCGTCCGGTGCACGACTGCAAAAATGAAGATCATGACTACGAATGCGCGGCACAATTCGTTGATTGAAGAAAAGATTTTCACACTCTGAAACAACCGCATTCTTTTTGCTGAATTTGTTGCAGTTTCAGCACGGTTTCGAACCACCTGCCTCATTTTGTCTGTCTTTTCTATCCAACACAGCACGAAACAGGGCACACATTTTCACTTTGGTACATATTCTGTCAACAGAGAAGCACCTCGTGAAACAAAACGAACTGTTTCAATCACCTCATTCACAACGACCTTGGATACATTTTTGCAACAACCAGTGTGGCACATTATCGGTTTCAGCAACAGATCTACCTACGGCTAGCACGCGCGATTTTGAGCAAGCATAAGAGTCTCTGGGAGGCAGTTTGATTTATCAGACACAATTTCAGACAGACACAATTTCTTGACCTCAGTCACATTCATTTTCGCATCAACAAATGCTCAAAAAGAACCAGACACCTGCTTCAACAAACATTTGTGCACCAAGAAAACAAGACAGAACAGTGCCTCAATGCCTTTTGTTCATCGTTTCGCTTCGCGATATTTGCAGTTCTAATCGCTCTTTCCTCGGAGTGCACTGCACTTTTATTTCGTCCTGAACTTGCGTCACACCTTTCACGGGTTTCCATTTCTAAGATGCAGTGATACCTTGTGTGTCAATCTAAATCACTTTCTGCGGAGTGAAACTTCTTCCTAGTTTCCATGAGTGCGGTGGGTCAGGGTTTTACTGTGTCGCTCCCAAGGCAGGTCAACCGAAGGCGAAAGGGCGTCTGTGTTTTGCTTCATTTCCTACTGTACAGCGTCTTTACTTGGTTTTCTTTCCTTCACCGCTCCCCTCGGAGACGCCGTTGTCATGCGGTTCGCTCGTCCCGTTGGCGACGCCGTTGCTATGGAGCTTCTTCTTCTCCTTGAAAATAACAGAAAGGAAATGAATTTTGAGTACGGCTTGAAATTGGACACTTTCACTTGGTCTGTCGTGTGCAGAGACTGACATTGATCAGCTTCCAACAACCGAACACACGCAAGAACACACAGACACAACCAGTCAATGGCATGACGGTGCAAACGGGTGAAAATCCATCCTTGGGCCGTGATACCTGGAAATTTTGGGTGAAAATGACCAATGAGGGAATCTCGTACACAAGGCATTCCCACCCGTTTGCAACACTGTGTGTGTTCCACGATGCTCCCACTGTCACACTGTCTGCACCGTTCCCCTGGGCCACAGGCCTCTCACCTTTTTTCTCTTGGCTGCCTTGACGTACGCCTGATAATAGAAGTTGATGAACAACGCGAGAATGGTCATTCCGTAGAAGATGAGAGCGTACTGCATCCAGCGAATGAACCTGCATCCGAAGTAGAGCGACTGCCCCGCGTGACACATCCCTATGACAAACTGCGCCTGCAAAGACACCACGTGACACACTTGTCACTCACATGGGGAACTCACGGGACGCGTGAATTTTGTCCCTTAATTCGAGCTGACATGATATGAACTGACTCGTGTACACATCTTACCAACTGGATGCAGGTGAGGTATTTTTTCCACCACAGGTACTTCTGCATGTGCGGGCCCAGCGCGGTGAGACCGTAGTACACGTACATGATCACGTGGATGAACGAGTTCAGAATGGCACCCATGATAGCTGCAACGAAGACAGTTCTATGGAATTCTGTGCTTTCAATTTGTAACGTGTTCGGTGCGTTTCAAGTTCAGCTGGACAAAGCACGCGTTCCAGGAAGTTCAACCACACAACTCTTTTCTTGACCGAAGCATGCAAAGGGTCTCGGACAAATTGTTGTGTGATTTCACAATAACAATTTTTGTGTTCAGGTAGAGAACCCTGCCCTTGTACCAGAAGCACCGTTTTGTGAAAGAAACGTTTGCTTACACATTCCGCCTGCGACCCACTTGATGCCCGTCCACCAGATGGGAAACATGGTCGCGTGATGGTATACGTGGAGGAAACTGATCTGGTTGTTCTTCTTGCGTAGCACAAAGAATATCGTATCGAGGAACTCGATCAGCTTCGACATGTAGTACCACCACAAGGCTGCAGCGATCTGAAAACCAAGACAATGACTCTCAATCGAAGAAGTCTTGGACCGAACACACAGAAGAAACTGAAAGACCGAAGACATCGACGCGCACCCTCATTTCGTCAGGATGCCTTGAATACGTCACTGGTTGACAGAAGTAATTGTAGTTCAACCGCCAACTGCAAGTGACGAGCTGCAACACAAAGCAGGTCATGAAAGATTTGTGACAACAAAGCCTTTGATCAGCATTGAAAGAAAGACGGCATCATGCCCGTTTTTCTCTGTCCACCCACCTCGTAAACGATGTGAGCATTGAGTATGACTAGAAACACGTTGTAGGCGAACATGACGCCCTTCACTTGGAATGCTTCTCGGTTGGCCATCAGTTTTTTCCCCAGCCATATTGACACCAGGTACGCCACCACCAGCAGTAGCGTCGGGGTGTAAGTTTGCATCAAAAACCAGTCCTCCACTCGCTTATCTACAAAGAGAAGTCTCCTGTTGAGATTCCGTAAAACTGCGAAAAAAGACGCATTTGACCCTTGTACGAACTTTGCACCTTTGTAGAATGACATCCGTTTTTAAGAGACAGATTTCAGGACCATGCAAAGAGAAATGTGTGTTGGGCCACTCCAGAGTTACATTTTTGCCTTTTTGCCATTCAAGCTTGCGAAATATTTTTGGCAGTTACCACAAACACCCGTGCATGATGCGCAACTTTTTGTGCCAAGAATTAGCTTCAAAAGTTGGCGTACGCGTGATACTCGTACATACGCATTGCTGGGTATTTCAAGTATTATTTACTCCAAACAAAGTGTCAAATTTCACACAAAAGAATGGGTGCGGATCACGCTCGGGTGATTACGGTGTGACCACTGGGCGCCTCACCTCCGAGCTGCAGCGCCTTGTCCCACGTCTCGATCGGGTTGCGCACGAACTCCCGGAGCCACTCGTACTCCGTGTCGATGTAGCTGTACCAGTCCTTCTCCAGGAGCGACGTCATCGTGAGGCCACGTCCAGTCCTCAAGAAGAAGAAGACATCACACTTTTCAAGCGAGCAGACCTGGAATTCCTGCTGATAATTTTTCTCTCTCTTCAAATGTGCGAAAACAAGTGTCTTTCATTTTCTTTTCAGTGTGAAATATGAACTTCGAAATTACTGGTTTCGTCAGAGTTCGTTTGTCCTCCCTGCAAGTGGAATCGACAGGTGTCCTTGCCTGTTTTGTCAGCCCCTCTTCAAAGTCTAATCCAAAATCAAAGATTTCATTTGTTCTTGAGATGTACTTCCGAGGTCTCACGCATTGTTTTCTTCTGGGCATGGAGACGATCCACACCGCACCGCGATCAATGCTCGTTGCCAACACAAATACTCGCGCACTTGTCTCTGTGGATCTCCTCCACGACAAGTCAATGCGAGTCCGCCATCTATTTTGGACAGTGTTCCTTGTCGAACGAAAAGCCCGAAAAAAGGCAAACGTTGGTTGTACTTTTCTAGAAAAGTTTCCAGTGTCTCAGTTCAGGGAAAAGAACATGACACAGGCAGATCTCTTGCGTACTGAGGTAGCGAACACCAATGTGTGTCATGATCAAAGACTGCTTCTGTCGCAAAGTGACAACCCACCCCACCCCACCCGCACCCAGCACAAGGAAGCGAGACAACTGCACGCAGCGACCAGATCTGATGCCGGCTGCACGTCAACGCGCGTCTCTGCACAAACGCCACTTTTTATCTTGCTGAAAGACATCACTTTTTTGCAAAGAAAACACACCTGTTCTTCAAACACCTCTCCTGGATTCACAGAGTGATTGTTGCATAGATGAACGGAACTCGGAAACACCGGAACTTGGAAACACCGGCAAATGCAATCCCTCAGCCAGAAGGAATACTCCAACCTTTCATCAACTTCAACAAAAATGTTTGATCTTCAAATCGAACAGTTGAAGACTCACTGACTCAAGCCACTCAAAATCGAACGTGTGATCACAGTCCGTGTCTCCTTTCTTGAAGATCTGGTTCACGAACACACCGGTGCTTGGATGTGATAAGAGAAAAAAGGTAAAGTCAGCCGTACTAGATTCAAGATACAAGGCTCGGGCCTCCCGGCTCCTCGCATTCCATTCTGCATTTAAGGGCAGCTCGCGTTTACACACCACTTTTGCAAACACCGTGTCCCAAAGCACAGTATACTCGTATGTATCAAGGGCAAGTACACAAGTGTAGCGTTGCCTTTTGTGATGAAAGGGTGAAAGTTTTCTTCAACTTCTGTCTTTCACAAACTTGTGTTCACCAGGAGACTGAATTGGCAACAATGTGATTTGATTTCAGCTGTTCGTGATTCGATTACACATGGTTGCAGATCCAGATCAAGAGTAGACTCCACGCATGGCTCCTTGAATAATTGATGTGAACACACACGACAGAAATGGGCAGTTACGGTGCTCCAGGATGCCTCCCCATGTCCCCTGAGATCACAACACCTCCACATTCGCTTGTGCTGGGCAGGAAATTTACAGAGGCTATTTTTGTCGGGAGAGTTTGGGTGGAGACAGAATGCTTCTCCCTGTTTCACAAAGCAAGAACAAGTTGCAATGAAAGATGGGTCAAAGCAGATGCATTTTGACCCTTTGGAATCATTACATACGAAGGATGTCCTCAAATATGCAGTTCCTGTCCGGTTTTTTGGTCTTTCTGAAGTGGGTTTTTTGTTCCTCGACCCTGAAAGTCTCCCAGACAGTGTTGGCATTGTTTTGAGTGTGAGTAAGTGCACCTGTGATCGAAGATCTGTGTCAGGTGCACATGTGTAGTTCACCCAGTGCAGTTGACTCAGTGATGGCAATGTGTTTGTGTTGAAAATGAATGTCAAAGTGTTTCCATTGTTTCTTGTTGTGTTCCTCGCATCTGGAGTTTTAACTATGGAGTCCAAAGTGGAGCAAAGGACAGTTAAAGATTGGGTTTCCTAGTTCGCTCAGGCAAGTCTCCCATTGATTGCTGGCATGCCATGCAAGGTGTTTTTGGAGGTGCCACGATGTCAAAGAGCAGAATCTGAGTCTGGCACAAACATTTCTTGGATGGACGCACTGATTTCAAAGATGACAAGCACACAGGAAGGCCACACAAAACTTGAGTTCCTGAGAACAACCGCAGTTTGTGATTTATTCCTGAAGTTTGAATCCACTTTTGGACATTTTCCAGTTGTGGTTTCCATGTTTTCACATCATATTCCATGCATGAGTTAGTTGGCTGTTCTTATTAAAAGATTCGGAAATTTTAGTACGCCTGGAAGTGTTTTTTTCCGGACAGGAACTGCATATTTGAGGACATCCCTCGTATGGGGCTAAATTCTCCTATTCCCCAAACCTCTTATGTAGTGTGAAACCAAAACCAAAGAACCATGCTGCTCCACCCTGGCCAAAGGCACTGTGAAACTCCCACAACGGCACAGAAAAGTACTCTGGTACAAAACTCCGTAAACCACGGATGAACAGAAACAAGTTTTTTTGACCAACTCTTGACCAGTTTGCATCTGTTGAATCGCTGCAGACATCGAAGGAACAACAGTCACAGCGAGTTCCATTCACACATGCAGCTCCAGAAGCATCCCGTTGAATTGAGAACGCAACTGCCTCCGCAGGTGAAACTGAAAGAGCGGGCATGCATCATCTGCAAGACTGCGTCACAGAAAATTCAAAATGTTTGGGAAACGTCATCAATGCAGACAACGACATTCAAAGTCTCTTTTCCGCTTGAGGCAGAATCTTCGTTCCGATCCCGCCTCAGTCATCTCGTGCAACAGTCCAGGACTCCCAGGCTCAGCAGATTCCTGTGAGTTATTTCGTGATTTGGAGAGCTGCTTGTTACCAGATTGTTGAATGAGATGACACCACTAACGAGATTTCAGCGGTCTGTCTCCGATCATGCAGTGCAAATACCGTGAAATCCCGCGTATAAGACCCCCTTTTGATGCTCAAAAATTCATGCCAAAAATAGGGGGTGGTCTTATACGTAAGGATTTGACTTTTTGTATCAAAGTGAAGAGTAGAAATAAGTAAGTTTTTTAAAGTGTCAAAAGAGAGTGGGATGAGTTAAGGGAGCATTAAAATTGAGTAAAAAAAAAGGGAAATTAATCAAAAAATTGCCTAAAAAGTAGTATTTATAGCTTTTGGAATGAGAATTCTTACTATTATTTAGAAAAAAATATTTAGAGAAAGTAATTTTAAGAGTAATTATAAACTGGAAGTATATCTAGGGACGATTCTTATCTTCATCAAGTGTATTCTGTTGCAGGCACCAGCCAGTCAGTTTGTTTCCTCACACAGCTGCTTACATGTGATTGGCTGCAGAATTTCAAATTGGTTTCAAATTGGCTGCACAATTGCATAATAGTGCATAATAGTGCGCACTAAGTATGCACTAAGTGTGCATGCATGTGATTGGCTGCTTCCAGTATATATTCAGCACTTGCCAGTGCCTTTTCATTTCTTAGGTTTTGATTCAGAAAAACTTTAATTTTGCACATATCAATAATTTTTCTTGAAAATGTAAAAAATGGCTTTGAACTGATTTTGTGGCTGAAAAAAGGGGGGTGGTCTTATACGCGAAGGGGTCTTATACGCAGGATTTTACGGTAAGTGAGTTGTCTTTTCAGAAATAGCTTTATTTGCCAGACACTGAGCGATCACCCAAGTTATCTTCAAGGGAGTGGGAGCCTCCCTGCACATTTGTGCACAGTTGACGAACATTTCTTTCGAATTCCGAGTCTTTGATCAGAGCAGTCGTGAACGCACCACAGCCATGCAGCACTGAACGTTCACTGGATCTGAACACATGTAGTGATATCACAAACAATCGGTTTGGTATCTCAGAAGAGAGTGTCCCCAAGGGCGGGAACCTCTGTATTTTTTCATTATGTACAATCATACCATCTGGTGAGTGGTGGTCCTAATATTTGGGTCAGGTGTGTCACACCACACTTCTCCCCTACCAGGGGGTATTGGCCTCAGCAACACTTTTAACATTTATATATATTTTTACAACAATCAATCAGATAGAAAATAGCACAATATCACTATTTTGCTGGCTTTTTAGCCTGCATCCCTCCCCTATGGGGTGATCACATGACTTGGGTTTTTCCCTCTTTTTTAAAAATGGTGGATCAATCTGTTCAGCAAAAATTGATTGAGCATGAGGCTTTTTCATGCCTGAGACAATTGATTTCGCATTTCCTCATGGAATAACAGGAAAGAATGGGTGTAGCAGTGACCCACCCAGCGGCCATCCAGGCTTGTGTTGGACATTTTATCTTGGGGCCAGTTGACAACCAGTGTTTGCACATGTTAATATTCCAGATCACCGGGAACGTGGTTCGAGGGACAACCCAATATTAGGTAAGTCTATTGGTGGTTCTCAGTTCATGTCACTCCACAACAGAACACCAGCGACACAATTTTGACGCACTGAAACACAGGCCTTTCGCAGCGTGGATCAACTTCTTTTTGAAACAAGATCAGGGGTGACCATTGCAAGGAATATCTTGGCAGAGTCCATTGTGAAATTGGACCTGCACAGGCGTGATCAGCCCCGGCAGTGACCAGTCTTCGCCAACACTGGCTCCCTTGTGTCCTGTAGGGTGAGATTCTACGGCTACGTCCACGCATGCGTCTACGTTTCGTGTTTGCCGAACCTGGCCAATAAGTGCGCCCTACGCGCAAAATTAGGGGCAGACGAGCACACACATTCTCTGTCCTTTTCAGGGCGTGGTGAACGCCTGAATAAACCACACACCGGCTCATTCAAATCAAAAACCTTCCATTTCCCTGACCCACCAGATCCCATGATGGATTCAAAACACATGACAGTCACAACAAAGTCGTCAAATGCACTCACCTTTCACTGTTCTGCTTTCAAACAATCAGCACAGGTTTTGATTTTGGTCTCATTCGGGTAATTTGTGGGTTGCTACAACAATGCTGCAAACTGTGTCAACATGGCCGCTGGCCGGGCAGGAAGCCGACTCGGTAGAGAAGCAACTAAACAGAACAGCGTGCGCGCACTTTCCGACGATCACACGGTGCGTGTATTTTTCGAAGCGCACACCACACCTGGGACTGCCCACAAATTCAATGTCTACCAAAATATTCCGTCGAAAATATTTTTGGGAGTCTTTCCACAATCCCGGCATTCAAAGGTGAAATTATTCTCACTGCTAAGAGCGGCAGTTACACACCAAACATCTCGAGCCCAGAAGCTCCCGAACTGAGGAACGGCTTTGAACACTCAACAGCGCCTGGGGAGTGATCACTCTTCACCAGTGCAGTGATCAATATGATGGCAGCTGTCCCAACCTGCAACTCAGGCTCCGAAGGTCGAACCGAACAAAAGCTCAACAACTGGCGTGTGCCCCCGTCTGAATGACGGGCTTTTGGCAACAGCTCGTTTCAATCTCAAGTCAAATGGCACTTCGACCAAACTGTCCACACAAAATCTCAATCTTTGCAGCCAGAGCGCTACAAGTCATTCGGCAAGAAAACAAAAAACGAATAGAGTTCTCTTGTACACCCAACAGGGCATTCCGTATTTTACTGCTCTTTTGCTTCACACGTTCATGGTAACAATCGAAACATGTCCAAAATCTACTGAGGCGGGGCAGATCCTCGTCCACGTCCGTAGCCGCTGAATTGACCTCTCTGCAAAAGAAATCCCCGTAAACTGTCGTAGTTCTCACGACTCCTGTCAACTGCAGTCTCTGACTGCCTATCATTCGTTACAATGCACGATGAATCCCTGAGAATGAAAAGGCTTCCAGCAAGTTGGGTGAGAATACATGTGAACAGCAGACGAATTGACCAGAAAGCAAACTTTAGTGGCCGAAGTTTTGTTTTGTCAACTTACGAATTGGAATTCAGTGGTGGCACCAGCTCCGGCATCGGCTTTCTTGTCTCCACCAGCTGAAACAAAGGAGACATTGGTCACTCGTTGACTCCACGTTCGTCTCCCAAACCAACAGAATGACTTTCAAGGTTTTCGAGGGTATATTCTTTTTTGCACGCCTGCGGCTACGACCGAAGGCACCAACCAATGTGTTCCACACACACGAACTGGTGTTCTACGCTCACGCTGGTCTGTGTGGAACCTCCCTGATCACCCACAATTTGCAAACTGTCTGAACTCGCACCAGGAAAGTTCGTCAGAGTTGGGGTGATGCAAACCACAACTTACCTCCGCCTCTCCTGTAGGCAGCACGGTCCTCACCCATGGGCGTTCGTGGGCCTTCTTGAGCTGAAAGCAAACACGTACATCTTGATCTCGACACAAGATACAGCAACACAGCACTGACATGAAGCAGCGATATGTTTGCAGTCAATGAGTTCATGCTTGCAGGGGTTGTTGTTCCACCCAGGACTACGTTGGAGTTGGGGTCAGGGCCACCTTCCACAAAAGCGACACCACAGGCACCGACTGAGCGTCAAACCCGAAGAGAAATTTGTGCAAACTTTGTTCTGCAAATTCGTCCAATGTCATTTCCTCAAAGTGCCCTGGCGCCTCAAACGTTTCCACACGTACAACAAACGCAACTTTCCGGCGGTCACTGGTGAAGTTTATACACCCCAGCAGTTTGCTGTGCTCAAAACTGACAAACATTGCTCTTACCTTTGGGCCTCGGTCTGGCGGCCTCGGGTCTCGTCTGCCTTTTCAGCGTCGACGGGACGATCTCGGGCGGGAGGTGCAGGAAGTCGCGCAGGTACTGGATGCCCTCGTTCGTCAGGTACCAGTAGTAGTGCCTCCAGGCGAACTGCTCGTTCACGTACCCGCGAGACTTCAGTGACTGAAAGGCAAGATTCAGCCAGTGAAAGGGGGTGCTCCGTGAACTTGCAGCGTTGGTCTGAAGTCCACAACCAACAAATCGTTGTTCTACTGGAGTCTGTTTTGCTTGCACAGCGCTTTTGGATAATTCGGTGGTTCAAAACTGTTGAACTTTTCACAATCAAGAGAGAGCACAATAAATTTTTTGTTTGGAAGAGAAAGTAAGAGAAAATTTGAAAACAAACTCACCTGAAGGGCCTTGATAACCTGCAGATTGGGAACACTTTCCACCTCGGGATGTTTCGGAGCGTGAAAATCCTTCTTCGCCACCATGACTCCCTCCTTGAAGAGGTGCTCGTAGATCGCAATGCGGTTCTTCTTTGGCATCAACATCCTGATCAAAACATGGAAAACAATTTCAGATTGACCAAGAATCGTACCGTTCACATTGGCAAATTTTGTTTTGAATCGGGTCCAGCGCACTCCGGAAAGTTTGAGGCACTTTTGACCAATAAAATGAGCTTCTCCGGTGAAAATTATTGTGCATATATGAGATTCTACTTTTCAACTTTGAAAGTATCCGTGGAATGTCTTCACAAACATCAAATTTTGAGCCGATGACACCGATTTTGTTGAAAAACAAGAAACTCACTTCGATGCGGGCCGGAACCGGAAACGGAAAAGGCCGAAAATGGGCGACGTGTGAACGGGTAGCCAAGAACGGCGACGAACTCAAAAGTGAAATTGACTTCGCAAGATGCGAAAAAGCACTGCATGTCTTCTACTTGTGTGTTTATGTGGTTGGACCGATTACTCGAATACTCAGTCAAGAGTTTTTGTGAGTGAAATTGAAAAATACAGGTCAGTACATCCTTGAGAGTATTGTGAGCCTCTATTATCGCTCACATTTGCTTTTCTGTGATGTGGCTAAGTGAACGGCAGGAGTAACAAGGAGCCACATCTGCAGTGTTGCCATGCCGACACGTTTTGAGTTCGCTTGCCACCGGTTCATTTCTGGAAATAAGAGCTGACATGCGTTCTTTCTCGCAAACATGAACCCAATGTCCGACCTTCCTCGTACCTCTTGCAGACTTCGTGTGAAGAACATGTTTTATCATGCCTACAATGGGTACTTGGAACATGCGTACCCACTTGACGAACTGCGCCCAATCACTTGTGATGGACAAGACACCTGGGGCGGGTGAGGCTTCAACACCGATTGCTGCGAAATAAACAAGCAATTCCAACTCGTGTTTGCTGAACGGTTCTGACCAAGGGATTGTGTGTCTTTGACTCTGGACAGGTATTCTCTCACCCTGGTGGACGCTTTGGACACATTGGCTGTAATGGACAATCGCACGGAGTTCCAAAGAGTGGCTCAGATTCTGATCAACACTTTGGATTTCAACAGAGACATCAACGTATCTGTGTTTGAAACCAACATCAGAGGTTTGCATTTGACTGAACATTTGTCTGAGCATTTTGTCTGGACTTGTCAGGAAAGTAACAAATTTGCACACAACAATCACGGAAATCTAACAATGTTCTTTCAGTGGTTGGCGGCCTCTTGTCGGCCCACTTGTTGTCACACAGGATGGGTATGCAGCTGGAGCCGGGTTGGCCCTGTTCGGGGCCGTTGCTGCGATTGGCTGAGAATGCAGCCAGAAAACTCTTGCCAGGTGAAGCCCTGGGTCCTCTTTCGTGAACTTGTTGCGCATTCGTGTTCAGAGCTGCAGTGATGTGTGTTGTATTTCCTGCAGCTTTCAACACTGCCACTGGCATGCCGTACGGCACTGTGAATCTGCGACATGGCGTGCCCAAGGGTGAAACCCCAGTGACCTGCACTGCTGGAGTTGGCACATTTATTGTGGAATTCGGAGCACTGACCAGATTGACAGGAGATCCCATCTTCGAGCAAACCGCACTGAAAGCAATGGATTCTTTGTGGGCAGCAAGATCTTCTGTTGGATTGGTACTTGAACCTTCAGCATAAAATACCAACTGCGTGTACTTTATCTGACGGTTTGGGACTGTTTCGTCTCCTTTTCATTGCACCAACAGGTTGGCAATCACATTGACGTACAGACGGGGAAGTGGACAGCTTTGGACGCGGGCATCGGAGCTGGTGTGGATTCTTACTTTGAGTATCTGGTGAAAGGCTCCATTATGTTTCAACATTCGCACTTCAGGGAAATGTTCAATGGTAAGAAACAAAGTCTCACGCGCAATTGACAAATGGCGAAGAATTTCAAAGATCTGAGCGATCCACGAGTTTCTTTGCGAAGAAATTCGAACAAATCATGCACTCTTTTGGACAGAATTCGAAGAAGCAATTGAGAAATACTTGAAGCGGGAGGACTGGTTCATGTGGGGCCACATGACGAAAGGAACCATCACGCTGCCAATCTTCCAGTCGTTGGAAGCGTTTTGGCCAGGAATGCAGGTGACCATTTGACCGACATGCGTCATAAAAAGAACACGCACACGGACGCACGCACGCGAATCGAAAGACTGCTCACCCTTCTGTTGTACAGTTCTCGTCGCATGTTTGTGGAACAGGAAAACCGACATAAGCTGCAGGTGTGTTTTTCCCCGCACAGAGCTTGATTGGAAATCTTGACAAAGCGATGAAGACCCTGCACAACTATCACCAAGTTTGGAAGCAGTACGGATTCACGCCCGAGTTTTACAACATTCCCAAGGGAGAAGCTCAGACCAACCGTGACGGCTATCCGCTGCGGCCAGGTAATTTTTGTTCTTTTCGATATTTTGCCTGGACTGCAGTTTCTGTGATTGGAAGCCCACTGAAATTTGATCAGCGAGACGAGATGAGATGAAATATCGTGAAAAAAATTATATATTTATCATATCATATTGTTGTGCTTGTTATGTTTTCCAGAGCTGATTGAGAGTGTCATGTACTTGTACCGTGCAACGAAGGATCCGTATCTTCTGGAAGTGGCTGTTGACATCGTGGAATCGATCGACCACAGCTGCAGAACTCGCTGCGGCTACGCGACCGTGAGTTTCAAAGATTCAAACTGCGTCTGTGTTTTCCCGAGTGGTGGAGCTTCTCAGAACTTTTCGACTGAACACAACCGACCTCCGTTGCCAGGTGAAACACGTGAGAGACCACAAACTGGACAACAGGATGGAATCCTTCTTTCTGTCAGAGACCACAAAGTATCTCTACCTCATGTTCGATCCGGACAACTTTATCCACAACACCGGGGACCACGGGACGGTCATCAACACAACCAACGGACAGTGTATCATCGATTCAGGTCAGTTGTTCTCAACTGTGTGCGCAGACTCGTGGACGCCAGAGCAGAAAAAACTGTGCATGCTGATTTGCTTTGTCAAACCGGACTGGGGTTTGTGACAGTTTTCTCGTCGCGAGACACAGCACTTTTATTGTTTTGAGGTTGTTTTTCAGGCGGTTACGTTTTCAACACGGAGGCTCATCCGATCGACTCGGCGGCGCTGTACTGCTGCAGCGCCGAGAAGAAGCAACACGACAAGATGATCCAGGACTTTCATGATGGCGTCGATTTGCTGGCGTTGCTTGACATTGTGGATTCACCAAACGACATGTTTGCGATGGACAAGCAGACGCAGCCGTCTCAAAAAAGTATTCTTCCACCAAAGAAGAAACCGTTTGAGCCCATCGTGGACACCATTGCTGTTGACGTTCCAACCACAGTCACCATCAACGTCCAAACGACGTCCACAACTTCCAAAGATTCAGCGTCAAACATTGTGGTGGATACGTTGAGCAAGCTGAGGCAGACAGCTCCAGAACAGACCCCTGAGGAGACACTGAATGTGCAATTCAATGTGAAGCACGAAGGAACATCATCAAGTGACTCCAAAAAGACGATTGAAAATAAATTCGAGCAGCTTGTAAAAGTCAGTGGTGGCTCCAACATTGACGTAACTGTGGAGAAAATACTGGCAGGACTCAAGGAACTCAGCGGGAATTTGTTCAAGAATGCCGAAGTGCAGAAAGCAAAGACAGAAAGTAGCACGCAAGGAGAGAAAAGTTCCAAGCTGCATTCTTACGAGGCCTTTCTGAAACAGTCTGCTGAAGCTCCAAAGGTGCAGGAGGAAACTGTGTGTAGACCTGAGGATAAGGATCGGGAGGAGCAGAAGTTTCACGGCAGCAGCCCCACACGAAGTGACTTGGAGAAGCAGAGTTACATTCAGAGGCTGTTCACCTGCCCCGCTCAACCGTTTCACTTCAGACTGTCACTGATGGGTGAAATGTTTGTTGGAAATTAGCACTTGAATCTGCCGCCACTCGATTTTGATTTCCAACCGGTGCGGGACTGGCCAGTCAATCAGATTATGCACCTTGTTTTGCGCACCTGAAAAAGTTGTTCAAAACGGATCAGTTTTCTTGTGTCAAAAATCTAGTCATGTCCGTCTGTTTTGCTTGTTGTTGATGACTTCCATCTGACCACGATTTTTATTGGATGATGTTTTCAATAGATGGTTTTTTGTGTCCTATTTGTCCACTTGAGACTGAGCACGATTGAAAACTGTTCACATGGGCGCGCTCGGGGTTGTGGGTACTGTGTGGAGTGACTTACCCCTTTATTGGCCGGTCACCACCGACCAGGCGAGGCGGCAAAGGCTCGGTGCGAAGTGGGCCCCAAATTAAAATATGCCCTCACAGCCTGGATCACCCTGGGGTGTGTTTGTGGCAACCTTTGAACAGATGCCTCGTACGCAAGGCAATGAGCGACGTTTTGCCTCAGAAAGGCAATGATCTCACATTCTTCCTGGCCAAGGTTCTGAGGATATGTCCCTCTGGTAGCCATGACAGTCAAAGAGAGCGCAAAACCACAAGGGGTCACGTGATCAGCCCCTGGGGGGGGGGGGAGGGATGCTGGGTAATTTCCAGCAAAATAGCAGAATTTTGATATTAAGCGTCTATTCCCTGTCTAAAGTATGTAATAATTAAATATAAAAATATTTAGAATATAATTAATTGGCTGAGGCCAGCCCCCCCTGGTGGGGGAGGAGTGTGGTGTGACACACCAGCCGTGAATTTGAACTACCGCGTGACAGGTGGCAGCACTGTTCATTCAATAAAGCAAGAGATTCGCGCCACTGGGGCAGTCTCACCTGAGATACCAACCAGTGTGTTTGTGATATCACTACATCTGAAGGGTGGTGTTTAGAAGCAGGTTATCTCTCTGAAGGTGCTACGAGCTGTGTTTCTGCCAGTATTTGACTGTATTGATCTGGACGATGGACCCACTTCTTCCTGTGGGTTTGCAGCACGATTGATTCGGGATTGGGTTGTTGCCGATTGATTTGCAAAAAAAAAAAAGAAGTTGAAGGGCGAAGCTGTGAAGGACATTGATCCAGTCTTGGTTTGGTTTTGACCTGCAGTTGCAAAGAAGAAGACTGAGGAGGAGTTGTTGGAGTCCGGGACCCCGGAAGACACGCTCGTCTTCGAGCTCAAGATCCGCTGCCGGAAGAACCCGAACCCGCCCAAGGACGCGTCCAGCCCCGACGACCTCTACATCGACAACAACGGTACAGAGCGAAGAGCGGGCGGGGATCTGCGGATCCAGGCTTGGTGTACAATGTCCAGTGCCGGGTCTCGCATTCTGCTTCTCTGTCCTCGCACCTCCAGAACGATTTTGCTTGGGACATGAATTTGACGGGAGAGACGCCTGTCTTCCAAGATCTTTGTCGTCTGTGTTTCACCATTGTTCGCTTGTGCTTGCAGTGTACACGCGGCACCTCCAGTGGAAACCGATCGGGAACCAGGCGGAAGAGGTGGGTCAATCGGGTCGTTGGGGTCAATATCAAGGTCACTGAGAAACTGAGGTGACGGGAGCACAATTGAGCCACCAAAGTGGCACTCTCCTGGGCGTTACCACGGACTACCAACAAAGTCGTCTCGCAAGTCAAAAATAGTGCCAGGTATTCTTCAGTGTGAAGAACTTTGGAACACGTGTCTGTGTCTAAAGTTGACAGTTTATGTTTCGGTATGACGTGATTCGTTGTTTTTGTTTCTGCTGTAGCTGCGAGACGTTCGTCCAGTTCACGATGATATTCTCCTGGCCAAGCTGCGGCCGGGACAGGTGAGTGGGACTAGCTGCATCCGTTGTGGAACAGGCGTTGCTCAGGTTGTTTCCGGTCCTGCACGTCTCACCCAACCCGATGTCTTAGTCAAACGTGCGGGTGTTTGTTCGGTGTGTGTGTGGGGGGGGGGGGGCGGTGTGGGTGTGGTCTGCTCGTGTGCTGCTGCAGCTGATGGTGATTGTGAGTGTCGATAAAGTTTTATCGTGCTGGCAAAATGGTTTGGTGTGTGTGTGTGTGTGTATGTGTATGTGTCGATGAACGCATGTGTCTTGACGCGCGTGCGTGCACATGCCTTCAGGGTCCCTCCTCTTGCTTTGCCAGGAGATCGACGTGCTTTGTCACGCCGTCAAGGGCATCGGCAAGGACCACGCCAAGTTCTCTCCCGTCTCCACGGCTTCCTACAGACTCCTCCCCGAAATCCGCCTCCTCCGACCGGTGGAGGGGGCCGACGCCGAACGCCTCCGCGACTGCTTCTCTCCGGGCGTCATAGAGGTCGTCTTTGAAAATGGTGAGCCGTGGGTGTGTGTGTGTGTGTGTGTGTGTGTGTGGTGTGCGCTTGCTTGTGTGTTGTAATTGACGTAAAAAACAGGCATTTGGTGTTGCACCGCGAATGAGGAACAAACATACCATACCACACCACGAACACAAATTTTGTGCAATTTTGATTTGTGCGGACAAAAGAGAAGAGGCTAAATGTTCACCACATGTGGCAGAATTGGAATTACGATGAAGAGATACGGAGGTGGGGGGGGGGGTCAGACAGTTCACTGTCTGGGTCGCCAAAGGCTGGGCAGTTAGTTGATCAGAGCCCAAGAAAGCAACACAGCGTTCATTGACATTGACGGGTGCAGGGGCCTGACTTGTCAAGTACCAAATGTTGAAAATCCATTTTTCTTGCTCCAGGACGGAAAGTAGCGCGGGTGTCAGACGCGCGGAGAGACACGTGTTCCCGGGAGGTGATGCGGCACGAAGACCTCAAGCACAAAGTGCAGCTCAACCGAATAAGGGACCACTTCATATGTGAGTACTCGAGGTCATTGTATTTGTGAGTACTCAATGTGGTGTGACTTGCAAACTACTCACCTATTGTTGGGATAGATGTACTTGCAGTGCGAGGCGGATGACTAAAATTCGGAAACATTGGTTCCGCACCGGTGCCAATTGGACAAACCAGAGGACTGGAGTTTTTTATGCCTCAGGAGTGCGTGTGGTGTGACTTGCAAACTACTCACCTATTGTTGGGATAGATGTACTTGCAGTGCGAGGCGGATGACTAAAATTCGGAAACATTGGTTCCGCACCGGTGCCAATTGGGC
>JAAUXT010118749.1_pt1 | contig 22371 bp, 20 predicted proteins | sample 7278171 | NCBI WGS metagenome assembly JAAUXT01 (sample SAMN14350112, study PRJNA611818) | marine sediment metagenome | isolation source: surface marine sediment (1.8m) | place: French Polynesia: Moorea | collected 2018-08 | reverse complement strand
GTAGAACTGTTGGCTCTGGCTCCACCAGTTGGTGTGGTGAATCTGGCTCCACCAGTTGGTGTGGTGAATCTGGCCTCACCAGTTGGTGTGGTGAATCTAAGCCCCAGTTGGTATGGTGAATCTGGCTTCACCAGTTGGTGTGGTGAATCTGACCCCAGCAGTTGGTGTGTTGAATCTGACCCAACCAGTTAGTGTGGTGGATCTGGCCCTACCAGTTGGTGTGGTGGATCTGACCCTACCAGTTAGTGTGGTGAATCTGGCTTCACGAGTTGCTGTTGTGAATCTGACCCCAGCAGTTGGTTTGTTGAATCTGACCCAACCAGTTGGTGTGGTGTATCTGACCCTACCAGTTGGTGTGGTGTGGTGGGTCTGGCCCCACCAGTTGGTGTGGTGGATCTGGCCCCACCAGTTGGTGTGGTGGATCTGGCCCCACCAGTTGGTGTGGTGAATCTGACCCCAGCAGTTGGTTTGTTGAATCTGACCCAACCAGTTGGTGTGGTGTATCTGACCCTACCAGTTGGTGTGGTGGATCTGGCCTCACCAGTTTTGATGGTGAATCTGGCCTCACCAGTCAGTGTAGTGAATCAGCTTGGTCTGTGTTTGTGAAAACCGCGAAACTGGATATTCGTGGACAAACCACGACACATGGACCCGCGGTGAATCCAGGTTGGGGATCATGGGTCTGACCCTTGGAACAAGCCCAATGTGAATTTTGCATTGCAACCACATAGAACACGCAGGAAAGGACAGATGGCTCGGGATTGTCGTGAACATGAGGCCCCAAGCATGGAAGGGGAAGCTTCAGTCAGGGGACACTCATGCTGACTTCATATGCAGCTGCAGGAAGCTTGCAGCGTTCTGAGTTTTGCTGGGCGGGGTCAGCATTCAACATGAGATACAATGTGACACCGGGTGCTTTTTGTAGATCATCGGTGGCAACCAATGCTTGACACAGATACAGGCTTCAATGATGCCGCAAAACGCTCGACTCACTTGGCAGCTCCATATGAATTCAGCTTTGTTGTCAGTAATAGTACATGTCTGTCCATAATGCTGTGACCCAGGTCAGGACCCCCCTCCCCCATGAACATTTTGTTGTGCTCATGCCAGGGCACAGTGTGTGTGGCCAGGGAACTTCAATTCTGGCAGCTGAGGAGGCAACATGTTTCTCGTCACATTCTGATTGGTTGAGGCATATTTTTTCCTTCAAAGGGTGCTGAGAGGATTTTTGGTACTTGTGACTTGACAGAGAGGTACTGATATTTTTTTATTGACCAAAAAGTGTGGTATGGACTCTTATTGACCAAACAGCAGAGTATATGCAAATTTCCGCGACATAAGGGACACTCGTCATTTGGTGGGTACGGTCACCCTCTGAAACCATGCCACCCAAACCATTTGATCATCAGCCATGTGCCAACAGCTGATATCAACATGGTGGAAGTGGCTGACTTCCTGCTCTCCAACTCATGAGCACAGACTTCATTGGTGGGTGGTCAGAAATAGAGGTGGAACACCCTGAGTTGGAACCTGTCTCTCCCAAACCAAAAACTGTTTTGGGTCATGTTTGTTAAAGTTGGCCAAGAGGTTAGTGTCCACATGGTTCACATCTTCATTCCTATTGGTGGTGGATCTAGTCACTCGAGTTTGAGTGCCATAGAACTGACCAACCGTCTGAAATCGCTTCAAAGGATGAGTGTTTGTATGAAACAAACATTTGGCAGGTCTGTCAAAATCATAAAAGTTTGTGTTTTCCACAGATTAGTTTCTACATTCATTTGTTCACTTTGGTCAGCTGAATGGCTGTTTCAAGCATCTGTATTGATTTCAAATTCATTCGGATTCAAACGAAAAACATTTGTCATTTTCTTGGTTCTATAGTTTTTCCTGCAGAGGAGACATCAAGTCAGAAGATTAGAAAACAGTTGTATTTGTCTTTTACTGCTCTTGGGCTGGCAAAGATGTATTCAGAATCAATCCAAGTCACAATGTATCCGCATCCATTGTGTATTTCTGACTGCAAGTGATGGTCTGAGACTGAAGCTTTTGTCTTGTGCAAACAGCCAAGTCGCCAAGACACATGCTCTTTGTAGTTGCTGCCCTGCTGCAAGGTTTGTACCTGGCACATGCAGCACACACATTGAATTTGCAAAGGAAACAGTGTGTTCCGAGAGCTAAATAAATCAATCACCACCAGTAACTCTGTATGCCACATAGGACCAACCCTTTCCAAAACTTATTTGTCAAATTTCCTGTTTCATGTCAACTTGTCAAGAGCGAGTCTCATGTCTATGGCACATGCAAGACACCCACAGACAAAATCTACCTCCACTGTAAGAATGGATATGTGGTGCACCTGGTGATGGCCAATTCCAAATTTGGATTTTCCAGTGACACCATTTCACCATGTAAACATCATTCTGTTGAAAGCTGGATGAATGACCATGAGAACCAGCAGTGTGTTTGGTCAGTTGTCCCAAAGTTTAGGTATGTTGATGAAGAGATGTTTTCTCCACAGAATTTGAAACTCAAATCACTGACTGTTTTATTAAGGTTCAGACTGAGATAGGTTGAGCTTGGTTCTGATTTCAGTGAAGCATTCACAGGATGTGATGGTACCTCACAGTGCACACTGAACCCCAGGCTGCTGAAACCACCTCAGCATGAAAATTGTTCCCACATTCACAGTCCCACAAGTCAAATGGTCTTGATGATTTTTAGGTGGTGTCTTCCACCCAAATATAGAGGTAAAAAATATTTCGTTTCTTTTTTGTTTCTGTTTCCAAGTATATATTTGATCATATACATGTTTGACTGAAAGTTAAGAAACCAAACAAGGCTGTGCTTTCTGGGCAAGTCCTTCAGAAAATTCCCCCAGAAATACAAACCACCAGACAAAATGGACCCTTGCAAACTGCAGAAAGAAAACTCCTGACAGAAGCAACAAAAGATTTCTATTTGTTTCAGATAATACAACACGTGTGCTTGGCAGGTGCATACCCAGCCTGCCATTTTCTCCAGTTGGGATTGCCTGCTACAACAAGCATGTCTTGAACAAACTGCATGAATTTGAAGTTGTCTTCAAATCTGGCACAATGTCACAGTGCACTGGTCACAAAGTAGAGAAGAAGGTGGAGATGTGGATGAATAATTTGAAGAACACCAGATGTGTGTGGTCTGTGGAGCCTGAGTTCATGTAAATAAAGAGGTAATATCTCTTTTTCTCTTTCTTTCCAGTTGACATCAATGTTGTCTTGGGTTTGTTGTATTTCCAGGGCAATTTTTGGTCTGCTGGGCAAAGGATATGAATTTATGAGAATCAGTCTGAAATATTTAAAGTTGCCTGGACTTGAGAACTGTTCTGCAAATCTGGGACCTGAGCCAATACTGATTGTGCTGATGAGATTCACATGTGTTCCTGTGGCGGCAAACACAATAACAATTATATCCACATCTGTGGCAGAGAATTTAACACAGGTGACAACATCTTTGGAAGTACTCATCTGGTCTGTGACCCAAGATACACAAAGTAGCACAGAAGAAAATTTCAGTGAGTTGCCAACCAATGAACAGGTTTGATACCCACATCTGTGTTCAAAGTAACATCTTTTCAGCACAAATCAGTCTGTTGATGTTTTTCAGGCTCACCAGTTGCTCTTATTGCTGGAACTGTTGGTGGAGCAGTTGGATTCATGGCATTTTTCATGATTGGCATCTGTGTGGTCATCATAAACAGTCAGTTCAGGTGAGACAGGGTTACCTTCTTGGGCAGAAAATCTTGAATCAGAGCAGCAGTGAATGTGGTTGGTCTCACCATTGGACGTGCCAGACCCATGCTGAATGCATATTTTGCACAGTTTGGTGCCACATTTTTCTCATTTCATTCTCTTCTGTGTCAGTTTGGGACTGCATTGAAAATTATCTGTGATGGTCCTCTTAAAGAAGCCGGACATCTTGCTGTCAAAGGAACTCAAGCTCTGACAACGCATAAACAGAAAATGTTGATGGAAATCCAGAAACAAATTCGACCGCCCAAACACTGAACCCATACATGTGAACAATTTCACCAATATATATTTTTTTGTTGCAAAATATACATTTTATTACAAAAAATACTTTATTCACAACATATTTCTTCTTTGGAAACAAAGTGCAAACAAGTCCCAAATTTCTGGACCCTCAAATTTAATCTTGCTTGTCTCTTCAACCCAAAGTTTGAACTTGACATGCTTCTCACTGACAATTTATGCTTGAATCAGACAAGACAAAAAGGCACGTGGGACCCAAATTTGAATCTCATCTTGACCAAGAAAGCACTGTTCACATCTTTCTCTCCCTGATGCCCACAGGTGATTTGTCCCAGTTGTTCAACTCAAAACCCGTGACAAACAGCAATGGACAAACCTCAAATCACTTTGAACGGAAGTGACATTGAAAGTTGAGACAACATTCTTCTTGTCCCAAACAAATGGCCTAGTTCATGCTTCACCTGGCCTTTTTGTTCCTGATATACTGAGCAATTGAATGTTGTAGATTGACAGTGCATTTGGTGGTGTGCTCATTTCAGACTGAGACACAGTTCAACAATTGATGTGAAAAGGCACTAAAGAAGATTTGTGGCATCTTTGATTCAAAACAGAAAAGAACAAGTCACTGGTAGCAATGTTTGTGCAGGTTATTGAGGTGAACTTGTGTGGTGAGCTGGTGTGAAAACACACAAATGCAAACCACACTTGCACTTTGATGCTGAATTGCACACAAAATTCAGTTCTGGTGTTTCTTCTTGTACACAGGCGATTGAACAACAACCATATTTTCCTTGTTGTCTCTGGTTTGATGTTGTTCAGAAAACAGCAAGCTCAAACACACCAATGCAAAGAAGGACTCCCAGTTGTATGTGTAAACTCGTGAAAGCCTGAGAAGAGCAATTTGTTCTCAGAACGACCATTCGACAAATGAAATGTTCAGTCTGGCCACCAAAAATCCCTATCCAGAGCAAGTGATCAGTTGGGTGTGTTGTACAAAATATTGACTTTGTAACCACACAAAGCTAAATGAACAATAGAGAGACAATGCCCAAAGAAGAGAAACTGCGTCAAGTCTTGATGGTTGTGAAGTGCTTTGTAACATTGGATTGTTCATTTTGTCATTGTTCATTTGTTTGTAATTTTGACATTCACTGTTTTGTCTTTTTTCAATCTCTCTTGTTCTTGACACATATGATCACATGTTTTGTTTGTTTGCTTTGTTGCGTGATTGTGACAGAAATAAATGTCTTTGAGCCCCAAAATGGATTTGGATGATGAATATTTTTTGCGCAAAATCTTTCTCGATTCTTGTTGACATATATTCTCTTTGAATTGTTTGTCTACTCTGAACAATGTCAAAAGACAAAGTTTGGTCTCCTTTCCAACGTTTCAAGTTTAGGTATTACAAAATCCCCACAGAGGCAGATAATACAGCTGCTGTAAAATACATTGTTGAGAACAAAGCTTTGCAAAGTTAATTGAGATCAGAGAATCAAATGCTTACAACAGCGAAAAAATAAACACATAAATATTGCTTCTGACAATCCAAACCACCCCCATTGAGGGCTGATTTCCTGTTGCTCATTTCAGTTCCACCTCATCTTGTGTTTCTTGCAATGCAGTGAAAGGTGAGGAGGTTGTTACTCCATGTCCACTGACTTTTTGTGCAGAAAACAGTGGGAGAGAACAAAAGAAAGTTTGTGAATACTTGTGATTCTGTGTGCAAGTCATGTATCTGTTTTGATGAGCAGGCAAAGGAAATAACTTGTGCAAACAGACAAAGTGTTGTTACATCACTTCCAAGACTGTTTTTCCTGTGTCACCACGATGCAAGACCCAAAGAGGCAGTAGTTTTTGATTGAAAGCTTTTCTTCTTTCAGGACAAACAGGAATTCAATATTTTCTGTACTGTTCCTGGACACCAATGAAAATTACTGTTGAGTGTCCCAAGAATTTTGTTCTGGACAAGCTACTTGAATTAAATCTTTCCTGCAAATCAGATTCATCCATGTCCACATACGACAACATGCAGGAGGCAAAACAATGGATGGGTGGGGGATAAAATGAATCATGTTTGTGGCAAACTCACATGGGATTCAGGTTTGTGTTTCCTTTCAGCACAACACAGACAATCAGCAAGATGGCAACCATGGCAAGCATTGCACTTGTTTTCTGTTCCAGAAAATTGTACTCATTTTGTGTTTGTTTCAGAAAAGGCTCTGAGATGTGGGGAGATGGAAACAGGCACTAATTCATGAAAGTTGATTTTCGTGATTTGAAGCCACCTGGATGTGATATCTGCAAACTGGAAATATTTGTTTTGTTCTTCAATTTTTCTTGTGTTCCTGAAAATCATCCTTCCCTTGAAGCAATGTTTGAGCTTGACAACAATCGGTGACACATTTCTCAACTTCCTCAGATGAAAACACAGCAACAATTGTCAACAACAAACAAAAGAACACAGAAGGAGGCCTTACCAGTCCTTCAGGTAGCTCACTGACTGCTTGTGGGGTGGACACTCCAAACATTAAGAAAGACAAATGTTGGCTCACCATTTTAGGGGATTTGTGGAGGTTGCCCTGTTGAAGGGCACTCCATTTTGAGCGACCGGAACAGGGCTACTGAAAGAAATCCCCTACAGGCAGCAACTATGAAAATTAGCTGTAGACTCTACACCATTTTCATGGTCAAGATGAAGACTTGATTAGGATCTGTTGGGCTTTTTGGGTTCAATTTGCATTGGGGAAGATCCAGAAGGAAGGAACCTTTGATGAAATTCTTGGGGCAATTTGGGTCAAAAAGTTCAAATTGGGGGGGGGGGCTGAAATTTGGGACATGGTTGCGAAATTATTCAGTATCTCAGTTATGAAAGTTTTACAAATATTCCTGTAAAGAAGTACATTGAAATGTGGCTATTGTTTGGGTGATTTTCCAACATTTTTGCACATGTTTACATAATTTTAGGTGGGGTTAAAGGTGGAGTTGAAATATGATTCTTTTATGAAGTGTTGAGGTTGTTATTTGGGAAAGAGTTGGGTTTATTTGAGAAAATTAGACAAACAATTTTGGATTTTTTTTTTGTTTTTGATAATTGATAATTTGCCAAAGCAAACACGTGTCTCTTTTTTCATAACTTTTCATATTTGTGTGTAATTTGCAAGTTCCTCAAGTGGAAGACTGGTATCATTTGAAACATTGTTCTGCCAGTGGAGCACGAAGCACTGTCGGCAGCCTCTGCCTTTGTATGGTCACATTTTTTGTCAGAACGCAATTGCAAAAATCTGGCACTGTTTCAAGTGCTCTTGACCGAACCATTGACCACTGCAAATCACCCGAGGCCGGTCGGCCTATTGCTTGTCGTGTAGCGACCATCTCGGTGCCACTCTACGCTCAAATGTATGGAATGTGTGGAATGTACCCTCCATCACTCCACCCCCTCACTCCATGTATGTATTTCAGATCTAGACTCTTCCTTTTCCAACTTAATCCTCACCAGCAAAATTTGGCAAATACTTGTAAAGTGATGGCAGAACTTTAGAACATCTCCTGTAGATTTCTAGCAATGGAAGCTGTCAAGACTGATGCGAGACCATCGTGTCCGATTACTTCTTTGTTTGTTCCTGTCGAGGGGAGATCTCAACCTCTTTTGTCGTGACAGATTCTGGGAAAAATACCTGACATGCCCTGTGAAGTTCTTGTGGATATCCCCTCTCTATTCTGAGGGTATTTTGTGGAAATTTTTGAATGAAATACAATGCACCATGTGCAGCACATTTTTAGGTGATTTGAGGAGCTTGGTCCGATTTGTGAGCTTTTGATAATAGCGAGTGAAATCGGAGCAAGTGAAATCAAATCACCTATAAGCAGGGTCTTCCAATTTTTAAGTATGTGTACACCTGTTTCATAGTCAAAATGAGGATCAATGTTGGATCTTTTGGGCTCTTTTAGTTCAATTTAGGTTGGGGACAGTGCGCCAGGAAGGATTTCAGGAACTTTGAATTTTGGGGTTCTTTAGGTCAAAAAGTTCAAATTTAAAAATGTGGAAAATATGGGGTGTGGATGTAGAAATGGCTTTGTATCTGAGAAAGTATAAAAATTTGGTGAAAGAAGTATATTGATGAAATGTAATCTGTTATATGGGGGTTTGAGTGGTGACATTTAATTTTTGATTTTTGAAAATTTTTACATTGTTTTTAAGTGGGGCTAAAGTTTAGGTTGAAAAGTCATTTTTTTTAAATAAAAAATTTAAAAATGGATAATGGGGCAATTATTGTGGTTGTTTGTAGATATTGTTGTAAAACAATGTGTAAGAGTTCCATTTGGTCAAATTTGTTCCATTTGGGTATGCATTAAATTATGAGTTCCCAAGTTTTGAATATTGAGTGAAAAAAAGTAAGAATTTTTGACAAAAAAAGTGACTGAAATCAGAGCAACTAAAATCAGAGTGACCAAAATCAGAGCAACTGAAATCAAAGCAACCGAAATCAGAATTTCCTCAAATCACCGCGAGCTCCATGGAGCTATTTTTTCGTTTTCAGCTTCCCGTCCCAGATCGAGATCGAGGTCGAGGTCTCCTGTGAGCGAGAATAGCATGGAGGGTATCTATCGACGAAGCAGCAGATACTGAATGTGCGGACTGCAGGCGCGGCAATGTGAGTTCCTTTGTGTGTGTGTCTGTGTCTGTGCTTGCGCGCGTGTGTGCGTGTGCCTGTGTGCGTGTTTGATGATGTGTGGGAGAAGTGTGGGTGTTCCTTGATGACTTGCACTTCCCTGTCTCACCTCTACTACAGTGTGCGTTGTGTCACGAGACCAGATCAACATTCGCTTCCAGAGCTGGAGTTTCCGGACCGCATTGCTGCAGCGCTGCGGTCGGACGAGACGACGTGAAGAGCACACGCTCACGCTTCTCAACTGAAAACTGGACAGGTGCAAAAGTTTGGACGCCGGACGGACAAGGCGCAGAGCAGCTGGTGGTCAACAACGCCTGTCGGACTCAATGACACGTGACCTGGAAGTGGTTCCGACAAAGTGAAAACGGATCGGCCCTGAAACGTGCAGCACAAACCCAGTCCAGCCGCTTTGTCGTGTCGGAATAACCCCGTTCTGGGTGAGATGCGCTCTTGAATGGCGGGTGTCCACGGAACATTTGTCCCGTCGAACTGTGTGTTGAGGTGATTTCAAGTTGACGTTGACAACGCTGAATCTCATGTGGACGTCGATGAATTTTATCGGTCGTTCGGCAGCGTCTTTTTGGGCGTCGGATACTGCAGTTGTGTATGAGAACTGTTTTGACCGAAAACATACAGCTGCTGGAACAGTTTTGTTGAGTTTTGACGGATATAGTTGAATTCCGTGTACACTCGTAGTTTTCATTGCTTGACGGACAGTCCCGAAGTACATTCCAACAGTTCACACCTCGTTTTGGTGTTGTTCCTTCTGCGGACAAAAAGAAAAGAGGAATCTAAGGTCAGTAATTTTCGGGAGCTTCAGGCCTGGCTGGGTGGCGTCCTGTCGACATGATTTCTGTGACCCCGACTGACCTTTGTGCACGTGGCCTTTGGGTTGGGTTCGCCTGTGGGGTACATGTGGACCACGGATTTGGCGAGAGTTCGGTTCCAAAGGTTCAACCAGAACTTCGTTCCCGATGCCAGTTGTAGATTTTGTGGATGGTGTATCTTGCGCACCGAGCCAATCTGTCATCACATGCGCACCGAAGCGAAAAGTCCGTGATGTGGAGCGAAAGGTAGAACTGTGGCTCGGACCGAACCTTGTGCAAAACTGGCGAATATGGAAGCGATCAGCACCCAGGCTTTTCGAAGACTCACCAATGTGAAGGGACATCTGATCAGGTTCGTCTGAACTTCCGCCAGGTTCACTTCTCGAACGATTCGGTTCGTAGATCTACGACTCGTGATCCCCGAAGAAAAGAGTGCTGTGCGAACAGCATGAAGTTCAGTCGACAAACCAGGAAAAACCGAGTCCCGAGCAGTGCAGTTTGGTCTCCTACATGTTGAACACGACGATACGTGCGCCCGTCCGCAAGGCGCGCACAGCACAGCGTCTGCGGGACTCCAGCTGCTCGGACACAACGCAAGGCGTGTGTGGTGTGTGTGACAGCGAGTTGTGCTGCAGGTCGAGCGCTTGTTCCGCTCAGGCGCAGGCGCCGAATGACGTGATGCGGCGGCACCGACGCGACGTGGACGTGCTCGACACGCGCATGAGCTACGTGGACACGGGCGGCGGCGCGGGGCGGACGGGAGAGGGCGCCACGGTGCTCTTCATCCACGGGAACCCGACGGCGGCGTTCCTCTGGAGAAACGTCATTCCCCACGTGCAGCCCCGAGCCAGGTGAGGCCGGTGTGACGGGATGTGCAGCCCCACGCCAGGTGAGGCCGGTGTGACGGGATGTGCAGCCCCACGCCAGGTGAGGCCGGTGTGACGGGATGTGCAGCCCCGCGCCAGGTGAGGCCGGTGTGAAGGGATGTGCTGCTCTTAGCCAAATGTCAACCTTTGGTGTCAAACTTTTGAAACACACCAGACTCATATCGGATACTTTTGACCCGTTGATGCGTTTTGCCTTCCGGTCAGAATCCAACTTGTTTCACTGGGACAACTCCTTGATTTCGGCCGGGCCGACTGAAGTGATGTTTGTGTGTCGCCAGGTGCATCGCTCCCGACCTGGTCGGCTTCGGCCGGTCCGGGAAGGTTCCGAACGGAGACTACCGCTTCGTGAACATGTACCGCTACTTCTGCGCGTGGCTGGACGGTGTCGCGCCCTGCGGGAAGCTCGTCCTCGTGCTCCACGACTGGGGCTCCTGCTTCGGCTTCCACTGGGCCTTCCAGCACCGAGACCGCGTCCAGGTGAGGCAGGGGGGTGTCACAGGTGAGGAAGGGGTGTGTTCAGGTGAGGGAAGGGTGCATCCAGGTGAGGTGAAGGCGCGTCGAGGTGAGTAGCGGTGCATTCAGAGGGCGAATTCAAAGGGCGGACCCTGCCGTGCCGAAAAATGAATGCTGCTGCTTTTTCACAGTCCACATGCAGCTGTAGAGGAACTCATCGCAATGGTCGCTCCAAGTTGGATGTGTCGAAGAAAAAATAAACCTGTGTCACAGAGAAGACTTTTCCTCACGCAACGCAATGCATGACGCCTCCTCTGCGACTGACGCCTCTCTCCTGCCAGGCGATCGTGCACATGGAGTCGATGGTGGGCGTGCTGCGCGACTACGACAGCTTCCCGCCCGAGTTTCGCCCCATGTACGAGGCGATGCGCTCGGCGTCCGGGGAGCGCGTCTTCCTGCGCGGCGACGCGCTGCCCCGCCTCGCGCAGGCCACGTTCGGCGACAAACTGAGCGCCGAGCAGCTGCGAGAATACACGAGAGCGTACGAGAACCCCGGCGACGACCGGAAGCCGTTCCTGACGCTGAGTCGCGACATCCCGACCCGAACCGACGGTCCCTGGGAAATGGTGAGTCGTGTTTTGCAGCTGCACACGTGGTACACGTGGAGGACGCAGACGAGTGTGAAGGTCGTTGAACAAAAACAAAATAAGCCTGTGTCCAGCGCAGGTGCACATCTCAACAAATGTGGTGTGCCGACGACTCCCAAACACCCGCTGTGACTTGCATGGTGTGCTGCATGCTGCTTTTGAAATTGCAGGTTCACCTGGTGGACAACTACAGCAAATGGTTGTCGCGGTCGACTGATCTACCCAAACTGCTTGTCGAGGCCAAACCCGGGGCGTATTCAAAGTTTCTGAAGATTGCCACCAGAAAGTGGGTGAATCAAAAATGTGTTGTGGTGAAGGGGGATCACTTCCTCCAGGAGGACAGTCCCGCGGACATCGGCAGGGAGATCGTCACCTTCTTGAGCGAAATCGGCGCTTGACACAACCACCAGAAACTGCAAAGGATCCACGCTGAATACGGTCAAACGAAAACATTTTTTTTTGTGTAAAAGATAAATTAAAAAGCACCTGAAACACTTGCTGACAAATCCAGGTTCTCCTGCCTCAGAATCTCCCAGAGTCCACGGCGTTGAAATGGTACAGAATTTACACGTGCGACGCGGGGCGGATCCAGGAGCCCAATCCCCTTCCAGACCCCGATTCCAATCGCGACAACTTCAGGAGGAAACCAAAAGCTCTTTGCATAAAAATCGGAGATTCTTGAGGTTTGGGGGCAAGAAGGTTTCAGGAAGGGGCCAGGAGGATCCCTGGATCTGCCCTGCAGCAAACGAGGTTTGACGGGATCTAATATGATCGCAGCGTCTGTTTCATAGACTTGCTCTTCACGAGGTCTTTGGGTTTCTTCCCAGAAGCGTTTCTCAGTTTTTTGCTGGCGCCGGCCTTGAGCAGAACCTCGACCACAGTGTCGTTGTCCTTCTCCACAGCCGTGTGCAGCGGCGTGTTCTGCCATCTGTTGGTGACGTTGAGATCTGCGCCGTTGACGGTGAGCGACGCCACCACGTTGCCATGACCACGCTCCGCCGCCAGGTGGAGCGCCGCCTGCCCCGTGTCCGTCTGCACGTTGGCGTCGGCGCCGTGGTTGAGCAGCTCGCGCACGATGGCGGCGTTGCCGCGCTCGGCGGCGAGGCAGAGCGGCGTCTCTGCGCGGTCGGCGCGGCGGTTGACGTCGCTGCCGGCGGCGAGCAGCTCCTGCACGGCGCGCAGGGAGTCCGTCTGACTGGCGAAGTGCAGCGGCGTCCAGCCCTGCTCGTCCGGCACGTGCGGGTCGGCGCCGCAGTCGAGCAGCTGCCGCAGCAGCGACACGTTGTTACTCTGAAATAGCACCAGGCGGCGTCTCGCGTTCTGTCGCTCGTTACGTCAATGTCCGTGATTGACGCATAACGCGTTGCGTCCGTCGCTTGCGACGCAGCGACAGACGCATCGCGTGGTACCTTTGGTGTGAAACAGGCTCCAGAACGGATTCGTAGATCATAGGATTGACGTGTGGTCTATGGGTCCGACTCTGGTTTCGATTCTTCAGAAAAATTGGCCAAAGTGGGATGGAAGGGAAGAACCTGATCGATCTCCGATCAGTTTGTCTGCGTCAAGACGAAGAAAACGGAAAAGCTGGCCAAAGGACCCACGCTCCTGCAGCACGAGGCGTGTGTGCCCACGATGAGGGGAAGAGCCGCGCGTGGTGTAAGTCCCTTTGTTTACCTGGGAGGGGAAGACCAGCGGCGTCAGGCCCTGTTTGTTGCGCGAATTGACGATGGCGCCCGACTCGAGCAGGACCTGCACGATGTCGCCGTGGCCCTCCTCGACGGCGTAGTGCAGCGGCGTCGCACCTGCGTGAGACACGCCAAATTCAGAGTCTTTTGCCTTCGCGCCGTGAACCAGAACACAGCCCTGTTTCCGGGTCCCGCAGGACCGTTTGTGAGTTCCGACGTGGCGCAATGATCTTTCTCTCTCTCTCTCGCTCAGAGGGATTCGATTTGAAACGGAACAGGGTGAACGTTACGCACCGGTGGCGTCCTTCTTGTTGACGTCGGCGTGATGTTTGATGAGAAGCGACGCGACGTCAGGGTTTCCGAGCGCGCACGCGTCGTGCAGCGCCGTGCTGCCGTCGTCACGCGCCTGGTCCACGTGCGCGCCGCTCTCCAGCAGCTGCTCCACCTGGCGGCAGAACAGAGTTTCTGAGGTGATTTGCTTGTTGAAACTGAAAATCAACGTTTCGCAACGAGTTGACAAAAGCCCGTCGCACCCAAACATTTCGGACATCGTCAGCTTGGAAAAGTGAGGCGGACTGAGGCAAATGTGGCGCGCGGAAGACTCGGCTGGCATGTCGCTCTTGGAATGAACTACAGCGCCAGGCACCACAGTCGGCAAATTACATGTATCTTTCTGGCGAGTACACGTGAATGAGTTCTCGTTTGGTGCTGTTTATGCGCAAGTGTGCATAGCTTCTCACGTGTTTTGTGTTTGAATCAAGGTCCAAGGCTCATGACCACCCGAGAGCGCTGTACCTGTCTGTAGAGATCCTTGGCGGCGGCGGCCTGGAGACAGGAGAGGCCGTCCACCATGCGGATGTTGACGTCGCATCCCAGGGAGATGAGCGTCTCCACGGCGTCCGAGCGATCCTCCGTCACCGCCGTGTACAGGTAGCAGTAGCCGTCGTTCCGCACGATGTTCAGCTTGGCGCCGGCCTGCGCCAACTGCTGCACGACGTCCGTAAATCCGTTCTCGATCGCTTCTCCCACGGGCGACGCTCTGCGGCTGTCGCGGGACACGTGGTCCACGTTCGCTTTGTGCGAGATGAGCAAGTCCACGATTTCACTTTGGCCGTTGCCACAGGCAACGATGAGCGGCGTTGACCCGTTCTTGGTCTCCTGGTTCACTTTGGCGCCCAGGTCAATGAGGAGGGTGGCGATGGCTAGTTCCCCGCCCTGTACCGCGAGGTACAGCGGGCTCAGCCCCATCTCGGTCTTGGCGTTGACGGCGGCGCCGCCGCGGGCGAGCATCTCGGCGGCGTCGCGGTGCCCGGCGTACGTGGCGAGGTGCAGCGCCGTCCAGCCGGCGTCCTTGCTGCGCGGGCCCGACATGCTGAAACTGCTGATCGTGCCGATCTGGAAAGAGCAATGATGTGCATCAAACGGTCATCTTCCAGTTCAGCAAAAACTGTGGAAAGGAACAATTTTCTGAGCCCAAGCACAATGGCGCAAGTTTTGTTTCACGAGATCTCAAGGCTTTGATTCACAGCGCACAGAAACCAAATTCGCTGCACGCGTTGGCGACCGCATTGTTGCAGAGTCACCCGGACAATGCGATTGGGGCCTTGAAACATCAACGAGTGACTGAAGCGGCAAACCTACGCCAGTGAAAACGATTCCCACCCTCCTGTGCCACAGCCTTTTCCCTTGACACGCACCTGCGATTCGTTGTCGGCTGCCCTGTCCGGGTCGTCCACCATGGCGGTCATCTTGGCCTCGAGGTACGCTCCGGCCTGCAGCACGCGCCGCGCGATGTCCGTGTGGCCGTGCCGGCACGCCAGGTGCAACGCCGTCGCGCCGTTCGAAATCTTCTTGATGCCGACGTCCGCCTTGTTCTCGAGCAGCTGCGTCGCCACCTCCATGTGGCCCTTCCTGTCACGTGACAAGAGTGGACGGGAGTTCAACCTGGCAACTCTCGTTCAGCAGGGACTTTGAGCCAAATTTGGCGAGGTGGCCAGTGTGAACAGAAATGTACCTCTACTGTTCATTTTCTCACGAGTCACTGCGAAGAAACACATTTGGACCAGGGCCCTGAACCTCGCAGAAGACCCGACCTCAAGTTTGAAAGGGAAAATTGCTTTTCATGGGGCAATGTGATCGGACTGGTGGACGGTCCTCTGGGTTCGCGCTGGGTTCGGAATCCACATCAACTCCAATTTGTATGTCACGGAGGAACGGCATGTGCACCGTTGTAAAATTTCTCATGACGTCATCGCGCCGTGCGCACCTGGCGGCGATGTGCAGCGCCGACTCGCCGTCGTGCATGGTGGCGTTGACGTGCGCGCGCGCCGCGAGTAGGATGCGCGTCACGTCGTCGAGTCCGAGCTCCGCGGCGGCGTGCAGCGGCGCCGCGCCGTCTGAGCGATAAAACAGAAACGTGACCACCTTCCTTGCTGGCACCTGGACAACCGGGTCGGACTTGTCTTGTTGAGAATCCTGTGATCAGAAGGTAAGCATCTGAGGCCGGAAGTTGAGTACTCGAGGCTGGACATTGAGCATTTTAGGGCGGAAGTGTCGGCCGGAAGTTGCGTACCTGACGCGGGGAGGTTGAGCGACGCCTTGGCTTGGAGCAGGATGCGCACGATCTCGAGATGGTTGCAGAAACAGGCGATGAAGAGCGGCGTGTATCCCTCCTGCGTCTGGCTGTTCACATCGGCGCCTGGGGAGCGGAGCGCGACATGTGTGTGAGTCAGTAACCACCGGACAAAATCAGCGTGCGGCCATTTGGATATTGGACTGAGCAGCGGAGAGGAAAGGCAATTTTGCGCGCTCTGTTTCTCAGGCTGTGCTGGAAGATGAAAGAAACCGCGCGGCGCCAGGGGCGGACCCAGGGTTCGGTCCAGGGGGGAAACCAACTTTTAAGGCGTGAAAATTAAGGGGACGGAGACTTGTTTTCTTTGGTGAGCGGCGGTCCCTTCGGGCCTCCCTGATCCGCCTCTGTACGCACAGTCCTTGAGCGTGTCAACAACTCGATCGTTTTGATGACCTTGCGTAAAGCGCGGTGCGGGATCAGCGAGGGTCGCCGTATTAAACTCGCCTGAACCCGCGGGATGCGGGCTCAAACTGCTGTGGAGCCATCCAAACATGAACAGAGCTCAGCCCCATTCATGAGCGATGACAAGTAATCGAGTACACATCTCCAGGGATTTTAGTGGAGTCGTGCCAGGTCACCCAGAAACCACCCTCAGGGCGACATCTCAGACGAAACCTATCTCCCTTTCAGCGTCAAATTCACATTGAATCGAGGAACAGTTGAGAGCACTATGAATTTGAGTGTTGTGTCACAGAACCAGGGATGGAGCGAAAAAAGGCGCGCGCTGAAAACTCGTTTGTCACTGTCCCAGAGAGATGAGGTGGTGACGGAATCAGGCCGGGCTCACACAGAGCGTCCGGCGAAGAGCGTCCAACAATGGGCGCTGTGCCTTTGATTGCTCGCGTGTGATGCGTCACATATGCGTCGCGTCTTTGAGGCGACGCATTGACGTGAAAATGGAAACAACGAACGAAGCATTTGGCGCGAACACAGACGAGTCTGTTGTGGACAACCGCAGATAAAGGAAAGGACTTGTGATCCAAGATCGAGGTCGTGGGTGCGAAGGGGAATCTTGAGGAGGAAACACCAACAGACGAAAATGACCCTCCACTTGCGTCTGATTGGGTCGGGTAGCAAACAATTTCTCACGGGTGCATGACGGGAGCAGGCTGCATGGTTCCCCTGGATCCGCTGGGGGATCGTTCACCTTTGTCGAGGAGGATCTGAGTGGCGGCGGTGAAGCCGTGTTTGGCGGCGACGTGGAGGCTCGAGTAGCCCTTGTTTGTCTTGGCGTTCACGTCGGCCTTCTTGCGCAGGAGGTACTGCAGGATCTCGGTGTGGTTGTGCAGCGTGGCGACGATCAGCGCTGACCCGCCGTAGTAGTTCCGCTCATTCACCGACTTGGACCTGAGAACGCAAGTGGGAAACAGTCGGGTGTGAATCATGCAACTGAAGACAGTTCGAATTAAATCGGGGTGAAGGCAACAGAACTCAAACATTTCTGCGCAAGTGTCTTTCTCCAATTGAATCCAAGCCTCTTCTGTCTCGGGTGGTTGACAAAAAGGGTTTTGTTTCCAGCAAATTTTGCTGAGTGGACGGAATTTCTCGGGGTCCAACAGAAGACCAAGGAGAAATTTGTGAAACGCCCCATTTTCTTCGTTGTAATTTGTCACTGGTCCGACAGAGAGGCTGAGACGCTTGTAAAAAGGGGAAGACGGCAGAACTCTGTACAAGTGGCGCCTTTTGTACTTCTGCTGTGATCATGCGCTGTAAACCAGTTTGAAATTTCAAGAATGTTCAGGTGATCGTTTCTTAAGTGCCAGATTTATTTATTCCTCATGCGGTGGGCTGACTCAACTGAAACTTTTTCTTCGCCATTCGCCTCACGAAGTTGGCCCTTTAACTCGAAGATTGCCAATTACTTGCACTTTACTGGGGAATTTTTACGATAAGCCCTCACAGCGAGTCGTCTTGTGTGTTGTTTCTGAGCATACTTTCAGCCAGCATGATACCCGATCCACAAAGAATTGTGTCCCTGAATTTCCTCAAAAGTGCTGCGTCTGTTGCGACCGTTCTCGTGAACAGAAGCCATGCAACGTGTGGCGCATTCGCTGAGAACCCGTTGCGACTCAACACCTTGACAGAGTCGAAAGTTCCCTCGGTCAGTCAAGATGTAACGCTTTCGTTCGGTTCTAAATCGTGGCACAAACCACGCCTTCTGCTCCAGGGGTAGCACCCTTACCACCAAAGGGGTTGGTCACAGCACATGACAAAAAGTTCTTTTCCCCCGGCTTGAAAAGCAAGATGAACCGCATGTCGAGCAACCCAAACTCGCAGTACCTTTTCTTGACGAGTTGCTTCACGTTCTGAAGGACGCCGCGCTCGACGGCAGCATGCAGCGGCGGCAGCTCCGGCGGCGGCGCCGCGCGCCCGTTGACGCCGTTGACGCCGTTGCGCTGACTGCTCGAGGACCTCTTGTTCGGTCTCTGCAGGGTGCTGGACGTCTTCCATCGAGGCATCGAGCTCTGAAACACGAGAAATCACAGCCTGAACGATGAAGTCAAACCGACGTGCATGGCGTCCATTGAATTGTATGTTTGGCGCGTCAGGTGTTAACCGGGGTGAATCTCAAATTGCTGTTCTTGCTCCTCAGGTACCGATCGAGAATCCCCCCCCGCCCGCAGTCTTTCTGGGTGCTCCTTCTTGGGGAGATGGCGTCGCGTCCTGACCAAATCCTGCATTCTCCTCCGGTAAAACAGCACGAAAAGAGGCGAACCTTGAGGATTGAACCGACAAGCTCTGTACCAAATGGTCTGAGTCAACCTGTTTGTTACAAGGTAAGACCCACGCGTCCTGCACTTCTGGTCGAGGAACATGCGTATTTTTTGAGACAGGCTGACTGGATCGCAACGTCTCGACTGGGTCTTGACTTGGTGCACACAGTCCGTCACACTAATTGCGTGACGACTGCAATACATGTGCTGACTGCCTTGTCTCGGTCCCCTGTGGGAAATTCTTGGTTTCTTATCAGCCAAAGTTGATGAACGACGAGAAGGGCACGACACACACTGCTCTGTTGCATGTTGAACGAGCAAAATGGCTGACACACGCATCTGGAGCAGATCCAGGGGTTATTGGGGCCCTGAAATATGATTTCCCAAAACATTGTCCTCACTCCCCGTGAGATACTGAATGGCCGCAGACCTCTCTTCCCAAATCGGTCCACATGCAGGGGAATCGGGCCTGCATGACCGTACGCAATGCGAGTTCAGGCCTTGTGGACGCAGGCATGTGCACACTTTCCACTGCAGAGACGTACCTTGAAAGGCAGTATCTTCTGGTATCCATACACTGACATCTTCAGATATCCCAGACATTTGACAACACCTCACTATCTCGTCGAATTACTGAATACGAGCTCGTAGAAGTCGGTTATGTGGTGAAACACATTGTTGCCCAAAACGGAGCGATTTGGCTCAACTTGTGAGTCTGATATATATCTTCAGCATAAGGTTTGTTTGTGTGCAATAAAGCTTTTGAATTTTAAGAGCAGCGTGTGTACAGTTCCACCCTCTTGGTTGGGAGGCAAAACGTTATTCTTCAGAACTTTCACATGTGTGTAAGAAGACTTAAAGATGACAAAGTCACACCTACGTTTACTTGTAAACAAAGCAAACAATGTCGGTATGCATGTCGTCCCTTTTATTTTCCACGGCATGACAACATTCTCGGATGTTGTGCGTGCAAATGCACAATGAATACATTGGTCCCAAAACGGTCCTTGCAGTGCGTGTGTGCGGAAGTGTAGGGTGAAGTCAATGCTTGTGTGCCAGTCAGAGGCAGATCCTGCATTTGGTCAGGCCCACAGGGAGTCTTGTTTCTTGCACATTTGACACTCTGTTTGTACACCTGTGGCAAAAATCAGTGGTCAGGGGTCCTGGACACCCAGGGTCTCCTGGATCCCGCCTTGCCAGCGGTGCGTCGTTCTTTGTTTCGGCTCTCTCTTTGTTGTCATGACAGCGGCCGCTGAACCCAGAAGGAAGGAAGTCTTGCGGTGTTGTGGGCAGAGGTCCCCTGAGGCTAAACTCTTTTTATGTCCGCTTCAGGGGCATATTTTGCCTTGTTTCGCGACGGTAGGAAGTGTTTTTGACACGAAAAGGAAGTGAGAATGCGTCGTCATAGTCCCACGATACTGACCCTGATCAGTTGACACTTTTCCCAAACGAAGCTTGTCTTGATTTACAACTCATGATGATATCATGGCCACATCCCTGTTCAGTGCAGTTTTGTGTTTGAAGCTGAAATTCCTGAGAACTCACAGAAGTTCCTCAACAGAAAGGCCTGGGGTGCAAGAGAAGCATAACGTGTGGATATTTGAGGCGAAAGTGTCCCCCAATTGTAGACGAAGCGGACAGAAGTGTCGAAGCTTTGGAGGGATCACAAGGCCCGAAGCCCCCAGAAGTCTGTCTCCTCAGGTCTTGTGCTATCTGAACATGTGCGCATGACATAATCACAAAGAAGAACAAGTTGGGGAGCCTTTGTCAAACACTGGCAGGAACTGCTCGTGTAGATATGGCAAACATGTTTGGTTTGCTGTCTATTATCAACAAAAATGTTGCCCGTGAGGAACAGGACGGAAACTTGTGTCAAACGTTTCGAAGCAAAACGTGAACATTGAGTCTCTTGCTGAAGTGAGCGAACTTTTTGGAGTTTCCTCTTTGTTTGGTTCCGGACGTAGAGAAATCGCTTCAGGTCAAAATGTGGTTCTTTTGGGTTGTCGCAGATCTAAGTCAGTGCACTTAACCCCAATCTTCTTCATTGCTACATGTTGGGAAGGTTCTTCAGCACGCGTGGCTTGGCCCTGAGAAAGTGCGATGCCACATCAGGCCCAACGTGCCGTTCAATGAGGGGAGGACCCTGCAGGGCAGACGTGGTGGGAGAATCTCCGACCTGCGTGAGCCGGACTTCATCAGCACCTGCTCGCTGACTTGCCTGCAGACACACAAACACGTTTCTCGGATTTCTTACTCTCTCGTGAGTGTCGTGTTACAGTGAGAAGATCATGACTGGCATTGTGAGCAGAAGTATCACTGTCGTGGTGTCGGATGCTTCTCTCTCTTCCTCAGATGCTTTTCCTGTGAGTCACGACTCCACACAAAGTTCAGATCTGCCGGTCGAGCGCCGTGTTTATCTCGTGAGGACAACGAGCTGGAGTCAAGGCCTTGAGCAACGTTCTGGAGAAACACGACTCCGCATGGTCTTAATTGCACTGTCTGACCGTCAGGGATCCACGGAGTCTTGGCCAGTTGTTTTTGAAGGTGATTCCAAGGAACAGACAACCATCGGATTCGTGGTTTTTCATTGTCTTTTCGAGGGCCAGGGACGATCGAGCACTTCAGCCTCAGGGGCCCTTGATTCCAATTTCAACACTGCGGCGCTTGTTGTGGGGACGAATTTCGGGATCACAGGCGCCTGCACTTGTGTTGGATCCGCCCCGGGCGCCGCGACCAAACACAGCTTCCTTCCGTGTCCCAAGTCAGCCAGAAGGATCTTGGATTCTACGCTACCCAAAACGAAGCATTCATCAATCCAGGAAGAAAAATCATTTCTTACCCGAAAAACCTGTTTTGCTTTGACATTCATCTCGCCTGGTTGTTTTGGGACAATGATAAATATTCCTGAACACGCAATGCGCACCTGTGGTGTGCTGTCGAAGACTGAAGAACAACGCACTGTGCACCAACCTTCAACACGTATTGATCCCAGGGACGAAGGCTGTCAGGACCTCTGCCTCACACTGGATGCGTCACATGTTGCGTCGTGTTGGGTGCGTCAAGCCTCACGCCTGTGCACAAGTCCACGGGTGGAGTCGTTGCTTGCGACGAAGCACAGATTGACTTGAACCGCGGTCCCCTGCACAGTGTGAACCCGGCCTGAGCTCGAGTCGCAGCTTTTCATATCAAGTGACCAAATGGGAATTTGGCTCTCAGTTTTGAACACTTGTTCGTTCAGAGGGTCTCAAACCTGAACCCACGCCATGAGGTGACCCTGCTCTTCTCAGACAGGTCGCCATGAAGGTCTGGGCGGTGAACCCCAGGCAGAAAATTAGTTTTGACACACTGAAGAGACTCGTGCACGGATCACGGATTTTGGCCTTGGGAACCCCGACCCTGTAGAGAGACCGAACCTTGATGCCGAGGAACAGGCACATAGAACTGGACCGATGCGACAGGCTTGGATTGCTGAACCCGGAGACTGACCGCGACACAGGCCCCGTATTCGCCACGACACCGACGTCAAAATTGAGCGTCCAACAAAGGATGTTTTTCGCCTAGATTTCTGTGACTGTGCGGTGCAGACGTTTCCCTCAAAAATAGCTCCATGGAGCTCGCGGTGATTTGAGGAAATTTCAGTTGCTCTGATTTGGCTTGCTCTGATTTGGCTCACTCTGATTTGGGTCACTCTGATTTGGCTCGCTCTGATTTGGGTCACTTTTTTGTCAAAATTCTTACTTTTTTCACTCAATATTCACAACTTGGGAACTCATTTAGCACATATCCAAATGGAACAAATTTAACCAAATGGAACTTTTATACATTGTT
>JAAUXT010056586.1_pt1 | contig 22374 bp, 29 predicted proteins | sample 7278171 | NCBI WGS metagenome assembly JAAUXT01 (sample SAMN14350112, study PRJNA611818) | marine sediment metagenome | isolation source: surface marine sediment (1.8m) | place: French Polynesia: Moorea | collected 2018-08 | reverse complement strand
TTGGGTCCAGTTGGGTTGGGTCCACTAAAGCATTCACCACACCAACTGTATACATACAGTCTAGATTATTGGTTCTCACCTTGATTCTTCTTCAAATTCATACCAACTCAATATGTGCTTTAATGGCAGCAGGAAATGTGTCTAGACAGGAAGTGTGGGCTTTCTCAGGGAAGAGCAAGGACAGTTTCCGCATCCGCGACCATCAGGGTTCCCGCCTCGGAACTTCTTGTTTATTGCAGACAGTCTAATGCTCGTTGGTCTGGCCAAATTATGTAAGGCGGGAGTCTTTTCTTTCTCGTTCCAGATATTTCTGCGAGCTGTGCCTTGACAAAACACTTTATGCAAGAACTTCATCGAAGCAGAAGAATGACATGCTCTTCTGGGGTGAACAGTTCGATTTCAAGTGAGTGAACTTCGATTTTACAGAAGCACATTGCGCTTCTTGTTTCTTCGCAGTGGGCGAACAAAAACAAAAATTCCAGCCGCTCTGCAAAATTTCCATTTTGGTTTTGCAGCAACCTTCCTTCCATAGAAACAGTCACCATCAACATCTACAAGGAACCAGACAAAAAGAAGAAGAAGGAAAAGAACCAGTTGCTGGGTTACATCAACATTCCGATCAGCGACATCAACGGACGGCAGTACGCGGAGAAATGGTGAGTCGCGCGTTCTCTCACGTGGTGCGGTTGTGTCACGTGGTGCGGTTATGTCACATGGTGCGGTTGTGTCACGTGGTGTGGTTGGACTCGGTTGTTTCTGGCTGCGGTATTCGGAACACTGCAGTAGGAACAATGGGACAGTGTAAACAAAACCAGGATACTGCGGAATGCGATCGTTTTTGTGGCGAATGTACGTGATTTTTGCGAATGTTGTGCTTCGATCAGGGATCAGACTTTTTGGCCAACTGTCAGCAATAAACGATCACGGATTCAGCTCTCCGTTTCCTCTGTGTCGCAGGTACACGGCGAGCTCAGCAGTCGTGGGGAAGTACGGGAAGGAGAACAAGGGCGAGTTGCCGCTGCTGCGGATAAAGGCGCGCTACCAAACCGTGCACATCCTCCCCATGGATACATATCACGATCTGATTCAGGTACCTGACTGACCCAACTCTGACATTTTCCCATTCCGAACTGTTCTTCATTCCTCTGGGGCAGAGTCTCAGGCATCAACTCGAAAAGTCGTTTTTGACCAATCAGCGGGTTTGATATTCTGTTGTGGTTTCGTTTTCACCCGTGACATGTGCCGTCTGTACCCACACACACGCACACAAACACGCACACAAACACACACACATACACACACACACACACACACACACACACACACACACACACACACACACACACACACGAGCGCCCTCTTGGGCATGAGTGAGTTTGCAATTGGGAGACAAGAACCAGAGATGCAGGCCACCGTTCGCGTTCATTCGTCTTGTACTTGAGTGCGAATCATACACGTGTGAATACGGTCTTTTCAGTACGTGCAGAAGGACTACATGAATCTGGTGGAGGTTCTCGAGCCCCAGATCAGCGTCAAGATGAAGGACGAGATCGCCACGACGCTCGTCAACATCCTGCAGAAGCTCGGCAAGGCCACCGACTTCCTGTCCGACATCGTCATCGCGGAGGTCGACCGGCTCGGTGCGTATCGTGCGCCCCCCCCCCCATCGTATCTCCCGCCCACCCACCTGTCTGGCCAGTAGTTTACCCACCCACCAGTTTGCCTGTCTAGCAGTTCGCCCGCCCACTACAATTGACTCGGGGGTGGTGGGGGTGAGAGGTTTCCTTGGTCCGACCGTTGTCTGCCAACATGTCTTTTAACTTGCCGGATCAGACACACGAGCAATGGTGCTTTCTTCAAGTGTGTTTGCCTGTGCCACTCATTTGGCCACAGTGGCGCTCGCTGCATATGTGAAACTTCTGAGTTGTGTCGTCACTATTGACATGCGCGTTGACCTGCACGGGAGGTACAGCGCATGACACGCGCAGACTCCTCTTGCGCATGCGCATTCCGACCTCTTGACGCCCCCATTTGTAAAGTGAGGAGTCGGATTTGCGCACCTCGAGCATAATCACGAGGGCCGTTTCTCGAGGAAGGTGTTGACGGAAGTGATGGAGCACCTGTCAGACACAGAGCTCTCAACTTCGTCAATAATAAATCAGGATTAGCGCAAAGCCGCCGCGCCGCACGAGTTGAGTCGCTTTGCGTTCTTCACGTCTTTCTGCTTCTATTACAGACAACGAGAACCTGACCTTCCGAGGCAACAGTATCCCAACCAAGGCCATGGAGGCCTACATGAAGCTAGTCGGTGAAAAGGTACCCTTCGTTTGTTTTATTCCGTTGTCTATTTGTTCAAAAGAAAACTGCGAGAACAATTACAAATTGGCGTGTTCTCCGTGAAAGCGCACACACACACACACACACACACACACACACACACACACACACACACACACACACTGCGCAATGGCCAGCAGTCACGTGACTCACCCCTCGGCGTCTCTCTTCAGTATTTACAGGACACGCTGGGCGACTTCATCCGCACAATCCTCGAGGCGAGTGAGGACTGCGAGGTGGACCCGACGCGCGTCCCCAACAACGCCGCCCTGCAGCGCCAACAAACCAACCTCGTCATGTTCGCAGAGATGGTCTGGTTCAAAATCATGAACTCGGCCTGCTTCTTCCCCAGGTACGTCTTCCTTCATGACAAAACACACACACACACACGCACCCAACACACACGCACACTCAACACACGCACACACACCCAACACACACACATACACACACACACACACACACACACACACACACACACACACACACACACACACACACTTCGCAAACACAACCCTCGAACTTGCACTGCGCATTTTACACGTAATATGTAAATTTATCACACATAAATGACAGTTACGTTTTGTGGAAAACACGAAAACAATTTGTATTGAGTTGGTGCACCCAGTGACGCCTGCTATTGTTGGCAGAGACAATACCAGAGCTGTTGACAATGCTCATCCAAAGTTCAGTGCACAGGTCCATAAAAGGCGGTGCGAACAGTGGGACGAACGAACGTGCCCGGTCAGATCCGGCGGGATGCGACGTAGTTTGTGTCTCAAAGCAGCAAATAGAACAAACAGTGTGTAGCTGAACCCTGAATTGCGGTGTGTCGTTCGATTCCACACAGTTCCCACACTCAACAAAAATGGTTCCTGTGAAATCTCGCAATTTTGGTTGACCTCTGGTCAAGAAGGGAGTGTGCGAATAGGGACCCCTTCTTTGCACACCAGGTTTTGTTGACCGCTGAGTTGCAGAAAAATCATTACAGGCCAAATCAAAATGAAAATAAACGCCCCCTATGCGTTTGGGTTGTGTGGCGACGTGAAGGAAATTCCTTTGCGTTGCAGGTGTGTTCGATGTTGACGCCGTGTCTCTGTGTTGCAGCGAACTGAAGGAGGTGTTCGCGAGTCTGAAGGAGCGCTGTGAGGAGCGGAAGCGACGTGACGTCGCCGAGCACCTCATCTCCGCCTGTATCTTCCTGCGCTTCCTCTGCCCCGCCGTCCTCTCGCCCAGCATGTTCGCGCTGACGCAGGAGTTCCCCCAGGAGCGTCCCGCCCGCTCCCTCACACTCATCGCCAAGACCGTGCAGAATCTCGCCAACTTCACCAAGTACGTGGTGTGTGTGTGTGTGTGTGTGTGTGTGTGTGTGTGTGTATGTGTGCGTGTGTGTATGTGTGTGTGTGTGTGTTATCTTCAGTTTGTCTCTGTGCATTTGTGTACAAGAAAAATCAAACTGAACCAAGTCTGACGAATATTGCGCCAACCCGCACAAAATGAACAGGCTGCTTTTGTCTGCATTATTTTCTCTTTTCACGTGCCATGTGCCTTGATGTTTTCACAGAGAAGTTTCTCTTTCCTCTGCAGATTCGGCAGCAAAGAAGAGTACATGACGTTCATGAACGACTTCGTGGACAGAGAGCTGAGTAGCATGAAGACTTTCCTGCAGCAGATCTCCGTACGTTCAGTCAACACATTCCTCCACAAAGTTTTTGCCAAGCACGAGAAGGAATTCTCGGAAACGCATTGTAGCCACAACAATATTGTGAATATTTTGCAAGCAAAAAGTTGCTGGGGCCTCTTCGTGATCCAAGTGTCGTAAAATTGGATTTGATGCAGGAATCGAATTCATTTGCGGCAAATCACTGCGCGTTTCAGACGGATGATAACAAGACGCCTCCGCTGGAATTCGATGGATTTATCGACTTGGGCAAAGAGCTGTCCATTCTCCACTCCCTGCTCGTCGAAAGTTTCGACAAAATGAATGAGGTTGGTTTTCCTGCTTTGCGGGTTTTCTTCCTGGTTTTGTTTCCCTGGTTTATACAATTGCTCCTGCATGAAAGAAAAATCAGTTTCCACTGCTGTTTTTGTGAACATCTACGATGTCACTTTTGGACACGTGCTGCAACTGGTTCCATTCAGCAAACGACATCGCAGCTTCGATTCTGTTTGCGTTGAAGTGATCAATCACATCATCAAGGACTTGTACCAAGGGGGAAAAAATGGTTCTTTCCAGTGCCACAAACCACCACAATAACATCGCGTTGGCGGTTACATTCCGCACTTCTTCTTGTTTCTGAAGCCTGTCCCAGATTCAGTGGGTCTGTTTATTTCAGGACTCTGCATCCAAGTTGGGTTGGCTGAAGCAGGTTCTGTCTGACATCACGGCGGCTCTAGACAACCCGCAGGGCACCATCCCGCGCAAGACGACGACGTGTTCAGTCAACCAGAACCGTATCTACGACAACGTGAGCTCCACCATCGTGCCGGCGGTGAACGGGTCCCCGCTGCACGTGTCCCCGGTCAAGGCGGATCCGAACGCCAACACGCCCAGTGGCGCCCTCGTGTCGGACATGATGCGAGATTACCAGCACAACGACTCAAACTTGTGTCGAGTCAACAACATATCATCGCAGCAGCAACACCCGCAGCAGCAGCAGCACAACAACAACAGCGAGGGGCGGGGCGTCAACGGGAACAGTGTCGCCACCTCGCACGTGTCGTCGCACCATCACCAGTTCCAGACGCCGGTGGCGCCGCCGGCTGCGTCCCGCGCGGTGGCGCACTCGTCGCCTCAGCACCGCGTGACGCAGCCGCATCACCGGAGCCACCAGCAGCTGCGGCAGGAGCACAACACCGTCGTGACGAGCAGCCCGAAGCGCACCCTCCGCTCCCACAGCGTCGAGGGCGGCGGCCACGACTACCTCCACTTCTCGCTGCTCGAGAAGCACCCGGTCAACTGCAGCGCCCTCTCCCCCGAGACGCGGCGCCACCGTCGCGACGTCCCGAGCGAGCAGAGCGTCAACCAATCCTGGAACAAGATGGTGTCGGCCGCGGAACTCGTCAACGGAGACTTCGTCGACTTGATTTCCTTCATGGACGACAATCACGACGATGCGCAGAACTCCTCAGCGGAGCTGGATAGCGCGAGTCAAGTGTCTATAGGTCCCATGTCCACCATCGCCTCGTCAGGGTATCAGTCGTTTGGCTACAGTCACAGCAGTTCTCCGGTGGACACGGGTGTACAGACGGAGACCCCGGTCAGTCTCCCCGTGTCCTTCGCCAACCCGTTGTTCCAGCATTTGAACCAGTCGCAGCAGGTCAGCGCGGGCGGCGGCGGCACCGGGGGGCAGCACCGGTCCCCGAGTCACGTGTCCCGCGTCACGAGCTCCAGTTCGCTGTCGAGTGACGACGGCGCATGCTCGTGTCCGTCGGCGTCGAGCACCGCCGCCCGAAGCGCCACCGTACCGCACCGACCCCCGACCCACCACGCGTCTAGTCAGAACACATCGCCTTATCACACCTACCACCACCCTTACACACACGACCACAAGTACGCGCGCAGTCTGGGTGACGTCAACAACTGTGTCCCGAAACTCTCCGCGATATCCAGCTCGAGCAGCTCGGAGTCTCTGAGCAAAGAGTCCCAGCACCAATCGAGACGCGCCCACTACGGGTCCTACCAGCGCGTCAACGGAACCCGCGGACACATGGTGCACTCCTACAGCACCCGCAGTGCCAACTTGCCACTGGACCTGCCGCCAGAGAAGCTAGTGAACCCCTCCTTGACAGTTGGGGAACTCTCCAAAAGCGTCGAGTTCTCGCTCATGTCACGTGGTCAGGAAATGAGTCCTCCAACCAGCATCAAGCGGATAGCGACGGACAGTGTGCTGACCTCCGGTGGCGGGGAGGGGCGCCTCAACGGACATTACAACGGGCTGCGCGGGAATGGGCGGAACGCCCACCTGCCGCCCACCTCAGTGCGCATGGGCGTCAACTCGATCCACCGGAAGCAGCAGGACGAGAAGAGCCGGGCAGACGTGAGTTGAGCGAGCTTCAGTGCATCAGTGGGGTCGGAAAGGGCGAGGTGAAGGGGCGTGGAAAACGAGCTGAACAGTAATGGAGAGCCCGCTTTGCGCAGGCGCGTCCTTTGGGTGCGAGCCAGGGTTGTGTGCGCTGGTAAGAGCAAGGTGGTGATGAGGTGACCCTGTTTTTCAGAAAATATCACCTCCGCATCAGATACTCAGTTGTGATATGGGTGTCACCGGACTCGTGGCGTTGCTCTCTGCTTTCTTCTTCGTGTTTCTGATTCGTTGAATCCTACTCCATCCACTTCGCTGCTTAGTGCGAGCAATTGACGAGACCCAGGGGTGTGGGAAATCATGAAAAAGAGTGGATGACCCTCGTTTGCCGTGCGTCGCATTGTGATTCTAATGACCTGATTTTCCTCCCTCTCCGTGCATGCGCAGTACGAGCAGGAGCTGAACGTCCTGCGGCAGCAACTCGCCGAGACGCAGCAGATGCTGCAGGAGGCGCAGGCGCGGCTCCTGTCGCACGAGGTCGGCGCCGACGACCCCCTCAGCTCCGCCGACACCAGGTGGCAGCTCAACCCACGCTACAGCGACCTCGAGGACGAGGAAGAGGACTTCCTTCAGCAGCGGAAACACGCTGCGCCCCCTGGTGGAGCCGCCCCAGGGGCGCGACAAGAAGCAGAGGTCAAGGACATGCTGCACAGGTGGGTCACGTGGGGAATGATAAATACTCGCGTTTGAAGACGAGCGAGGTCTTCGTGAAGAATTTTCCGTGAATCTGTTTTGATTGAAGTGCTCAAAGGGTCACTAGATAGTCAGATAGATCTGTAAGCTGATTGCCGTTGTTTTCTCAAGTGCTTTGATTTTATTTCGTTGCGTGGAAAAAAGAGAAGAGATTTCCGTCGTAGTTGGATGTTTACGTCGTGAAATTTTCAGAAAAGCTTCAAGGTCTCATACAAATCAGTTGTGCTCGTTTCAGAATCCGAATTTCTTCTCTGGTCTTCTTGGTTTACTGTGAAATTTTTTGATTTCCTCGTTTGATTGATATTTTCTATCTCTTGCCTGACTCTTGAATGAATGTCGTCTCGTGATTCTCGATGTTGACCCTGCACTGACGGTTTCTCCTGGTTTCTCTCTACGTTCAGGCTCGTTTCAGTTGAAGACGGACAGCGCTGTGCGGATCCGCAACGCCAGCCAGACAACTTTTACGTCACTGAGCGTCGCGACGACATCGTGGAGGCGCAGGAGAGACGCATCGACTCGCTCGGCGTCGCCAACGTGCGATTGCTTGCCGCTCTCAACTCTCTCAAGGACCCGCACCCGTGTCCCGGGCGCAACGGGATCGGGACCGGACCGACCAAGCTGACCCTGCCCCCGACTAGTCAGTTCAAAAGCAGCTCATGCTGACTGAGAGACGCATATGATCACGAAGTGCGACTATTTCGTGGGTGAGCCTGCCTGCTGTGTCACCCCAGCTTGAAACGATGGATGCATAAATTTTGTTTTTTAGTTGACCAAAATTTGTAGTCACTTTTATTTCCCTTGTTTGGGAAATGTTTTTTAGCATTATTGAAATGATTTCAGCCGAAATGCAAGCAAACAGTGTGCTTTGTCTATGCAAGTCTTTGGACGCCGCCATTATATTTAGTCTGCTATACGGTGCTGCTAAGACGCGAGTAATTTATTGTTTGTTACTTTTTAGATTTAGGGACATTTGGTGCTCATTATGTTCGGGGTGATAGAGGAACAAGTGGGAATTGGAAAGTATCGCGGTTGAATTTTTGAAGCAAAGCAGTGAGCGAATGAGCAGTGGAAATCACGCACAGTTGGAATGACAGTTGCTATGACAACAATATGCCTTGAAGAACTGAAATTTGTACATTTGTCTCAAGTTGTCATTCTCTTTCAGTTGACACAATTCATGTTGACTTCCAGATTTTATAACAGTTGATAGAATCTCCTTGCCTTATTGTTCTTGTACATAGCGAGCAGAATCTTTTGCAACAGTTGCCTGGGAACCATTGTTCCCTGGCAACAGCCTCGGCGGAGCGTTCTGTTGAATGACGTCGGCATCTCGATGTCGTTCCAGAGTCACCGCAGATTCGGCTCACCCAGATCTGTATCTGTGTCACGTCAAAATGCAGATTTACGAAATTTTTCACGTGTGCGGTTGTGGTGAGTGGCCGATTGGTTTTGACGCGTACTATTTTTCTGGTGTGAAACTGGTGTGGAACAGAAAGGAGAAATTTGTGATTGCTCGGTTTTGGCGTTTGTGTTGTGAGCCTTGGCGTGGCGTGGCGTGGACAGTATTCTTTTGTACATAAGTATTGCGCCGCCTGGTCGGCGTGTTCGTTATGATCCTCACTGCGCCACGAAGCATTGTCAGTCTGTTGTCGTTTTAGAAGAGCCAGTTGTACAAAACCGTGCACGACGCTAAATTATTTATTGTTGCCACTGAGAGAAGAATACAAAAGTGTTGAATTCTATTTGAATCAGAAGTTGGTTTTTCATTCGCGGTCGGAATTCACGTTGAGGTGAATACACGACGCGAGACTCGCACTGACCTTGGAGCGAACCGAAGGTGAAGTTGTCTCGTTTCGCCTCGCATTTGCTACAAAAAGACGACCACAGCCAGGGAATGATCATCCGGTGAGAGAGCCTGAAGAGCTTCGATGGTGTTGACATTTCACTTCGCAATTTTTGAAAAACGTCCGCGAAGAAATTTGTTTTCCGCGTTGACCGAGTAGCAATGCTGGAAAGGAAAAGAAAACTGCGGCAAAACTCCCTGTTCCGAATCGGACCCTGCTGGAAATGCGATTTTGGGACGCAAAAATTTTCCGTGCTCAACTAACCCTTGGTTCACACCGAACGCATTACGCACCGTGTGCTGGTGCACAGTTGGGACCTGTTCGTAATCACAGTGGTGCGTGGTGTGCACATAAGCAGTTGGTATGAACACAGCTATGCACACCCCCATGACTATTCCACATTGCATGGGTGAAACCCAATGTGGTGCACTTTGACCTTGGTGTGCGTCAAGCACTGGCACATGCGGTGTGAATGAGGGGTAATGAACGCACTGTGGCATTATTCCGCGCAGGAAGAATCATCCCACTGAGCTCTGCACGAATCAGGAAGTGAAGGCGCGAAGTGCCTGCAGCTGCATGTTGGTGCCGACCCAGTGTGAGAAGCCCTGTGGACACGACTCGCTGACACGGTGTCATCAGAGATCATGGTGTCATAGTCGTGCTCAACCCTGTGGAACTCCGGGGGGGAGGGAGGGAACAGTGGGAGGAGAAATGCCTCGTAATGATACACGATCACGCGGCGTGACAATTTTTGGAAGCAATAGAAATTAATTTTGCGCTGAAGAAGAGACAATAGGTGTGTTGATTTGATGTGGGAGGCAGGGTTCTGCGTCAGCATCTCAAAGATTCAGGTTTCTGCCTGTTTTGGGCATGGATGTGTTGCACGCACGGGATCTGTGTGTTTGGTTGATTACCTCAACTCAACAATCGCACGTGTCGGCCATTGTACTCATCTTTTGTTCTCTGGTCCCTCGATGGGGGTTCGTTCGGTCGAGGATTGAGTGCAGCTCTTTCAGTATGAGTTGTACAGAGCAGGTGCGAAAGTGCATCGGGGTTGATACGGCACGCAGGGAAAGGAAATCCCTTTTTCACACCGGCTGACAGTGTGAATACGAAACACAAGTCGATGCAGCGTGCGCTGGTTTCCTTTGTCTTCTGGTCATCGTGTGTTTGTGTGTGTGTGTGTGTGTGTGTGTGTGTGTGTGTACGTGTGTGTACGTGTGTGTGCGTGTTTTGTGTGAACCCTAAATTCTTCAGTCCTGCACGCGAAGACCACTTTTTGTCCGACCAACTTTTCAAGCGCGCGGTCCCGGCTTTGCTGAATAGGACGCGCGCTTATTGTAATGACACAGAGTCTGTATGTGCGTATGAGTGTGGTCACTTTTGGTTGAGTTGGCCCAACTCAACCACAGGGGGGGGTTACTCAACCATCTCAAAATTTCATGCAAAAGATTTTCAGGCTATTTCAGAACATTTGGTTGAGTTGACCCAACTCAACTCAACTACAGGGGGGGGGGTAACTCAACTGTGCTGAAAATGATTTTCATGCCATTTAAAGCCCATTTTAAGCAACTGTCATTTTTGGCAGGGTTGAGTTGACCCCCCCTCTCCCTGCGGTTGAGTTGGGCCAACTCAAGTCAACCAAATTTTCAAATTTTCTGAAATGGCCAAAAAATCTTTCGGGTGAATTTTTTTCTGAACTGGCGTAAGACCGCGCGCGCGCTTTTCAGGCGATAGCCTTCTTGTTCCCAGGTGCACTGATGCGTCTTTGGAGTGAGCAACTGCTGGAGACAAGGTGTTTTGGGGCAAACTTTTTTGTCCCCTCCTGTGGATAGAATTTTGGGTTGGCCATTGGGGAGGGGCAGGAGCTTCCCAAATTCTGGTGGATTCACGTGGGGTAGGGCCCACCTGAAAAGAACAGGTGTCACCTCCGAAAGAAAGGTTTCAGGAGAAAGGCCAATTTGTTGAGGCGGGGCCAATTTGTTGCAAAGCAATTTGTCTGGGGTCATGGATCATGGATGTGTCTTCAGGATCTCTTGAGGACGTTTCCTGCGGACTTGGGCAGACGTTGTTTATGAGTTGCCTTCCTCCCTCTACACAATTACAACAAAAACAATATGCGTACAAAAATACAACATGTTCAACTGGGTTAGGGGCTCTTTGTCGCCAAGGCTTTGCGCGAGAATTAACTCGTTTTCGAAGCGGTTCAATCGCTTCTCAATCTGAACACTTTGAAGTGATTTCCTCATCATCAGCTGCGTCTCTTGTTCTCCGATATGCGTCAAAAAACATCATGGCTCTCAAAATTAAGAAAGTAAAACTCTACACTGATTGCTTTCTAATTGTTTGAGTGCTTGTCGCGAGGTTGAAAGCTTACCCTGTCGCAGTGTGGGATGTCACACAGCATGGAGCGGTATACCGAAGCTGCTCCTATACACCGTCGTGGGGAGGGCTCGGGCTTCAACACATGACGGGAACATTCATGCTCGTATAGCATTCACTTGGGATAAAAGGCTTAAAAGGTAAGTCATCGTTGAGGTCATCGGGGCATCGTTGCGCGCATCCAAGAACGTTCGGGCTCTGGAGTCTTGTCTCGGAACGAGCGTTAAGTTTGCCACTTGTGCCTGTGTGTCGCTGGCGTGAAAGTTGTGTGTAGAATTCGCAAAGAAACTGTTTGCAGAATCTCTGTTCTCGCAGGTGAGTGAAATTGATTCGTTTGTACTTCTGACTTCAAACTGAACTCGGTTTGTTTTGTCCAGCTAGGGCCACATTGCTCAATATTGTCGCTTTGTTTTGGGTTGTTTTTCTCTTTTTTGTCATGGACGCAACACAAAAACCCAGCGCGTGCCAAAAACACGTAAATTTGAGCTCTTCTGTGTTAGGACTGACGTCCAGGTTCAGACTCAAGGCAACATTCATAAATTTCCTTCTGTTCCCACCGAGGGCGAGACTTTTTGCCGCGATTCTTCTCCTTTTATTCGGATTCCTTGGTCCCTTGGCACTCCCAAAGCTCTGTCCGTGCGACGAAAGTTTGTCATTTCTCGTGGTTCGGGAACTGCGTCTGTTGTGTCGACCATCATCAGGTGCCAAGCAGAATCGCCAGGCAGAATTTGTCAAATCTTTCACTGTCGTTTTGCTCACGGACATTGTTGAAGATGAGCAATAAATATGCATGGCACACAGGCACCAAGAATCCACGAGACTGCATGAGGCAGACATCTCCGAGTCACAATCGGGGGGGGGGGGGATGCAAGTTTGCGTCATACAATTTCAAAATGTTCGCCTCTAGTGCGTGATTTGTTTCACGGGACCTTCTCCATGGTAGGACCATGCGCGAACACCAAAGTTTGAGATCTTCAGAATTCGACTGGCGAACCCAAAGCTGTACGGATTTACAAACCTGCTACACCGCGGTTTGAACCATTCGGACCCGTTTTTGAACTCTAAATTTGCAATGGTCATGTGTCTGTATGCTGCGACAAGTGATTCTTCACACGCAACCAGCCAATGTGCGCAGCTGTCAATGGGTGGGAATTGAAGGTTGATGAGAGTTTGTGCGAAACAGACATCAGTACAACGAAGAATGGGCTGCCATTGATTTGTGCATTGTGTCTTCAGGTGTACTTTCTGTCTAAAGTGGGTCTACGACGGTCTTCTCATGTTGGCGACCTCACACATTGGTGTTGAACTACTGTGTTTCAAAACGTCGGACACCTGCAGTGACAGAGTTTTCTCTGCAGCAGTGTTGGTGACAGCCCAGCTCGCAGCTTTGACAGTCCGGGAATTTGTGTTGTCTTCACTCGTTCCAAAGCCCGTTGAGATCCCTGCTGTAGAGACATTTACTCGTTGATGACAAAAAAAATATCCTTTGCTAGTTGACGCTGAGCGAGCCTTCAGTCCTGTTTCTGGCCTCACCCTGAAATTTAATTCATCCTTGTCTGTGACCTTTGTCACTCAAAAGTTTAATTGGAGACATTTTGCACTTCAAAAACAAAGCACACTGCAGCCCAAAACTACAGACAGGATTCAGTGAGATAGACAACCCTGTCAAACTCCAAAGAAGGAGTCATGTTCCCGAAAGGTTAGAATCGGAAACTTTTGGCTCCAGTTTCGTCTGGCGAAATTGTTGTTTTTCCAGTCATCATGCAGGCTGACCAAGCCAACTTCCCACACGCTTGATGAGTGTGAACTTCACACACACACGCACACACACACACACACACACACACACACACACATCAGATTGACGAGTGTAAACTTCCCACACACCTCATGTCAATGGGTGTGAACTCCACACCACAGATTGCAAGATGTGAGTATATACCGTAAAATCCCGCGTATTAGACCCCTTCGCGTACAAGACCACCCCCTTTTTTCAGCCACAAAATCAGTAAAAACACAATTTTTGACAATTTCAAAGGAAAAAAACATGCAAATTTTAGGGGTGTTTTTTATCAAAACCCAAGAAAATAGTCTCTAAAATCCCTTTCTCTGAAGATTTTTTCCAATTCCAAGGTAACAATACTATCAATTTATATTCCGAAAGCTTTGAATTTATGCTCCTCAAACAAACCTTTATTTTTCTTACTTCAACTCAACTTTAGTACTTCCTTGACTCATCCTACTCTCTTTTGATACTTCACTCCCTTCTTCCTACTTTTGACTCTTGACTTTGATACCAAACATCAAATCCTCACGTTTTTGACCCCCCCCCCCCTTTGGCATTAATTTTTGAGCATCAAAAGGGGGTCATACACGTGGGATTTTACGGCAACTTCACACACATACACACACACGCACACACATCAGGTTGATGAGTGCGAACTTCGCACAGCATATATACAGAAAATTGATGAGATTGACCACAGCTCCATCCGGAGGGCTCATCACCCTTTGCCGCGGAGTGATACTTTTGAAGATTTGCTGAATGATTGAAAGAATGTGGGCTTGCCTTTCAGGACTACAGCCGTTGCCTGACTCGTTTGAAGATTTTTCTTGCAGAAATCAGGCAGTGGCGAACTGCTCCCGTAAATTGGAAATACCGCAATCACACAAGGAAATGCGCACCCAGTCCTTTGTTGACCATTGCTGTACTTTGGTTGCGCACACCCAAGAAAATGGCACAAACCAGCCTTTTTGATCAAATTTGGATGTACAGATGCTCAAAAGCATGGGTGCTCACAGGAACAGGGACAAATTCTGCAAATTTGCATGTTGGATAATGTGAAGGAAAAAAGAACATCAACACAATCGGATTGTCTCTGGTGCGCAAAACACCTGATGATTTTTTTTTCGCGGGGAGAAGACAGCCGTGATCAGGTGCACGGAGGAGTTTTCGCTGCAGGCTCACAGCAATTCAGAACCCATTGCAACTGACTGAACGTTCCTTTCCAATCTTGAGAAGATCGTCACGAGACACATCTTCTCAGTGTTGTTCGGTGAACAAAGTGTATGTCGTCTTACTTGATGGCAAGGTGTGCTTGACTGAACAGAATTTGGTGCAGTTGGCCGTACTCTCTCGTGTACAAGACGCACCTCAATATTTGGCTTATTTTTCTGGTACCATGCAAAACTCGTACGATGTACAAGACGCACCCTTCTTTTGACGTTCAATTTTGGGGCAAAAAAGTGTGTCGAAAACGAGATGGTACTTTTTTTTATATATAGAGTCCGAACCAAACGTGACCAGGTGTGTTGCGGTGTTAGACAACGACTTGGGGACATTTGCTTCGTTTGCAAGGGTCAGGCTGCTCGTGGACATCACGACGTCTTTTCTTTATTCTGTCAAGAAGAGACTGTCATCTTTACGGAGTCCATCCTTTTGAAAGTGATCACAAAAACGTCACGATGACAGTGGGGTTTTTTTTCGTGTATGTCAGCGAGATTAGTGTTGGTGGACTCGTGCGTTGTGAAGATCCTGCGTCCGTCGCTACGTTTGTCAGGTCAACGCTCTCTTTGTTATCAATTGTGGAGATAAATTTTTGATCATGCATGGAGCAGGTGGTTCTGACGAAAGCGAACTTGCCCGCCTTTTCCACGCGTTGACATTTCCCACCGAGCCTCGCAGCGCCCACCCCGTCTAGTTTATGTCGTGCCAATCCTGGGGTTCCACCAGGAGGGACAAGTTTTTACACCCCCAGCCAAATCGCTTCGAAACAGTGTGAAACAAGAGTGCAGAGCTGGAAGTGATAAAAGTCCATTTTGTGGTCTGACCCCATTCGTTCTCCAATCCCCGGAATCCTGACGCCCCCCGCAGGAGCACCGGTCGAATGGACAAGCAGCTGCTGAAGCTATTTCTTGAAGAATGACGTGAAGAACAACAACACAAACAGCATGTTCCTCACATTGGGTCCAATGGGGGAGTCATAAATATTTTCCTTTGAAATGAAAGTTTCGTCTGAGCGCATGGGGCACCTTGGGCGTTGGCTCTGTCGTTTGCTGCGTGTGCATGCACACCATCACAGGGCAGTTTTCCTACCACGCGAGTACGTTTGGAGATTACATTGCGTTCAAGAACACGCACTGCAATTTTCAGCAAAATTTTGAGGATTTTGTGAAGATCAGGTCCTCTTGCAAATTATCCATGCAGCTTTTGCGTACAGGCCCGAACAAAACTGCGCCAGTGAGTGCACCTGATTTGCTGATTATGAAGACTCCGCTCCGTGCAGGACATCCAAATTTGGCCCAAACGCAAGACTCGCAAAGATTCTACGTAAAAAGGAGGGCGCGTGCGTGGTTGCTGGAGTGCACGACCTCCGCAACGGTTTGTTTTCCACGAAGACACCGCCTACAGATGTGTTTGGAGCTGCAGCCGTTGGGACAGAGTCGGGGTGACAACAAAGAGAAGCAATTACAGACACAGCAGCTCAGTGTCACTCGGAACACAGAGAGAGAGACGCGCAAACGTGAGGCGAAGGCAGCGTCCACGCTGAATCTGACTGTCATGGCCACGTGTGCAGCTGAAAACCCACCGGAATCGGGAGTGCATTGTTGCAAAGGAACGCGATTTTGTTTCATTCATGCAAGTTTTTTCACACCTTTTCCCTGACAACTCTTTCGGATCCGGCCTGTGTTGGTGCACCGGGACTTGCTGGAGGCAAGACGTTCTCGAGGGCGGGGGTGGGGGTGGGCGTAACACCCAGTATACATGGCAGGTCCTGCCCCAAGGTTGGTCCCAGAGAGCGAGTCCTGAGGTTGGACCTACCCTGCCTGAGTGCACACCCTCATCACTCTCTCTCTCTCTCTCTCTCTCTCTCTCTCTCTCTCTCTCTCTCTCTCTCTATCTCTCTCTCTCTCTCTCTCTCTCTCTCTCTCTCTCTCTCTCTCTCTCTCTCTTTCTCTATCTGTGTGTGTGTGTGTGTGTCTGTGTGTGTGTGTTCAGCCACCTTCTTGGTTGGCCTTGAATGCAATTTCTCTGTGCTAAATTCTGTTGCTCCGGAGAAATAAAGCGTGTGAGTATCATGCAAAGAGCCCGTGGATGCACTTTCATCTTGTGCACAAATTTCTCAAAGACAAACGAGAAATCACATTTCAAAAGACGGCAATGTATCATGACCTTTTCGCAAAACTATAAACATTGAAAGGTGCGTAAAAACACTGCGGAAAAACATATTTTCAAAGCAAATGTGATCTAAACTCTGTCAATTGCAAAATTGAAAAACATTTCACAGGGCATGCAAGCTTTATTTCTTTTTCAAACCATGCCCCGATTTGCTGTTCATTCACTTTTGCTTTGGGTAACGTACCCTCTTCACTGCGGATTTCTGTCTGAAAGGACCAACTGGACAAGAAATTTCCTGGACCTGCCAAACTGCTCATGAGCGCTGAGGTCCTGCGCCTGCAGTTGGACCTCACCCACTTAGCTCGAACTCACACAGTGCACAGAAAAACGCTTTGGTTCATGACTGAATCAATTCATTGCCCGTCCCTCGAGATATGTTCCCAATCCAGTTTTCCAACCAAACGTCACTTTCAGCCTGTTCCCAAAATGTTTTGCAGGGTGTCTGTTCAAGATCGCTCTGTTGAGTACGACAATCGGCAATGTTGCAGCATGCAAACACAACATCTCGCCTTGATCATTTTCTGGTCATGCACAAAGTTTCTTGTCGGCTGCATTGGAATTCTGACCGCAGAAACAAGCAAAATGCTCTTGTTTGAAAACACTTTGATACCAAACGTAGAAATACGTGCTTTCTCCATTGACGTTGCGCAAGCAGACGAGAAAAGCAGCTGCATGGCAACAGAATATAAAATGGGGGATTTGGTTTGCTCGCTTCCTCCTCCACTGAGAGTGCCCCACGCAGTTGTCATCGGAAAGCGATGCATTTGGAGTGCGTCAAAAAAAGATGTTGCGAGCGTGCGCAACATACGCATCAACCAAAAACGAACAAAACTTCCACCACTAATGGACCTTCGTCTCTTTTTGTGCTTGTTCCAGGTAAAGCAAAAGAGAAAAATGAACTCTTTCTGCGTCACTCTTCTCGTCGTGATATCATCTACGTTACTAATCATAGAGAAAACAGATGCGTCAAAATACGGCAAACTATCAGGTAATTGTCTCGTTTCTTTCACTCCTCCCCCAAACGCAGGAAACATTTTCTTTGATGTGTCTCAGATTTGCACACAGTTTCATTTGTGTGTGTCCATGTCAATGTGCCTGCATTTTCACTGCAGTGTGAAGCATTCACACTTGTTGTGTGGTCCTCGCACGCATTCGGCCTGCTTGCCCCTCTCCAAATTTATACTTGAAGCTGTTTTGACCTGCACTCAATCCACATGTATTCTGAAGCTGATGAGTGCTCAACTGCGCATTTGTGGTCAGGACCAGAAGTCCTCTGGGTTTTTGTTGTTTTTCTTTTTTTGGAAGGGGGGGGGGGGAAGGGCAGAATTCTATAAGGATGACATGAAAATATCCAGCCACACTTGCGTCGGTACCTGGAGAAAAACCCACCTGAACAAGAGTGCATCACCAGATCCATGCACACAACCCTGTATGCGTCTTGCGCATGCACACATCAGCATCGCGCGCCTGCTCCAAACATCGCCAAATTTGCCAAAAAGATACGTTCAGGCCCCACAAACTGTGCCACAGAAAAACATCAACACAGTTCTTGACTTCAATTAACTTTGGAAATCACTCCCAGCACTTCGCCGCTTTGGTATGTGGGATATCGCAGCAAACAGCTAAATATTGCATGCTGCAAATGGCGATTGGGCTGTGCATGAGGTGTGAGGAGACACACCAGATGACCAACCCAGGTTCTTCAGCATTTGTCTTGGGCGACAAATCTTCCCAAATGGCTACTCTTCACGATTGAATAGCGCACAAAACTCAATTGACACAGAAAATTTTTGCAAATGTTTCCAAACAAAACAGGGTACATTGTTGGGAGTCATAGACATCCAAAACACGACGCAAATCGGAATCTTCAGTCTTTCCCCTTCCTTTCACTCGCGTGCGCAAACTTCGTTGAAGCCATTCATAATTCTTCCCTTCTTTTGACACTCTCAAATAAATTTTTCAGAGTACCCGGAAAAAGGTGAAAATGAAGTCGACAAAAGGTACGTGTCCACTGTAATATACGAGGGGCGTACCAAGAGAACGTTTCGCAGGCGTCAAAAAATAGAAAATCGGTCTTTTGCGATGCGGTTTTTTAATACCCATGAAAGTATCACTCATACCAACAATTATGCCAATGGGGAACAAAATGCCAACAAAGATGCCAAAACTACATTGATCCACACTTTTTGTGCAAGTGTTCATGCGACGAACTCAATGGGCATTTCAATGCTGAGTGCGATTCTGCTGCACAGAAGGAAAGACTTTTTGAACACTTGATCGCCAAAGCACGACGCACAAGAACAGACAGATGTCTCTGCCAACAAGAGTTAACAAGAACCAACAGTCGACGCAATGCCGCAACAAAGTGAGTTGAACAGTCAAATGGAGTAGTCCATGGGCGTGTCCGGTGGGGTCAGTTGGGCGCAGGAACACAAAGTTCAGGGCGGCGGTGGCTGCATGACCGGGTTGTCTGCTCTCAGTTTCCTTAGTCCTTCGAAGTACCCGCCTTGCTGTTCCACACAAATGCGCCAACGCCTGGGTAAGTCCAGGATTGTGGCGCAGTACTCATGAAGCGGGATTTCACGCAACACACGGTCAACTTCATCCTTCAAGGCATCCATATTTGGGAATCAATGACCGCGCAAGACCTTCTTTAGGCGGGGGAACAAAAAATAATCACACGGGGACATATCCGGAGAATAGGGGGGGTGTTCAAGTGTGGATACTCCTGTCGCTCGGAGGTGTGCTCAGGTGTGAAGAGCACGATGCGGGGTGGCGTTGTTGTGCAGTAGGATGATGGCATGCTCTCGCCCAAAGCCCTGGCGCCACATGCCAGGCCTTTTCTTGCGCAGTTTCTCATGCAGTCTCCCCAGGATCCTTGTGTACATGTATCTGTTGATGGATTTCTGTGTGTACTCATGGTGAATGCACGCTGTGTCGTCGAAGAAAGCTGTTAACATGACCTTCTTGGTGGAGCACCTGCGGAGTGCCTTCAAGGGTCGCTGCTCTTGGGGACCAATCCAGACCATGTCTCGCTGTTTGACATTCGGCTCATAGACGTGTACCCAACTTTCGTCGCCTGTGATGATGTTATGCAGGAGGAGTGGTTCCGCTGCAAGGCGCTGGAGGTTGTTCTGTGCTGCTTGGAGGCGGCGTTGTTTCTGGTTGTCTGTGAGAATTCTTGGAATGAAGCGGGAGGCGATCTTGTGAACCTTAAACTCTTTGGTCAGAATCCTGTGAGCAGTTCCAACACTAACTTTGCACAAAAGGGCAATTTCGCGCATGGATCATCGTGCATCTTCAAGCAGAATGCGCCGCACGGTGTTGACCTTCCTTTGGGTACGAGCAAAACGCGGACATCCTGGACGAGCCTTGTCCAGGCATGACAGCTGAGGATTCGCCTGGAACTTGCGCACCCAGTTGCGGACAGACGCCTGGCAGAGTGTGTGAGTGCCGTGCACACATCAGAGCCTCCACCAAATGTCAATGGGTCTCATGTTCTGCGCAGTCATGAATTTTATGACTACTCTTTGGTCCATTTTTCCCTGTTTCCCTGACCAGAACATCCACTCCATTGCAGCCTTACAGTTACACTAGACACAAAGGAGACAACAGGAAACATGCCACTGAGATGCACAAAGCACTCCTGCACTCCTCTCACACAGTCAACTGAGCGCAATCGCAATCGCTACACGAATGCCCATTGACTTCGCTGATCAGTTGTGCGACCGCATCACACAGACCGGTTTTACTCAGTGGCGGTTGCAGTCAGGGTCTGCAAACTCTGCAGCCAGATGCCTTATTGTACTCAGCATCATTTGGCAAAAACCAAATTTTGGTAAAATTGACCGAAAAAATAAAAGAAATTGAGCGAAACGTTCTCTTGGTACGCCCCTCGTACTGTATGCCTTGGTATTCTCGCTCATCAGCGCCCATACACGGAACAACATTTCGCGAAAAAAAGAAACAAGAGATCGGAGACGACATGTAGAGCGCGCGATCTCTCCTTGCAAAGACTCGGAGATGTGGTGACTTTGAGTCTGCGATGACCAGAAACTTTTTTGACCTGTCCCAAGGGGGAAAAGGTCCTAAAGTTTTGGGACTGGTGCAAAATGGTCAGAAACAATTTCTTACCTCAGACACCCACCTCCCCATGGACACCTCTCCCAAAATATCGAGTCTGGTCAGAAAAAATGTTGGGACTGGTGGAACAGGATCGGGATTTCTGACCTGTCTCAAGAGTTTCCGGCTGGACCCCCCAGGGAGGTGCCCCAGTGTCCGTACGAATGCAGAACAACACCATTTTCTTGTGAGTGCACACAGCGTGTCTTCTGTCAGATCCTGCCCGCAAAAAATAATAGCGAAGTTCCGCAAAGTCCTGTTGCAGCGTGGATGTGAGCGGAGACGTTTTGACGGCCAACTTTATGTTTTGTGTGAAAATTTTGTTGCACAAGCCAAATGAAACCACGAACAACAAGTTGTGTACCTCTTCAGGGTGTCTGCGCGCTATGATTCTGGTGCACAAACCCTGGAACAAGGGTCATATTTGTGAACTAAACAAATACATGTTTGTGCCAGACCCTGATTTCCCGACATGTTGAACCCCTGTCAAATCCCATGGCAATGAGGGCTTCAAAATTTTGCAGAACCAAGTGCAGTTTTGTGTTCCTTTGGGCCAGGAGATTTGTTTTCAAGTACAAGTTGAAGTCCATGAAAGCCTAAAAATGGTTTATTTTTTGTCAAACAATCTTTCATGCAAGTCAAACTCCACCTGCCCTCACAAGGAAAGCTTGGGAGAGTCCAAGGAAGGGTGAATCGAAGGAATTGCTCTTTCCACGTCCACGTCTACGTCTACGCCTACGTTCTGCTTTGTGGAACCTCCCTACAATGACCAGAAAGAAACTTCAGTGACATGGCGTGACATTTGTGCGCGCCTACAGTTTCAAGTTTCGAAACATGTTTTTGCAAAGGGCACACCGCACAGTAGGACTGGGAAGCAGTTCATGTGTTGGATCTCAGTTTCTCATTTGCCACGAAAGTAACTTTGAATTGCAATAAAAATCACTTGAGAAGGTTTCAGAGGTTGCGTCTCTGAGGCTGTTACGTCAGAATGAGCTCCTTCATCGGTCACACCCAAATTTTGGTTTCCAATTTCTCGCTCACAAAGCGCCACTAACGAATCTCAATTTCACTAAGATCCACCCAGATTAAATGAAAACCTGATGAACCAAATGACAGAGCAGAAAAGAAGAAAGATAACTCTGCGCGCAATACTTTCATCTTTGTGCCAGGATCTATATGTTCATTTTCGTCACATCACGAGCCATATCACGAAAGACACTTCCGCGGAACTTCGACAGCGAGAGTTGTAGGGCGCACCACCTCAAGCAACACGACGCATAACACAAAGATGATCTTTTGATGTTTTTGGCGAATATCGGAGCTCTTATTGCGTCAAGATACTGCAAAATATCATGTTGTTTTCCTTCAAGCAAAGGGACACTGCAATTTGTGTGAAGGTGCCCAGGTCAAAACTGGTCAACCCAAGTCAAAACTTTTCTGGAACAGCTGCACGTGGAGGTTCGACAATAGTGATATTTATTGTGGGCTGAATGAATTTGGTTCCGGGAAGATGTCTCTTCAGGCATTGCAGAAGAAAAATCGTGAACATGTCAAAGAAGGTTTACGAATCAAGAGTCAAAACGAGTGCGCGCACACGCATTTTATTTGGAAACACACACACACACACACAATGTACACGCACGTACACACACAGACACACACACACAGACAGACACAAGCCACACTCACGCACACGCACACACACACACACACACATATATATATATATATATAT